>Ga0102928_1002692_pt1 | contig 10559 bp, 10 predicted proteins | sample SalPonR1_B_D1_MG_FD_78504 | JGI IMG/M metagenome (GOLD analysis project Ga0102928, IMG submission 78504) | Salt pond soil microbial communities from South San Francisco under conditions of wetland restoration - Salt Pond MetaG R1_B_D1_MG | ecosystem: Environmental > Aquatic > Marine > Intertidal...
GCGCCGCGGCGCGGTCCTCGTCATCGCCGCCGACGATCTCGGCCACCCGCTCGAAACGGCTGAAGAACAGCGGCACGACCGAGTCCAGGTTGACCAGCAGTTCGGCGTCGAAGGCCGGTTCATCGCCCGTGCCGACCCGGATCGGGGTGGCCGCCGCCATTTCAGGCGCCAGCTCGGGCGTGGCCAGCACGTGCGGCAGGAAACTGCGGTCGCTGAAGGTCCACAACAGCGTGTCCAGCCGCTGCGCGTCCGGCAGCGAGCGGGCGTGCAGATAGATGCTGTGCTTCAGCCGCCAGGCTTTCTCGGCCAGCCGGCAGGCGAAGCGCTCCCGCGCCTGCTCGGCACCGTCGTCCAGGACGTAGAAATCGACGCGCGTCATCCCGTTGGCCGGCGGGCCCTCAGGCGACCCCGGCCCGGCTCATCAGGAACTGTGCCAGCAGGGGCACGGGCCGGCCGGTCGCGCCCTTGGCCTTGCCGCTTTTCCAGGCCGTGCCGGCGACGTCGAGGTGCGCCCACTTCACGTCGCGCGTGAAGCGGTTCAAAAAGCAGGCCGCGGTGATTGCGCCGGCATCACGCCCGGCCACATTTGCGAAGTCCGCAAAATTGCTCTGCAACTGCTCGTCGTAGTCCTCGCCCATGGGCATGTGCCACGCGCGGTCCTCGGCATCGACGCCGGCGCGCAGCAGTTCGTTGGCGAGCAGGTCGTCGCTGCTCATGACCGCGCTCAGGTGATGGCCCAGGGCGATGACGCAGGCGCCGGTCAGGGTGGCGATGTCGATCATGGCCGAGGGCTTGTAGCGGCGCGCATAGGTCAGGGCGTCGCACAGGATCAGCCGACCTTCGGCATCGGTGTTCAGGATCTCGACGGTCTGGCCGGACATGGTCTTGACGATGTCGCCGGGACGGCTGGCAAGGCCGTCGGGCATGTTTTCGACCGCCGGCACAACGCCGACGACGTTCACCGGCAGGTCCAGGCGCGCCACGGTGGCCATCGTGCCGATCACGCTGGCGCCGCCGCACATGTCGAACTTCATCTCGTCCATGGCCGGCGCCGGCTTGAGCGACACGCCGCCGGTGTCGAAGGTGACCGCCTTGCCCACCAGCGCCACCGGGGGCTTCTGTTTCGGCCCGCCGCTCCATTCCATTACGATCAGCTTGGGCGGTTGGCGGCTGCCCTGCGACACGGAGAGCAGGGAGTTCATGCCCAGTTTCTTCATCTGGGCCTGCTCCACCACGGAGACCTTCAGGCCGGCGAACTCCTTGCCCAGCCTGCGCGCCTCGGCGGCGAGAAAAGTCGGCGTGCAGACGTTGCCGGGCAGGTTGCCCAGTCGCCGGGCGATGGACTGGCCCTCGGCCACGGCCTTGCCTTGCGCGAACCCGGTGGCGGCGGCCGACTGCGCCTTGCGGTCCGCGACCCACATGCCGAGCTTGCCGAGCCTGGGGGCGGGCTCTTCCGGCTTGGATTTCATCTCGTCGAAGCGGTAGGCGGCGTCTTCCGCGGCTTCCGCCGCGTGACGCGCCAGCACCTCGATCTCGGCGTCCGCCACGCTCTCCCCGGAGAGGAAGCTGAAGGCGTCGCGGGTGCCGGTGCCGAGCAGCGCGCTGACGGCCGCCGCGTGGGCCTTGCGCCATCCCTTCAGGTCGAGCTTGCCCGCTTCGCCCAGGCCGACCAGCAACAGCCGGCGGGCCGTGATGCCTGCCGGGTTCAGCAGCAGCTGGGTCGCGCCCGGCTTGCCGGTGAAGTCGCCGCGCTTGATCAGCCCGGCGATGGTCTTGTCGGCCACCGCATCGACCTCCAGCGCCGCCTGGGAGAGTCGGCCGTCCTTGTAGACGCCGACGACGGCGCAATCCGTCCTGAGTGTCGCTGCGGAGCCTGTCCTTGCTACGAAATCCATTGCTCTATCCCCCTGGTGCCGCCATTCGCGGCGGTGAATCGTGTTAGCCGAGGCCCGCCGCGCACATCGCCTCGCGGTGCCGCTACCCAACCCCGGAGGGTTGCGGACGCGTTAAGATGCTGCAGTTTAATGGATAAGGGGGCAGGCTGAAACTGCGCGCTTCGTGTCCGGCATCATAGACCGCTACCTCTTGCGCGAGATCTTCCGCAGCTTCATTGGCGTGACTGCCGTGTTGATGCTGATCCTGCTCGGCGACCAGTTCGCGCGCGGCCTCGCGCGCGCCGCGGCCGATCGCATCCCGCGCGAGGCCGTTTTCAAGCTGATGGGCCTGACCACCATCGAGTATCTCAGCCTGCTGGTGCCGGCGGCCTTTTTCTTCGCCGTGATGCTCACCCTGGGACGGCTCTACCGGGACAGCGAGATGTCGGCGCTGAACGCCTGCGGCGTGGGCGCCGGCCGCCTGCTGCGACCGCTGCTCTGGGCGGGGCTGGTGGTCGCTGCGGGCCTGGCCATGCTGTCTTTCGACACGGCGCCCTGGGCGGCGCGCATGGCGGATGAAATCCGCGACGAAGGTCGCCGCCAGGTGCAGCTCGCGGCGCTCGAGCCCGGCCGCTTCCGCAGCGCTTCGGCAGGCCGGCTGGTGTTCTACGCGCGTGCTCGCAACGAGGAAGGGCAGCTGACGGGCATCTTCATCCAGCAGCGCGACGGCCAGAACGTGGAAGTGGTGACGGCGGCTCGCGCCGAGCAACAGATTGCCCTGGATCAGGACCAGAATTACCTGGTGCTTTACGACGGCATCCGGTACACCGGCCGGCCCGGAACACCCGAGTTCCGCTCGGCGCGTTTCGTGGAGCATGGCATCCCGCTGCCGGTCCCGGAGCGCTCCAGCAAGGCGCAGCAGCGGCGCCAGGCATCCACGCTGGCGCTGCTGGGCAGCGACGAAGCGGATGACATCGCCGAGCTGCACTGGCGCCTGGGCGCGCCCCTCTCGCTGCTCATCCTCACGCTGCTCGCGGTGCCGCTGGGGCGCTCGGCGCCGCGCTCGGGGCGCTATGGCCGGCTGGGCTTCGCCATTCTGGTCTTCGTGCTGTACAGCAACATGCTGGGCGTCGGGCGCAGCATGATCGAGGAAGGCTTCGCGCCGCCGTGGCTCGGCCTCTGGTGGGTGCATGGCGCGGTACTGGGCTTCGGCCTGCTGATGCTCTATCTGCAAGGCGGCGGCGCCTGGCGGTTGCGGCGTCGCTGGAGACGGGCATGAAGCTGCTGGACCGCTACCTGGCCCTGGCGGCGGCGCGCGCGACGCTGCTGGTGATGGTCATGCTGCTGGCGCTGATCGCCTTCATCAATCTGACCACGCAGTTGCAGGACGTCGGCCGCGGCAGTTTCCAGGTTGCGGACGCCTTCCTGCTCGTCATCGCGCAGCTGCCGCGCAACGCGTTCGATATCTTTCCGATCGCGGCGCTGCTGGGCGGCATGATGGGGCTCGGCGGGCTCGCCAAGCACAGCGAGCTGGTCGCCGTGCGCGCGGCCGGCGTGGGATTGCGCCGGCTCGGCTACGCGATGTTGCTCGCGGGCGGCGTGTTCGCCGCCGCCGCCGGGACCCTGGGAGAGCTGGTGATGCCCGCGGCGGAGCGCTTTGCGGACGAGTACGGCGACGAGCTGAAACGCGATCGAAGCAGCCTGGCAGGCCTGTCGGGAAGCTGGCTGCGCGACGGGCGGCGGGTGTTCAACATCCTCCAGGTGGAAAGCCTGCAGAGCTACGGCGGCGTTTATATCTACGAGTTCGACGAGGCGGGCCGGCTCGAGTCGGTTGCTCTCGCGCGGCGCGCGGAAGTAGGACCGGATCGGCGCTGGCAGCTGCGGGACGTCGAGTTGACCCGTTTCGGCGAGCGCATAGAGACCGAGACCGAGGCGCTGATGGAAATCGAAACGGGGCTGGATCCCTCGGTGATGGAGGTGTCAGTGATCGACACCAACAACATGAGCATCCCCATGCTGCAGGAGTACGTCCGCTACCTGGAGGCAAACGACCTGCAGGCCGGCCGCTACCAGATGGCCATGTGGCAGCGGATCGCGAATGTCGCCGCAGTGCCCGCGATGCTGTTGCTGTCGCTGCCCTTCGTTTTCGGGCCGCTGCGCTCCGGCGGCAACAGCGCGCGTTTCGTGGTCGGCTTCCTGGTGGGCATCGTCTACATCCTGGGGAAGGGCGCGCTCGCGGACGGCGCCCAGGTGTACGGCGCGCCGATCTGGTTGAGCGCCTGGCTACCCGTGGGCCTCATCCTTGCCGCCGCGCTGTTCGGGATGTCGCGCGCCCGGTGACCCGTCCCGCAGCACCAGCCGCGTGCCCGACAGGCGGTCGTGCCAGGCGAGCCCGTCCCGGTCCACCAGCACCCACAGGTAACCGAGCCCCAGGGCGGCCCAGGAGAACAGGGCGAAGAAAAAGCGCAGCAGGGCAGCGCGCCAGCCGGGCGGCCGCCCGTCCGGTCCCTCGATGCGCAGCTTCCAGGCGCGCATCCCCAGCGTCTCCCCGCGGGTCCAGAGGGCCGCGAAAAAGACCGCTGACACCGCTAGCACGTAGGCCCGGAAAAGCCAGCTGCCGGGTGCGGCGGCCGCTTGCGTGACTGCCACCCAGAAGGCGGCTGCCACCATCAGGACGGCCGCCAGTACCAGCGTGTCGTAGAGACAGGCGGCCAGCCGGCGTCCCAGGCCGGGCGCGGCCCGGCGCGGGCCGCGGTCATCCGGGGTGCTGCTTGTCATGCCGCGGAGCCTGTCGCTGCGCCTCGCGGCTGTCAAGCAGCCTGCTGGTCCATCCCGGTGGTCTATATTCTGAGGGAGAGCCCCTAGAGACAAGGCGGGGGAACAGCGATGGCCTCAGACCGAGACGAGCAGAAGGAATACAGGGAAAAGCGCGATTTCCGCAAGACGCCGGAGCCGAAAGGGCGGTCCCGGCGATCGTCGGGCGCCCCGGTGTTCGTGGTGCAGAGGCACGACGCGAGCACTGAGCATTACGATTTCCGCATCGAGACCGAGGGCGTGCTCAAGTCCTGGGCCGTGCCCAAGGGCCCTTCCACGGACCCGCGTGAAAAGCGCCTGGCGGTCCCCACGGAGGACCACCCGCTGGAATACGCCGACTTCGAGGGCGTCATTCCAGAAGGCTGCTATGGGGCCGGCGTGGTGCAGGTCTGGGATCGCGGCACTTATCGCAACATCACGGGCGGCAACGGCGAGACACCGTCCGTGGAAGAGGCGGTGGAAGACGGCCACCTGCTCATCGAGCTGGACGGGGAGAAGCTGAGCGGCGGTTATGCCCTGCACCGGACGGGCACGGGCGAGGATGCCAACTGGCTGCTGGTGAAAATGGATGACGAGGCCGCGGACGCCCGCCGCAACCCGGTCTCGACCGAGCAGCGCTCCGTCAAAAGCGGCCGGACCATGAGCGAGATCGAGCGTGAGGATGGCGACTCGAAATCATGAAGAACCCCCTGGACAAGTTGCCTGGTGAGCAGCGCGACTCGCTGCGAAAAGCTTCGCACCCGGAGTGGACCGAGCCGATGCTCGCCAGGCTCACGCACGATCACTTCTCGGACCCGGAATGGCTTTTCGAGCGCAAGCTGGACGGCGAGCGCGTGCTGGTGTTTCGCGACGGCGATCGCGTGCGCCTGCTGTCGCGCAACCGCAAGGAGCTGAGCGAGACCTATCCCGAGATCGCCGAGGCCATAGCCGCCCAGTCGGCAGACGATTTCGTGGTGGACGGCGAAGTGGTGGCATTCGACGGCAAGGTGACCAGTTTCAGCCGGCTGCAGGGTCGCATGCAGACCAAGGATGCCGAGGAGGCGCGCAACAGCGGCATCGCGGTCTACTATTACGTCTTCGATATCATCCATTTCGGCGGCCGGCGGCTTGACAAGCTGCCCTTGCGCCAGCGCAAGTCCGTGCTGCGCGAGGCCCTGGATTTTTCCCGCCGCGTGCGCTTTACAGCGCACCGCAACGAGCGCGGCGAAGCGCTGCTCAAGGATGCCTGCGCCCGCGGCTGGGAAGGACTGATCGCCAAGCTTGCGGACAGCACCTACACGCACGGACGCTCTTCGGACTGGCTGAAGTTCAAGTGCACTGCCGGACAGGAGCTGGTGATCGGCGGCTACACGGCGCCGAAGGGCGAGCGCGAAGGCTTCGGCGCCTTGTTGCTCGGCTACTACGAGGACGACGAGCTGCGTTATGCCGGGCGGGTGGGCACCGGTTTCGACGACGAATTGCTGCGCAGCCTGAAGAAAAAAATGGACCGGCGCAGCCGCAAGAGCTCGCCTTTCGACGACGAAGTGAAGGCGGGCGGAGACAGCGTGACCTGGGTCACGCCGGAGCTGGTGGCGGAGATCGGGTTCACCGAGTGGACCAGCGACGGCAAGCTGCGTCATCCGCGTTTCCTGGGACTGCGCCGCGACAAGTCGGCGCGCTCGGTGGTCCGCGAAGAGCCGGGAGCGCGCTAGGCCATGGTGCGAATCGGCAAGCACGAGATCGAGTTGTCCAACAAGGACAAGCTGCTGTTCCCCGGCGAGGGCATCAGCAAGGGCGAGGTGATCGAGTATTACCGCAAGATTGCCGAGGTGATGCTGCCGCACCTGCGCGACCGCCCGGTTTCGTTGCAGCGTTTTCCCGACGGCATCGAGGAAGAGGGTTTCTTCCAGAAAAACATGCCGGACTATTTTCCCGACTGGTTCCGCTCGGTGACGCTCTCGAAGGAGGGCGGCTCGGTCACCTACCCGGTCATCGACGATGCCGCAAGCCTGGTGTATCTCGCCAACCAGGGCACCATCACGCTGCACGCCGCGCTGGCGAGGACAGGCAGCCCGCATCACCCGGACCGGCTGGTGTTCGACCTCGACCCGTCCGGAGATGATTTCGCTCCCGTCCAGGGTGCCGCGCGCAGGGTCCGCAAGGCGCTGGACGAGCTTGATCTGCCGGTCTTCGTGCAGACTACCGGCTCGCGCGGCCTGCACGTGGTCGTGCCGCTGCGGGGCAAGCAGTCTTTCGAGAAAGTCCGCGAGTTCGCCCTGGATTTCGCGCGTGAGCTCGCCCACTCGCACGACGACGAGCTGACCGTCGAGCAGCGCAAGAACAAGCGGGGCGACCGGGTTTTCCTGGATTGCATGCGCAATGCCTACGGCCAGACGGCCGTGGCGCCCTACTCTTTGCGGGCGCGGCCAAACGCGCCGTGCGCCACGCCGCTGAGCTGGCGAGAGGCGCTTGCCGGAGACATGAAGCCGGACCGCTACACGCTGAAAAACATGTTCCGCCGGCTGGCCCGCAAGGAAGACCCGTGGCGGGGCATCGGCCGACACGGCGTGGACCTGCCGCGCCTGTAGCGCCAGCCATGGAAACGACGGGAGGGGGTGATGGCGCTCCGTAGGGGATTCGAACCCCTGTTACCGGCGTGAGAGGCCAGTGTCCTAACCACTAGACGAACGGAGCGTCGAGGCCGCGCGATCCCGGGCGGGATCTGGCGAGGGCGGCATTCTACTGGCCCGCGCGGCCCGACTCAATGCCCTGCGCGGCCGCGCGCTTCCATTGCATCTTCGAGTCTCTGGTCCGGTCGCGGGGCCATGCTAGAATTAAAGGCTTGACTCACACAGGCAGACACGGTTTGGCCAGAGCGGCGACAGGCACGGAAACAGGCCCGCGGATCATCCCCCGGCCCGAGCACAACGTTTCCCGCGCCCAGATTTCGAAAAACGCCCTCAAGGTCTTGTACCGGCTGCGCGATGCCGGTTACCAGGCCTTCCTCGTCGGCGGCGGCGTCCGCGACCTGCTGCTGGGTCGTGAGCCCAAGGATTTCGACATTGCGACGGATGCCCATCCGGAGGACGTGCGTCGCCTCTTCCGCAACTGCCGGCTGATCGGCCGGCGCTTCCGCCTCGCGCACGTCTATTTCGGCCGCGACATCGTTGAAGTCGCGACTTTTCGCAGCTCCGAAGACGAACTGGCGCCGGACGAGTCGCTGCTGGTCAAGGACGATGAAGGCCGGATCCTGAGGGACAATCGTTACGGCGAGATCGGCGAAGACGTGTGGCGCCGGGACTTCACCGCCAATTCTCTTTACTACAACATCGCGGACTTCTCGATCTGGGACTACACCGGCGGCGTGGAGGACATCCGCGCCGGTGTGATGCGCCTTATCGGCGAGCCGGAAGACCGCTATCGTGAAGACCCGGTGCGGCTGCTCCGTGCGGTGCGCTTCGCGGCCAAGCTCGGCTTCAGGATCGAGAGCTCCAGCGAGTCTCCGGTGCGTGAGCTTGGCTTCCTGCTCGAGTCCGTTCCCCCCGCGCGCCTTTTCGATGAAGTGCTGAAACTCTTCCTTGGCGGCTATGCCGTGGCCTCGTACGAACTCCTGCGGCATTACGGCCATTTCGGCCAGCTATTCCCGGCCGTGGACGCCTTGCTGGACAGCGAGGCGGGCGAGCCTTACCGGGCCCTGCTGCTCGAGGCGCTGCAGAACACGGATCGGCGCGTCGCGGACGATGAACCGGTGACGCCGGTGTTCCTGTTCAGCGTGCTGCTGTGGGGACCCGTGTGCCGGCGCGCGGCACAGTTGCAGGAGCGTGGCGAATCGCCGGTGCAGGCGTTGTTGCTGGCCGCCGACGAGGTCGGCGACGAGCAGCAGCGTCACGTGGCCATTCCGCGCCGCATCACCACGCCGATGAAGGAAATGATGGTGTTGCAGTTGCGCCTGCAGAAGACCCGCGGACGGCGCGTGCTCGGCATGCTCGGCCACCCGCGTTTCCGCGCCGCTTACGACCTGCTCTGCCTGCGCGCGCAGGTGGGTGACGCCGACCCCGCGCTGGCGGAGTTCTGGACCCGCTTGCAGACCCTGGACGAGGACGCTCGCGTGGCCGAAGTGGACCCTGGCGGCCGGCGAAAGAGTACAGACAAGGCCGCGGCCGAAGGCGAGGCCGCGCCCGACGCGGAACGTCCGCCCAGGTCGCGCCGCCGCCGCAGGCCCCGGCGCCGCAAGCCGACCGGCAGCACCGACTGACCATGCCGGGCGCCCATGTGCCGGCCTACATCGGGCTCGGCAGCAACCTCGACGAGCCCGCGGCGCAGGTACGCACCGCCTTGGAGGCGCTCGCTCGCCTGCCGCGCACGCGGCTTGTCGCGTGCTCGCATCTTTACGGTAACCCGCCCATGGGTCCCGCGGAGCAGCCGGATTTCGTCAATGCCGCGGCGGGCCTGCTGACGCGCTTGCCGCCCGAGGCACTGCTCGGGGAACTGCAGGCCATCGAGGCGGCGCAGGGCCGCCGGCGGGACGGTCCGCGCTGGGGGCCGCGCACGCTGGACCTGGACCTGTTGCTGTACGGCAGCGTGCGCCTGCAGGGCGAGACGCTGACACTGCCGCATCCCGGGTTGGCGGAACGGCCTTTCGTGCTGACGCCGCTTTGCGAGATTGCGCCCGCGTTGCGCACGCCGGACGGGCTGTCCGTCGCGCGCATGGCGGCCGCGGCCGGCAGCGGCGGGTTACGGCGGTTGCCGGACTGATGGCCCGGCCGCTGCGCTACCTGGCCGTCGAGGGCCCCATCGGGGTGGGCAAGACCTCGCTCGCCCGCCGGCTGGCGGAGACACTCCAATACGAGCTGGTGCTGGAGGAGGCCGAAGACAATCCCTTCCTGGAGCGCTTTTACAAGGACCCGGTCGCGAATGCCTTGCCGACGCAGCTCCATTTCCTGTTCCAGCGCGCGCGCCAGGCCCAGGAGATGCGCCAGTCGGACCTGTTCGCAGGCGGGCGGGTGGCCGATTTTTTGCTGGAAAAAGACCGCATCTTCGGCCGGCTGACCTTGCCGGACGAGGAATACCGGCTCTACGAGCAGGTCTACCAGGGCCTCGCCCTGGACGCGCCCACGCCGGATCTCGTCATCTACCTGCAGGCGCCGGTGGAGGTGCTCATCGAGCGGGTGCAGCGGCGCGGCATCGCCTACGAGCAGAGCGTGCGCCCCGAATACCTGCGGCGCCTGTCCGAGGCCTACATGGATTTCTTTCATCGTTATGACGCGGGACCGCTGTTGATCGTCAATGCCGCGGCCATCGATCCGGTGCGGCGTGAAGAGGACTACCAGGACCTGCTGCGCAGGATCCGCACGATGGAGGGCGGGCGCCAGTACTACAATCCCGCGCCCTTCGGCGGCGCCGATTGATGTTTGGCTGCGCATTGGCCATGCTGGCTCGTCTCCGTCTCGACGGGAAAGCAACATGACGATGTACAGCCACCTGCAGGACCGGGCGCGCGCCGAAAAGCCGGTCACACTCGATGGTTTGCGGCGCATGAAATCCGAAGGCGAAAAGATCGCCTGCCTGACCGCCTATGACGCCAGTTTCGGCGCGGCCGTGGACGAGGCGGGTACCGACCTCGTGCTGGTGGGCGATTCGCTGGGCATGGTGGTGCAGGGTCACGACACGACCGTGCCGGTGACGGTCGATGACATGGTCTATCACACGTGCTGCGTACGCCGCGGCGTGCGGCGGGCGTTCCTTGTCGTGGACATGCCCTTCGGCAGTTATTCCCTTCCGGAACCGGCTTTCGCCAACGCCGTGCGACTGATGCAGGCGGGCGGCGCGGCCATGGTGAAGCTGGAAGGCGGAGCCCTGCAGGTGCGCACCGTGGAGTTCCTGGCCGCGCGC
>Ga0102928_1002698_pt1 | contig 10545 bp, 7 predicted proteins | sample SalPonR1_B_D1_MG_FD_78504 | JGI IMG/M metagenome (GOLD analysis project Ga0102928, IMG submission 78504) | Salt pond soil microbial communities from South San Francisco under conditions of wetland restoration - Salt Pond MetaG R1_B_D1_MG | ecosystem: Environmental > Aquatic > Marine > Intertidal...
GCTCCGTCAGCGCCAGCGTATGGGGCTGGATGGCGGACGACTCCAGCAGAAAGGTGATGATACGCGGGGCGCTTGTTACCAGCGGATCCTGCCTTATTGTGGGTCTGGTGGCCTGGATATCCGGCGATAGCCAGTGGGTTGGCTGGTTCTATCCCGCCGGTTTCTTTGTGCTCAGCATCGCCCATGCGGGCGTTCGTCTGGGCCGGAAAACCTATCTGGTGGATATGGCCGGGGGCAACAAACGCACCGATTACACCTCTGTCAGCAACACGATTATTGGCGTGCTGTTACTGGTGGTGGGCGGCCTGACGGCGCTGGTGTCGATGATTTCAGAGGTGGCCGTGATCCTGGCCCTCGGCCTGATGGGGCTCGCCGGGGCCATCAGCGCAGTGCGCCTGAAAGACGTCACCAATGACTGATCAGACCGGCTCTGGCGGAAGTCCATCGTTCAGGGCCAGTGCGCCCTTGACGATGCGATAGATGATCCAGATGGAAATGCCCAGCAGAATAAACCAGCCAATAATAATAAACGTGGTGACAAAGCCGATAACGCCCCACAGCAGTCCGATCCAGAAAGTACGTATCTGCCAGCGGAAATGGGGTTCAATCCAGGTTCCCCGGACTTCGTCCTGCTTTACATAATTGACAATGACCCCTGCAAGGCCGCTGATCCCGCCGAGAAAAAACGACAGGGCCTGAAGGATATAAACGGCAACCGCCAGGTTTCTCAGTGGATCCTTGCGACGATCCTCCGGTCTGGTGCCGGCCGCTATGTATTCTTGCTCAGACAAATCTGGCCCCCTGCTGACTGCTTCAAACCCGGACTATAACGTGTCTTGCGCTTAAACAGAATGGTTCTCGTCCGGCCTGTAACCCAGCCGGAACCCTCCCCAGTGCTTGCCATTGACGTAAATCGGAACAGACAGGTCGTGCATGATTTCGCCAGTATCCCGCCGATAGGTCTGCAGAAGCATGGTCTGGGTGTGGCTGCCGCAACGCCCACCGGTGCGATCATTGAACAACCGCTTGCTGCGGCTCTTGACCAGATCCACTTCGGGCTTGCCGGTGGGTCGATGGGCAAACTCGCGGTTGTGGCTCGGTACGTAACCGTCTGGTCGCGTGGCAATTGCAAATACCATGGCCGGATGAGACTGCTTGACCGGTTCCTGAATTGCAGGCAGCCGCTGGTCCGTAAAGGCGTCGAATTTCGACGTGTATTGCTGAGGCTCGGTGTTGGGAATGGGTGTCCGTGACTCGTCAAACAGAGCCTGCTGAGTGATTTCGCCGGACCCGATGGCTGATTCGAACATTTCCCCAATGGCGGCCGCGGCGTCACGGGCCCGCTCATAGAATGGACGGTGATAGCTGTCCGGGCTGTTCAGGGCAAGAGTGGCATTGCTCTGTTCGGCCAGTTCCATCAGCAAGGCCGACATTTCAGCGAGTGACTGCAAGCGGCGCTCGCTCTCCCGCATCTGTCCGGTCATGCTCTCAATGGACGTAAACATCTGCTGAAGCTGCTGACTGTTATGCTCATCTTTCTCAGCAATCTGAAGGACTTGCTGACTTAACTGACCAGATTGCCCATCAATCTGGCCGAGTTGAGCGCCAACAGACTCAACCGATTCCAGGCCCTGTTCAACCGCCTGTCCCAGCTGCTCAATCCGGTTGAGAATATTCGAGGTATCCGTGCGCACTTCCGTCAGCGTGGACTCCACGTCGGCGGTGGCAACCGCGGTGCGACCTGCAAGCTGACGGACTTCGTCCGCCACAACGGCAAAACCCCGTCCCTGCTCTCCGGCTCTGGCGGCTTCAATGGCGGCGTTCAGGGCCAGCAAATTGGTCTGCTCTGCGATCCCCTGAATGGTGGCTGTGACACTCTGAATCCTGTTCGCTTTTTCGTTCAGCGCCTGAATGAGCAAAAGATTTTCAGAGGACTGCTCATGAATCTGTCGCACCCGATCAATCGCAATGCTCAGCGCTTCCCGCCCCCGCTCACTCACCCGCTGTGTGTCGCTGGCAAGATGCGACGCCTCATTGGCCTGAGCAGAGCATTGCTCAACATTCTCGGTGATCTGCTTGGCATATTCTTCCAACCGCGCGGCCTCTTCAACCTGCTGATCGAGACGACGCTTCAGCTGGTCTGCCGAAAAGGAAACCTCAGCCGCGGACACCGCATTCTTGTCTGCGGTGCCAGATAGCGACTCCATCAGGACTTCGCCGGCGCTGACCTTATCGATGAGCGGCCCCAGCTCCCTCGCCGCTGGCCCCGAGGAATCAAGCTTGCCCTCACTGAGCAAACGGATACCGGTCTCAAGTGGGATCAAGGCGCGAAGCATCAGAAAACCACCGGACACAAGCAGACCGATAACGACGCCAATCGATACCGCGACCCAGTCCAGGCCGAAAACGTAAAATAGTAACGCCGCAACCAGAACGGTCGCGGCGCCAATTACAAGACCACTCCGGATCAACGACTGACTGAATCCGACCACTGTAACCTCATTGAAGATCGCGTAATTCAAGAGTTTAGCAGTCTATCAATCGGAATCAGTGTCGCTGCGGCAGATTCGGCTCATACTTTAGTGCAAGGGACTTACATGGCTATATCGCCGCCATCTGTCCGCGTAACCACCACAGTAGCGGCCCGTGGTCGATCGCTCGCGTCGTAGGGAAACGAACTGCTGCTCTTCGGATCGGCAGGCGAGCCGCCATCGCCAGGGTGCTGCAGGTTCACAAAAAGCGTCTTGCTGTCAGCGGACAGGAATACTCCAGTCACCTCGCAATCGGGCACACCCACGAAGAACCGTTTTACCTGAGCCTGGTTATCCGGAGTCACCATCGAGGCAGCACCATTGGTTCTGGTCAGATTGGCCGGTATCACCGCCAACATCTGGTCGTTGGTATCACTCGCTACCTTGTTGCCACCGTTATCCGTCTGAATCCAGAGAACCCCCCGGTGATCAAAGTAGAGGCCATCGGGGCTCGCAAACTGGTTCTCGAGTGTCAGGCCCGACAAATTCGAATCCTGGTATTTCGGATCGCCTCCGGCAGGACCACCGAACACGAAAATGTCCCAGGTAAAACTGGTGGCGGCAGAATTGTCGTTACCTTCCCGCAGCTTGATGATATGACCGTACTCATTGTCAGGCCGCGGATTGGCGCCATTTACGGCCTCCTCGCCGGCATCACCACGGTCGTTATTATTGGTCAGCGTGTAGTAAATTTCGCCGGAAACAGGATCGACGGCGGACCACTCAGGACGATCCATAGTAGTTGCCCCGAGGGCATCGGCAGCCAGTCGGCTGAACACACATACTTCGGCTTGTGAGCTGAAACCAGCGTTCTGTAGTACCGGACCGGTCACCGGATCATTAATATCCAACGCCAGCCAGGAGCCGGATCCGTCCTCATTGAACTTGGCGACGTAAAGAGTGCCATTGTCGAGCATGGTTCCACGCAGTTCACTGACCCGCGCCGGATCCCAGTCTTCGGCCGTCACATACTTGTAGCAGTATTCGCCTCTCGCATCGTCGCCCATATAGAACGCAATCTTCTGCCCACTTTGGACCAGACCCGGCATCGAACCCTCATGGCGAAAGCGCCCCATCGCCGTGCGCTTTACTGGCGCAGCCGATGGATCATAGGGATCGATTTCAACGATGTAGCCGAACTGATTCGCCTCATTGCGATAATCCTCCGTCGCCGATGACCCGGTTGCTGCTGTATCCCAACGCGCAAACTCGTCGTCGCTCTCGCTGGCATCGCCTGCGACCTGGTTCCAGTGATAGCCAAAACCATTGGCGGTAATTCCATACCGCTTCTTCACATCCGAAATAGAGCCACTGGTATCAACAAGGTAGCCCTGAATGTTTTCTTCACAGGCAAGATAGGTGCCCCAAGGGGTCCAGCCAAACCCGCAATTATTAACGGTGCCGCGGCCCCGGGTTCCATCGGCACTGTACCTGGTTTGGAGATACGATGAACCCGCCGCCGGGCCGGCCATGGTTGTAGGGGTTGCAGCTGTAATACGGCGATTCCTGCCCGCGCTGACCAGGCCCCAGCTACCACTGGAGCGCATAATTTCGGTCACTGAAACACCGTGGGCATTTATTTCTTTACGCACCTCATCTGCGTTGGTGCGCCGGCCATTGCTGTCTCGCGTAACGCCGTTGGGATGCAGAAACTTGTTAATCGTAAATTCGTGATTCAGGCACATAAGAGCTGAATCCGTCACCGGGGAGGGGAATGGCAGTACTCCACCGGCATCCAGTTGGGTGGGAAACAGGTACATTCCGTCATGCCCGTCACCAATCTGCAGTGCCTGCTCGGCGCCCGAATTATTGACAGAGAAGGCCGGCGCACCCGTTAAAAGTGGTGTTCCCCAGGGTAAGATCGTCTCGTACTGATAGCCCTCCGGAACGACTACCTGATCATCGACATTGTTTTTGACGGACTTGAAACCAAGCTGTTGGTCGGAAGCGCTTGCAGGGCTGGCGGAAGACGAACTGTTATCGTCATCCGAACAGCCGGCGATTCCCGCACCGGCAAACACCGACACAGCTGCAAAGCTCAGGCTGCCGCGAAGGGTGTCGCGACGGGAAATGCGCGCTCTCATAATACTGCCAAAGGATGGACTGTCGTTCTCTCGATCATAAACACTGGCAGGATCGGGACGTTTTACAGAAATATTCTTTTTCATCAGAAGCTCCAGACAGGATTGATATCATTATCGGACCTTCACTATGAGCCTGTTGAATTGCAGTTCGATGAACAAAACATTGCAGTTAGTTGTCGGTTTGCTGACAGAATAACCAGACAACCCGGCCGAAGCCGGGTTGTCTGTTATCGTATCGGTTTCCCGGGCCGGAGCTTTACCCGGTCATGTGGTTATAGCCGGCTCTTGCTGCATCGCCAGCTTCATCAACTATACGAGCGAACTGAGAGTTAATCTGTTGATATTCGTGCTCTTCAAAAATCAGGTGGGCCCGGCAATCAGACGGCCGTCAAGGGTGAGTACGTGGTCCAGTCGCAGCATCTGGCCGCGGCCGAGACAGATGAAGTCCTGGCCGGCCCGGCTGAACAGATCGCGAATCACATCATGGCTGGTCTGAATCTGGCCGGCGCCGTCCCGGTAGACGATTTCCGCGAGCCGGGACGAGGTTGCATACTCGCGAAGCAGGTTCTGGATTTCGCAGGACACCGCCCGGGCGGCTCCGTCGATCGACGATGAGGACATGGCAGAAAACCCCTTGGCCGCTGGCATGTTCTCAATTCTGGTCCAGGAACCCGGTTTTCGCCAGCATCAGAACCAGTCGGCTTTCATGTTCAGGCAGGTGTCGTCCTGGTTTCTCAGCAGCACCAGATCCTGGGCCACAGTTGGCAGTTCCCAATGGAAGAAATACTGGGCAGCCTGCAACTTGCCCTGATAGAAGCTGCGTTCATCATCGGTGGTGGCAGAACCCAGCCCCTGTGCCGCCGCATTGGCCTGACGCAACCACATCCACGACACCATGATATGGCCGAACAGATGCAGATAGCAGGAGGCATTGGCCAGTACTTTGTCAGGATCCTCCGACATCAGCGATTTGCCCAGGATCTGGGTGACTTTGACCGCCTGCTGCAGGGTTTCGCTGAGTGACAGCGCCCACTGCTGGCAGCGCCCGGTGGTGGCTGCCTCCAGATCGACCTGCATTTCCTGCATCAGCAACTGCAGGCCATGGCTCTGATCCTGCCAGATCTTGCGGCCCAGCAGATCCAGTGCCTGAATGCCGTTGGTGCCCTCATGAATAGGATTCAGGCGGTTGTCACGCCAACACTGCTCAACCGGATACTCGCGGGTATAACCGGCGCCGCCATAAACCTGAATCGCCAGATCGTTGGCTTTTGGCCCGTACTCGGAGGGCCAGGCCTTGATCACCGGAGTCAGCAGATCCAGCAATTTCCCGGCACCAACACGTTTTTCCTCATCAGGGTGGGTATGCTGATCGTCCATCAAACGGGCACCATACAGGCACAGCGCCATTCCACCCTCACTGTAGGCTTTCTGGGCCAGCAACATACGCCGGACGTCAGCGTGCTCAATGATCGCAACCTGCGGCGTTCCGGGATTCTTCTCGGACACCTTGCGGCCCTGCAGGCGATCTTTCGCGTATTCCAGACTGTGCAGGTAACCACGGTAGCCGATTACGGCGGCGCCGAAGCCGACACCTATCCGCGCCTCGTTCATCATCTGGAACATGTATTTCAGGCCCTGGTGCGGCTCACCCACCAGATACCCATGGCAGGGTGCATCGTCGCCAAAGCTCAACGCTGTCGAGGTAGTGCCCCGGTAACCCAGCTTATGGATCAGCCCGGCCAGGCTGACGCCATTCCGGTCGGTGGAATTGCCGTCTTCATCCACCACAAACTTGGGAACAATAAACAGGGAAATACCCTTGACCCCGGGCGGCGCGCCCTTGATCTTCGCCAGCACCATGTGAACGATGTTCTCGGTGATGGACTGTTCACCACCGGAGATATAGATTTTCGCGCCCCTGATCAGGTAATCGCCATCCTCGGTTGGCGTCGCCGAGGTGCGGATATCAGAAAGCGACGAACCGGCATGGGGCTCGGTCAGCGCCATGGTGCCACTGAAACGGCCGCTGAGCATATGGGGCAGAAAGGTGTTTTGTTGCCTGTCATTACCGAAGACGCGGATCAGGTTGGCGGCTGCGGTGGTCAGGAAAGGATAACCGGCCGTGCCGGGGTTGGCAGCGGTGAAAAAACCGTTACAGGCCGCCATCACCGACTCCGGAAGCTGCATCCCGCCCAATTCGTAATCGTAACGCCCGGCAATGAATCCGGCGTCCGCATAGGCGTCGAACGCGGCCTTGACCTGCGGCAGCATTTCGACCTCACCGTTCACGAACTTTGGCTCGTCTTTGTCAGCCAGCGAGTTGTGGCTGGCAAATTTATCGCGGGCAATCCTGTCTGCGGTTTCAATCACCGCGTCAAAAGTTTCACGGCTGTGCTCGCTGAAACGCTCACGCCCGGTCAGGCTTTCGGTGTCAAATACTTCGTAGAGCTGAAAGGCCAGGTCGCGGCGGTCGATCAGGGTGTCAGTCATGCTCGGTCTCCTGTTGTTGATTGCCATCTCCGGCGCACACGGGTATGGCCCGGGTTATGCATTCATTAGCGAAAAGGCGCTGTTTATACGCAAGAATGTAAATTTTATCGACAGGTGTAACAATGGAGAGAATCACCATGAACGCACCGATTCAGCAAAGCCAAGCAGACATTCTCAACCGTCTCTACAACATGAAGCAGAAACAGCTTGAGCAGGCCCTGCTTCAGGGTAATCCCCTGCGTTGTAAAGTACTTGAGGCGGAAGCAGAGGCGATTTCCAGCGCCCTGAAAAGCCTTCGCTGCGATAGCCGAGAGGTGACTCCGGCCTTTTTCCGGAATGAAATCTCCTGAGACGTCGACTCCATCTCTGCTTTGCATAGCGCCGAAGGTTGGACACATTGTCGGTCTCGCCAATGATTTCGGTGCCGAGGAGTGTCTCTGATATGTCCCCCAGCGTCACTATTCCCCGCCAGGTGCCCGGTTCGTCACAGACAACGGCCAGGTGTTGCCGCCCCCGCAGCATGTCGGCAAACACAACCTCAATACTGGTATTGCACTTCACCCGTTTGACCTCGCGGAGTACTGCTCTCAGGTTGTTTAAACCCCGGCTGCCACTTCAGTTCCCTGGCGGATTGCACGCTTTGCATCCAGCTCTTCGGCAACATCGGCCCCGCCGATCAGGTGCGCCTTGATGCCTTTGCTGTCCAGGTCATCATAGAGCGCTCTGAACGGCTCCTGTCCGGCGCAGATTACCACGTTGTCCACCGCCAATACCCGGGACTCAGTGATCTTGCCCTCTTTGTCAGCCAGGGTGACATGAAGCCCATGGTCGTCGATCCTGTCGTAGCTGCAGCCGCCCAGCATTTCCACATCACGGTGTTTCAGGCTGTTGCGATGCACCCAGCCCGAGGTCTTGCCAAGACCGCCACCGACCTTGCTGGTCTTGCGCTGCAGCAGGTAGATTTTGCGTGGCGTTGATGTTGGCTTGCGCGCGGCCAGGCCACCAGGGCCTTCGTAATCAGGGGCTACGCCCCATTCGGCTTTCCAGTCCTCGAAGTCGGCCTGCTGGCCCTCGGGATGGTTGCCGGGATTGTGAGTCAGGAATTCGCTGACATCAAAGCCGATGCCTCCGGCGCCGATCACCGCCACAGACTTGCCCACCGGTCTGTTGTGTTTCAGCACATCCAGATAACCCAGCACTTTCGGATGGTCGATACCCTCGATGACCGGTGTTCTGGGCTTCACGCCAGTGGCGATAATGACATCATCAAAACCATCCTGTTCGAGGCGAGCCGAATCCACGCGGGTATTCAGTTGCAGCTCAATGTCCAGCAGCTCAATCTGGCGCTGGAAATAGCGCAGGGTTTCGTAGAATTCTTCCTTGCCCGGAATCCGTTTGGCGTAGTTGAACTGCCCTCCGATCAGGGCATCTGCTTCAAACAGAGTGACGCGATGACCACGCCTGGCCGCCGTGGTGGCGGCGGCAAGGCCCGCAGGCCCGGCACCTACCACGGCAACGCGACGGCTGATGGGGGCAACCGTCAGCACCAGTTCGGTTTCATGGCAGGCCCGGGGATTCACCAGACAGGACGCGCGCTTGAGCTGGAACACATGGTCCAGACACGCCTGGTTGCAGGCAATACAGGTGTTGATTTCGTCACTGCGGTTTTCCCGCGCCTTGCGAACAAACTCCGAATCCGCCAGCAGCGGCCGGGCCATGGAGACCATGTCAGCCTTGCCGGCCGCCAGAATCTCTTCGCCTTTCTCGGGGGTATTGATGCGGTTGGTGGTGCATACCGGAATGCTTACCTCACCGTAGAACTTGGCCGTCACTTCCGCGAACCCGCCCCGTGGCACCGAGGTAACAATGGTGGGCACCCGGGCCTCGTGCCAGCCGATGCCGGTATTGATGATCGTGGCGCCAGCCTGTTCAATGGCCCTGCCAAGCTTGACCACTTGCTCCCAGGTCTGCCCGCCCTCCACCAGATCCAGCATCGACAGCCGGTAAATGATGATGAAATCCGGACCCACGGCCTCGCGGATGCGGCGCACAATCTCTACCGGCAACTGCATCCGGTTCTCGAACGGCCCACCCCACTTATCCTTGCGCTTGTTGGTGCGCTCGCACAGGAACTGGTTGATGAAATAGCCTTCCGAGCCCATCACCTCGACACCATCATAACGGGCCATTCTGGCCAGTTTCGCAGCACTGGCGAAGTCGTCAATCTGCCTGTCTACCGCTTTCGTGGACAGCGCCCGGGCCTTGAAGGGCGTTATCGGAGCCCTGGTTGCCGAGGCCGATACACTGAAAGGGTGGTAGCTATAGCGGCCCGCATGCAACAGCTGCAGGCAGATCCTGCCCCCTGCATCGTGAACTGCACTGGTGACATGACGGTGGAGTATGGCCGTGCCACGGTTATTCATAGTGGAGGCAAAAGGCGCTAGCTGGCCCACCAGATTTGGTGAAAAGCCACCCGTGACCATCAGGCCCACACCACCTTCGGCCCGCTCGGCAAAATAGCGGGCCAGCTTGTGGATGTTCCAGAACCGATCTTCCAGGCCCGTATGCATAGACCCCATCAACACGCGGTTTTTAAGCTCGGTAAAGCCAAGGTCCAGCGGCTTCAGAAGATTCGGGTAGGCTTGGGTCATCGTTGGCTCTCTCATTGTGTTTCGGGGGCATTCTCGTAATGGGCCGTCATGGTAGCATAGCGACTTTCGACCAATGTATGACACGGAACCGATACTATGAGCAGCTCCAAATCTGACCGGGTGCAGATCAGCATTGAGAACGGCATTGCCATGGTTACGCTGAACCGGCCGGAAAAATACAACGGTCTGGACATGCCCATGTTCCATGGCATCACCGATGCCGCCAAAACCCTGAAGAAAGACCGCAGCGTTCGCGCCATTATCCTCAGTGGTACCGGCGAGGCCTTCTGTTCCGGCCTGGACATAAAAACCGTATCCAGAAACCCGGCCAATTTTCTCAGACTCCTGTTCAAACCGGGCCGCAAGATCAGCAATCTGGCGCAGGACGTGGGTTACCTCTGGCGGGACCTGCCCGCTCCGGTCATAGCGGTGACCCATGGCTACTGCTTTGGCGGCGGATTCCAGATTGCCATGGGCGCGGATTTCCGGTTCGCCACCGCCGACTGCGAGTTCTCGATCATGGAAAGCAAGTGGGGGCTGATTCCGGACATGAGCCTGGCCGTTACCCTGCGGGAACTCATTGCCATCGATCTGGCCAAGGAGCTGACCATGACCGCGCGCCGCTTCAGCGGCACCGAGGCCCGCGCAATGGGCCTGGTCAGCCGGATCTGCGATGACCCCATGGCTGAAGCCCTTGACTTCGCCCGGGAACTGGCGGAACGCTCACCCGATGCCGTGGCTGCCAGCAAACTGCTGTTCAACAGAACCTGGAGTGCCACCGACAGGGAC
>Ga0102928_1002700_pt1 | contig 10542 bp, 9 predicted proteins | sample SalPonR1_B_D1_MG_FD_78504 | JGI IMG/M metagenome (GOLD analysis project Ga0102928, IMG submission 78504) | Salt pond soil microbial communities from South San Francisco under conditions of wetland restoration - Salt Pond MetaG R1_B_D1_MG | ecosystem: Environmental > Aquatic > Marine > Intertidal...
ATTGCGGCAACTGCTGGAAGACAAGCCTTTTCTCGATAACTGCTACCCCGAGGTTGCGCGCTCGCGGGGCAACGCCACGGCGCGTCGCTTCCTGGAAGAGACGATGGACGTCACCGACGCCGCGTGGCGCGGCATAGGCAGCATCCCCGCCTCCGGCTACGCGCTCAAGCCGCACCTCGCCGCGCGCGATGCCCGGCAGCACTTCCCCGATTACGGGGCGCACGACCGCAAGCGCGCCGGGCTCATGCCCAAGGGCTGCGACTGCGCCCGCGTCGTGCTGGGCAAGATCTATCCGAACCAGTGCCGGATCTATGGCTCCGCCTGTACGCCGCGGACACCGGTGGGGCCCTGCATGGTCTCCGATGAAGGCGCATGCAGAATCTGGTGGTCGAACGGGGTCCGGACACGGGAGGTGGCCTGAACGCCGGCCGCCGGCTCTGGATCGCCGGGCAGGTCCAGGGGGTCGGCTTTCGCCCCTTCCTGTTCCGCCTTGCTCACCGCCACGGCCTGTCCGGCTGGGCCAGGAACACCGTGGGGGAAGTGGAAGTGCTGGTATGCGGCGCGCCCGCCGCACTGGACGCGTTCACGCGCGAGCTGAATACGCGAGCGCCGGCGATCTCCGCACCGCGGCTCCGCGGCATCGAAGACTGGCACGGCGATGTCCCGGAGGACTTCCGGATCCTGGCAAGCGAGGCGGGCCCGCAGCCGCGCATCTTCATTCCGCCCGACTATTTCACCTGCGAAGCGTGCCTCGCGGAAATGGCGCGGCCCGATGATCGTCGCTACCGTTATCCCTTCATCAATTGCACGCAGTGCGGCCCCCGCTACACGCTGATCCGGGCCCTGCCCTACGACCGGCCGAATACTTCCATGGCCGGTTTCGCGCTGTGCGAGGCGTGCCAGCGGGAATACGAGGACCCGGCCGATCGCCGCTTTCATGCGGAACCGGTCGCCTGCCCGCAGTGCGGGCCCGCGCTGAGCTGGCGCGCACCGGGCCAACCGCCGGCAGACGACACCACCGAGAGCCTGGACTGCTGTGTGGCCTCGCTGCGGGCCGGCCGGCTCGTGGCGGTCAAGGGCATTGGCGGCTACCACCTGCTTTGCGACGCGACCGACGAGCGGGCCATTGCCCGCCTGCGCCGGCTCAAGCCGCGCCCCGCCAAGCCGCTGGCGGTGATGTTCCCGCTGGCTGGGAAAGACGGCCTGGCCGCCTTGCGGCGCGCGACCACGCCCACCGCCGCCGAGGCGGCGCTGCTGCGCTCGCCGCAGCGGCCCATCGTCCTGGTCCGCAAGCAGCCGGGCGAGCTGCCCGAGGACCTGGCCCCCGGCCTGGCGGAGCTCGGCGCGATGCTGCCCTACAGCCCCCTGCACGCTCTGCTGCTGGATGCGCTGCAACGCCCCCTGGTGGCGACCTCCGCCAATATCAGCGGCGAGCCGGTGCTGACCGAAGCGGCCGACGTGGAGGCACGCCTCTCGCACCTGGTTGAGGGCTGCCTGCATCATGACCGGCCGATCGTGCGGCCCGCCGACGATCCGGTCTGGCGCACCACCGGGGGCCGCCCGCGGCCGCTGCGCATGGGGCGCGGTTGCGCGCCTGTCGAACTCCAGCTCGCCGAGCCGGTGGCGCGCCCGGTGCTGGCGGTCGGCGCACACATGAAGAACAGCATCGCTCTCGCCTGGGAAGACCGCTGCGTGGTGTCGCCCCACATTGGCGAAATGGGCTCGGAACGCAGCATGGAAATCTTCGAACAGGTGGTCGCCGACCTCCAGGCGCTCTACGGCGTGCGCGCCGAGGCGCTGGTCTGCGACGCGCACCCCGGCTATGCGACGGCACGCTGGGCCCGGAAACGGGGGATGCCGGTCACCGAGGTGCTGCATCACCACGCGCACGCCAGCGCCCTGGCCGCGGAAATGCCGGCCGGAGTCCCGCTGCTGGTGTTCGCGTGGGACGGCGTAGGTTACGGCGGCGACGGCACCTTGTGGGGCGGCGAAGCATTCCTGGGACGGCCGGGTCGCTGGCGCCGGGTCGCCAGCTTCAGGCCTTTCAGGCTGCCCGGAGGCGAACGCGCCGGCCGCGAACCCTGGCGCAGCGCTGCGGCGCTGTGCTGGGAAAGCGGGATCGAATGGCCGGACTGCCCGGACCCGCGCGGCCTGGCGCGGGGGGCGTGGGAACGTGACCTGAACACGCCCACGACGAGCGCCGTCGGGCGACTGTTCGACGCGGCCGCGGCCCTGGCCGGGCTGTGCCTGCACGCAAGCTACGAGGGGGAAGGCCCGATGCGGTTGGAGGCCATGCTGCAGGACGACGCCGACGCGTCGGGCGCCGTGGCGACCGCTCTTCCGCTGCTCGCCGACGCGGACGGCATACTGCGTGCCGACTGGGCGCCGCTGGTGGTGCCGCTGATGGACGCCTCCAGGACCGTGGCCGAACGTGCAGAGCTGTTCCATGAAACCCTCGCACTGACCGCCTGGGGCGTCTACTCGGCCTTGCGGGAGCGCCATGCCATCGGGGCTGTGGGCGCCACGGGCGGCGTGTTGCAGAACCGTCGGCTGGCCGACCGGATGCAGGCAATTTTCGCGGACCGCGGTATCCCGCTGGCGCTGCCCGCCCGACTGCCGGCCAATGACGCCTGCATCGCCTTCGGGCAGGTGGTCGAGCAGGCCGCACTGGAGGCGCAAGGCGGGTAGAATGCCGGCTGAGATCCCGGCCCATAATGATTTCCTGGAGGAGACCCGCGCATGGCGCTTGACGAGGCACGAATCGGCCTGGCCCACGGCAACGGCGGGCGCTTCATGCGGGAGCTCATCCAGGAAATCTTCGCCAGGCACCTGGGAGGCGGCGTGCTCGACACCGACCTGGATGCCTGCCCGCTGCCGCCGCTGCCGGAGGGCGAGGTGGTGTTCACCACCGACGGCTTTACCGTGCAGCCGCTGGAATTTCCCGGCGGCGACATCGGTTCGCTGGCCGTGCATGGCACCACCAACGACCTCGCCGTGGCGGGCGCCACCCCGCTCTATCTCGCCCTCAACGTTTTTATCGAGGAAGGGCTCGAGGTGGAGTTGCTGGACCGGGTCGTCGCCAGCCTGGCCCGCGCCGCGCGCGACACCGGCGTGCAGGTGGCCGCCGGCGACACCAAGGTCTTGCGACGCGGCGAAGGCGGCGGCCTTTACCTGGCGACCACCGGCATCGGCGTGCGCCGTCGTGGCCTGGAGCTGGCCATGTCGGCGATCCGCCCTGGGGACCGGCTGCTGGTCAGCGGCAGCGTCGGAGACCATGGCATCTGCGTGATGCTGGCGCGGGAGCAGTTCGGCCTGAGCGGCGACCTGGCCTCCGACGCGGCCAGCGTACTGCCGCTGACGCAGGCGCTGCTCGACCTGAAGGGGCTGCGCTTTATGCGCGATCCCACGCGCGGCGGCCTCGCCACCGTGGCCCACGAAATCGCGCGGGCCACCGGCTGCTCGCTGCGGCTCTCGGAACCGGCGATCCCGGTGCGCGACACCGTGCGCAGCGTGTGCGAAATGCTCGGTTACGACCCCTTCTACCTTGCCTGCGAAGGGCGGGTGGTGGCGGTCGTCGCCCCAGGGGAAGCCGACGAGGCGCTGGCACGCTGGCGCGCGCTTCCCGGCGGCGAGGATGCCGCTATCATCGGCGAGGTGGATCCGGAGGGTCGGCCGGTGGTCATAGAAACTGAACTCGGCGGACGGCGCTTGCTCGAGGAACTCGAGGACGACCCGCTGCCGCGGATCTGCTGAACGACCGGCGCCGGGGGATGCCATTCGCGCCGAACGGCCTCGTTGCCCTCACCACCGACTTCGGCGGTCGCGAACCTTTCGTGGGCATCGTCAAGGCGCGCATCCTTAGCCGCTTTCCCGCCGCTCGCTGCATCGACCTCAGCCATGGTATTCCGGCCGGCCGGCCGGACCTGGCCGGCTTCTGGCTGGGTCGCGCCTGGCACGAGTTCCCGGCCGGCACGGTGCACCTCGCCGTGGTCGATCCCGGTGTCGGGACCGCCCGCGGCGTCGTGCTGGCCGAGACCGGCGGGCAGTTGCTGCTCGCACCGGACAACGGTCTGCTGCCGGAGGCGCTGCGCGCTCGCGATGCCGTCGACTGGCGCGCCATGGACCCCGCCCTGCCCGCGCGCCTCGCGCTGGGCGAGTTGTCGCAGACTTTCCATGGCCGCGACCTTTTCGCGCCGCTCGCGGCGCTGCTTGCCGCCGGCGAACTGGCGTCCGACGACTTCGGCCCGCGCGCGGCGCCGGCGGATCCCGAGCCCTTGCCACGCGCGACCGCCGCGGCGACCCCCGGGGCAAGCTATATTGCCGGCCGCGTTTTGCTGGCCGATCATTTCGGCAACCTGTGCACCAACATCGACGGCGCTTTACTGGGGGACTACCGCCAGCCAGTGGTCGAAGTCGCGGGCAAAAACCTGCCCCTGCTTGCCACTTACGGGGAAGCGCCCGAGGGGGCGCCCCTGGCGCTGATCAATGCGTTCGGGCTGGTGGAGATCGCCCTGAACGGCGCCAGCGCCGCGGGCGCGCTGGGCCTGGATGAGGGCGCCCCGGTGACCGTGCGCGACGGTGTGCGCGCCTGACGAGACTTTTTCACATTCGATGCAGAAACCCAAAGGCTGAGCCATGAATAACGACAGAACCGACGCCATCCGCAACCTTGCCCTGCTCGGACCGGCCGGCACGGGCAAGACCTCCCTGGCCGAAGCCCTGCTGCATGCCGCTGGCGCCGTCTCGCAGCGCGGTCGCATCGAGCGCGGCGATACGGTTTGTGACTTCGAAGCGCGCGAGGTCGAGCTGGCACACTCGCTGGACACCGCCATCTGCCACCTGGAATGGAAAGGCCTGCAGATCAATCTCATCGACTCGCCGGGATTCACCGATTTCCTGCCCCGGGCAATCGCGGTACTGCCTGCGGTGGAATGTGCCGCGCTGGTGGTGTCGGCCTCCGGGGGGCTCGAAACCGGCGTTCGCAGAATGATGAAGGCTGCGGGCGATGCCGACCTGAGCCGCATCATCATCGTCAACAAGATGGATACCGACCCCGACCAGCTCGGCACCCTGCTGGCGGAAATCCAGGACGCCTTCGGCAAGCGCTGCCTGCCGGTGAACCTGCCCAGCGAGCACGGCAGCAAGGTGGTCGACTGCTTCTTCCGGGATGGCGGGGGCAGCAGCGACTTCTCGAGCGTCGAAGAGGCGCACACCCAGATCATCGACCAGGTGGTGGAAGTGGACGAGGCGCTCATGGAAACCTACCTGGAATCCGGCCAGGATCTCGATCCGGCCGAGCTGCACGAAGCCTTCGAGAAAGCGCTGCGCGAGCGGCACCTGGTGCCGGTGGTCTTCGTTTCGGCGGAGACGGGCGCGGGCGTGGAGGCGCTGCTGGATTACATCAGCAGGCTGCTGCCGAGTCCGCGCGAAGCCAACCCGCCGCCGTTCATGCGGGGCGAGGGCGAGGCCGCCGAACCGGTGGTGGTCGCCTCCGAGCCGGACCAGCACGTGGTGGCGCACGTCTTCAAGGTGATGGTCGATCCCTACGTGGGTCGCACCGCCGTGCTGCGCGTCCACCAGGGCACCATCAGGACCGGCAGCCAGCTTTACGTGGGCGAAGCGCGCAAGCCGATCAAGCTCAACCACCTCTACCGCCTGCAGGGCAAAAAGACCATCGAGGTCGATCAGGCCGGGCCGGGCGACATCGTGGCGGTGACGCGTATCGAGAACCTCGATTTCAACGACGTGCTCCACGACTCGCACGACGAGGATCACTTCCACGTGCGCTTGCCCGAGATGGCGCCCCCGATGATGGGGATCGCCATCGAGCCCGCGCAGCGTGGCAACGAGCAAAAACTGTCGGATGCGCTGCAAAAACTCTGCGCCGAAGATCCGGCGCTCCGCGTGGAGCATCGGCCCTCGACCAACGAGACTGTCGTAATGTGCAGCGGGGAGCTGCACCTGCGACTGGTGGTCGAGGCGATGAAAGAGCGTTTCAACGTGGAAGTGCAGACCCACCCGCCGACGATTCCCTATCGCGAGACCATCACGCGCGCTGCCGAGGCACATTACCGCCACAAGAAGCAGACCGGCGGCGCCGGACAGTTCGGCGAGGTCTTTTTGCGCGTCGAGCCGCTGCCCCGCGGATCCGGCTTCGAGTTCAAGAGCGAGGTCGTCGGCGGTGCAATCCCCCAGCAGTTGATCCCGGCCGTGGAAAAAGGCGTCCGCCAGGCGCTGGAGAGCGGCGCGATCGCCGGCTTCCCGCTGCACGACATCCGGGTGGCGGTCTATGACGGCAAGACGCATCCCGTCGATTCCAAGGAAGTCGCTTTCGTCAGCGCCGGGCGGCGCGCTTTCCTGGAAGCCATCAAGGATGCCGGCGCGATCGTGCTGGAGCCCATCGTGGCCTTGCAGGTCACAGTGCCCATCGACGATTTGGGTGCGGTGACCGGCCACCTGTCGTCACATCGGGGCCGCATGCTGGGTTCGACCTCCCTGGCCGGCCAGCGCATCCAGATCAATGCGGAAGCGCCTCTCGCCGAGCTGCAGGACTATGCCAACCAGCTCAAGTCGATCACCGGCGGTTCGGGGGCCTGGTCCATGCAGCTCGACCGCTACGAGGCGGTGCCGGCGAAGGTTCAGCAGGAGCTGGCGCAGACGGCCAGGACCGAGGAAGAAGACTGACGCAGACCGCGCATTACCCGTATTGACGAGAATCAATGCGCTGCGGTTTGATGGGAAGTAGATAAAGGATAACCGGAACCGATAAACATGCTCGACGTCAGCGAAATTATGACCCCAAGGCGAAGCCTCGTCGTGATCAGCCCCAGTGCAACGATCGACGAGGCGCGACGCACCATGGCGGCGCACGGCATCCGCCACCTGCCCGTGACCGACGAGCGCGGCGCGCTGATGGGCCTGATCTCGCAGACCGATGTGCTGGTAGCCGGCAATGGCGGCGATCGCGCCCTGCGCGAAGTCATGGTGCGCGAGATCGACACGGTGGACGAGCGCAGTAACCTGCGGCATGCCGCGATGCTGATGTTCCGGCGCAAGCGCAGCTGCCTGCCCGTCCTGAGGAACGACGAGCTGCGGGGCATCATCACCGATTCCGATTTCCTGGGCGTCGCCATCACACTGATGGAGCAGCTGGAATCCGTCGAACCCGAAGCGGAAGAACCGGCCCTCCAGGAGGAATCGGCACCCTGAGGATTCTCAGCCGAGGATCGCGGTGTCCCCCATGTCGCCTGCCGTCGGCAGGTTGCGAGGCGGCGCGGCGCCCTCGTTGAGAATCAGTCGAAACCGGCCCACGTGCACCACGTCGCCGTTGCGCAGCCTTTCCTGCCTGACGCTGCGGTCGTTCACCCGGATGCCGTTGGTGCTGTTGAGGTCGACCACCGTCCAGTGGCCCCCTTCGCGCACCAGCATGGCGTGGTGGCGGCTGACGGACTCGTGGTCCAGTTGCACGTCGTTCCAGGGGTGACGTCCGATCAACAGCCTCGCAAGGTTGAGCCTGATACGCGCCTTCGGCTCGTCTTCGAGCATGATGTCCAGTGAGGCCAGCCGCCGCCGGCGAGGCCTTTCCGCGCCACCCTCGCCCACCGCGACCTGCACCACGTGGGCGCGGCCGACCACGTGCTCGCCGTTTTCCGACGCCGTCTCCAGCGCGCGTTCGGCAATGACGTCGATGCGCGCGGGCAGCCCTGCCGAGTGCGCGTGAATGCGCGCCACGGCTTCGGGCGAGAACAGGACGCCGGGCTCCGCGCAGCCCGCGCCCTGCGCCCGGAACTCCAGGTAGTCGCGCGTCTCATCCACCCCCAGCGGCTCCAGGCGATGCTGCCAGCGGATCATTTGCCGAAGCGCGTGCATCCTCGGTGCGGTCAACTGTTTTTCAAGGTTTTCGCCGCCGAGCAAGGCGAGTTTCAACTTGCCCAGCCGTACCGGCTCCAGCAGCGACAGCCAGCCGACTTCTTCGATCACACCGGCGGGGACGGTGTCGAGCTTGTCGGCGACGATCACGGTGGTCACGCCTTTCTGGCGCTGGTGGGCCAGGAACACGGTCAGCAATCCCCGCATCTCGTCGTGCTTCGCGTCCACCTGGTCGAAGCCGAACGCCTGGAGCATCGCGGCGAGGAACTCGTCGGGCTCGCTGCTCAGGCTGTCCAGCGTCGCCACGAGCGCCCCCGGCAGGGTTTTCTCCAGCGCGCGAGCAAGGGTGAAACTTTTGCCCACGCCCGACTCGCCGGTGAGCGCCAGCATCAGGTCGTTGGAATGCAGCGCCCGTTCCAGGAAACTGAATGCGTCCCGGTGTTGCGGACCCGCATAGAACGCGCCGTCCTCGCTGCCGGTGCAGAAAGGACTGCGGTACATGCCGAAATGCTGCAGTGCGTCGTCAGTGTTCAAGCTGTACAGTATTCCTTGACTGGCCAGCGCAATCCAGTTCCGTTGCCCGACGGCTCACCACTCGCCCTGGTTGGGCATGCTCGCCCAAGGCTCGCTGGCCGGCAGCGGATCGCCTTTTTGCAGCAACTCGATGGAGATCAGGTCCGGTGATCTCACGAAGGCCATGCGCCCGTCGCGCGGCGGACGGTTGATCGTCACGCCCCCATCCATCAGGCGGCGGCAGACCGCGTAAATGTCATCCACCTGGTAGGCCAGATGGCCGAAATTTCGCGCATTCCCGTAGCTCTCGGGATCCCAGTTCCAGGTCAGTTCCACCTGGGCGCCCTCGTCGCCAGGCGCCGACAGGAACACCAGCGTGAACCGCCCGGCCTCGCTTTCGTGACGCCTGAGCTCATGCAGCCCGAGCTTGTTGCAGTAAAAATCCACAGAGGCGTCCAGGTCGCTCACCCGGACCATGGTATGCAGGTATTTCATCGTCTCTCCATAACGCGGCCATCCTTGCCCGTTGCTGATTATAGGGGGCGCGCTGGGCCGTGGCTAAGCCCCGCCCTGCGCTTCGCCTGCCGGGCCGGGGGCCGCGTGAGACGCGACGGCTTCGCGCGGCCAGGCCTGCAGGATGGCCTGTATCACCGTGGCCAGAGGGATGGCGAAGAACACCCCCCAGAACCCCCACAGGCCGCCGAAAAAAAGAATCGCCGCGATGATGGCGACCGGGTGAAGATTGACCGCTTCACTGAAGAGCAGCGGTACCAGCAGGTTGCCGTCCAGGAACTGGATCACCCCGTAGGCGATGAGGACGTAATAGAAGGGCGGCGCCAGGCCGAACTGGAAAAACGCCACCAGCGCCACCGGCAAGGTGACCACGGTTGCCCCCACGTAAGGTATCAGCACCGAGACCCCGGTCACCGCGGCGAGCAGCACGGCATATTCCAGTCCCAGGAAACTGAAAGCGATCCACGCCACCAGGCCCACGATGAGGATCTCCACCAGCTTGCCCTGCACATAGTTGCCGATTTGCTGGTCCACCTCGACCCAGACCTCACGTGTCAGGCGCCGGTCGCGCGGCAGGAAGCCGCTGATCCATTGCTTGATCTTGGCCTTGTCCTTGAGCAGGAAGAACACCAGGATCGGCACCAGGATCAGGTACACCAGGATGGTGATCAGCGTCATCAGCGAAGCGACCGAAAAGCTGAGCAGTTGCTGGCCCAGCCGAATCAGTTCGCTGTTGAAACCCGCGAAGACCTCGCGTATCTGCTGTTCCGAAATAAAATTCGGATACTCATCGGGCAGCTTCAACAGCGCCTTCTGCACCTCGGCGATCATGAACGGGATCTGCTGGAAAAGCTGGCCCATCTGCCGGGTGAGCAGCGGCACCAGCCAGAAAAAGCAGGCCCACAGGATCGCCAGGAACAGGGTAAACACCAGCAGCACCGCAAGCAGGTCCGGCACGCCGCGGGACCGCAGGCGCATGGCGACGTTGTCCAGCAGGTAGGCGATCACCAGCGAGGCGAGCAGCGGCGCGAGCATTTGCCCGAACAGCCAGACGGAGACCGCCAGCAGCAACACGATGAGCGTCAGGGCGACCACCTGGGGGTCGGCAAGCTGTCGCTTCAGCCACGCGAGGATGGCGTCCATAGCGGGTCTCTCCACGATTTCCGAAAGGATATCAGTTTGCCCTCGCCAGGCGCAGGGAGTTGTCGGCGGCGCGAGGGTTTGTGAGAATCGTCACGCGCGCCCGCACCCGCCCTGGAGAATCCATCTTGCACGCCTTACGCCGCGAGGCGCTCCTGTTCAGCATCCTTGCAGGTTTCGGCCTGCTAGTCCTTCCGGCGCTAGTTTACGCGGTGGGCCAGGTATTGCTTGGCGAATACCGGCCGGGCGCATCTCTCGGCACCTTCTACGGCGACCTCTACGGGCAGCTCGCCGCTCTGTCCCCCTGGGCCTGGCTACTGGTCATGGGGCCGTGGCTGACGATCCAGTTCCTGCGCCTGCTGTGGCTGCCGGCGCGCCTGCTGATGCGCCGGGACACTGGAGAACCGGCTGCCGAGACGGAAAAACCGCCCGGCGCCGCCATTTGACGCTACACCGACCGCGGCGTACTCTCCCGCTGCGCCTGCACCGGAGCCACCACGCCATGTC
>Ga0102928_1002703_pt1 | contig 10537 bp, 9 predicted proteins | sample SalPonR1_B_D1_MG_FD_78504 | JGI IMG/M metagenome (GOLD analysis project Ga0102928, IMG submission 78504) | Salt pond soil microbial communities from South San Francisco under conditions of wetland restoration - Salt Pond MetaG R1_B_D1_MG | ecosystem: Environmental > Aquatic > Marine > Intertidal...
CTTTCGACAGCTTTTTCTATGTATTCAACAATAGTATCAGGGCCTTCTCCTACCACTATGTGCCAAAAGAATGTAACCTTAGCATAATCCGGGACACTACATGCACCGCCATCTCCTTCAATGGATATAACACATGCATTTCCTGTGCCTAGAAAATCATCTTCTAAATACTCGATATTGTCTATTTCTTTAACAAATTTGCTTGCTTCAGTTATGGCATTTATTCCCAACTCTGGAGTTGCTGCATGAGCTGACTTGCCAAAGAATTCTACATTTAAACCATATCCTCCTCTAGCACCTAGACATAAAGTTGGAAATTCAATTCCAGTAAAGCCTGCGCTAGGTTCTGTAATTATTGATAAATCAACATCTTCTAAAAAACCATCTTCTATTAATGCGTTAGTTCCCAAACCATATGGACCTTCTTCATCAGAAACAAAAGTTGTTAATATTTTTCCTCCAAAGGACTTATGATTCTCTTTAAATGCCTTTATTGCCATTAGTATAGCTGCGCAACCAGATTTCATATCTAATGCACCTCTACCGTACAAAATGTCACCTACTATTTCGCCTTTAGGATCTTTTTCCCAACCCTCACATAAATTAACTGTATCTAAATGTCCATTTAGACATATTGTAGGGCCGTCTTTTTCTCCAACAAGTTCTGATATAACATTTTTACCGTGGAATTTGGTAACTTTTGAGTCAAAGTATTCATGTATCTTTGGTTCCAAATCGTTGTCTGATAACCAATTGCATACATAATTAATGATTTCTTCTTCTTCAAAATATGTACTTTCAATAGCAACCAGATTACTTAATAAATCTATAGTATCTTTTCTATTGATTTCGTACATTTATTTTGCCTCCACATCTTTTTCTTCTTCATCATACCATATGAATTTGCCTGTTATTCCATAAACGATTGCAATTACTGGAGTTATATAGCATAAAATTGCATATGGTAAATATGCTAGAGTTGCTACTCCTAATGTTCCTGCAAAGAATACACCGCAAAGTCCCCAAGGAACGAGAGGTGAAGTTACTGTACCAGAGTCTTCAGTGGTTCTAGAAACTACATCATTTCTAATTCCTAATTTTTTATAAGCAGGTAAGAACATTCTTCCTGGTATAATTATAGCAACATATTGACTTGCAGAAATAAAGTTAACGACAATTGAACTCAATACGTGAGTAGCAATTATATTACGTGCGTTATTAGTAAGCTTAGACATGGAATCAATCAACCTTTCCATGATTCTAGAAATTTCTAAAACACCTCCAAATGATAGTCCTAAATATCCTAATGATAAAGTCCACATCATTGACTGAATACCACCACGGTTAAGTAGTGAGTTTACATTCTCAACACCAGTATCTATAGCAAATCCATAGTTCATGTAACTCATCATTTCTAAGATACCATAACCTTGACCAATCATTGCAATTACCATTGCTACTAATGAAGCAGCTACCATTGCAGCCAATGCATGTATTTTTTTAATAGCCATAAATATAATTACTGCCAATGGAACTACAGCAATCAAAGTATAACCAGCTGAAATGTTAAAGTTTGCAGCAATACCTGAAGTGATTTCATCTACAGCAGTTGAATTAATAGTGTCGGCTGAGTAATTGGCTCCAATAATTCCATAAGCAACTAGAGCTATAACAAATGCTGGAACTGTTGTGTACATCATGCTTTTAATGTGACTAAATAAGTTAGCTTCTGCAACACCTGCAGCTAAGTTAGTTGAATCTGATAAAGGTGATAATTTGTCACCGATAACTGCGCCAGATACTACCGCACCTGCAGTTATTGGAAGTGGAACTCCAAGTCCCATACTAATTCCCATAAATGCAACACCGAAAGTACCTCCAGTTGTCCAACTTGAACCTGTACATAATGAAGATATACCACAAATGATTGCAGCTGTTATTAAGAATACGGATGGGCTTATAATTTTTAGTCCATAATAAATAAGTGCTGGAATAGTACCTGCTGCAATTAGTGTTGGAATCAACATACCTATGAACATCAATATCATCATTGGTATAGTTGCAATCTTACAACCATGCATAATTCCTTCTTCTACCGCTTTCCAAGGTGTTCCTGTTAGCAACAATGCTATTGTAGTATAAGTAATAGCAAACACTAGTGTTATATGTATGTCAGGTGCTCCTGCTACAATAACCTGCGCCGCCAATACTATAAATAAAAATAGTACCGAGGTAACCGCTACGCCTAGTGACGGTTTTTTGTAATTGTTTTCCATTTGTTCCTCCTATAATTTCATATAAATTTTACTATAACTTATATTTATTATATTCATTCATGGTTTATTATAATAATAAAAAAAAGTTTATTTGAAATTAATCAAAAAAACTTTTTTAAACATTGCATCATAGTTTAAACACAATTTAAACACTTATTTAATAATTCTTAATTTTTTATGTACCTTAGAAATATAATTAACAACTTCTTTTGAAATATCATCTGCATCATCAAACGCTTCAATTTCAATTTCCACACTGTATTTTTCTTCCACTATTTCAAGTAAATTAGAAAAAGCTTGCATGATTCTTATGTATGGTACCGCCTCGGGAGTATCGACCTTAACATTTGAATTTTCATTATATTTAATTATAATTTTTTTATTTATAAACCCCAATTCAGAAATAATTTCAAAATCCACTTTATTCAATAATACTTCAGAAACAGCATCACATATAGAATCTATGATACAGCTCACAAGGGACCATTCTATACTTGAGATTCCAAAACCATAAAGGTTTATATTTTTCATCTCGTTTTTTTTGATTTCTGATTCAACATAAGGTAAATTAGTACTAAACAAGCTCTCGTATAAATCCTGAAGTTCATCATTTGGCATTATATTCAATTCTTTCCAAAGTTTTGCTTCAAAATTTTTATAATAATTAATACCAGAAACTCTGTCCCCCAATGCAGAGTATGTCTTAAGAGTACATTCGGCTATACTCTCATTATTAGGATCAAATTGTTCAGCAATCTTTAATACTTCCAATGAATTTTCCAAATGTCCATTTTTATAGTGTTTTTTACTTAGAGCTTGAAGAATACTAAGCTGCTTTCTTTCCAATTGAATACGATGAAGTAAAATCAGTTCATTAAAATCATAGCACTTGTTAATAAACCAACCTTCCAACACCTCTCCAGAAAAAGCTTTATCAACAATTCGGCTTAATTCTCCTATTGATGACGTTTTGCAATCACATTTTACTATAGATAATAAGTCACATTCAAAATCATAATTTGAGTTTAAAGAGCAACTATTTTTGTCTGAGACTATTAACTCATTACCTTTCGAATCATTGGGGATATTCTTATTAAGCATCCATAGGTTGTATCTAACATTATATTTTGAGGATTCTTCATTGCTTTCTGGCCATAGATACAGAGCAATTTTATCCTTGGTCAAATACTTTTCTTCATTTACAACAAGCAAAAATAACAGAGCAATTGTTTTCTTGCTTAAAGCGCTTGTTATATCCTTGCCATTATGTCTTATTTCTGTATGCCCTAAAAGTTTTATACTAAGCATAATATTCCATATCCTTATATACTATCATTCCAGATTTAATTGTACTAACCACCTTTACATCTTTTAGTTTGCTCTTATCAATACTAAAAATATCATTATCAAATATTACGATATCTGCTAAATAACCACCTTTTAAATACCCTTTAATGTTTTCTTTTAATATGGCATATGCACCTTTACTAGTAATTAGTTCTAGTGCTTCATACACAGTAATACTATGTTTATTAACATTTCTATTCGTCGCCGCATATAGGGTCAATAGAGGATTACAAGGCAGCACATCACTGTCTGAGCCAGCACACAACATTAGTCCTTGGTCAATCATATATCTAAAAGGATTTGTATCAAGATAATGATCACCTATCCTAGATTCGTACATACCACCTTTACCACCCCAATAATATTCGTATGTGGGCTGTACACAAAAAATTAGGCCTAAATTCCTTGCTTTTGCTATATGTTCTTTATTGGGAAGTTCTGCATGTTCAAGTCTGTGTCTTAAAGATGTATTTCCTGTTAACTCCACCGCCCTTTCATGGGCATTTATTGCAAGCTCTATTGCTCTATCTCCTATTGTGTAAAGTGCCAATTGTAAGTCTCTTCTATAACATTCTTCTACGAATGTATTTAATTTTTCTTGGGTGAATTGCAAAGTTCCGTATTCTCCCTTTGCATCTATATATTCAAAAGAGATAGCCGCAGTTCTCATAGCAAAAGTACCATCAACATATAAGCAGCCGCCTATTCTTTTAAGTCCCATTTCAATAATCCTGTTTATATCTAATGTTTGAAAAAAAAGCTCCATATCTAGATATACGTCTTTTCTATTTATTAGGGAATTTATAAATTCTGCATCCCTATCGCTGTACATGTAACCGCCCTCTACAGCATTTATAGTTGTAAGTCCTTTGGCTGCCAAGTCATCCATTATGGATTCTATGGCATTTTGTTTGTAAAAATCACTGATTGAATTTAATATATTAGACCTAAGCTTAGCATTTGCATTGGCTTTAAAAACTCCTGTGGGCATTTGCTTATCGTCACATACTACACCTACCATATTAAATGGTATTTTATAAAAAAGGATACCATATGTGTTTACAGCACTCATTTGATAAACGCTATTGTTGATCCATACAGGAGATTTATCCCAATACTTGTCTATTTCATATCGATTTGGAAATCTTTTTTCCTTCAATTTGCTCACATCAAGTCTTATACAATGCATCTCCATCTCGGGATTTTTTTTCCCCTCTCTTATTATTAATTTACCTATCTCATCAAAACTTGTTGCATTACTTAAATCAATGCAATAAGAATTTACTGCAGTTTGAACCATATGAAAATGACTATCAATAAAACCAGGGGAAACTGTACAACCCTTAGCATCAATTAATACTGTATCTTTACCTGCATATTTTTCGTACTCATTGCCCATTCCTACAGTAAATATTTGATCTTTTTTAATTGCTAACCAATCAACAACTTCTCCGTTATCCATAGTTTGGCATTTACCATTATAAATAATTTTATCTACATTCATACTCTACCTCTTAGCTTATACTATACAATTATTATACATTAGTTTTATAAAATCGCAAGAATTTAAAGTCTTTTATCATTTACGAAAACGCCTTCTAATTTTTTTATACCGAACTGATTTACAAACCATTGACACTTGCACAAGAATACATAGTATATGTTTAATCCGCACATATTAAGGGTCTCGAAATTACCTTGACCTTTAGATAATATAACATCAGCATTCATTATTCTGTTTTTTGCTTCATCATTTATTAACTCTAAAGCAGTACCTGCAATTGAAGTTCCATTTCCTACAATTTCTGCAACTTTATCCATTCCAACATAAATGGCATCTTCCTTAGTCACATCATTTATAACGGGATATCCCCTTACTATCAATGTTACATTAATACTATGATATGTCTTTTTGATTTCTTCAATCATTATCTTATCTAATACAATTTCACCGCTATTATCAGCTAAAATCACCAATGACTTGGCTTCTTTCATATCTTTCACAAAATTAGCATACTCTACTTCATCTAACCCACTTGTTTCAGCTTGGGACAGTAGCTCTAAAAGCTGTGTTTCGCTTACATCATTTAATGCAGCAAAATCAATGTAATTACCTACTCTTGCATATCTTATTGCCATATTAACCGAATCTGATGCCAACTCAATACGATTTTTTATCTTGTTCTCTTCCCTTAACATCAAATCATTAAAGGTTTTTTTCTCATCTTCATAACTCAAGTTATTATTAAATATTTCTTTTTGTATTTCAATCAACTTAGAATGTACCACCGGGGCCGTTTCCCAAGGTTCACAATTACCAACTGTGTTAAGTACCTTTTTCATATACTCAGCTTTAGTTGCTTCTGTAGCTTCCAATGGCATTTTATCAAGTTGCCCTTTTACTAAACAATGCATGCAATATGCACTTAATCTTACGTCATTCATTATATATGTCTCCCATCACAAAGTATTATTTAATATCATAACATATATTTCTACTCATTGTATAGGGTTTTAAATTGTGATAAAATTCAATTGAATTGGAGGAATGTTATGTCTAAATATTTAAAGGGATATATTGAACACATACAATCGATAGAAAATTTCGATTCCGATTATCAAAAAACCGAAGTGTTAGAAGAACTTGTTTTAAAGATAAGTTTTTTTTCACATGAAAGACTTGTGCATTTAATTGTAACAGCAACTTTTGCAATATTAACCTTACTCTCTCTGCTGTTATCTCATTTAAATAGTACAAGTTTTAGTTATATTTTAATCATTCTATTTCTACTCTTACTTATTCCATATGTTTGGCATTATTATATTTTAGAAAACGGAGTTCAAAAACTTTATAGAGAATATGAAAGAATAAAGGAACTTTAAACTAAAGCTCCTCAGACTGAATTTATTTATTTAATTTTTTCAAATTCTACATATAATTGTTCTTCACTATCTACTATAATTACCTTATTGTACATATATCCTTCTGTATTTGCACATATACTACTGCATCCACATATGACCACTAGTGTATTATAGAAGGTATTTTCATCGGCATATTCATAACATATATTAAACTCTTTACTGTATTTTTTTAGTGCATTTCCCCTATCATATCTTGAATTGCAACCTCCACAAAATTTAACTCCTATCATTCTTCTTTACCTAATAAACTTCTTGCAAAATCCAAGATATCTTCATCTACACTATTATCTATCTTTACGTCCTTTAAATTATTATCCGCTTTTAGAAGTTCAACTTTAACCGTATTATCCAAAGTATCTTCTGCATAATAACAGTTTCTACAACTACCAGAAAATTTAACATATGCAATATCATCATCTATATATGTAACCCTCATTCCGCCTAGATGATTACTAAGCTCAGGATTTATCACTTTATCTGCTACTTCATTTAATTTTATCAATCTATTTTCGCTCATATTTTTACTCTTTCTCGTTTACTGTGATTCCATATTTATTCAGTTTTCTAACTATAGTAGACTGATTAACGTCAAGAATCTTCCCCATTTCCCTAGTTGAATTACATGTTTTAGCCGCATGGCTTAATACTTCTTTTTCAGCATTTTCTATTGCTTGCATCAAGGTCAAATTGCTTAAATTTCCTATATTATCATTTTGTACATTATTTGAAGTTACAGCTTTACTCCATGGTAAATCTTCTGTTTGTAGATACTCATTATTACTAAGTATAACCATGTTTTCCATCATATTCCTTAACTCTCTAACATTTCCCGTCCATTCATGATTCTCCAATTCTCTAATGACTTCATATGTCAATACTTTTTCTTGTTCATATTTCTTATTAAACCTGTTAAGAAAATATGTGGCAAGGGGCATAATATCTTCTTTTCTTTCTTTTAGTGTAGGAACCATACAAGTAACTACATTTAATCTATAATAAAAGTCCTCTCTAAACTCTCCATTTGAGACAAGTTCCAAAAGATTTCTATTCGTTGCCGCAACCACTCGGACGTCTACTTCTTTAGAGACTACTGATCCAACTTTACGAACTTCTTTATCTTCTAAGAACCTAAGCAATTTAACCTGAAAATCGAGGGGAATCTCTCCTATTTCATCTAAAAATACAGTACCTTTATTGGCTGTTTCCAACAATCCTGTTTTACCAGTTTGCATGGCACCTGTAAAAGCACCTTTTTCGTAACCAAATAGTTCTGATTCCAAAAGATTATCTGGTATTGCCCCACAGTTAATTGTTACAAAAGGACCATCTTTTCTTATGCTATTTTTATGAATAAACTTAGCAATCTCTTCTTTACCTACTCCTGATTCCCCAAGAATAAGCACCGTAGCTTGAAAATTAGCAACTTTTTCTGCTAAAGATAAAACCCCCTTCATTTTTCCGCTAACCGCTATTATAGGGGATATTTTCTCATCATACTGTTCTAAGTCTGCAATCCTATCCATAAAAAGTTTTTCTGCTTTTTTATGTTTTTCAAGTTCAACATTAAGATTATATATTTCAGTGATATCTCTAGCATTAATAACTATTTTCTTTATTTCATCATTATTATCAAAAACCGGTCTTCCTGTTACTATAATATGTCTTCCGGACTTAACCACTTGTCTGACCGTAACAGTTTTCCTTTTTTCTGCTACAACATAGGCAACTGAATTGGGCATCCATACTGGGTTAATTAATTCCCTCATATATCTGCCTTCTATATCTTCTCTTTTTATTTCTGCAACTCTTTCATATGAATCATTTACAAACAGTACTTTACCTTCTACATCGGTAACTAATATACCATCAAAAGAACCTTCAAGTATCTCTTCCAAATCATTATTGATTTTTTGTTCATCGATAAACTTTGAAATAAGGTCGTCTGATACCATAAACTCTGTAATCAATATACCAGTCCAACCTTTTTTATCCTTTTCATCTATAGCAAATGGTATTGCAAAAACTTTCTTTCCATTGAATTCAATGGGATATACATTCCAAAGTAATTGTTCTCTATCACTATCCAATCCTTTTAGTATATCTTTAATATTTTTGCCAACAATAGTTTTATAATCCAAATTATTGTATCTATTCTTAACAACGTCATTGGAATACCTAATAATTCCTTTATTATCTATTCTTATATATCCACTTTTTTCCCTTTGAGATATATTAGCATTTTCACCCATCAATTTAAACATCTATAATACCTCTTATCTTCCTCATGCTAATATTATATCATATGATATTTTTTTTCGCTATTATTAATGCTTAACAAACAAGTATGATTAGAATCACAATACCAAATTTTTATTAACAATATTTAATGGCTTTTCACCTTTTAAAACTCTTATTATTTCCTCAGCAGGTGTGGACTGCAATATTTTTTGTGATTCTTCGGAATACCAAGCAGCATGAGGTGTTAATAGTACGTTGTCCATAAACATTAATTCTAAAGATTTCTTTGGAGGTTCTTCTTCCAATACATCCAAAGCTGCATAAGCTATCTCAGCGTTTTTAAGTGCCCAAATTAAATCTTCAGTACAGATTAGACCTCCCCGAGCTACATTAATTATAACTGAAGTTTTTTTCATTCTTTTAAAAACTTCTTTGTTAAACAAATGCTTTGTCTCAGGTGTTAAAGGTGCATGTATAGAAATATAATCCGATTTACTAATAAGTTCTTCAAAAGTAACTAAATCAACACCATAATCTTCCGGAATCTTAGGATTAATATATTTATCATATACCAAAACATTTTTACATAGTGGTGTTACTTTTTCTACAAATTTCTTAGCTATTCTTCCAAAACTTACGACACCAACGGTACTACTTTTTAAATTATGCAATTTAATATCAGCATTATACCAATGGCCTCTTTTAACGAAATCGTTATAAAAAGTGGTGCCCCTTGAAGCATCCAAAATTAATGATAATGCATGTGTTGAAACCTCATCAGAACAATAATCATGTACATTTGTAACATAAATACCTTTTTTTGTGGCTTCTTCAATATCGATACCATCTATCCCAATGGCATATTTGCAGATTACCTTACATTTTTCCAATGCTCTTATTATATTTTTGTTAATTTTTGCATATTGTGTAATGATAGCATCACAGTCTTTTGCTATGTTTATAATCTCATCCTCATCTCTACTTTGTAAATCTATAACTTCCACATCAAGCTCATTTAAAATTCTAAGCTCATTGTCTATATTATTGTATTCATGATCAGTTATTAATACTTTATATTTATTCATAGTTTGCCTTCCATTCTATAAAGTTACTCCATCCTTTAAAGGAGCCATTTGGTAATAATCATTTTTTTCATTGCAAGTTATATACTCACCATTAACTGTTTTCATAATAGCTTCATAAAGATTTTCAATTAATTCTTTCTTTTCATCTTCATCTTTGCATTTCAATAATACTCCTGCGTCAAAATCTATCCAATGAGGTTTTCTTTTAGCAAGCTCAGTATTTGATGATAACCTAAATAAAGGACCTGCAAATCCTGCGGGAGTACCTCTACCAGTAGTAAATATTGTAAGAGTAGCTCCTGCTGCAATCTGTCCAGTTACACCAGCCAAATCATTTCCTGGCCCACTCACTAAAACAAAACCTTTTTTTGTAGCTTCATCGGCATAATCCAAAACTTCAACAACCGCACAGTGTCCACCCTTTTGAGTACAACCTAAGGATTTTTCTTCCAAAGTGGTTAATCCACCAGCTTTATTTCCTTGAGTTGGATTGTCACTTACTTTTTCATTATACTTTTTAAAATAATCCTTATAATCTTCTATCATTTTTACTACATCTTTATATACTTTTTTATTTATTGCTTGATTCATCAGCAAATGTTCTGCACCAAACATCTCAGGAACTTCTGTCATATTCATTGTAGCACCAAGTTTAACCATCTTTTC
>Ga0102928_1002713_pt1 | contig 10514 bp, 18 predicted proteins | sample SalPonR1_B_D1_MG_FD_78504 | JGI IMG/M metagenome (GOLD analysis project Ga0102928, IMG submission 78504) | Salt pond soil microbial communities from South San Francisco under conditions of wetland restoration - Salt Pond MetaG R1_B_D1_MG | ecosystem: Environmental > Aquatic > Marine > Intertidal...
GCGGTAGCGACACATGGGTCGGCGCCACCGAGCTCGAACGCACAAGCACCACGGCCCTCAACGACGGCCTCGTCACCCTCGCCACCGTCGACGGCCCGCAGACCGACCACGCCGTCACATGGACCGACGCGTCGGGACAGACAGCGGCCGGCGGCGGCGTCGCCTACGTCATCGCCGTCCCCGGCAGCACCCTCTAGACGAAGGATGGACACCCTGATATGGCAAACCTCAGCACCTACGGCGCCAACGAGCTCCTCGACGGCACCGCCCTCCCCGCCACGCTCTACGTCCAGTTGCACACCGGCGACCCGTCGGCGGCCGGCACCGCCAACGTCGCGACCGAAACGGCCCGCAAGTCGTTCACGCGCACCGCGGCCGAGGCCGGCGTCGCGTCCAACGTCCTCCTCCTCGAGTGGCTCAGCTACCCCGCCGTCGAAACGCTCACACACGTCAGCATGTGGGACGCAGCTAGCGGCGGCAATTGTTGGTTCGTCGACGCCATCACGACCCCGCCCGAAACCGTCATCGGCCAGGCCGCCGAGATAGCAGTCGGCGAGCTCTCGTTCACGTTCCCAATTTGGGCCTAACCCGACCGCGATGACCGTCTACAGCTACACCGGCGCAACCCAGGAGCACACCGTCAGCGCCGGCGTCGTCGCGGTCCTCATCGAGTGCAAGGGCGCAAGCGGCGGCGGCGCCGGCGCCGGCCTCGGCTCAGTCGTTTCCGGCTATTTCCGCGTGCGGCCCGGCGACGTCCTCACCGTCGAGGTCGGCGGCCAGGGCGCCACCTCGGCAGGACCGTCGGCCGCCGGCGGCTACAACGGCGGCGGCATGGGCGGCACCGCCGGCGGCTACGGCGGCGGTGGCGCGTCCGACGTCCGGTTCGGCGGCACAACACTCAACGACCGCATCATCGTCGCCGGCGGCGGCGGCGGCGACGATTTCGCTTCCGGTTCCGGTTCCGGCGGCTACCCAAACGGTCAGCAAGGCAGCTCGTCGGGCACCACGACGCTCGGCGGCGGCGGCACACAGGACGCCGGCGGCGTCGGCGGCGGTTCGCAAGCCCAAGGCGAGGCCGGCACGTTCGGCCAGGGCGGCGCCGGTAATCAGTCGTACAATTGCGGCGGCGGCGGCGGCGGTTGGTATGGCGGCGGCGGCGGCGGCCGGCGCACCGGTTTCGGGTCCACCTACGGCGGCCCCGGCGGCGGTTCGTCCTACCTCGGCGACCCGGTCGGCGTCGCAGACAATTCCGAACCGTTCGCGCCGCTCGCCGAGGGCTCGCCGCCGACCATGCGGCCGACCACCGGCGGCACGCACACCGGCAACGGCGAGGTCACGATCACCGAATACAGCGCCGCCACGCAAGGCGTCGAGGCCGCCGGCGGCAGCGAGTCCGACGTCGGCCGCTACCGCGTCCACGTATTCACCTCGTCGGCCGACCTCGTCGTCAGCGGCGGCGGCAAGTTCGAGGCCATCCTCATCGCCGGCGGCGGCGGCGGCTCAGGCTCGAGTAACAGTTTCGTCGCCACCTCCGCGCCCGGCGCCGGCGGCGTCCTCGAGGTGCGCGAGTTTGTCCTCGCCGCCGGCACCTACCCGGTCGCCGTCGGCAGCGCCGGCGTCACCGGCACCTACGCCTACGGCGTCGGCGGCGACGGCGGCGACACCACGTTCGCCGGCCTCACGGCGGTCGGCGGCGCCGGCTCGTCCGGCACCTCGCCCGGCACCGACGGCGGTTCAGGTTCGTCCGGCGGCAACGCATCCGGCGAGGCCGGCGGCTACGGCGTCGCAAAGCAAGGCAACCGCGGCAGCAACGGCGTCAACAACAACGCGCCCGGCGGCAACGGCGGCGGCGCCGGCGGCGCCGCCCTCGCCGGCACCGGCAACTACGGCCCCGGCGTCGAGCTCGATTGGGATGGCACCCTCACCGAGTACGCCGTCGGCGGTTCCGGTTCCGGCACGGCCGGCTCATCGAACACCGAGGCCGGCACCGGCGGCGACTCACGCCTCGGCAACAACGCCGGCCCCGGTTTCGCCGGCATCGCGTTCGTCCGCTACCTCCTCCCGTTCACCGAGCTATTCCCGCTCGACGGCGTCACCGTCGACCCCGTCGTCGCCACCGGCGTCACCATCCGCCCGCCAGTCACCGACCTCGCCGCCGCCGTCGAGGTCGACCCCGTCGTCGCCACCGCCATCACCGTCAAGGTCGGCCGACGCCGACGGCCGCGACGTTCCTACGTCTGGCAGCGCAACCTCGGCGGCGAACAGACCGGAGTAATCACATGAGTTCCGAGCTCATCGACCTCGTCATCGACGAGCGCCTCGACGGCGAGCACACCGTCAAGTATTCGATCCCCGCCACGTCGAGCAAGGCCGACCTCATCGAGGTCGACGGCGTCGTCGTTGTCGACGGCCAATCGTTCTACATCACCGAGGACCAGGACAACCGCGACGGCCCGGCCACCAGCATCGACGTCGAGGCCGGCGCCGCGTGGTATCGGCTCGGCGAGGACACGTTCGTCGGCTCGTTCGTCGCCGTCGACCTCACCCCGGCCGAAGGGCTCGCCGCGATCCTCGAGGGCACCGCGTGGAACGTCGGCACCGCGTCCGGCGCCGTTTCGGCCGTGTTCTCCGCCGAGCTCGAGGACCTCACCCGCCTCGACCTCATCCGCCGATGGTCAATCATCACCGGCACGTTCATCGTTTGGGATAACGCCCCCGACGCCCTCACCGTCGACCTCGTCGCCGAGCGAGGCCGCGACCTCGGCCTCGGTTTCAGGTATCGCCGCAACGTCAACCGCATCCGCCGGCGCACCCGCGCCCCCGAGGCCACCGTCCTCTACCCCTACGGCGCCGACGAGCTCACCGTCGCCGGCGTCAACGGCGGCCTCCCCTACGTCGAGGATTTCAGCTACTACACCGCGCAAGGCCTCACCCTCGCCGAGGCCCGCACGCTGCACACAAAGCGGCGCATTTGGTCCGACACGGCGTTCACCGTCGACACCGACCTCCTCGCCGCCGCCGAGGCCCGCCTCGCCAAGCTCGCACAGCCAACCGTCACCTACGAGCTCGACGTCGTCGACCTCACCGAGCTCATATTCCTCGACGACCGCCCCCGCATCGGCGACCGCGTCCGCGTGCAAGACACCGACCTCGGCATCGACGTCCTCACCTACGTCGTCCGCACCCTCACCTACCCCAACGAACCGCACCGCAACGCCGTCGAGCTCGCCACCGAGGTCCCGCCCCTCAACGACGGCGCCGCCGACGGCCGCCCGTCGTCGTCCGAGGAGTGGCGCCAGTTCGTCGGCCGCATCGGCACCGGCTACCAGATCCGCAACGACGGCGCCTACATCATCGCCCGCATCCCGTTGCAGTTCCGCAACGGCGGCCGCGCCAACTGGCACCTCGACCTCGAGTTCACCGGCGTCGGCGCCGGCGACCTCCTCATCGAGGTCCTCGACTACGCCGCCGACCCGGCCGGCGCCGTGTTCCGCACCGTCACCGTCCCCTACGTCGACGGCGAGGTCTACCCCGTCGCGCTCACATGGGCGCATGAGGACTACACCGGCCAGGTCGACTACCGCGTCCGGCTCACCCCGACCGCCACCGCCGGCCCCGACCCGACCCTCGGCGTCAACGTCACCGCCGACCGCGAGGACGAGGCCTCGTTCTACGTCATGGCGCAGGGCGCCGTACGCGAAACACCTACCGCCGCGAACAGTGTGCGTTACGAGTTCACCGGCGGCGTCCAGTCGTTCACCGTTCCCGACAACGTCACCGAGGTCACCGTCGAGGCCGCCGGCGGCCGCGGCGGCGCCGGCGACACCTATTTCGCGCGCGGCGCCATCATCACCGCCACGTTCGCCGTCGTCCCCGGCACCGAATACGACGTCATCGTCGGCGGCGATGGCAAGACCTCGAACTATCCCAACGGCGGCCCCGGCGACAGCGTCACCGGCTTCACCGGATTCGCCGGCGGCGGCTCGACCGACATGCGGCCCGCCGGCCTCGGCACGTTCCTCGCCGGCCTCCCGTCGGCGATCATCTGCGCGGGCGCCGGCGGCGGCGCCGGTCAGCAGTTCCAAAACGTCAACGTGCAAGTCGGCGGCCACGGCGGTTTTTTCGAGGGACAGACCCGCAACGCCGGCGGCCTCGGCGACATCGAGGCCGGCGACGGCGGCGGCGCCTACCCCGGCGGCGGCGCCACACAATTCGCCGGCGGCGCCGGTAACCCCGGCGCCGGCGGCAGTTTCGCCGGAGCCGACGGAGTGTTCGGCCAGGGCGGCCGCGCCGGCGACGCCACCAACAGTTTCACGTTCGCGCCCGGCGGCGGCGGCGGCGGTTGGTACGGCGGCGGCGGCGCCGGCACGAACAACGCCAGTGGCAGCGGCAACGGCGGCGGCGGCGGCGGCGGCTCGTCATGGGTCGACCTCAGCATCGCCACCGACATCACCGGCAGCGACGGCGCCAACACCGGCAAGGGCTATCTCGTCATCTCATGGGATGACCCGCTCTAGACCGTCCCCACCCGCTCGAGCTCGGCCGGTAGTCTGACCGCATGACCGCAACACCCGCCGAGCTTGAGGCCATCGCCCCCGACTGGCTCGAGTTCGTCCGCGCCGTCGAGTGGGGCATCGAGTGGAAACGGCCGCCCGTCGCCGAGCGCCTCGGCGACCCCGAGACATACATCCACCACGGCGCCGGCGGCCGCATGGGCCTCGACGCCCGCCAGGCCATGCGTTCGCTCCAACAGTGGTATCACGACGTCAAGAACTACAGCACCATCGCCTACGACGTCATGGTCCACCGTTCGGTAGGTTCCGAGCGCATCACCGTCCTCGGCGCCCGCGAGGGCGCCCTCAGCGCCGCCACCCGCGACCGCAACGACATCGGCGAGGCCGTTTGCCTATTCGGCTACTTTCAGCCCGGCCACAAGCTCAGCGAACGGCCGACGGCCCGCGAGCTCGAGGGCCTCGCGTTCGCCGTCGCGTGGTCCATCGCTCACGGTTGGAGCTCGCCCAACACTCTCGTCCTCGGCCACCGCGACAACCCCGCCCACCCTGGCGCCACAACCTGCCCCGGCGACTACCTCTACCCTCACGTCCCCGGCATCGCCGCCCGAGCGCTCGAGCTCCTCGCGCTCGCCGCCGGCCCCGCCGTCCCCCCACCGCCACCGCCCGCCCGCCCAGAATGGAGCGCACCGATGACCGCCCTACGCCTCAACACCTCGACCAGGCCCCGCGTCCTCGACAGCCGCCAGGCCGCCGGCGCGCCGCTGGTCCGCAAGGTCGTCGTCGACGTCGGCGACCCGGCCGCCACCGCCGCCATCGTCAACGTCACCGTCACCGGCAGCGACGCCGCCGGCTACGGCACCGCGTGGGCGGCCGGCACATCCAAGCCCTCCCCGGCGTCGTGCATCAACTACAACGCCAACGACACCGTCGCCAACACCATCCTCGTCGCCACCACCGCCGGCAAGTTCAACATCGAGCTCCTCGCCCCGGCGCACGTCATCGTCGACCTCGTCGGCGTCATCACGCCATGACCGCCGACGACCTCGGCATCGACCGCCCGGCCATCGGCCGCGTCATCGCCGCCGTCGGCCGCGATCAGGTCACGCCGTTCATCCGCATCAGCTCGGCCGCCCTCGCCGTCGCCATGTTTCTCCTCGGCTACGGCCCGCTCATCCAGGCCGACAGCCCCGCCTATGACCGCCCGATATTCGACGGCGTGTTCGCGTTCGCGTCGCCGCTCGCGTGGGGTATCGGTTTCATGGTCCCCGCCGCCCTCCTCGGCATCGCCGCCCTCAGCGGCCGCGCCATCGTCTACCTCACCGGCATCACCGTCGGCGCGCTCACCCTCGCAGGATGGGCCAGCATGATCGTCCTGACCGCCGCCACCGACGACGGCGCCGTCCTCACCTCTGGCGCCCTCGGCCTCTACCTCGGCACGTTCGTCGGCATCATCGGCACCGCTCTCAGCCCCCGCCAGATCAAGGCCGAGCGCCCCATCGTCGCCGTCCTCGAGGACCACGACGCCCCCGTCCCGCTCCGCCGCGTCGGCTAGACATGCTGGCCCTCACCGGCGACGTCGTCGTCGTCGCCGCCGGCGGCGTCCTCACGGCCCTCGTCACGGCCGCCCTAGCGTTCGCCGGCGTCATCGTCAGCGCCCGCACACAGAAAACACCGGCCACCGTCGTCGCCGAGCCCGAGCTCACCGCCCTCCGCGCCGAGGTCGCCAACCTCGAGCTCCGCCTCCTCGAGGTCGCCGCCGACCGCGACGTCTGGCGCGAGCTGGCGCGCGAATGGGCACCACGGCCGCCGGCGGCCGACTAGCGTTTCCGTCATGCGTAACCTCCTCGACCGCACGCTCGTCCTACTCAAGGCCGCGCCCACCTACCTCACCGCCATCGCGCTCGTCGCCGGCGTCCTCATCACGAACCTCCCCGACCTCCCGTTCGACCTCCCCGAGGTCGTCGGCCAGGTCCTCGCCGGCCTCGTCGCCACCATCGCCGTCGCCGTCGCCATCGTCCGCGGCGTCACGCCCGTCCTCGAGGACGCCCGCGGCCTCCTGCCCGCCGACGGCCCGGCCACCGACGCCGAGCGCCAGCTCCTCGAGCGCCTCCCACCGCCCACCGTCCCGCCCAACTGGCGCGACGAGTTCGCCTAGATCGCCGGCGCGCTCCCTCCTGGCGCGCACCGGCACCGAGGCCGGCCTCCTCATCGGTTTCGCTCGACCCGCTCCTCGGCTCGTCGAGCTCCGCCGCCGATGTTGGAGGCCGGCCTCGTCGCGTCAAGTGTTCGTCAAGATGTCCGTCTAGGCACTTGACAGGGTCAAGCCCCTAGACGAGGATGGCCCCCATGACCACCGCAACAGCAACCAACACCGCAGCCCTCGAGGCCCAGCTCGGCGACGTCGTCAAGCTCCTCACCGACGGCCTCCTCAGCGTCGCCTACAACCGGCTCGAGGCCATCGCCGCCGAGTTCGCCCTCACCGGCGTCACCTACGTCGCCGTCGACATCACCGGCAACGCCATCGCCCGCATCGAGCTCACCGAGGCCGAGGCCGAGCGCCAGGTCGGCGAGCTCGCCGTCGTCGGCTACCGCAGCGTCCGCACCGTCGCCGCCGACCTCCCCGCCGGCCAGCTCGAGCTCGCCCTCGAGGTCGGCCAGTGAGCACCTACGCCCCCATCGAGCTCCCGTTCGACGTCCCCGTCATCGAGCTCCGCCCCGTCGCCGCCGACTACGCCCTCCCCGAGCTCGGCAGCGTCTACCGCAACGTCGTCGTCATCGGCGACACGTTCCACCGCAACGGCGGCAACATCGTCGCCGCCCCCGTCTGGCCCAAGCGCACCAGCACCGTCCCCGGCCTCCGCACCGTTTGCGGCCTCGAGGCCATGCACGGCAGCGATTTCCGCCGCACCTCGACGCCGGCCGCCACGGCCGCCGGCGCCCCTTGCCCGCACTGTTTCCCCTCGACCACCACCAACGCCCAGGAGGCCCCACGATGAACACCTACAGCGACGCCCTCGCCGCCGCCCTCGCCTACACCGACGAGGTCGGCCTCAGCGACGGCACCGACCGCCCCGCCGCCACCCTCGAGGCCCTCGCCGCCCCGACCGGCCCCACCATCCCGCTCAACTGGCGCCGCCTCCCCACGGCCCGCCTCGAGGAGCTCCTCACCGCCGTCGAGAACACCGCCGACGACGCCGGCCTCGCCGACGACATCCTCGACGAGCTCCACGGCCGCGACAGCCACCTCGACCGCTACCCCGTCGACGAGCACGTCGGCCTCGACGTCCCCGCCGGATACAGCGCATGACCGCCGCCGGCACCCTGTTCAACGTCGCCGCCGACGGCGTCACGTTCTGGCTCGAGCCCGAGCTCCCGTTCGCCGCCCGCCCCGAGGTCGTCGTCGTCGTCCCTTGCTCCGCCGGCAAGGTCGACCTCGAGTTCGGCGAGCTCCGCCCCGTCGGCGAGCTCTACACCGGCGCGTTCCACACCTACGCCCGCCGGCACGCCGAGCGCCTCGGCGCCGACCGCGTCCTCATCCTGTCCGCCTGGCACGGCCTCGTTCCCCTCGAACACCTCAGCGGCCCCTACGACGTCACCATCGACGACGGCGCCGCCCGCGCCAAGCCCGGCATCGTCCGCCGTCAGGCCGCCGCCCTCGGCCTCCTCGACGCCGACGTCGTCGTCGTTTCGTTCTGCCCGAACCGCTACACCGCCGTCCTCGCCGAGGCCATCCCCGACCTCGTCACGCCGCTCGCCGGCGCCGCCGGCATCGGCGACCAGCGCGGCCGCCTCAACCGCCTCACCGCCCTGGCCTGACATGCTCGCCGTCCGCCTCGTCACCTGGCTCGTCGCCGGCGTCGTCGTCTGGCTCCTCCCGGCCGTCGCCGTCGCCGCCGGCCTCGCCGTCGCCGTCCTCCGCGATGCCGATGACTGGCAGGCCGACCTCGACGACGACGACCTCGACGCCGAGCTCCGCCGCCTCATCGAGGAGGCCGGCCAGTGAGCTACACCCCGCCCGTCACCGCCGACGAGCTCCGCGACGAGCGCCAGGCCGCCGCCGAGCTCGGCTACACCGTCGACGAGTACCGCGCCCACCGCGCCGAGGAGGCCCGCAAGGCGCGCGAGCTCGACCCACCGCCGCCGGCGCCGGCCCGGCCCGTCACCAAGCCCCTCGACCCCCGCTACATCGAGCTCGGCCGCCGCGAGCTCGCCCGCATCCGCCAACAGCTCAACACCCAACAGCAACGAAAGGCCCAACCATGACCAACCGACGCGACTACCGCGACCTCCGCCCCGCCGGCCGAGGCCGACCTCTGCCATGCCCGCACTGTTTCGAGGTCCCCGCCGACCTCGGCCAGCACGTCCGCGACACCGGCGACGCCCTCGAGGTCCCCGCTGGCTCCTGTCCTGTCCTGTTCGCCAAGCGCAACCGCCGAGCCCTCCCGCTCGCCGCGTGGGGCACCGAGGCCGTCCGCATCGACGCGCTCGAGCGCCTGGCCCGCCAGTGACACCGACCGGCCGCGGCGTCGACGCCACCGAGCTCATCGAGGTCGCCGCCCGCATCGCCGAGCTCGAGGAGCTCATCCCAACCCGCGACGCCCTCATCCGCCAGCTACACCGCGACGGATTGAACGGCGCCCAGCTCGCCCAGCTCGCCGGCCTCACCCGGCAGCGCGTCCACCAGCTCACCCACAAGGCCACCGAGGAGGCCCTCACATGACCACCAACACCGACCTCAACTACCGCCGCCGCCAGGTCGCCGGCCTCCGCTGGCGCAAGGCGCGCCTCCGCGAGGAGCTCGCCGTCACCTTGCACAAGCTCGACGTCCGCGACGACGCCTACCGCCGCCTCCTCGTCGCCAACCGCCGCCTCGAGGTCGACCGCCGTTTCGCCGACGCCGCCGCCGCCCTCCTCGACGCCGTCAAGACCGGCCACCCGTCGGCCCCCGACATCCCCGACCTCGTCGAGGAGCTATTCGACCGCCTCGAGGAGCGCCAGCTCGACCACGTCCTCGCCGTCGAGGTCGACGAGTGAGCGCCGCCGACGAGCTCCGCCTATTCGCCGACGACAACGGCGACGGCCGTTTCCACGTCGAGGACCCCTGGACATCGAAAGCCGCGGCCCGCGGCGTCAAGGCCGGCACCGACCGCTACCGCGTCCTCACCGTGTTCGGCCGCGACCTCGCCGGCCGCACCGACTACGAGGTCGCCGTCGAGCTCGAGCTCCTGGCCCACGTCGCCGGCACCCGACGCGGCGAGCTCGTCGAGGCCGGCTACGTCGAGGCCACCGACGCCCGCCGCCCGACCGACACCGGCGCCCTCGCTCGCGTGCATCGCATCACCCCCGCCGGCCGCGACGCCCTCCGCAAGGCCGACGAGGCCGACGAGGAGCGCCGCAACGCCGTCAGGATGGCCCCACAAGGCACGCAAGCCCGAGGCCGGCCCGGTAACGCCCCGCCATCGCTCTACGGCCTCACAGCGCCCCGCGACCGCATCCTCGAGGAGCTCGGCCGCCGCGGCCCGCTCACCGACCTCGAGCTCGGCGACGCCATCGGCAAGCTCCGCACCGCCGCCGGCACCTACCGCCGGCAGCTCGAGCTCGACGGCCTCGTCGAGCCGACCGGCTACACCGGCCTCACACCGTCCGGCCGGCACGCACGCACGCACCGCCTCACCGAGGCCGGCCGGCGACGGCTCAACGCCCTCGCCCGGCCTCAGTGACACCGCGGCACCGGCCGCCGCCCATCGGCGACAAGGTCCGCCTCCGCCTCGGCGAGTTCGGCGAGGACCGCGTCACCGTCGTCGGCCACCTCGGCGGCCCCCGCATCCTCGTCCGTTTCGACTCTGGCGCCGAGCTCATCGTCCCCATCACCCTCATCAGCCTCGAAAGGCTCCAACCATGACCACCGACCCCGTCACCCTTCACCCCATCGACATCGACGCCCTCGCCGCCGACCTCGCGCACCTCCGCGTCATCGGCGCCCGCCTCGGCGACCTCGCC
>Ga0102928_1002723_pt1 | contig 10494 bp, 10 predicted proteins | sample SalPonR1_B_D1_MG_FD_78504 | JGI IMG/M metagenome (GOLD analysis project Ga0102928, IMG submission 78504) | Salt pond soil microbial communities from South San Francisco under conditions of wetland restoration - Salt Pond MetaG R1_B_D1_MG | ecosystem: Environmental > Aquatic > Marine > Intertidal...
CGGGCACGCTCACCGCTCCGGATGGCGGCATGGCTTGCGGGCATGGATGTTGTTCTGCGTGTAGAACAGATGGTTGATCCGACCGCCCGTGAGCCGAGACAGGACACGCGCACGCGGGCCAAGCGGAGCGACACCCGCGCTATGGATGACGTCGAGCCCCGCCTCCTCGAACATCCGGCGATAGCTCTCCGGAGTGAACCAGCGCAGATGCGTGCGGTCCATCGGCCCGCTGTCGGCAAGCCTCCACCGCCCGCGAACGAGATCGCGGACAATGCGATGGTGCGCGACATTGGGCGAACTCGCGAGAAACAGCCCGCCGGGCTTGAGCAAGGCGGCAAGTCTACGGACGACGTCCCACGGATCCGTCAGATGCTCCAGAACCTCGCTCGCGATCACCGCGTCGTAAGTCTCCGGCGGGTCGGTGATGTCCATCACCTCGACGTTGCCCAACCGGACGTCGCTGAGACAGGCCCGTGCCCGTGCCGCAGGGCCCTCGGCGATCTCGATCCCCACGTAGCGCCCGCACTTTCCGGCAGCGAGCGCCGCCGCCCCCGTGCTCCCGTCCCCGCATCCGATCTCGAGAATATTCGCAGTCGGAGAGTCGGGAAGCACGGAGACATAATCGTTCCGGGCGCCCGTGAAATAGCGGTCGGATTTCGTTGTGCTATAGTCGAAGAGATCAGAGTGCGTCATCGTATGCGTTATGTCTTGATGCGTTGCACGACGCGCCGCGCCTTACGAGCGAGGTAGGCGCTGTAGCTCTCCGTCTGAAAGACCTCCTCGGGTGTTTTCTTCGCGTTGGGCGATTGAGCCGAACTGACGTAGTTGTTCGCGCGATGCCAGATCAGGCAATCAGGATGTGGCATTCCGTCGATCAGCGGGATTACGATGCGGGTCTTGAGATCGGCAGGAGGCTTTTCATAGGTCAGCCCCATCGCCGCGCGAGCCATGACGGTCCAGTCATGCACCTTCTCCGACCGCATCAAGTCGAACGAATCGCTCGCGGCGTATTCCACCGCAAGATCCCGGTCGAGTACGTAGCCGGCCCAGTAGGGATTAATGCACGCATGGTAGGTCGTCCCGTTGATCTTCCGCGTACGGTCTCTTTCCCAGTATTCCGGCCATATCTGATCGACCAGCCGGACCTCACCCTCATCGGCCTTCTCGTAACGCAGGAATCCGGGGATAAGCCTCTTGGGCTTCAGAACATCGAGGGCTTTCAGATAGTACTGGAAATTCGCATCGGTGATCAGGATGTCGTCCTCGATGTACACAAAGAGGTCTTCCCGTGCCGCAGCGCTCTCAATCCACTTCGGGATGTGTTTCTTGTGGGCCCAAGTAAGATGTCGGGGGTTCGCGAGCCCATCGACGACCTCGAGAGTGAGCCGGGATCCATTTTTTTCAAACTGCGAAGCCTTCTTCGCGATCAGCCCCGTTTCCTCATAGTTCGGGAGGTTCGACATCACCGTGACGCGGAGTATGGCGTTCTGCCAGCCTGCAAGGGCATCCAGGACGTCGCCGAGGATGTGCTCACGATCCTCCCGATAGTGGGAGGCGATGTACACTGCAACCTGCTTCACCATTTCTTCACCTCACGAAATCCCAGACGGCCAATCGATGAGCCGTCGCAGCGATTTGCTATCGCGTGCCGCATCGGATGTCACCAAGGCTCGAAACAAACTGTCATCTCCTGGCCGAAATCCTTCCAATGCGCGGCTCGGAAGACCTCTGTTCGCGAACGGCAAGCAGAAGGTTGCGTCCTTAATGCCTTCAGAAGCGCTTTCCACGCATCCCCCTCCTCAGCATGCCTAGGAAGTTCCGCGCCACCCAGCGGACGGAGCCCGTCCGGGCGGCTGCGCCGAGGTCCAGCCCGCGGTACCGCGGCACCGGCCGTCCCAGGAGGCGAAGCGCCGCGAGCCGCCCCGGGAGCGCCTGGCGGCGACGGGTCTGTCCGGGCTGCATCGCCGCGAGCCGCGCCACGTCGAACGGTTGGGTGACGATCGCGCCGGCGGCCTCTGCGGCTGCGAGCAGGTCCGCGCCCTTCGGCGTTCGTGCAACGATCAGGCTCACGCCGTCGCGTTCCTCGAAAAGCGGATACCCCCGGGCGTCGGTCTCCCAGGCGTCGGCGCAGACGATGTCGGCGGCCACGCCGGTGCCGTCGGCGCAGATCTTGCACCGGTGCTGGACCCGGGACGAGAGAATGCCGCCCCAGCTTTCGTGATAGCTCATGCTCCGGTCCGTGCCGTCGGAGAGGACGGCTGTCGCGCGGCCCGGCCAGCCGTGCCCGCGATACCGGAACGAGACGACCTCGTCCGGGGCCGTTCCCAGTTCCGAGAGAACCGCCTCGGCGCCTGCGAGCGCCGGAACCCCGGCGCAGAAGAACGACAGGATCACCGGAAACTTCGTCTCGAGGTCCGGTCGCGTCTCCGACAGCGCGCGGAATGCCGCGGCGTCGCACGGCTTGCCGACGAAGGCATAGGGCCGCCCGTCGTCCGGGACGGTCCCGAGGGCGGCGAGCGGGGCGGATGGCGCATAGCGCGATCCGGCCGCCTCGGCGACCTCCTCGCGCGAGCGGACGATGACCGGCACGTTCGCCACGGCCCTCCCCGGGTCCGCGCCGTTGGTCAGCGCGCCCGCCACGCGGCCGGAGTCGACAAGCCACACGAGCAGGGCCGACAGCGCGCCGCCCGAGGAGCCGCGATGGCGCAGATCGGCATCCCTCGCCCATCCCGACCGCATCTCCAGATAGGGCCCCCAGAGCGGATGAGACATCCGGCCCGCGGCCTCGACACTCTGGCCGAGGCCCGGGCACACGCGGAAGATCCGCGCGTCTTCGTCCGCCGACACCGGGCCGCTCTGCCGGGGCCGCAGGAAACCGGGTGGGGAGAGTTCCATCTCGATCTGGCGCGGGGCAATCGCCGCGCAAGCGCCGCACCCCGAACAGAGATCGCCCGTCGCCACGCGCCTCAGCGCGGCCGATGGTTTCTCTTTCCCGGACATTCGTTCTTCTCGCGGCATGCGCTCAGACATTCCCGCCACAACGGGGCGCGTCAATGCAAATCGCGGCCCGCTCCGTTTGCGTTCGGACGAAAATCGGGTAGGCCTCGTGCCACAGATCCGGAGAGTTGCCCTGCCCCGCCCCGTCACCATCGCCCTCGTCTGGCATCAGATGAATTCGGACAACCTCGGCGTCGGCGCGCTCACGGTGGCGAACATCGCGATCCTGCGGCAGGCGGCCCGGGCGGCGGGGCGCGAGCCCCGGTTCCTCGTCGCGGGGTGGCGCGACGCGCGGGCGTGGTACGAAACGTCGGCCGATGTCGAGGACCACTGTTTCCGGACGCGGCACCTGCCGTCACCGACAGGGCCGCTGCAGGCGGCGCTGGCCCGGGCCGACATCGTCTTCGACATCGGCGGCGGCGACAGTTTCACCGACATCTACGGCCCGAAGCGGTTTCTCACCGTCTGGGGGGCGAAATTCAGGACGATTCTCGCCGGCAAGCCGCTGGTTCTCAGCCCGCAGACCATCGGCCCCTTCGAACGCGCCTGGACGCGGACGCTCGCGCGCCGGGTTATGGACCGGGCGGCGGCGGTCGTCACGCGCGACGCGCCGTCGACCGCCTTTCTTGCGGACCTCGGCGTCAGGACGGAGATGCTCGAGGCGACGGACGTCGCGATGCGCCTGCCCTATGCCCCGGCCCCGCGCGACGCCGGCGGACCGGTGCGGGTCGGGCTCAACGTCTCCGGCCTTCTGATGAACGGCGGGTACACCGGCAAGAACCAGTTCGGGCTGGCGGTCGACTATCCGGCGCTGGTGCGGCAGATCATCGAATGGGTCATGGCGCAGGACGGGACGGAGTTGCACCTGATCGGCCACGTGCAGTCGGAAAGCCAGCCGGTCGAGGACGACCAGCGGGCAAGCGAGGCTTTCGTCCGTGAGTTTCCCGGAGCGATCTTGGGGCCTCGGTTCGGGTCGCCCTCCGAGGCCAAGGGCTACATCTCGGGCATGGACTTCTTCATGGGTGCGCGAATGCATGCGACGATCGCGGCGTTCTCGTCGGGAGTTCCTGTCATTCCGATGGCCTACAGCAGAAAGTTCAAGGGCGTCTTCGAAACGCTGGGATACGCGCATGTCGCCGATTGCAGATCGGACACCGCCGAGGGGATCCTGAATCGGATCAAGGAGGGTTACCGCGATCGTGCGGCTCTCGCCGAGGAGGTGACGGTGGCCATGAAAGGCGTGGACTCGCGTCTCGACGCCTACGCGGCGCTGGCGACGCGTCTGATCTCGGCGGCCTGAAACAGGCGGCAGGTCCGTCTTGGCCCCGTCCCGGACGTCACCGAACCCTCGCGGGGGCCGGCGACCGTGCCGTCGATCACCGGACGCCGCCCCGGCAGACCGCGCATCGAACCCTGGCCGCTGGATCGCCGCGTTCGAACGCTCTATGCCGCCTTGTCCCGGGCCGCCATCAACCCGGTTCTAGAGCTCGAAACGGCCGCCTCGCGGTCCGCACCTCCGACGCCGACCTCCAGGGGCCGGGCGAGGGCCGCGAAGACAAGCGCGCGCGCGACGCCCGGCGGCGCTGATCCGCTCTTCACAAGACCATGGACACGACGCGGAAGGCCCCGCCCGGGCAGCGAGAGGAACCGCTCGAGATTGTCGAGCATCCGGGGGTCCATCCGGGTGCCGTGGAGCCTGCGGAAGGCGTCGGCCTGGCGAAAGTAGGTCGCCTGGACGCCACGCTGGGTCGACAGGTTGCGGAGCAACCGTGCCGCCCGCGCCAGGGGCCGGCGCGCGGCCCGACTCGAGTTGTCTCTGGCCGACCCTGACGTGTTGGCGCCATGCCTGCGATGATCGAGCGCGATCTCGTCGATCCAGGCGACCGCCCCGAAGGCGTTCGCGACCAGCTCGATCCAGCAGTCGTACATCCGCGCCGCGGACGGCACCGGATGCGCGAGATCGGCGAGCGGACGATTGACGAGCATCGCCGACCCGGCCGCCATGCAGAACGCCAGATGCGATTCGAAGCTGCCGAAATCCGAGGCGCCGAGGCCGCGCGACCGCCAGTAGGACGGGGCGATCTCCCGGCCGGACGCGTCAACGACGGCGCGGTCGGCATGGACGAGGCATGGCCTGCCCGCGGGTTGCGCGGCCTCCAGCGCGCGTATCCGCACGAGCGCGCGTTCGAGCTTGCGGGGCCGCCAGACATCGTCCTGATCGGCGAAGGCCAGATACGGCTCTCGCGCCATGCCGAGCAGCCGGTTGAAGTTGCCGAGCGGCCCCAGGCGTCCGCGATCATCGCGGACGACGGAAACCCGACCCGGATGGGCGCGCGCGAAGGCCGCGAGGATGGCGGGCGTGTCGTCGTCCGAGCCGTCGTCGCGCACCGTCAGGTGCCAGTCCCGATGCGTCTGAGCCGCGATGCTCTGCAGCTGCGCCGGCAGATAGCCCGCGCCGTTGAATGTGGCGAGGAGTATTCCGATCGTTGCCGTCATGCCGATCTCCGTCCATGACCGCCATCTCATCCCGGATACAGAAAACGGGGTAATTCCCTAAAATTGCGTGAATTGTCACCGAGAGGGGCCGCCGCTCCGGAAATCTCCCGCGGCGTGTTCCCGAGACGGCTGACATCCGGAGCGCGACGGGCTAATGGACGGACGGATCGTTCACGGAGCATCAGCGGTGACACAGCCAGACCTCGCCAATCCGACGGCCAAACGCGTGCTCGTGACCGGCGGCGCCGGGTTCCTCGGCAGCCATCTCTGCGACCGGCTGGTCGAGGCGGGCCACGAGGTCGTCTGCGTCGACAACTACTTCACCGGACGACGGGGCAACGTCGCGCATCTTCTCGACCGCCCGAACTTCGAGCTGATCCGCCACGACGTGACCTTCCCGCTCTATGTCGAGGTCGACGAGATCTACAACCTCGCCTGCCCCGCCTCGCCGGTCCACTACCAGCACGATCCGGTCCAGACGACGAAGACCTCCGTCCACGGCGCGATCAATATGCTGGGGCTGGCCAAGCGCACCGGCGCGCGGATCTTCCAGGCCTCGACCTCCGAGGTCTACGGCGATCCGTCCGTGCATCCGCAGCCCGAGAGCTACTGGGGCAACGTCAATCCGATCGGGCCGCGGTCGTGCTACGACGAGGGCAAGCGCTGCGCCGAGACGCTGTTCTTCGACTACCACCGCCAGCACGGCCTCGAGATCAAGGTCGCGCGCATCTTCAACACCTACGGCCCCCGGATGCATCCGCGCGACGGGCGCGTCGTGTCGAACTTCATCGTTCAGGCGCTCAAGGGCGAGGACATCACGATCTTCGGCGAGGGCACCCAGACCCGCTCCTTCTGTTATGTCGACGACCTCATCGAGGGGTTCCTCGCGCTCATGGGCGCCCCTGCGGAGGTGACCGGTCCGGTCAACCTCGGCAATCCCGGCGAATTCACGATGACCGAGCTTGCGAAGGCCGTCCTCGACCTCACCGGCTCCACGTCCCGGCTGGTTCACATGCCGCTTCCGCAGGACGATCCCAAGCAGCGGCGACCGGACATCGGCCATGCGAACGAGGCGCTCGGCTGGGCGCCCAAGGTTCCGCTGGCCGACGGGCTGAAGCCCACCGTCGCCTATTTCGAGGCGCTGGTGCGTGCCGGCCATGCCTGAGACGCCCGGGCGGCTCCGCGTCCTCGTTCTCGCGCCGTATCTGAACGCGAACGCCCTGGGCGAGGTCTATTCGATCTTCCGCTGGGTCGAGGCTCTGTCGGAACGGTGCGATCTGACCGTCCTCACGGTGGGCACGGACCCCCACGCCCTGCCGGCGCAGCTTCCGAATGCGCGGGTCGTCGCCCTGAAGTCGCCGGATCTTCTTCAGACCGTCCCGCGCTTCACGGCGATGGTGAAGCCCTGGCTTCCCGTCTTCTTCCGATGGGCGCGCCGCTGGATCCGACGCGAGCTTTCGGGCGGCACGCGCTGGGATGTCGCCCACCAGATGCTGCCACAGGCCATGCGCTATCCCTGCCCGCTGAAGGGGCTGGGCCTTCCCTACGTCATAGGCCCGCTCGGCGGATCGCTGTCGACGCCGCGGGGCTTCGAGCAGGACGTGGCATCGGGCGGTCTCCTGTCGCGGCTGCGCAGGCTGGACCGCCTGCGGCTCTCACGCGATCCGTGGCTGAGGGGCGGCTACGAGAACGCCAATCTCATCCTCGGCGTCGCGCCCTACGTCCGTGACACGCTCGCGGAGTGCGGCGTCCCTGTCAGACGCTTCGAACCGGTGCTCGAGCGCAGTCACGAGGGCAGGCTTCCCACGATCGACCGGAGGTCGGGATCCGGCGAGGCCCATCTTCTCCACGTCGGCCGGGCGATCCGCACGAAGGGGCTCAGGGACGTGATCCGCGCGATGGCACGGCTCGGCGATCTGCCCGGCGTCCGGCTGACGAGCGCGGGCGACGGGCCGGATCTGGAGGCCTGCCGGCTGGAGGCGAAAGCGCTCGGCGTCGAGGACCGCGTAGAGTTTCTGGGCCGGGTGCCGCGGGATGATGTCGACCGGCTCTACGAGAACGCCGACGTCTTCTGTTTTCCGAGTTTCCGGGAACCAATGGGCGGGGTCTTCTTCGAGGCGATGGAATTCGGTCTACCGGTGATCGCGGCGGCGCGTGGCGGCCCCGACTTCATTCTCGACGACACCTGCGCGATCAGGCTTCCGGTGGAGACGCCCGAGCAATTCGCCGCCGACATCGCCGGGGCGATCCGTGACCTCGCTGCCGATCCCGACCGGCGCCGGCGCATGGGCCGGGCGGCGCAGGATCGGTTGCGCGGCTTCGGCGGCTGGGCCGACAAAGCGGCGCGGCTCGAGGATCTCTACCGTGAGGTCATTGCGGCCAAACGGACGGGCCCTGCGTTATGAGACGTCGAAAGAATTTTTCCCTTTCGCCTGATTGCCGCCGCATGATGCGCTATGGTGACCGGGACGTCGAAGTGAAAGGAGGCGCGCCGCGGCGGCGCCAGACATCGCGATGAGCAACGTGACGACAAGCGTGCCTCGATACACGCGGTTTCCCGCCGGACAGGCGGACGATGGAGCCGCAGCCGCGCCGGAGATCGACGCGACGGCCTCCGCGCCGCGGGATCTTCCGATCAGCGGCCTGAACTGGCTCGCAGCGGTGTTCGTCGTAGCGCTGATCCTGCCGGTCCAGTTCAGCATCGGAACGCTTCTGCTGACGCCCTACCGCCTCGTGCTGGTGGTGAGCTTCATTCCGCTTCTTGCCATGTTCTTCATGGGCAAGGCCGGCAAGATCCTGCTGATCGACTGGCTCATACTCTTCTCGACGCTCTGGGCCGTCCTCGCCCTCGGAGTGAACCACCCCCTCGGCACCATCTTCGAGACCATGGGCATCTACGTACTCGAATTCTTCGGGGCGTATCTTCTGGGCCGGTTGACGATCCGGAACGCGCGCGACTTCACGAGGTTCTCCTGGGTCTTTTTCCTGGTGGTGCTGTTCCTGCTGCCCTTCGCCGTGCTCGAAGGCATCACCAAGCGGCCGATCTTCATCGAACTGATCCCGGGAGGAACCGGCATATCGGGGACCGGCGAGCGGTGGGGCATCCGCCGCGCGCAGGCCGGCTTCGTCCATCCCATTCTCTACGGCGCCTTCGTCTCCGCGGCACTCGGGATCGCCTGGTTCACCATCGGCAGCCGTGGGTCGGCGCCCCTGCGGGCCGTCGTTGTCGGCATCGCGACCTTCGTCTCCATGTCGACCGGCGCACTCATCGCCTTCGTGTTCCAGGTCATCTTCATCGTCTACGAGTTGACGATGAAATCGATGAAGCGGCGCTGGACGCTGTTCGCCTTCGGAGCCCTGGCGGCGTACACAATCGTCGATCTGCTCTCGAACCGGACACCGTTTCACGTTCTGGTGACTTATGCGTCGTTCAACTCGGCCAGCGCCTACAACCGGATCCTGATCTGGGACTGGGGCACCCACAACGTCGCCAACAACCCGATCTTCGGTCTCGGACTGAACGACTGGGTCCGTCCGAGCTTCATGAGCAGTTCGATGGACAACTACTGGCTGGTGGTCGCGGTGCGCTACGGGCTTCCGGCGAGCCTCGCCTACATGACGGCGGTCATCCTTCTGGTGCGCAGGGCCGCGCGCGTCCCGCTCGCCGACGAGATGGACAAGGCCTGTCGCGCGGGCTTTCTCGTCTCGTTCGGCGGCCTCGCGCTGGCCGCGGGCACCGTGCACTACTGGCTGTCGATCGGCGCGTTCCTTCCCTTCTTCATCGGGGCCGGAGTCTGGCTGGCCGAAGGGCGGAACCTGCGGATCGTCACCGACCCGTCGACGGCGGAGGATCAGGACGCGACCATCACTCGTAGCCCAGCATCAGGGCCTTCGCCCGTGGGTCGTCGAGCGCCCGTCGCCGGCCCCGTCCGCGCCAGCGCTGTCGCGCGTAGCGGTAGCGCACCGCCAACTCGGCGCGGAGCAAGCGTCGCCAGCCGGGGACAACGGGGCAGATCGGCGTGACGATCGGCAGCCTGTCCGCCCATTTCGCGCGCATGTAGCCATAGGCACGGCGGTATCCTGCGCCGAGACCGGTCAACTGGTCGGAATTGTGGACGACCGGCGCGCCTGCGATCCATGCGCCGCGTCCGTCGGCCAGCGCCTGCTGAACGATATCGGTTCCGTAAAGATGGAAATGCGGCAGCTGGGGATCGAACCGCAAACCAGACTCCCGCCGCAGCACGAGGACCAGTTCGTCGAGGCTCTGGGCCGGTTGCGGCAGGGCAATATCGTGCGTGAACTCGCGCGCCGATCCCGAGGACCAGGCCTGTCCCGCCATGCGACCGTCCGTCGTGGCACCGACGATGCCCAGAACGGCCCATTCAGGATCCCGGCCCTCGACCTCCGCGATCGCGGCCGCCAGCCGCCGCTCCCAGCCGGCGGGCAGGTAGACGTCCTGATGCGCGAAGACCATTACCGGTGCCGTGGTCGCATCGATTCCGGCGTTGTAGGCTTCTGCCATGTTGCGCGCGCCGCGGTAGAAGAAGCGCTCGGCCGCCTCGTCCCCGAGAAGCGGCGAGGCGGCGAGATCCCGTTGCAGGACACGCTCGTCGTTGACGGCGGCGATCAGGGCCAGACAGAAGCTCAAAGCTGCAAGCGCCTTAATTGCGCGGCGTAAACCGCTGACAATTCTTCGGCATCGGCCTGCCAAAGCTTGCTACCTGCCGTTTCTCCCGCGATAGCGCCTCTAATTCGTTCGCGGCCGAATTCAGTTCTTATGGCGGCGGCACTCGCAGCAAGCTTCATGCCGAAGAAGCGGCGGAGGCTGCCGCGAAACATCTTGGCCGCGCCGGCATCCAGACCTGCCGCAAGCACGTGTTTCCTTATGACGTAGTGTCGGTTGAGAACTTCAATCACGCCTAAGCCAAATCCACTTGGACGCCCACCGGGAAACCGGTGGTGATAAATCCTCGACCGCCAGGCTGCGGTGATGAGGCCGGA
>Ga0102928_1002727_pt1 | contig 10490 bp, 7 predicted proteins | sample SalPonR1_B_D1_MG_FD_78504 | JGI IMG/M metagenome (GOLD analysis project Ga0102928, IMG submission 78504) | Salt pond soil microbial communities from South San Francisco under conditions of wetland restoration - Salt Pond MetaG R1_B_D1_MG | ecosystem: Environmental > Aquatic > Marine > Intertidal...
GGGATTTTAGAAGGAAAGTACAAACTTGTTTATGTTGCACCGGAAAGACTCTTAACCAATAGTTTTTATCATTTGAGTTTAAAACTCAATGTTTCTATGGTAGCCATTGATGAAGCCCATTGTATTAGCCAATGGGGACATGACTTTAGACCAAGTTATAGAAATATACCCATGTATATTGAAAAATTAAATAATAGACCAGTAGTAGCGGCATTCACAGCAACGGCTACTACTTTTGTTATTAAAGAAATAAAAAGCTTATTAAAGCTAAAGAACCCCTTTGAACTGGTTACTGGATTTGATCGAGAAAATTTATTATATAAAGTCATTAAGCCTAGTGATAAATATAGATATTTGAAACAATATCTAAAAAATGAATTCAACGAAGGCTCAGGAATTATTTATTGTTCCACTAGGAAAGTTGTTGAATCTTTAAGTAAAAAACTAAGGAGTGATGGTTTTAAAGCAGATGGTTATCATGGCGGCATGACTAGTGACATAAGAACAACTATTCAAGAAAAATTTATGCTGGATGAAATAAAAATAATTGTTGCAACAAACGCCTTTGGTATGGGAATCGATAAACCTGATGTTAGATTTGTCATGCACTACAATATGCCTAAAAATATGGAAAGTTATTACCAAGAAGCCGGCCGTGCTGGAAGAGATGGTAAGAAAAGTGATTGTTTTTTAATGTACTCACCAGTGGATATTGTTAAACAGAAATATATTATTTCTCAAAACACAATGGAGAAAGAACGAAGAAGAATTCAAAACGAAAACTTGCAAACCCTGGTAAATTATTGTCATACCAATAATTGTTTAAGAAAAGAGATTATTCAATATTTTGGAGAAAAAAGCCCATACGATAAATGTAAAAGTTGTGGTAATTGCTTAGACACCTCAGAATCTAAAGATATGACCATAGCAGCACAAAAAGTATTATCTTGTATCTATCGAACAAAGGAAAGATTCGGAGTTAATGTGATCATACAGGTCCTTAGAGGATCTAAAAATAAGAAAATACTTAATTGGAATTTAGACCAAGTATCAACTTATAATATAGTAGATGATATTTCAGCAGGCGGCCTTCGAGAACTTATTATGAACTTGATTGCTAGAGGCTATATTGAAATGACCATTGGTAAATTTCCAATACTGAAGCTAAACAAAGCCTCAAGTAAGATTCTTAAAGGTGATGAAAGGATATTTATAAAAAAAGATAAAATAAATGTAAAAGATAAGAAGAAGTCAAAACGTAAACAGAAAACAGATTTAGATTTTGATAAGAAGTTATTTGATTTATTAGCTGAAAAAAGGACTGAAATTGCAAAAGAAAAAAATGTTCCGCCTTATGTTATTTTTCATAATAAGACCTTTGAAGCAATGGCTTACTATATGCCTACAAGGAAAAAAGACTTTATGGCTATCAAAGGCGTTGGTCAAAAAAAGTTCGAAACTTATGGTGAAATATTCATGGATATTATTGAAGGATATATTAAAGACAATGATCTATCGAATAAAAGATTACTTGAATCAAGTGCTCCTAAGACTGAAAATATTGAAGATACGACTGGAAAAGATAGATATGATTTAACTTATGATGCTTATCTTAAAGGTTATTCAATTGAGAAAATAGCATCTGTTAGAGACTATACAACAAGTACGATTATTAACCATTTTGAAAAGCTAATCAATGAAAAAGAAAAAGTAATAGACCTTGATCAATTTATAAATAAAAAAGTAGAAGCAGAAATCCTTGAAATTATTAATGAGGATGGTTATAAAGGCAAGAAAATATTGAAAGAGCAATGTAGTGATGGTGTGACCTATGATGATATATCATTGGTATTGATTAAGCATCAGATTTAAAAAAGGAAGGAAGATATAGATGCCTATTTGCCCAGAATGTAAAAGTGAATATTTAAAGGGTTATGATACCTGTGCTGATTGTCAGGTGAAATTAGTTGATAGACTTGAAGAAGATGATAAGCATGAAGAAACAATTGATTCATCACTGGTTTTCTTAAAAAATGTCTCAGATGATTATCAGAAAGATTTAATTATTTCTTTTTTAGAAAGTGAAAATATATCTGTTATTGAAGAACATAAAGGGATCGGTCAGTATCTAAAAATATACAGCGGTCAAAACTATCAAGGAAAAAACTTATATGTTCATAAAGAAGATTTTGAAAGAGCAAGAGTACTTATTGAATCTATTAAGTTCAAAACGGACACTTATGGTGCCTCAACGGAAGACTACGTTTTAGAATATAATCGCAAACTAAAAAGAAGAAAGCAATTTCTTCAAGGATTCATCTTTATTACTTTCATTGCACCATTACTAGTGGTTATTATTTTTAACTTGTTTGGTTAACTTTAGATCAACTAAATAATATTACGCAACAATAAGAGCAACAGTAAATTTGTCATGAGATAGGATAGATCATATAATTAAGTTAACAAGTTGATGATCAGTGAAAAGATTATTTATAAATTTATATTTTGCAGAAAAATAATGGGATGGTGATATGATGCCAATGCATAATTCAGAAGTTGCAGAACAATTCAGAATGATGGCTGACCTTTTATCAATTAAAGGAGCTAATCGATTCAAAATAAGGGCTTATAGAAATGCTGCTCAAATACTTTCTAATCTTACAGATAATCTTTTGGATATGGTCAATAACGATGAAGATTTAACTAAACTAGATGGTATAGGAAAAGAACTAGCAGCGAAAATTGAAGAAATGGTCAAAGATGGTAAGATTTCAGCACTGGAAGAATTGAAAAAAGAGATTTCTCCTGAGGTAGCTGAGATGCTTACCATATCTGGTCTTGGCCCCGAACGTGTAAAAACCATTTATCATGAGCTCAATGTAAAAAATATAGCAGCGTTGAAAAAAGCAGCTGAAGAGAAAAAGATTCAGAAACTATCAGGTCTTGGTGAAAAAACTGAAAAAACAATACTAGAGGCCATTAAAAAGCGAGAAGAAAAAGGTGAACAAAAAAGAATTTTATATTCTCGTGCAGAGGAGATAGTGAAACCTTTAGTTGAATATTTAAAAGCATTAGAAGCCATTGATCAAGTAACAATTGCTGGTAGTTATAGAAGGCGTAAATCTACTATTGGTGATTTAGATATACTTGTTTGTGGTACTGATAGCGAAAAAATTATGAAATATTTTAACGATTATGAAGATGTGAGTCAAGTATTATCAAGTGGTGAAACCAAGTCATCTGTTCTATTGAATGATGGTATTCAAGTAGATTTAAGATTAGTTAAAAAAGAAAACTATGGCTCTGCTTTACAATATTTTACTGGCTCTAAGGAACATTCTGTAAAATTGAGAAAAACTAGCAAGGAGCAGGGGTTAAAGATAAATGAATATGGTATTTTTGATGGCGATGAACGATCAGGTGGCGCGGAAGAAAAAGACATGTATGAAATTTTGGGTTTGCCTTATATTGAACCAGAACTACGAGAAAATCGTGGAGAACTTGAAATAAAACAAGCAAGTGATTTACCAGATTTAATCACATTAGAAGATATTAAAGGCGATTTGCAAATGCACACAGATGCATCGGATGGTAACAATACAATGGTAGAAATGATAGAAGCTGCTATTGAAAAAGGGTATCAGTATATTGCAATTACAGATCATTCAAAGCGTGTCACAATAGCCAATGGTCTAGATGTCAAGCGAGTTAAAAAACAGATAGAAAAAATTGATAAAATGAATGAAAAATATGATGACATAAAAATACTTAAAAGTATGGAGGTTGATATCTTAAAAGATGGTAGTTTAGATTTACCAGAGGATATCTTATCTAAACTTGATATCAGAATTTGTGCGATACATTATAATACAAATCTTTCACGAGAAGATCAGACCAAACGAATGATTAAAGCTATTGAAAATCCTTTTTGTGATATTATCGCACACCCAACCGGACGAATCATTTTAGACAGAGAACCTTATGCAATTGATCTAGATCAAGTAATGGTAGCAGCAAAGGAAAATGATTGTATCTTAGAAATCAATGCACAACCGGATCGATTAGATCTTTCAGATCAGTATATTAAAAAAGCTGTAGAAATGAATGTAAAACTTGTGATATCCACCGATGCTCATAGTACTGGAGGCCTTGAGAATATGAAATATGGTGTTTATCAAGCTAGAAGAGGCTGGTGTAGTGCAAATGATGTAGTTAATACACTTGCATTAAGTGATTTACTGTCATTGATTAATAAAGAAGGTTCTAAAAGTTAAATAAATTGTAATTTACTCTTAAGAAAATAATGGTTTTGCTGACGAATAAGGATAATTACTCAACTGATTTTGGAGCTAATGATAATTTAAGTAAAAAAGGGTTCTAAACTATCATATTGATAAGAGACTTCTCTAGAATTTGATCATGGAAACTATCTTAAAATTCAAAAATAATAGGAATTGATTCAAAAGATATAACACCTGTATTTACTGGTAAAATTGAGAAATGTAATAGGAAGTAAGGCTAGCCTAGGAGTAAATTTGAAACTAAAAGTTTAAATTATATAACTCTTAACAGAGCATGCTTTAACTTAGAAAAATCCCTACTTGATAAAGATTTACCTTTATTAGGGATTTTTTTTATTATAAAGAAATCAAAATGCTAATGTTATTCAGTCGTCTCTTAAAATTGTAAAATACTTGACAGTATTACCGTTATGGTGTAATATACATATATAACAGTGGCACGGAGGGGGTTTTATGAATTTTAATCCAAACAGACCGATCTATATTCAGATTTGTGATGGGATCATTGAGAGAATTGTTCGAAATGATCTAAAAAAGGGTAGCCAGTTAGAAAGTGTAAGAGAGTTAGCCGTATCATTAAATGTAAATATTAACACGGTTCGAAAGGCTTATAACACATTAGAGGATAAAAATATTATTTATAAGAAAAGAGGTATTGGTACATTTATTTCAGAAGATGGTGCATTAATCGAAACACTAAGAAATGAACTTTCTCAGCGGGTGATTAAGGAGTTTTTAGAGAAGATGCATGCTATAGGGTATTCAGATCAAGAGATTATGCAAGTGTTAGGAGAAGATATATATGATAATGAAAATTAATGGACTCAGTAAAAAGTTTTATACTAAGGAAGTTTTAACAGATATAGATTTAACTTTAGAAAAAGGTCGTATTTATGGTTTACTAGGTCCTAATGGCAGTGGTAAAACAACACTTATGAGAATTGTAGCGAACATTATAAAAAACACAACGGGAGAAGTAAGAGTTAATGATTTATTATTGGGGAAAGAAACCAAGAAAATAGTTGCATTCATGCCTACATCAAATTTTTTTCCTAAATGGATGAAGATTAAAGACACGGTAGATTATTTTTCAGATTTTTATGAGGATTTCAATAAAGATATGTGTTATGAAATTCTTCAGCGGGAATCATTAGATTTAGGTTTAAAAGTAAAAGATCTCTCTACTGGTATGACTGAAAAGCTTAAAATAGCTTTAACTATTTCTAGAAATGCTAAACTGATTTTACTTGATGAACCATTTAATGGTATCGATATTATAGCTAAAGAATCAATTAAGAAAATGATTGTTCAAGCCTCTAATAATACAAATGCTATTATGATTTCAAGTCATCTGATAGACGATATGGAAAGTTTATTAGACGATGTTATTCTTCTAAAAGAAGGTAGAATCGTATTGAATTCGCCTGCTGAAGTCCTTAGAGATGAAAAGGGCTTATCTATTAAAGCTGCTTATAAGGAGGTATTCTAATGATCAATTTAATAAAGTATGAATGGAAACGAAAAGGACTTTATGTCATTGGATTAATGATTATCGTTTTACTTTTAAATATAGCAATATACATGCGTGGTTACAATGCAGAAAAACAGATTGTTACTTTAATCTTCTCTAATATGGGTATATTCTTTGCTGGATTTTTAACTATGTTGATTATGCATATTAGAAAGATATATAACTTATTATTTACTGAAGAAGGCCCCTTTACTTTTTTAACGCCATTAAATGGTTATGAAATATTAGGTTCTAATTTATTAGGTGCTTTATTAGACTCAGTTATTTTATTGGTTTTTATGGGTGTTATTACATTATTTAATCTTCAGATTAATGATACACAGTTTATCGAAGAAGCTGTTAAAATGATAAGACTCTCAGGTGTTAATGTTTATGAAGCTATTCCAGGGACTTTAACAACAATCTTTCTTAATTATAGTCTATTATTGATTACTATTTATTTATCTATGATTTTAGTGAAGACATTATTTTATAATATAAGATTTAAAAAGATCATTTCATTTGTTGTATTTTTATTTATGAGTCGGTTAAACACTTTTATTAATGAAGTGTTTGTTTATCATGCTCTACCAACCGATGGATTCACTTTTAACTATTTAGTACTGATTTTATTAAAAACTAGTTTAGTTTTTGCTGTATGGTATATCATCAGTGGTTATTTATTGGAAGAAAGCGTCAGTGCTTAAATACTAAGTTTTTATTAAAAAATACACTTTATAATGTTTATATATTTAAATTTAGCTAGATTAATCGATTAAGTAATAGAGAGTCTTCTCTTTCCTTAATCGATTTTTGTTTTGCTATTTATAGTAGTTAGTTAAACACCACTGTAAATATTATGTAAAATATATGTTTGGATAATGTAAAACGGGGTATAATGATTTTATCAATACATAATAAGTAAATAGTAACAAAGGTAATTATGGTTGCTTAGTTATTTATATCTAATTAAGGAGGAACATATGAAAAAAAATAGGCGTAAAATTAATATTAAATTTAGGACAAAAATATTGTTGTTATTACTTGTTTCAGCTGTAGTTTTATTGATTGGTATAAGTATTTCATTGCGGATTAATCTATCAGCGAATGCAAAGGAATCAGCATTAGGTAATCAAAGAGCTATTCATCAACACATTGAAGAAAGAATTGTTCAAGCCTATGAGGATAAAGAAAGATTACTTGAAAATTTAGAGAAGGACTTATTGGAAACTGCTGATGCTTTGAAACTAATTGATTATATGGAAAAGCAAGATATAGGGTTCATGAAAGAAATTGCCTCAGTATTGGGTTTGGCTGAATTAAATCTCGTTGACCCACAAGGTGTTTTATTTTCATCTAACTTAGAAGGTAATATTGATTGGGTTTATCCTGAAGATCATAACATGTACCCAGTTATTACTGGACAAGAAGAACAGTATACAGAAGCGATTAGAAAATCTCAGACAGATGACAAATCATATAAATATGTAGGTAAGCAATTAGGCAATGGTTACTCTGTCCAAGTGGGTATGCTAGCTGAAGAAGTTAATGAAAAAATGCAAGCTGTTGACCAAGCACTAGATCAATTTTTGATTGACTACCCTAGCGAAAATAAAAGCATTGCTTACGCTATGACATTAGACACAGAAGGTAGAGGTATTTTAGGCTATGAAGATTATAAAGATATCGTTTGGGATAACCCAATTACATTAGCAGTAGCCGTTGGTGGTCAAGATGAAGGAAATGAGATTTGGGAAGACAATAATGTTTCAACGAGTGCCTTACAAACAAAATTAGTCATTAATGGAGAACACATTGGAGCAATAGATACAGGTTACGAGCTAAGCGAATTAGAAGCAATTAGTAATAAAACTTTTATGAGAATGTTTCTTACTGCTTTAGGAATTTTATTTGTAATATTAGTTATTTCATATTTTATTTTGAATGCATTATTTAAGCCACTAAAAGAATCTGTTCAAGTATTAAATATAATAGCAGATGGAAACTTAAATGTTGAAACAGAAGTGTTTAATAATAGAGTAGGGATTATTGGCGAGATTTCTCGAGCAACTGAAAAAGTACAGAGTAACTTTAGAGAAGTAATTTTAGAAACAAAAAGATTAATGAAGGATACAATGGAACAGGTTCAAGTGCTCGTATCTGATGCTCAAGAGTTGGATGAATCTTCTTCTATGGTATCTAGTGCAGTATCGGAAATTGCAAAAGGAGCGACAGAACAGGCTCATGATGCTGAAGAAGGTTCAAGTAATATGAATGAGCTTTCTATTAATCTTGATGAAGTCAGTGCAGATAATGAAGCCCTGATCAAGGATACAGAAGTTGTCTACCAAGTGACTTCTGAGGGTATGGAAGCCATGAGTACTTTAGAAAGTAAAGCCCTTGAGAGTGAAGAAATAACAAATAATGTATCTAAAGATGTAATCAACTTAAGCAATAAGATTGGTCAGATAGAGTTAGTCGTTAAAGCAATTAACGATATTGCCGAACAGACAAACTTACTCGCACTGAATGCATCGATAGAGGCGGCACGTGCTGGAGAAGCTGGCAAAGGATTTGCAGTAGTAGCAGATGAAATACGAAAATTAGCTGAAGAAACTGGTAATTCAACTAAAAAAATATCTGAAACAGTTAACGATATTATTAAGTCGGCAGGTGATGTTACTGAGGCAATGAATAAATCCGAAGAGATAAATAAGGAACAAGCAGAAGCGACAAAAGAAGCTCTAAGTAAATTTAAAGATATTGAAAAGGCCATTGAAAGTGTTGTTTCTGTAATAGATACGACTTCAAATAAGATAAAATCAGTGGTTAATAGTAAGGAAATTGTACTTGAGAGAATGCAAGATATTGCTGCAGTTTCAGAAGAAACAGCAGCATCATCACAGGAAGTAACAGCTTCTGTAGATTCACAAGATGAGAAAATAGAAAATATAACTAAAATCACTCAAGAGTTAAGAAGAAAAGTACAAGATCTATCAGAGAACTTAGATAAATTTAATATCTAAATCTATAATGAAAAGAGCAAAGAAATTCAGAGCATAGTGCAAATAATTTGCACTATGCTTTTTTTAATAAATATGTAAGGATAAGTTATTAATGATAAAATAATCTTCTCACAAATAATTTTAAGTGATACAATTGAGATATTATATATAGAGGTAAAAGATAATAGACCACCTAGGAAAGTGTTTACTAAATTCGGTAATAATGAAAATTGAGTAGTCTTTAAAATTGATAAAGTTAATGGTACATGAAACACTATCAAAAGGTAAAATACCAATTTTAAAAGCGTTAAAAGATAACAAAGAAGTCTGTCATATCTAAGAAAAAGTAGGATTTAAGAAATATGTACCTATTCTTTTCAGTTTATTAAATAAAAATTGCTGATCAGATTAATGATTCGGCTAGAATAATTATTCAATAGAGGAGGAATAATCAAATGAAAATACATATACTTGTAGATAACAACACGTTAATTGATAGATATTTTCAAGGAGAACCTGGGGTATCATATTATATTGAGGATGAGAATACGAATATATTATTTGATGCGGGGTATTCTGAAATATTTATTAATAACGCAAGGAAAATGCAATTAGACTTATATAATATTGACTACATCGTCATATCCCATGGACATATAGATCATACATGGGGTCTTGTGCCTTTAATGAGATTACAAACAGAAGCCGTTATTGAAGGGCTAGATTATAAAAGACCAGGGTTTGTATCCCATCCGGAAGCTTTAGATAGTAAATTTTTTCAGGAGGAAGCTATTGGTAGTATCATAAGTAGTAATAAACTTGAAAAACATTATGAAATGTTATTAACGCGGGAACCGTATTGGCTTACAGATAATATTGTATTTCTTGGTGAAATTGAAAGAAAGAATGACTTTGAAGGAAAAGATGCTATCGGTAAATATGAAAAAGATGGAATGATGAAGAAAGACTATGTAAAAGATGATTCCGCCTTAGTTTATAAGTCATCAGAAGGACTAGTCATTATTACTGGTTGTTCACATGCAGGTATTTGTAACATTGTGGATTATGCAAAGAAAGTTTGCGAGGAAGAGCGAATTGTCGATATTATCGGTGGGTTTCATTTACTAGATCCTGAACAGGCAGTACTAGAAAAAACAGTTGAGTTTTTTAGAGATCTGAAGCCAGATATAATACACGCATGTCATTGCACCGATTTGAAATCTAAAATAGAATTATCTAAAGCTGTTGAAATAGAAGAAGTTGGAGTAGGAATGACGCTTCTATATGATTAGAATATGATTCATAGCTCGTAATAAAGGGTATTGTGTTCTATGGTCAAGAAATTAAGAAAGTGGTATGGGAGCAAGACTATAGAAGGGTTATTATGAGAAAAATAGAAAAGTAAAGAATATTAAATAACTCTGAGAACTTAAAATATTGGAAATATTAAGTTTCTTGGTGGTGGATTAGAGATTGATGAAACCTATGCTGATGCGATTAGACGAGAAGTTGAAGAGGAGACTGGATTCATTGTTTCAGATGTTGAAGGACTTATCTAGACTGTCTTAGAGCGACGAAAAGATAAATTTGAAGAGGATTGTATATTTGAAATGGAATCCTATTATTATAGCTGCAAAGTTACAGTTGAAAAAAATCAAACAATCATTAGATGAA
>Ga0102928_1002736_pt1 | contig 10480 bp, 12 predicted proteins | sample SalPonR1_B_D1_MG_FD_78504 | JGI IMG/M metagenome (GOLD analysis project Ga0102928, IMG submission 78504) | Salt pond soil microbial communities from South San Francisco under conditions of wetland restoration - Salt Pond MetaG R1_B_D1_MG | ecosystem: Environmental > Aquatic > Marine > Intertidal...
AAGCGCCACGGCATGATCAAGCGCACCAACAAGTTCATTCGTGATGCCCGCGGCACCACGGTTCTCTCAAAGGCTGACGAAGGTATCGTCAAGCCCATGATGCCCTATTCGCGCTGAGGAGGACCTGAGATATGTCGAGAGTAAAAGGCGGAACAGTCACGCACGCGCGTCACAAGAAAGTCACCAATGCGGCGAAAGGCTATTACGGCCGCCGCAAGAACACCTTCAAGGTCGCGCGTCAGGCGGTCGACAAGGCCAACCAGTATGCCACGCGGGACCGCAAGAACCGCAAGCGCAATTTCCGCGCGCTGTGGATTCAGCGGATCAACGCGGCGGTGCGCAGCCATGACGAGGCGCTGAGCTATTCGCGCTTCATCAACGGGCTGAGCCTTGCCGGGATCGAGGTGGACCGCAAGGTTCTGGCCGATCTGGCCGTGCACGAGCCCGAGGCCTTCGGCGCGATCGTCGACACGGCGAAAGGCGCCCTGGCGAAGTAAGCCGGGTTTCCCTGAAGAGATATGAGAACGCCGTGAAGCCATCGCTTCGCGGCGTTTTTCGTTTGGGCGATCAAGCGGCTCATCGGGGATGGCCAGCCTTGCGCTCACAGGCGCGGCGCGGTAACTGCGAAGCGAACGCCAGATGGGTGAAAAGACATGGATGATCTGAGAGAGAAATATATCGCCGCGATCGCCGAGGCGGGCAGCGAGGCCGCGCTCGAGGAGCTGCGCGTGCAGGCCGTGGGCAAGAAGGGCGAGATCAGCCTGAAGATGCGCGAGCTGGGCAAGATGAGCCCCGAGGAGCGGCAGGAGGCCGGCCCGAAGCTCAACGCGCTGAAGAACGAGATCAACTCGGCGCTGGCGGCCAAGAAGGCGGCGCTGGAAGACGCGGCGCTGGAAGAGCGCCTGCGCGGCGAGTGGCTCGACGTGACCCTGCCCGCGCGCCAGCGGGGCCAGGGAACGATCCACCCCGTCAGCCAGGTGACCGAGGAAGTCACGGCGATCTTCGCCGACATGGGCTTTTCCGTGGCCGAGGGGCCGCGCATCGACACCGACTGGTATAATTTCGACGCGCTCAACATCCCCAGCCATCACCCGGCGCGCGCCGAGATGGACACGTTCTACATGCACCGCGCGGAAGGCGACGACCGCCCGCCGCATGTCCTGCGCACGCATACCTCCCCCGTGCAGATCCGCGCGATGGAAGAGCACGGCGCGCCGATCCGTGTGATCTGCCCCGGCGGTGTGTATCGGGCCGATTATGACCAGACGCATACGCCGATGTTCCACCAGGTCGAGGGGCTGGCCATCGACAAGGACATCTCCATGGCGAACCTCAAATGGGTTCTGGAGCAGTTCGTGAAGGCCTTCTTCGAGGTCGATGACGTGGAGCTGCGCTTCCGCGCCTCGCATTTCCCGTTCACCGAGCCCTCGGCCGAGGTCGACATCCAGTGTTCGTGGGAAGGCGGCACCGTGAAGGTGGGCGAGGGCGACGACTGGCTCGAGGTGCTGGGCTCGGGCATGGTGCATCCGAAGGTTCTTGAGGCGGCGGGGGTCGATCCGTCGCAATGGCAGGGCTTCGCCTTCGGCATGGGCATCGACCGGATCGGGATGCTGAAATACGGGATTCCCGATTTGCGGGCGTTTTTCGATAGCGATCTGCGCTGGCTGCGGCACTATGGATTCAGCGCGCTGGAGGTGCCGACGGTTCACGCGGGGATGTGATGGGCCAAACTGGGATCGAGATTTGGGTAGCTACGGCTACAATTGCCGCTGCGTCGATTGCTGTCGTCGGAAGTCTTGTGTTGTTTGCGCTTCAGCGCCGAGCTGATCGCTTGTCTGTTCTGCGACACCATAAGCGACAACTATACGCAGAATTCCTCGAATCGCTTATGTCAAGCGGTGCCGGGGCCAATCCCCACCGCTACAATGAAGTTCGTATGCAAATTGCCTTGGTCGCATCGGATGCCGTTCTCCGTAGCATGAATGAGTTCGCTGGCTACGCGGCTCGTAGTTCGAAACCAGGCTCCGTCAGAGACATGAACGTGTTCAAGAACCTGCTTGCCGGTTTGCTGCTAGAGATGCGACGTGACGTCTTCGACAAAACCTCACTAGGCAAGAAAGAACTGGCGCTGGTCTTGCCGATTGAGGACTGAACAGTCCGATGTGCCGTCACAAGAACGCAATGGTGCTAAGGCTCCGGCCCGAATAGCGACAAAGGCGCCGGGCGAGCGCCTGCCCGTTCCGGCGGGCTGGCGCTTTGACGGCCGGGCGCTTCCTTCATTCGGTGCGATGACTTGGCTGCCATAAAGTGCGCCGAACGACCGTGGCTCGCGCCATCCCACGGGCAGGCGCTCGCCCGGCTTTGCGCGGTGAGTTTCGTGGGGCGCAGCTTGACAAGTCCCGCCACCCCCGCCCCCCTTTCCCCGGGTGGACACCGCGCGCAGAGACGCTAGAACGCGCTGAACCCCGCGACGGAGCCTGAAGCGATGAAATTCACCCTGTCCTGGCTGAAGGATCACCTGGAAACCGACGCCTCCGTGGAGGAGATCGTCGAGACGCTGACCGATCTGGGCCTCGAGGTCGAGGAGGTCGAGGATCGCGGCGCGCGGCTGCGCGACTTCACCATCGGCCGCGTCCTCAGCGCCGAGCAGCATCCCGATGCCGACCGCCTGCGCGTCTGCCAGGTCGAGACCGACGAGGGCGTCAAGCAGATCATCTGCGGCGCGCCCAACGCGCGGGAGGGGATCACCGTGGTCGTGGCCAAGCCGGGCGTCTACGTTCCCGGCATCGACACCACCATCGGCGTGGGCAAGATCCGCGGGATCGAGAGCTTCGGCATGATGGCCTCCGAGCGCGAGATGGAGCTTTCCGACGAGCATTCCGGCATCATCGAACTGCCCTCGGGCGAGGTGGGCCAGAGCTTCACCGACTGGCTGGCCGAGAACGACCCGTCGAAGGTCGACCCCGTGATCGAGATCGCCATCACGCCGAACCGGCAGGACGCGCTGGGCGTGCATGGCATCGCCCGGGATCTGGCGGCGCGGGGCCTCGGCCGGCTGAAACCGCATGCGCCCGAGCCGGTGACGGGCAGCTTCCCCTGCCCGGTGAAGGTGGAGATCGCCGAGGACACGCTGGACGTGGCGCCGCATTTCGCCGGCCGCCTGATCCGGGGGGTGACGAACGGGCCGAGCCCCGACTGGCTGCAGGACCGGCTGCGCGCGATCGGGCTCCGGCCCATTTCGGCGCTGGTCGATATCACCAATTTCTTCACCTACGACATGAACCGCCCCCTGCACGTCTTCGACGCCGACAAGGTGCACGGGACCGTGCGCGTGCATCGCGCCAAGGGCGGAGAGACGTTGGAGGCGCTGGACGAGAAGACCTATACCTTCGCGCCCGGCCACACGCTGATCTCCGACGACAACGGGGTCGAAAGCATCGCGGGCATCATGGGCGGCGAGGCCTCGGGCGTGACGGAAGAGACCGTGAACGTCTTTCTGGAAAGCGCGTATTGGGACCCGATCCACACGGCCTATACGGGTCGCGATCTGAAGATCAATTCCGACGCGCGCTATCGCTTCGAACGCGGCGTGGACCCGGACTACACCCTGCCGGGGCTGGAGGCCGCGACGGCGATGGTGCTGGAGCTCTGTGGCGGCGAGGCCTCCGAGGTCGTGGAGGCGGGCGCACCGCTGAAGACCGCGCGGAGCTATCCGCTGGACACGAAGCGGGTGATCAGCCTTGTCGGCATGGAGATCCCGCGCGACGAGCAGGTGCGCATCCTGACCGCGCTGGGCTTTTCGGCCACGGGAACCGGCGACGTGCTGGAGGTCTGGGTGCCGTCCTGGCGCCGCGACGTGCAGGGGGAGCCGGACCTCGTGGAAGAGGTCGCACGCATGGCCTCGCTCACCAGGCTGGAGCCGAAGCCGATGCGCAGGCCCCGCCCGGGCGTGCCCGCGCCGGTGCTGACGGCGGGCCAGCTGCGCGAACGCGCGGCGCGGCGGACCACGGCGGCGCTGGGCTACAACGAATGCGTCACCTACAGCTTCATCGACGCTGCCGCGTCGGCGCTGTTCGGCGGCGGTGGGGAGGCGACGCGCCTTGAAAATCCGATCTCGTCGGAGATGAGCCATATGCGTCCCGCGCTTCTGCCCGGTCTGTTGCAGGCCGCGGCCCGCAACCAGGCGCGCGGCATGATGGACCTCGCGCTGTTCGAGGTGGGCCATGCGTTCCACGGCGGCGAACCGACGGAGCAGCATCTGCAGGCCGTGGGCCTTCTGGTGGGCCAGTCCGGTCCGCGTGACCCCCATGGCGCGCGACGCCCCGTGGACGTGTTCGACGTCAAGGCCGACGCCGAGGCCGTGCTGGCCGCGATGGGCGCGCCGGCAAAGGCGCAGATCCTGCGGGGCGCGCCCGAATGGTGGCATCCCGGACGGCACGGGATGATCTGCCTCGGCCCGAAGAAAGTGCTCGGCATCTTCGGAGAGCTTCACCCCCGCGTGCTGGCCGCGATGGACGTGAAGGGCCCCGCGATGGCCTTCACGCTCTTCCCCGCCGAGATCCCCATGCCCAAGGACACGAGCGCCAGCCGCGGCGCCGTGATCCTGCCGGAGTTCCAGTCGGTCGACCGCGACTTCGCCTTCGTCGTGGATGCCGAGGTCGAGGCCGGCGCGCTGGTCAATGCCGCGCAGGGGGCTGACAAGTCCCTGATCGCGGCTGTGCGGGTGTTCGACGAGTTCATCGGCGGCAGCCTCGGGGAGGGCAAGAAGTCCATCGCCCTGACCGTGCACATGCAGCCCACGGACCGGACGCTCACGGAAGACGAGATCGACGCGGTCGCTGCGAAGATCGTGGAGAAGGTCACCAAGGCCACGGGCGGCGTGCTGCGCGGCTGAGGGACGGCAACTCAAAGGCGAAGGAGGAACACGAATGACGCTAAAGATCTACTTGTCGGGAGAGATCCACACCGACTGGCGGGAGCGGATCATCGAGGGCTCCGAGGGGCTGGACGTGACTTTCGCGAGCCCCGTCACCGATCACGCCGCCAGCGACGATTGCGGTGTGGCGATCCTGGGTGCCGAGGACCAGAAGTTCTGGCATGACCACAAGGGCGCCAAGATCAACGCGATCCGCACCCGGCACGGGATCGAGACCGCCGATATCGTCGTCGTCCGCTTCGGCGAGAAGTACAAGCAGTGGAACGCGGCCTTCGATGCGGGCTATGCCGCGGCACTTGGCAAGCCGGTCATCGTGCTGTCCATGCCCGAGCATCAGCACGCCCTGAAGGAGGTGCACGCCGCAGCACTCGCCGTGGCCGAGAAACCCGAGCAGGTCGTCGACATCCTACGCTATACGCTCACAGGTACCCTGCCGTCGTAAGGTCAATCGCGACTGGCCGCCGGAAAAGATGATCACGCGGCCACCATATCCCGCCGAAGCGCCCCTTGCCGCCCAAGCCTCCTTGAACGTCATGTGCGGCTGCGCTTCTTTGTCGGTGCGGCGGGCCGTGTTCGCAAATGCACAAGGCTGCCGAGGTAAGAGTACAGGAAAGTGGGACGACCAATGATCAATGAGTTCAAGGAGTTCATCGCACGCGGCAATGTCATGGACATGGCCGTGGGCATCATCATCGGCGCGGCTTTCACGGCGATCGTCACATCGCTCGTGGGGGATCTGATCAACCCGATCATCGCGCTGTTCACCGGGGGGATCGATTTCTCCGGGTGGTTCTATTCGCTTGACGGCGAAAGCTACGCGTCGCTGGCCGTGGCGCAGGCGGCCGGCGCGCCGGTCTTCGCGGTGGGCAACTTCATCATGGCGATTATCAATTTCCTGATCGTGGCCTTCGTGGTCTTCCTGCTGGTCAAGATGGTCAACCGGATCAAGGAAGCGAGCGAGAAGAAAGAGGAACCCGCCGCCGAGGAAGAGAAGGGGCCGACCGAACTCGAGGTCCTGCTCGAGATCCGCGACGCGCTGAAAAAGGTCTGATCCCGTAAGGCCGGGGGGCGTTTTCGCCCCCCTTCAGGATTTCACGACGACAGACGGCGACACCACGTCGAGGCCGAGCGCCTTGCCCACGGCATAGTTGGTCAGCTTGCCTTCATGGGTGTTCAGCCCCGCCAGAAGATGCGCGTCCTGCTGCATCGCCGCGCGCCATCCCTTGTCGGCCAGCGCGATCATGAAGGGCATCGTCGCGTTGCCCAGCGCGATGGTGGAGCTTCGGGCGACGGCGCCCGGCATATTGGCCACGCAGTAATGCACGATGCCGTCGACCTCGTAGATCGGGTCCTCGTGGGTCGTGGCGCGCGACGTCTCGAAACACCCGCCCTGATCTATGGCGACATCCACGATGACGGCGCCGGGTTTCATGGTGGACAGTTGCGCGCGGGTGACGAGCTTCGGCGCGGCGGCACCGGGGATCAGCACCGCCCCGATCACGAGGTCCGCCGTCCGGATCAGCTGTGCCGTGGTGTCGGCGCTGGCGTAGCGGGTCTTGAACGCCCCGCGATAGACATCGTCGAGGTAGCGCAGGCGCGGCAGCGACCGGTCGAGCACGGTGACATCCGCCCCCATGCCCGAGGCGATGCGCGCGGCCTGCGTGCCCACGACCCCGCCTCCGATGACGACCACTTCGGCCGGACCGACACCGGGCACACCGCCCATCAGCACGCCGCGCCCGCCATTGGCCTTCTGAAGCGCCCAGGCGCCGACCTGCGGCGCGAGGCGTCCGGCCACCTCCGACATGGGCGCGAGGAGCGGCAGGCCCCCCAGCGCATCGGTGACGGTTTCATAGGCGATGGCGGTCACACCGCTGTCCAACAGGTCACGCGTCTGATCGGGGTCCGGGGCGAGATGCAGATAGGTGAACAGGACCTGTCCGGCCCGAAGCTGCGCGCGTTCGGGCGCCTGCGGCTCCTTCACCTTCACGATCATCTCGGCTTTCGCGAAGACCTCTGCGGCGTCCGCCGCGATCTCGGCCCCGGCGGCGACGTAATCCGCATCCTCGAAGCCCGCGCCGTGGCCCGCGCCTGTCTCGACCATTACATGGTGTCCGTGCGACACGGCTTCGCGCGCCGCGGCCGGCGTCAGGCCGACGCGGAATTCCTGTGGCTTGATTTCCTTCGGGCAGCCGATCCTCATGGTCGTTCCTCCCTGTCATCTTCCGCCGTAAGCATGCGCCCTTTCCTCGGAGATTGTTTTGATCTTTATCGTGAAACTTGCGAATAATTCGGGAAATTCTCCGATAGGCTGGGTCTCAAATGAAAATTCATCCTGAACAAACGCTGCTCGACGATATGGATCGGGCCATCCTGCGCTGCCTTCAGCGGCAGGGCCGCATGACCCATGCCGAGCTGAGCGAACGGGTGAACCTGTCGCCCTCGGCCTGCCACCGCCGCGTGCAGCGCTTGGAGGCCGCGGGCGTGATCCGCGACTACGTGGCGCTACTGGATGCGCGCGCGGTCGGACGCGTGGCCACTGTCTTCGTCGAGATCCGCCTGTCGGGCCAGAGCGAGGAGGTGCTGAACGCCTTCGAGCGCGCCGTGGCCCGCGTGCCCGACGTGCTGGAATGCCACCTGATGGCGGGCACGGCGGACTACCTTTTGAAGGTCGTCGCGCGCGATTCCGAGGATTTCGCCCAGATCCATCGCACGCATCTCGCCCGGCTTCCGCATATCGCGCAGATGACGTCGAGCTTCGCGCTCAAGACCGTGTGCCGGACGACGGCACTTCCGGTCTAATGTCAGAGCAGCGCACCGAGCCCCATGAAGGTGGCGAACCCTGCCACGATGCCGAGGATCGGGTTTTTCAGGAACAACCCGACCCCGATCGTGACCGCCGCCGCGGCAAGCCGCGCCGGATCCGGATCGCCGTCATTGGCCTCGGGCCACAGGATCAGGGGCGCGACCATCGCGGGCAGGATCGCCACCGCCGTGTAGCGCAGGTGCCTCAGCAGCCATTCCGGCAGCTCCCGGTTGCCCACCAGCCCGAGAAACGAGAACCGGATCAGGAAGGTGCCGACGCCAAGAAGTGCGATGATGCCCCAGATCTGCGCATCGGAATAGCTCATCACGCGGGCCGCCTGGGGGCGGTGCCGGGTGGTGTCGTGCGGCGCTCGATCTCGGCGCCGACGATCATGCCCGTCACGCCGGCCGCCAGCAGGCCGAGGTTCCAGGGCACCCACGCCAGCAAGAGCGCCGCCACCACCGATGCCAGCGCCGCGCCGACATGGGCGCGCGTCCGAAGCGCCGGCGCGATGATCGCGAGGAAAGTCAGCGGCACGACGAAATCGAGGCCCCATGACGCAGGGATCGCGGTGCCCGCCAGCGCGCCCACCAGCGTGCCGGCATACCACAGCGGCACGATGGGAAGGCTGGTGCCGAAGAAGAACGCGACCTTGGCCCGTGTCGAAAGCGGTGGCGCGTCCTCGTATCGCTGCACCGACAGGGCGTAGGTCTGGTCGACATTCATGTAGGCCACCAGCGCCCGCGCGCCCAGCGACGCGGGGCCCAGATGCGGTGACAGCGCGGCGGAATACATCGCCATGCGCAGATTGACCGCCAGCGCCGAGGCGACGACGATCAGGGTCGGCGCGTTGTCCGACATCAGCTGCAGCGCCGCGAATTGCGATGCACCCGCGATGACGCCGATTGAAAAGCCCATGACCTGCGCAAGGTTCAGACCCGCCTCGGTTCCGACCACGCCGAAGAGCACCGCGAAGGGCACCACCACGATCGTGAAGGGCGCCGCGTCGCGCGCGCCGTTCCAGAACGCCTGCCTCGGGCTGATGGCTTGGGTCATGGGGAGAGGCCTTTCACCGCGTCAGGCGCCGGGTTAGACCGGGCCGCGACCGGATGCAAATCATGTGCCGTCATCGCGTGGATCAGCATCGGTGAAGCAGGGAAGAGCGCCCATCATGGAGCAGGCCGCATGATAGCCGACGCCGCGCGTCCCGCCTGCGTGATCCTTGCCGGAGGGGCAGGGCGGCGCATCGGCGGGCGGAAGGCCTTCGTGGAGCTTGGCGGCCGCCCCCTGATCGCGCATGTGATCGAACGGCTTGCGCCACAGTCGGCAGGTATGGCCATCAACGCGCTTCCGGACCCGGGCTTCGACGACTTCGGCCTGCCCGTCCTTCCCGACGAGGTCCCGGGGCGCGGGCCGCTGGGCGGTATCCTTGCCGCGATGGACTGGGCGGCCCGAAACGGCGCGGCGCGGGTCATGACCGTTTCCGTCGACACGCCGTTCCTGCCCGTCGATCTGGTTGAGCGCCTTTCTGCATCGCACGCGCGCGCCTCCTTCGCCGCAACGGCGGACGGACCTCATGCCACCACCGGGCTCTGGTCGGTCGATCTGCAAGGCTCGCTCCGGCAGGCGCTCGACCGGGGCGCGCGCAAGGTCCGGGACTGGACCGCCTCCATCGGGGCGGAGGCGGTGATGTTCGATGACGCCTCCGCGTTTATCAACATCAACACGGCCGGGGATCTGCGGCTGGCCGAGGCGCGGCTTGCGCGATGAGCGGTTTCGACACGATCGTCGTGGCCGACTGGTCGGCACGCTCCGCGCCCTCGCCCGCGCGGCCCAGCAAGGACGCGATCTTTCTGGGGATCTGCCGCGACCGCCATGTCGCGACGCTCTACCAAAGGACCCGGTCGCAGGCGATGCGCAGTCTTTCGGGGCTTATCGACGGAGAGATCAGGGCCGGCCGCCGTATCTTTCTGGCCTTCGATTTCCCCTTCGCCTATCCGAGAGGGTTCGCCTGGGCCATCACCGGCAAGGACGACCCGCTGGCCTTGTGGGCCGTACTGGCGCGCGAGGTCGTTGATGACGACCGCAACGGCAACAACCGCTTCTCCGTCGCGGCACGGCTAAACGACCGGTATGCCGGGGATGGCCCTTTCTGGGGCCATCCCGTCGGTGCCGAGATCCCCGGACTGCCGTTCCGCAAGCCGCGATACGACGCCGCCCCCTTCAGCGAGAGGCGGCGGATCGAGACGCTGGTGCCAAGGGCCAAGTCGTGCTTTCAGCTCATGGGCGCAGGCTCCGTCGGGTCACAGGCGCTGCTGGGGATCGCGCGGCTGGAGCAGCTGCGGCAGCGCCATGTCGACGCGATTTCGGTTGCGCCATTTGAGCCGCCGGAGACCCCGGTCGTTCTGGCCGAATGCTATCCGGGGCTGATAGCCGATGCGATCACCGCCCGCACACGCAAAGGCGAGATCCCCGACCGCGCACAGGTGCGTATCCTCGCCCATGCCCTGTCGCGGCTGGCGCCGGGGCGCCTTGCGGCGCTTTTGTCGGAGGGCGACGCGGTCGAGGGGTGGATCCTCGGCCACGGTGCGGAGGGGGAGCTTGCCGCCGCGCTGCCCTGACCCCTACTGAAGGTCGGAAAACGCGTCCTGCAACCGGGCGACGGCCTCTTCGACGAGCGCGCGGCGCATGGCGAAGTTGAAGCGGTTGAACATCTCGCCGCCGGGGCCGAAAGCGGG
>Ga0102928_1002742_pt1 | contig 10474 bp, 9 predicted proteins | sample SalPonR1_B_D1_MG_FD_78504 | JGI IMG/M metagenome (GOLD analysis project Ga0102928, IMG submission 78504) | Salt pond soil microbial communities from South San Francisco under conditions of wetland restoration - Salt Pond MetaG R1_B_D1_MG | ecosystem: Environmental > Aquatic > Marine > Intertidal...
GAGGGGGGGCCACAGCCAAATCTGAACGTTGGGAAGATCAAGAGTAGGGCCGTCCCCCTCCCACCCCTCGCCGAACAACACCGAATCGTGGCCAAGGTCGATGCCCTCATGGCGCTCTGCGACCGGCTGGAAGCCGCCCTCACCACCGCCGACACCACCCGCGCCCGCCTCCTCGAAGCCCTCCTCCACGAGGCCCTAGAGTCGGCCGCCAAAGCGGTCACGGAGGCCGCGGAATGAGAGCTTCGAACCAAGCGGAGAAGTTTTGTTGGAATCCCGAAAAGGTCGCATACTGGTATCTCCGCTTAAACGGGTTCCTTCAAACCGAAGATTTCTACGTTCATCCAGTAGCTCGAGGTAGTGCGCGCACCGATGCCGATCTGCTCGCAGTTCGCTTTCCTTACCGCGCTGAGCGGCTTTATGATAATCCGAGCGACATCATGCAGGACGACACAGCGCGGCTAGGGCTTTCACGTGATCGCATCGATGTGGTGATCGCCGAGGTAAAGACCGGTCGCTGCGCCCTGAACGGCCCTTGGACAAACCCTGATCATCGGAACGTTCATCGCGTTCTCGCAGCGATCGGTTGCATCCCGGATGACAAGATCGACTTCGCGGCTCAGGACATCTACGAGGCTGGCGTCCACGAAAGCGGAGATCAGCTGCGGATCAGGCTCGTGGCCATCGGGCGAGAAGAAAATTGGCAGCTGAGAGCAACCTATCCAGATGTCCCCCAAGTGACCTGGACCGATCTCCTAGGTTTTATATTCGACAGACATAAGAAATATCGAAACCAGAAGAAGCAGACTGACCACTGGGACTGCATCGGCAAAAAACTCAAGCGGCTGGCGACGGAACGCAGCATGACGCGCGACCGCTTTGTCCATAAGGCACTAGGCGCTATGGGTGTTCTAGAATAAAAACACGACAACACCTGATGCATCCTTGCCAAGAGGCCACCTCATCGAGGGACAGGTAGATACCTTCATGGCATTCTGGGTCCGACTGGAGACCACACTCAATTCGCAAGTTTCAAACCGGCCCCACCATACGAACCCTTTTCCCAGAGTCGGTGAATCTTACTCAAGACGTGATGAAGGTTGCGGAATGAAACCTTCTCCCAAAGACGCCGAGCGCTTGCTGACTTCCGCTATGGCGGACCAGCTAAAGCCGCCACAGACAAAATTACAGGCTGCAAGACCGGCGCTGGCCGCGTGTTGGCGGCCGTCGACATAAGGGCCAAGGAAAGCCGTGTTTGGTTTCCGCCTCCTGCGCCGCCGCCTATGGATGGGACCAACGTCCTGCCTGAACCGAACAACGGCAACCATCACATAATTTGGCCTCTCACCATCTCAGCCATGCGCCTAATGTCGACACATGTGACCTTCAGTCAGAGCGCCACCCGCTGAATCTGCGCCTGCCGGAAGCGCAGATCGCCGCCCGAGCCATAGCGTTCCCGCCCGAGCGCGTGCCCCAGAAAATCCCGGCGCAGGCGCTCGTCGATTCCGGCCTCCAGCATCCGATCCTCGAAGGAATGCCGCAGGCAGTAGAGCGTGTGCTCTTCCGTCTCCATCAGCCCGTTCTCGCGCAGATACTTGTTCACGGTCTGGCTCAGCCCGACCTTGTCGTAGTAACGCGGAAAGCCGTCGGGAAAGGCGCGCATCGCGTCCAGCGAAACCCCGGCAAGCGGAATGACGCGCTGCGCGTTGCGGGTCTTGAGCGCACGCCGTCGCTCACCTTCGGTCTGCGCCTTTATCTCGATATGGGGCACGGCATGGTCAAGCCGAATATTCGCCGCCTGCAACCCCGCCGCCTCCGAGGGGCGCAGCCCGGTATTGACCATCAAGAGCACAATGCCCCGGGCCTGGTCATTGAGCCCGCGCAGGTTGTCGCCCTCGACCAGCACCCGCTTGATCCACTCCGTGCTGAACGGTTTGCGGCTCTCGATGTTTTCGGGCTTGAAGGTCCACTCGCTCAGCGGCAGGTTGAGCCCCATCATGCGCATCTTGTTGACCTTGCGCAGCACGGTGCCCACGAACATAATGTCCTTGTTGGCGCTCCGGGGCTTGACCTCGCCGCGCTTGATGCGCCCCCAATGGAACTCGCGCAGCTCCATCATATGATCGGCCGACAGTTGCTCGATCTCTATGTCGCCGACGACATCTATCATCGTGCCGATCGACCGCTTGAAGCCGTTCCGCCACACCCGGAGCTGGTTGGGGCTCTTCTCGGCGGCCTCGTCCTTGGTCAGCTCCCAGAAGATCGCCAGGCACTCCGACAGCGATGTGCCGGGCTCCTTCACGGCCCCGAGAAAGGCGCGCCCCTTGCGGTCGTCGATCTTGCCCTGCGAATTCATCGAGGCCTCGACGCGTTCCATGAGATCGGGCAGCGGCAGCTTGGCGACTTTCTTGGCGGGCAGGAATTCGTAGCCGCGAGCCTGGGCCAGATCGCGGGCGGCTGCATAGCGTTCCCGCGCCAGGTCGGTGTCGCCGCGCAACAGCGCCTCCCATTGCGCCACTAGGTTGTCCCAGACCTCGCCCTCCTTGCGACGGGCCTCGGCTAGGCTGTCCGTCTTGAGCGAGACGTAGACGACCTTGCGGTCCTCGACACCTTCATAGCGTTTCGGGACGCGGCGACGGAGATGGTAGGTGGACCCGCGGAGATGAATCGGCATGCCGTCACGCTGGCTCAAAGCGGCATGGCATGCAAGCGCGCGTGTGGCAAAAAGTGTAGCAAAATGTGTGGCAAAAACGCGGTAAGCCGTTAGTGATCTTCCCGCCAAATCCCCAGAAATCTCTGCGTTATGAGGTAGTTGTGCGTGATTGTGGGGGGTCACTGGTGCTGCTGGAGAGAATCGAACTCTCGACCTCTCCCTTACCAAGGGAGTGCTCTACCTCTGAGCTACAGCAGCGCCGATGTGGCGCGGTGATTAGACGCTTCTCGCCGAGGGCGCAAGGGGTAACTGGACGCTATTTCGCACCTCCTGTAAGAGGGGGGGCATGAACGACAAACCCAAGCCGGAAACCCGCAAACCCGCGCCGCAAGAGCGCGGGGACAGGCTGAAATCCGCGCTCAGGGCCAATCTGGCGCGGCGCAAGGCGCAGATGCGCGCGCGCGCCGCCTCAGAGGCCGGGTACACAAGCGCGGGCCAGGGCGAACACCAGGAGGACTAGAGCAGTCATGGATTCCATCGTCGTCACCGGCAACGGGCCGCTTCACGGGCAGATTCCCATCGCCGGGGCCAAGAATGCGTGCCTCACGCTGATGCCTGCGACGCTGCTCAGCGAAGAGCCGCTGACGCTGACCAACGCGCCGCGGCTGTCGGATATCCGCACCATGCGCACGCTGCTGGAATCGCTGGGCGCAGAGGTGGCGCAGATGCAGGGCGGCAAGGTGCTGTCGCTCTCGTCGCACACGCTCACCAATCACCGCGCGGATTACGACATCGTGCGCAAGATGCGCGCCTCGATCCTCGTGCTCGGGCCGATGCTGGCGCGCGACGGGCACGCGGTGGTGTCGCTGCCGGGCGGCTGCGCCATCGGCGCGCGGCCCGTCGACCTTCACCTCAAGGCGCTGGAGGCGATGGGGGCGGAGCTCGACCTGCGCGACGGCTACGTCCATGCCCGCGCGCCCGGCGGGCTGCGCGGCGGACGGATCGACTTTTCCACCGTGTCGGTGGGGGCCACGGAAAACGCGCTGATGGCCGCGACGCTGGCGCGCGGCACCACGGTGATCGCGAATGCTGCCCGCGAGCCCGAGATCGTCGATCTCGCGCAATGCCTGCGCAAGATGGGCGCGCAGATCGAGGGCGAGGGCACGCATACCATCACCATCGAGGGGGTTGAGCGGCTCGGCGGTGCCACCCACGCCGTGGTGCCCGACCGGATAGAGCTTGGCACCTACATGCTCGCGCCTGCGATCTGCGGCGGCGAGGTGACCTGTCTCGGCGGGCGGATCGACCTTGCGACCGCGTTCTGCGAGAAACTCGACGAGGCTGGCATCGACGTGACGGAAACCGAGGCCGGCCTCACCGTCGCGCGCCGCAACGGGCGGGTGCGCGCCGTCGATGTCGTGACCGAACCCTTCCCGGGCTTTCCCACCGACCTGCAGGCGCAGATGATGGCGCTGATGTGCACCGCCGAGGGGACCTCGGTGCTGGAGGAACGCATTTTCGAGAACCGCTTCATGCACGCGCCAGAACTCATGCGCATGGGTGCGCAGATCGACGTGCAGGGCGGCACCGCCACCGTCACGGGTGTCGAACGGCTCAAGGGCGCGCCGGTCATGGCCACCGATCTGCGCGCCTCCGTCTCGCTCATCCTCGCGGGGCTGGCGGCGGAGGGCGAGACGGTCGTCAACCGCGTCTACCACCTCGACCGCGGCTACGAGAGCGTCGAGGACAAGCTGGGCGGCGTGGGTGCCAGAATAGAGAGGATCACCGGCCAATGACCGACGATGCCACGTTCGAGGAGGGGCGCGAGATGCCGCTCAATCTCGGGGCCTTCGACCCCGACGATCTCAAGGTGATCTCGGCGCTGGCGCAGGACGCGGTGTTTCCCATCACCGAAATGCGCTGGCAGGCGCGCCGTCACCGCTTCGCGCTGCTGATCAACCGCTTCCGCTGGGAGGATGCGGGCCGCGACCGCCACGGGCCGGAGCGTGTGCAATCGCTGCTGGTGGTGGAGAACGTCCTCGGCGTGGCCAGCCAGGGCATCGACCGCGACGATGCCGACACGGTGCTGTCGCTGCTGTCGGTGACGTTCGAGCCGGGCGAAGAGGGGACGGGCCACCTGATCCTGACGCTGGCGGGCGACGGCGCGATCCGGCTCGAGATCGAGGCGCTGGAGGTCCGGCTGCGCGACGTCACCCGCCCCTACCGCGCGCCCTCGGGAAAGGAGCCGTCACACGATTGATCCGTCCCCGCGCCCGTGCCCAGGGGCCCCGGGCGCGGGGACCCGCGCCGCGTTACTCTTGCAGCGTTTCGAGGTAATAGGCGATCGACAGGACCCGCCCCCGCACCACGACCTCTGCACCGTACTCTCCGGTATTTTCGAGGTCTGCCTCGAATCGGCTTCCCCAGACGGGCATCGGATAGCCGTGACCGCGCGTTCCCTGCCGCCCGTCGATACTATGGATCACCTTGAGCATCGGGAATACCCCTTCATTGGCCGCGCTCAGCCCCGTCAGCGAAGGCACCGGCACGGTCATCAACTCGGCCAGCGGGCCGTCCCCGGCCCCGCTGTCTCCATGGCACGAGGCACAGGCATTCATGTACTCGGCCTTGCCCACCTCATCGGCCTGAACGGCCCCGGCAAGCAGGCAGGCAATCGTCACGGCAACACTCTTGCAAATCGACGTCATGATGTCTCACTCCCTGAAAACGTTCGCGCGTTTCATCGAAGGACGTTCGATCCCCGATCATTGCGGGCAGGAAAGGTGCGTGTCATTGATATCAATCAATGACATTTGAATACGTCTTGCCGTCTCTGCGTCACCTTCTCGTGTTGAGGCGCGTGTCACATCGGTCTATGGCTCTGCCGACCAAGGAGAGTACGATGCCTGTATTTCTGGACGCCACGGTGCAAGAGTTCGAAGCGGCCTTTGCCGCCCTCCTGAGCACCAAGCGCGAGGACAGCGCGGATGTGGACGCCACCGTCGCCGCGATCATCGACGACATCCGCGCGCGCGGCGACGCGGCACTGATCGAGATGACCGCGAAATTCGACCGCGTCGCGCTCTCGCCACGCACGCTGCGCTTCTCCGCGTCAGAGATCGACGCCCTGGTGGCCGAGGTGCCGCAGGCCGAGCGCGATGCGCTGGAGCTGGCCGCCGGGCGCATCCGCGCCTACCACGCCCGCCAGATGCCGCAGGATGCAAGCTGGACCGAAGAGAGCGGTGCCACCCTCGGATGGCGCTGGACGCCGGTGGGTGCGGCGGGGCTCTACGTGCCCGGCGGGCTCGCCTCCTACCCCTCCTCGGTGCTGATGAACGCGATCCCGGCCAAGGTGGCTGGGGTCGAGCGTCTCGCCATTACCGTGCCGACGCCCGACGGTCGCGCCAACCCGCTTGTCCTGCTGGCCGCGCGCCTCGCCGGGGTGGACGAGATCTACCGCGTGGGCGGCGCGCAAGCCATCGCGGCGCTCGCGTACGGAACAGAGACCATCGCGCCGGTGGACAAGATCACCGGGCCGGGCAACGCCTGGGTGGCGGCGGCCAAGCGGCGGGTGTTCGGCAAGGTGGGCATCGACATGATTGCGGGCCCCTCGGAAATCCTCGTCATCGCCGACAAGGGCCAGAATCCCGACTGGATCGCCCTCGACATGCTGAGCCAGGCCGAGCATGACGAGAGCGCGCAGGCCATCCTGATAACCGACGACCCGGGGCTGGCGCGCGACGTCGCCGCCGCCGTCGAGGCCCGGCTCCAGACGATGGAACGCCGCGCCATCGCGGGGGTCAGCTGGCGCGACTTCGGTGCCATCATCACCGTGCCCAACCTCGCCACCGCCGCCGCACTCAGCAACCGCATCGCGCCCGAGCATCTGGAGCTCTGCGTGGCCGACCCGGATGCGCTCAGCGAGAAGATCGCCCATGCCGGCGCGATCTTCCTCGGTGCCTGGACGCCTGAGGCGATCGGCGATTACGTGGGCGGGCCCAATCATGTCCTGCCCACGGCACGCTCGGCGCGTTTCTCGTCCGGCCTGTCGGTGATGGATTTCCTCAAGCGCACGACGCTGGCCAAGATGACCCCCGAGGCGCTCGCCGCCATCGGCCCCGCCGCCGAGACGCTGGCCAATGCCGAGAGCCTCGAGGCGCATGGCTTGTCGGTCCGCGCCCGGCTGGATTTCCTGAACCGGTAGGGGGCGGGGAAGAGAGCGTCCCGCGGCCTGCCCGACACGCCCCAAAGACCGGGATGGATGTTATTCTCGAAATCGGGCTGTGCCGGGAGTTATTGAGAAGCGCCTCAGACGAGCACGTTACGACCGCATGGGCGGGTAATCAGAGGATTCATCGTGGAAAGCGCGTTTCTGATATGCCGGAGCTTATCGGAAAATAAGTGGTGCCCAGGAGAGGACTCGAACCTCCACGGCCTTGCGGCCACTGGCACCTGAAGCCAGCGCGTCTACCAATTCCGCCACCTGGGCAGGTGTCGTGAGGCGGCGTGTAGCCCCGGCCCGGACGGGTGTCAACGAAGATTTCGCGCGAACTGCCGCGCGGGCGTTATCGTCTTGTCGGGAGGCCATGGCGGCGTTAGGAAAGGGCAGGATCATGCGCAGCCCGGAGGCCCCGATGTCCAAGCTCGTCACCATCTTTGGCGGATCAGGTTTCGCAGGACGCTACATCGCGCGGCGCATGGCGTCGGCGGGCTGGCGGGTGCGGGTCGCCGTGCGGCGCCCCAACGAGGCGATGCACGTCAAGCCTTATGGCGTGCCCGGGCAGGTGGAGCCGGTGTTCTGCAACATCCGCGACGATGCCAGCGTACGCGTGGTCACGCGCGGCGCGGACGCGGTGGTCAACTGCGTCGGCACGTTCGACCGCGGCGGGCGTAACAATTTCCACGCCGTGCAGGACGAGGGGGCAACGCGCATTGCGCGCATCGCTGCCGAAGAGGGGGTGGCACGGCTCGTTCATATCTCGGCCATTGGCGCGGACCCTCAGTCGGCGAGCATCTACGCCCGCACCAAGGCCGCCGGGGAAGCCGGGATCACCGCGCATTTCCCTCAGGCGGTGATCCTGCGCCCCTCGGTGATCTTTGGTTCGGAGGACCAGTTCTTCAACCGTTTCGCGGCAATGGCGCGGCTGTCGCCGGTGATCCCGGTCGTGGGCGGCGACACGAGATTCCAGCCGGTTCATGTGGACGACGTGGCGCACGCGGCGGCCAAGGCGGCCATGGGCGAGGCCGAGCCGGGCATCTACGAGCTTGGCGGGCCGGAAGAGGCGAGTTTTCGCGAGTTGATGAAGACCATGCTCGGGGTTATTCGCCGCCGAAGGCTGATCGTGGGGATCCCGTTCGGTATCGCCTCGGTGATGGCGGCGGTGATGGAATTCGTGCAGACGGTCACCTTTGGCCTCGTGCCCCCGCAGATCACGCGCGACCAGGTGCGCAGCCTGCGGGTGAACAATGTGGTGAGCGTAGGGGCGCGAACCTTCGCCGATTTCGGGATCGATCCGGTCGCGATCGAGGCGGTGCTGCCCGATTACCTGTGGCGGTTCCGGCCCGCGGGGCAATACGAGGCGATCCACGAATCGGCCCGCAATCTTAAGGCGTAAGGCGTCTCGGACTTAGGCGAGGACGAGCAGCACCACGCCAAGTGCAACACGGTAAATCACGTAGGGTGTGAAGCTCACCCGGTCGAGAAAACGCATCATCACGCACAGCGCGCACCACGCCGCGCCGAAGGCGAAGAGCGCGGCGAACGCAGCCAGGCCAAGCAGGTCGAGGCCCGCATCCGCCTGTGCGAGGTCGATGGCCAGCACCGCCCCTGTGGCGAGCGTGGCCGGGATCGACATGAGCATCGACAGCCGTGTGGCGTCGCGGCGTTCCAGCCCGATGGCCCGGGCACCGGTGATCGTCACGCCCGAGCGCGACACGCCGGGGACGAGCGCCAGCGCCTGCCACAGCCCCATGACCAGGGCACGGCGCAGGCTCCAGTCGGGGGCGCGCAGGGTCTGCGGGGCGGTGCGGTCGATCCACCACAGCAGGACTCCGAAGACGATCATCGTCCAGCCGATCACGCGTATGTCGCGCAGCGCGTCCTCCCATCCCATGGCGACGATCAGGCCGCCGAACAGGACGAGCGGGATGGTGGCGAGGACGAGGTTGCGGGTGAGCGCGGCATCGGTGCTGTGACGCCGACCGCGCAGCAGGTCCATGGTGCCCCGTCCGGCGGCGGCGGAGTCGGCGCGGAAATAGGCGATGACAGCGAGAATCGAGCCCAGATGCACCGCCACGTCGAGCGCGATATCCTCGTCGCCCGTGCCATTGATCTCGTGCATGAGCGCGAGATGCGCCGAGGAGGAGATCGGCAGGAACTCCGTCAGACCCTGGATGATCGCGAGCAGAAAGAGCGAAAACAGCGTCATCGAACGGGTCCCGGGCCAGCTTTTGGACCGTATAAGCACCTGAGTCTCAATGACAAGTCGAATAATGTATCCGAAGCGGACCTAAAAAAGTTAGAAACTCCTTAAACTGACGTCCGATACCGGAGTATTTCCGAAATTAAGTCAGTAAAGGTGACTTTTCATGGTCGGGCGAATGAGTTAGAAGGGCGGTCTCAGGATTCCGGGAGGTGAGGACGTGGCGAAGCAACCCATGCTGAAATTCGTGAGCGTCGGGCGGGACATGCCCGAGAAGCGGACGGCTGAAGCGCGGCGGCAGGATTTCCATGAAATCTATGCCGAATATGCCGATGCCAAGGCGGAGGAGCAGGCGGGGCGGTGCAGCCAGTGCGGTGTGCCCTATTGCCAGACGCATTGTCCGCTGCACAACAACATCCCCGACTGGCTGCGCCTCACCGCCGAGGGGCGGCTGAAGGAAGCGTATGAAATCAGTCAGTTGACCAATACCTTTCCCGAAATTTGCGGGCGCATTTGCCCGCAGGACCGGCTGTGCGAGGGCAATTGCGTGATCGAGCAGGCGGGCCATGGCACCGTCACCATCGGCGCGGTGGAGAAATACATCACCGATACCGCGTGGGAGGAAGGCTGGGTCGAGCCCATCGCCCCCAAGGTGGAACGTGTTGAATCCGTTGGGATAATTGGTGCCGGCCCGGGCGGGCTCGCGGCCGCCGACGTGCTGCGGCGGGCGGGCGTGCAGGTCACGGTCTATGACCGCTACGACCGCGCGGGGGGGCTGATGACCTATGGCATCCCGGGCTTCAAGCTGGAGAAGGACGTGGTGATGCGCCGGATCGAGCAACTGGCGCAGGGCGGCGTAGAATTCGTGCTGGACTGCGACGTCGGCACCGACATCGGATTTGACGAAATTCGTAATAAACACAACGCGGTAATGATCGCGACCGGAGTCTACAAGAGCCGCGACCTGGAGGCACCGGGCGTGGGCGCGCGCGGGATCGTGCGCGCCATCGACTACCTGACCGCGAGCAACCGGGTGGGATTCGGCGACAGGGTGCCGGAATTCGACAGCGGCGAATTGAACGCCGAGGGAAAACAAGTGGTTGTGGTCGGCGGTGGCGACACCGCGATGGATTGTGTGCGCACGGCCGTGCGGCAGGGCGCGAAATCGGTCACCTGCCTCTACCGCCGCGACCGCGACAACATGCCCGGAAGCCAGCGCGAAGTGGCCAATGCCGAGGAAGAAGGCGTTGTTTTCGAATGGCTTAGCGCGCCCGTGGGGTTCGCGGGAGACGCGGTGAATGCTGTGCGGGTGCAGAAGATGCGCCTTGGCGCGCCCGACGCCACGGGCCGCCAAAGCCCCGAGCCGATCGAGGGCGCGGTCGAGGACGCGCCCGCCGACCTC
>Ga0102928_1002747_pt1 | contig 10465 bp, 4 predicted proteins | sample SalPonR1_B_D1_MG_FD_78504 | JGI IMG/M metagenome (GOLD analysis project Ga0102928, IMG submission 78504) | Salt pond soil microbial communities from South San Francisco under conditions of wetland restoration - Salt Pond MetaG R1_B_D1_MG | ecosystem: Environmental > Aquatic > Marine > Intertidal...
ACGAACCCACAGCCTCGTTGACCGATGCGGAAAAGGTTGTCCTCTTCGAGGTGATCTCTGACTTGCAAAAACAGGGTGTGGGGATCGCCTATATTTCCCACCGGATGGAAGAGATTTTCAAAATCACCGACCGGATCAGCGTTTTGCGTGATGGCCAATATCAAGGGACGGTCAATACCGCCGATACGAATGAGGAAGGCGTCACCCAAATGATGATCGGGCGCAAGCTGGACCTCAGCCGCAACGAGTCCCATCACGAACTGGGCGATGTCGCGCTCGAAGTGCGCGGGTTGAGCTGTGGCAATCTTTACAAGGATGTCAGTTTCGAAGTGCGGCGCGGAGAGGTCGTTGGCTTCTACGGCCTTGTCGGTGCAGGCCGGACGGAGATTGCCGAAACACTGTTCGGCCTTAGAAATCCGTCATCCGGCACTATCCTTATGGATGGTGAAGAGGTGCGGATCGCGTCGCCCTATGATGCGATTGAGCGGGGCATCTCGCTTGTGCCCGAGGATCGAAAAGGCCAAGGCTTGGTTCTGGGCATGAACTGCCGCGATAACATGACCTTGCCGCAGGTTGATGATCTCAAATCCGGACCCTTCGTTGCCGATGGCGCAGAGATCGCGATCTTCGATCAATACCGCGACAAACTCGACATCCGAACACCTGGCTGGAAACAGCTCGTGGGCAACCTCTCGGGTGGCAATCAACAGAAAATTGTCATCGGAAAGTGGCTGTCGATGCGCCCCAATGTGCTGATTGTCGATGAACCCACACGAGGGATCGACGTGGGGTCGAAAGCCGAGATTCACAACCTGCTTCGTGATCTGGCCGCACAGGGTTTTGCGGTGATCGTTATCAGTTCAGAAATGCCAGAGGTGCTGCATGTGGCCGACCGCATTGTCGCGATGTATTCGGGTCAAATCATGCGGACCTTTACTTCTGAGGAGGTGACAGAAGAGAACCTTATCGCGGCAATATCCGGTCTGGATACCGAAGAGGTGGCCTGATGCGTGTCGGCTTTGCCGGTCTGGGCCGAATGGGCGCACATATGGCGCGCCACCTGTCCCGTGCAGGCCATGACCTGAAGCTTTGGAACCGCTCGGCAGATAAGTCAGAAGCCTTGACGGAACCGCTCCGGGTTTACCGGAGCGTTTCTGGTTCAATCGGTGGCCATGCCCGAGGTCCGCAGAGGGCCGTTCACGACTGGTTGCTCGCGCATGGTTCGCAACTTTGCAAAGCGCGCTTCCTGCGCATTGCGGATATTCACTGTCTCGGGCTGGATCAAGGTGAGTAGGGCCGCCGGGCATCGCCGCACTGCGGCCCGTCAATGCACGGCTCGTGTGGTCGGTGTGCAGATTGGATTTGGGCCCGCCATTGGCGATGCCTGAAATATCAAGGCTCCGGGGCGAAACCCCGGAGCCAGTTAGCCTTATTCGAATTCGACCAGCAAATCCTTGGCGTCGATCTGGCCACCGGCCTGCACATGCACGGCCTTGACGGTGGCGTCGCGTTCGGCGTGGATGCCTGTTTCCATTTTCATCGCCTCGATGGTCAGCAGCATGTCGCCTTCCTTGACGGTCTGGCCTGTCGACACCGTGACGCTGGCCACGACGCCGGGCATCGGCGCGCCGACATGCGCGGGGTTGCCTTGTTCGGCCTTTGGCCGTGCGGCGGTGGTGGCCTTGGCCTTGCGGTCGGGCACGCGGATCACGCGGGGCTGGCCGTTGAGTTCGAAGAACACCTTTACCTCGCCGTCCTCGCCGGTTTCGCCAACGGTTTGCAGACGAATTTCAAGGATTTTGCCGGGGTCGATTTCTGCCGAGATTTCCTCACCCGGTTCCATCCCGTAAAAGAACGTGCGCGTGGGCAGGGTGCGGACCGGGCCATAGATCCGGTGGCGTCCCATGTAATCCAGAAAGACCTTGGGATACATCAGATATCCGTTCAGGTCTTCGTTATCCACCGCTTTGCCTTCAAGCTGGTCGATCAGATCGGCCTGCGCCGCCTTCAGATCGACAGGATCAAGATGTGCGCCGGGGCGCGCGGTGTTGGGTTTTTCATCCTTCAGCACCTTTTTGACCATGGCCTCGGGAAAGCCGCCGGGGGGCTGGCCCAGATTGCCGCGCATCATGTCGATCACCGAGTCTGGAAAGGCCACATCGGTGTCGGGATTTTCCACATCGGCGCGGGTCAGGCCCTGACTGACCATCATCAGCGCCATGTCGCCCACAACCTTGGAGGAGGGCGTCACCTTGACGATATCGCCAAACATCTGGTTCACGTCTGCATAGGTTTTGGCGATGTCGGGCCATTTTTCCTCAAGCCCAAGGCTGCGGGCCTGCGCCTTGAGGTTGGTGAACTGGCCACCGGGCATTTCGTGCAGATAGACTTCGGAGGCAGGGGCGGCGAGGCCGGATTCAAACGCTACATATTGTGCGCGCACCTGTTCCCAGTAATTCGAGATTTCGCGAATACGTTCGATATCCAACCCGGTGCCACGCTCGGTATGCATCAAGGCTTCGACGATCGAGCCAAGGCAGGGCTGTGATGTGCCGCCCGAGAAGGCATCCATCGCCGTATCCACCGCATCAACGCCCGCCTCTGCGGCGGCCAGAATGGTGCCGCCCGCAATGCCGCTGGTGTCGTGGGTGTGGAAATGCACCGGGATCATCAATTCATCTTTCAGCGCCTTGACCAAGGCCCGCGCGGCGGCGGGTTTCAACAGGCCCGCCATATCCTTGAGGCCCAGAACATGCGCGCCCGCCGCCTCAAGCTCTTTCGCCATGGCGACATAGTATTTCAGGTCATACTTGGCGCGGTTAGGATCAAGGATATCGCCGGTATAGCAAATCGTGCCTTCGCAGATCTTGCCGGTGTCGATCACTGCGTCCATGGCGACGCGCATGTTTTCCACCCAGTTCAGGCTGTCAAACACGCGGAACACGTCAACGCCGGTTTCCGCCGCTTGGCGGACGAATTCCTGCACCACGTTGTCGGGATAGTTGGTGTAGCCCACGCCGTTTGAGGCGCGCAGCAGCATTTGAGTCAGCACATTGGGCATCGCCGCGCGCAATTCGCGCAGGCGTTGCCACGGGCATTCCTGCAAGAAACGATAGGCCACATCAAACGTGGCACCGCCCCAGCACTCCACGCTGAACAGTTGCGACAGGTTCGCGGCATAGGCGGGCGCGACCTTGATCATGTCTATCGACCGCATCCGCGTGGCCAACAGCGATTGGTGACCGTCGCGCATGGTCGTGTCGGTCAACAGAAGCTGTGGCTGGTCCAGCATCCAGTCGGCCACGGCCTTGGCACCCTTGGCGTCCAGCAGGGTCTTGGTGCCGGGGGCCGGATCGCCGATCAGATGCGGCGGGCGCGGCAATTTGATATGCGCGGCAGGTTCCGCGCGGCCTGTGGTTTCGGGATGCCCGTTCACGGTGATGTCGGCGATATAGGTCAGCACCTTGGTGCCCCGATCGCGCCGCTTGGAAAAGTTGAACAGGTCCGGCGTGTCGTCGATGAACTTGGTCGTATAGTCATTGCTGAGGAAAGTCGGATGCTTCAGCAGGTTTTCGACAAAGGCGATGTTGGTGCTGACGCCGCGAATGCGGAACTCGCGCAGGGCGCGATCCATCCGGGCAATCGCCGCCTCGGGCGTTTGCGCATGCGCGGTGACCTTGGTCAGCAGGCTGTCATAGTAGCGGGTGATCACCCCGCCCGCATAGGCCGTGCCACCATCCAGACGAATGCCCATGCCTGTGGCCGAGCGGTAGGCGGTGATTCGGCCATAATCCGGGATGAAGTTGTTGAGCGGGTCTTCGGTGGTGATCCGGGTTTGCAGGGCATGGCCATTCAGGGTAACGGCCTTCTGATCGGGCTTGCCCGTGGCCTCTTGGATGGTTTTGCCTTCTGCGATGCGTATCTGGGCTTGCACGATGTCGATGCCGGTCACTTCCTCGGTGACGGTATGTTCCACCTGCACGCGCGGATTGACCTCGATGAAATAGAACTGGCTGGTGTCCATATCCATCAGGAATTCGACCGTGCCCGCGCATTCGTAATTGACGTGCTTGCAGATCTTGTAGCCAAGCTCGCAAATCTCGGCACGTTGCAGATCGGTCAGATAGGGGGCGGGCGCGCGCTCAACGACCTTTTGGTTACGGCGCTGCACGGTGCAATCGCGCTCGAACAGATGATACATCTGCCCGTGCTTGTCGCCAAGGATTTGAACCTCGACATGGCGGGCGCGGATGATCATCTTTTCCAGATACCCCTCGCCGTTGCCAAAGGCGGCCTCGGCCTCGCGGCGGCCTTCCATGACCTTTTCGGCCAGCTCATCGGGGCCGTTGATCGGGCGCATGCCGCGCCCGCCGCCGCCCCATGACGCCTTGAGCATCAAGGGATAGCCGATCTGCTTAGCCTCGGTACGGATAGCATCCATATCGTCGCCCAGAACTTCGGTGGCGGGGATGACGGGGACACCGGCCTCGATCGCCACCTTGCGGGCGCTGGCCTTGTCGCCAAGGGCGCGCATGGTTGCAGACTTGGGGCCGATAAAGGTGATACCGTTGGCCTCGCAGGCATCCACGAAATCGGGGTTTTCCGACAGTAGGCCATAGCCGGGATGGATCGCGTCAGCGCCCGATTCCTTGGCGACGCGGATGATCTCGTCAATCGACAGGTAGGCGGCCACGGGGCCAAGGCCTTCGCCGATGCGATAGGCTTCGTCGGCCTTGAACCGGTGCAGGCCCAGCTTGTCCTCTTCGGCAAAGACCGCGACGGTGCGCTTGCCCATTTCATTGGCGGCCCGCATGATGCGGATCGCAATTTCACCGCGGTTGGCAATAAGGATTTTCTTGAAGTCGCTCACGGGCCGTGTCCCCCCTGAAGTGCTTTGTTGCTTGTGCACACCACTGCCTGCGTGCTGCAGCGCGGCGCTGATTGCGAGCAACTTGTAAGATTTGTGAAAGGTTTGCGCAATCCGGGATGATCGGTAATTGCTGAATTGGGAAATTTATGCGGGTCGCTTGGGCGGCAATTGTGGTGCGACGTGACCGAAATCTTGAAAAGATTTCGGCTCGATTTCTTTTTAAGAAATCGGCATGTCGCGCGTCTGACCTGTCGGCACCAGCCGCTGCGTGGCATCTTTGAGCCGGGTCAGCCCCAATTGACCCATATTTGCCTGAAGGTCGCGCGACAGAATATCGGCCAGATGCGCCGGACCACGCGCGCCAAGCGCTGCAAGAGCATAGTGCCAAGGCCGCCCCATCATCACGAAGTCAGCGCCAAGCGCGATGGCGCGCAGGATGTCGAGACCGCCCTCGAACCCACCATCAATCAGCACGGGCAATGAGGTGGCTGCGCGGATGGCTGGCATCACTTCGATCGTGGCCGGGGCGGCGTCGAATTGTCGCCCGGCATGGTTTGAAATCCAGATCGCATCAATGCCTTCGGCCTCAAGCCGGGGAACATCCTGCGCGTCGAGAATACCCTTGACGATCATCGGCCCGTCCCATGCCGCGCGCAGCCAACGCAGATATGCCCAATCCGGCGCCGTGCGTAGCAAATAGCCCGCATGAGCGGTGGATGACAGCCCGCTCAGGTTGCCTGCATATTCGTCGATCAACTTCATCCGGGGCAGACCGCGCCGCGCCATGCCCGCAGCCCATGTCGGGCAACGCGCAATCTGGGCCAACAGGCGGGGCGTCAATTTCGGCGGGGTCGTCAGGCCAGAACGCACCTGCCGTTCGCGGCGGCTGGCCACCGGCACATCGACTGTCAGTACCAGCGTGCCAAAGCCCGCGTTGCGCGCCCGCGTCAGCATATCGGCACGGATCTCGGGATCGCGCGGCGGATACATCTGGAACCACGCGTGATCGCCGACCACGCCCGCCAGATCGGCGGGCGTTTGCGTGGCCACCGTGGACAGCGTGTAGGGAATACCCAATTGCGCCGCTGCCCCGGCCAAAAGCTGTTCGGCCCCCGGCCAGATCAGGCCGGACATCCCAAGCGGGGCAATGCCGACGGGCAGGGGCAGGCTGTGGCCGAACAGTGTTGCGGACAGGTCCGGCGTGATCTCACCATGCAAAACCGAGGGCATTAACAGGATCTCGTCAAGCTTGTTGCGGTTTCGGGCGGTCGTGGCCTCGGACCCGGTGCCGCTGTCCAGATATTCCCAAACAAAATGCGGGATGCGGCGGCGCGCATGGGCGCGAAGATCGTGCAAGGCGGGGTATTTTGAATGCAAGTCCATGGCATCACTGTACGTCCGTGCAGGGCGGTGTCCAGATGCCACAGCGAAAACCGGACGGGGATAAAAAATGACTAGAACAATCCCTGAACATTCCCTTTAACTTGGGTTTAACCCGCGCTATCGTTTCATGCATGAGCAGTTTTGACGAATCCGATGCCTTTGAAGGCGCTTCGCTGGCCGCGCGCGCCATGGCCGCACGGCCGATGCCGTATCTTGAGGGGTTGAACCCGGAACAACGCGCTGCGGTCGAGGCACTGGATGGCCCTGTGCTGATGCTGGCCGGGGCTGGCACGGGCAAGACCAAGGCGTTGACCACGCGTATTGTGCACCTGCTGAACACTGGCACCGCGCGCCCGAACGAAATTCTGGCTGTGACCTTCACCAACAAGGCCGCACGCGAGATGAAAGAACGTGTTGGCCGATTGCTGGGCGAGGCGGTGGAGGGCATGCCGTGGCTGGGCACCTTCCATTCGATCTGCGTGAAACTGCTGCGGCGGCATGCCGAACTGGTCGAGTTGAAGTCGAACTTTACCATTTTGGACACAGACGACCAGATTAGGCTGCTCAAGCAATTGATCCAAGCGGCGGGCATCGACGATAAACGTTGGCCTGCCCGGCAATTGGCGGGCGTGATAGACCATTGGAAAAACCGCGCCTGGACACCTGATACGGTGCCAGCCTCCGAGGCGGGGGCGTTCGATGGCAAGGCCCCGGCGCTGTATCGCCAATACCAGACCCGCCTGCGCGAGCTGAACGCTGTGGATTTCGGCGACCTTCTGTTGCATGTGGTCACGATTTTCCAACAACACCCGGATGTTCTGGCGCAATATCAGCGCTGGTTTCGGTATATTTTGGTGGACGAGTATCAGGATACCAACGTCGCCCAATACCTGTGGCTGCGTCTGTTGGCGGGCGGCCACAAGAACATCTGCTGCGTCGGTGATGACGACCAGTCGATCTATGGCTGGCGCGGTGCCGAGGTGGGTAATATCCTGCGGTTTGAAAAGGATTTTCCCGGCGCCACGGTGATCCGGCTGGAGCAGAATTACCGCTCGACCCCGCATATTCTGGCCGCCGCCGGGGGCGTGATCGCCGCCAACAAGGGCCGCTTGGGCAAAGAATTGTGGACCGACGCGCCCGAGGGCGAAAAGGTGCGCCTGATCGGCCATTGGGATGGCGAGGAAGAGGCGCGCTGGATCGGCGAAGAGATCGAGAGCATGCAGCGCGGCACACGGGGGATGCGCGCCGTTGGCTTGGATGACATGGCCATCCTTGTCCGCGCGTCGCACCAGATGCGCGCGTTTGAGGATCGGTTCCTCACCATTGGCTTGCCTTACCGGGTGATCGGTGGCCCGCGGTTTTACGAACGGATGGAGATCCGCGATGCCATGGCCTATTTCCGACTGGTGGTGTCGCCATCCGATGACCTGGCCTTTGAGCGGATCGTGAACACCCCCAAGCGCGGCCTTGGTGACAAGGCGCGGCAGACTATTCAGCACATTGCGCGCGACCACGGCGTTTCGCTGCTGGACGGGGCGGCGCTTGCGGTTGAGCAGGGCGCGATCAAGGGCAAGGGCGCGCAGGCGCTGGGCAAACTTGTGGTCGATCTGTCGCGCTGGGGCCGGATGACGGGGGATGCCGACCTGAGCCATATGGAGCTGGCGGAAATCATCCTCGACGAATCGGGCTACACCGAGATGTGGCAGAACGACAAGACACCCGAGGCGCCGGGGCGTCTGGAAAACCTTAAGGAACTGGTGAAAGCGCTGGAGCAGTTCGAAAACCTTGGTGGGTTTTTGGAGCATGTCAGCCTGATCATGGACAATGAAAACGAAGAGCAGGGCGAGAAGGTCAGCATCATGACCCTGCATGCGGCCAAGGGGCTGGAATTTCCGGCCGTGTTTTTGCCGGGCTGGGAAGACGGGCTGTTCCCCTCACAACGCTCAATGGACGAGTCGGGCCTCAAGGGTGTCGAGGAAGAGCGGCGACTGGCCTATGTTGGCATCACCCGCGCCGAAGAGATCTGCACCATTTCATTTGCCGGAAACCGCCGCGTCTATGGGCAGTGGCAATCGCAACTGCCCTCGCGTTTTATTGACGAATTGCCCGAAGATCATGTTGAAGTGCTGACGCCGCCGGGTCTGTATGGCGGCGGCTATGGCGCGGCGGCGGGTGGATCGGTGCAAAGCGGTCTGGAAACGCGGGCCGCCGAGGCCAATGTTTACAATTCGCCGGGCTGGCGGCGCCTGCAATCCCGCGCGGGCGACCGGCCTGTCAGCCAGCCGCGCGACTCGAAATCCAGCGTAATCGACGCGCAAGCGATCAGTGCGCACACGCTGGGCGAGCGCGTGTTTCATCAGAAATTCGGCTATGGGGCGATCATCGGCGTCGAAGGCGACAAGCTTGAGATCGATTTCGAGAAGGCGGGTGTCAAGAAGGTGGTCGCGCGGTTTGTCACCGGCGCGGATGACGTTCCGTTTTGACAGTATAGTCAAAAGGTGCGGCTGCGCCGCACAGGTTTGTTTGACGAGGGGCGCTGCCCCTCGTGCTCCCCGGGATATTTTTGAACAAAAGAAGGCGGGCGTGTCGGTCAGGGGTCTGACAGGGCGTTTTCGTGGCTTGCGCGGGTTTTGGGATTGCGCCACAGTCAGGGTCTGAGGTGCCCGGCTTTGCCGGGAGAATTGGGAAGCCGGTGCAATTCCGGCGCTGCCCCCGCAACGGTAAGGATGGGGGATGCGGCATAGGCCACTGGATCAAGACGATCCGGGAAGGCGCTGCATCCGATCCCGCCAAGCCCGGAAACCAGCCTTGGACAACGTCAAGCTGCGGAGGGCGGTGGGGACGCGGCATGCCAAGGCTTGGCTCCGTTCACCCTGTTCTTTGCCCCAGCCCGGCCCGGGGTGTGGCCGGAGGAGTGAACGAGATGTGTGTGACCCGTATTTTGGATGGCTTGGAAGCTTGTGAGTCGATTGGGGCTGAAGCGGACGCCGTTGCGCGCCTTGGGTTTATGGAATGGGTGTTTTCCGAAACGGGCGCGGTGACGGCAACAGTCGCGCGTGATGCCTTGGACTGCCCGGCCGCGCGCAATGCGGCCAGCCCGGCGGCGCAGGCTTTTGTGGGGTTTCTGCAACAGGCCGGGTGTAACGGCGCGCTGTCAGGGGCAGGGCGTCGGCGCAGGCGTGCGGCAGCTTGGCATTAATCTGAGAGCGGGCGCAAGCCGCACCAGTTGGCGATGAACAGGGCAATGACCTCGGTGCAGCGTTGGACCGAGGCTAGGTTTACCTTTTCGTCAAACCCATGGATGCTGTCGGCTTCGGGGCCGTAGCACAGGCTGGGAATGCCGTGATAGAGGCCGTAAAACCGGGTATCCGTCAGGGCTGTCCAAGATTGATCTTGTGGTTTGTCTTCGCCGGTGGCTGTGGCATGGGCGCGGGTGAGCGCGGCCTCGGGCGCTTCGGCATTTTGCAAGCTGTAGCCGTCGGCCATGAAGCCTGTCCATTCGATTTCGGGGGGAGCCTCGCGCAGGAACGGATGCGCGGCGGCGGCCTGCTGAACGGTGTCGACGATTTGCGCGCGGCGCGCCGCCACATCATCGCCGGGCAAAAGGCCCATGCGGCAATCCACATCGCACCACGCTGGCAAGCTTGAGGTCCAGTCGCCGCCTTTGATCTGACCGGCGTTAAAGTTCAGCGGATGCGGCACATCGCGGTAATCGGGGTGATTGGCGGCTTGCGTGTTCCAGTCGGCCTCCATTTTCTGCAGGGCGGTGATCAGGTGTATTGCTGCGGTAATCGCGCTGGCACCTGCGCCGGCATAGGCCACATGCGCGGGCCGTCCGCGCACCTTGAGGCGGAACCAAATCGCGCCGACCTGCGCGCGCACCAACCCAAGGCCGGTGGGTTCCGGTATAAACGCGCAATCGGCACGATAGCCGCGCGCCAGCGTAGCCACGGCCCCAAGTCCCGAGCTTTCTTCTTCGACGACGGATTGATAATGCAGCCGCCCGGCCGGGGCATAGCCCGCACGGCGCAGCGCATCGACCGCGAACAAGGCGGCGACCTTGCCCGCCTTCATGTCGCCGGCCCCGCGCCCATACATCCAGCCATCGCGCACTTGCGGATCAAATGGCGGCGTTTGCCACATCTCGTGCGGGCCTTCGGGCACCACATCAAGGTGGCCCTGCAAGATCAGGGATTGGCCCGCGTCTTGCGG
>Ga0102928_1002748_pt1 | contig 10460 bp, 7 predicted proteins | sample SalPonR1_B_D1_MG_FD_78504 | JGI IMG/M metagenome (GOLD analysis project Ga0102928, IMG submission 78504) | Salt pond soil microbial communities from South San Francisco under conditions of wetland restoration - Salt Pond MetaG R1_B_D1_MG | ecosystem: Environmental > Aquatic > Marine > Intertidal...
TAAATGTAAAAGAAACCGATAAATATATGTATAACTATGTACTTGAAGCAGCTAATAGAGCTGGAGATCAAAAAAAGGTGGATAAACTTAAAGAAATAGGTGAACCTCCCTATTTTGGTGATGATATGTTAAACAAATACAGGCAATTTTTAACTAGTTATGCAGATTATTATCATAATGAAAATCCATTTAATGAAAATAGAGAATGGTACAGTATGTCAAGTATGATATTATTTGAAGAATATTCTTTTGTTGATAAAATTAGATTTTTTCAAGGAATGCTAAATACTTTCCCCTTAGTCTATCAACAATTACAGGAATTAGACTTTGTTGTAGAAGCTAATGAAATTGACATTCCTGTATATTATATGATGGGTCGACATGATTATACAGCTCATTTTATTGAAGAATATTTTAAAAACCTTAAAGCACCTAAAAAAGAGTTGATCTGGTTTGAAAATTCAGCACATGGCCAGATATGGTCAGAAGCTGATAAATTCGAATCTATTATGAAAAATAGAGTATTAGCTGAAAACAATTAATAAATCAGCCTTACTTATGCTGTAATTTAAACAGCTTTAGTAAGGCGGAAGGAAAGTTATGTATTATATTTTTAATAATTATACATTTTAAATACTTTCGGACATTTTATGATCAAGTAGCAAAATAGTATTTAAGAGAACTTCAACTCCTCTATAAATATCATCCCAGTTAGTCCATTCTTCAGGACAGTGACTTTTCCCGTCCTTACTTGGAACAAATATCATACCAGAAGGTATTTTTCGAGCTATTTCTTTTGCATCATGACCTGCTCCACTGGCCATAAACTTATATGAAATATTATTATCATTACAAGCTTTTTCAATAATATTTTGAATCTTATTGTCTGTTTCAACTGGTGGTTTTTGAATCATTTTATTAAAAACTATTTTTGCATTCTCTATTTTTTTAGCTTCAGTTTTAAATTTTTCAATAGCAAGATCTATTTTATCTTGTTCAAGGTCTCTCATTTCTAAAACCATCTCAACCTTGCCTGGAATAACATTAACTGCTCCAGGAGAGACATTTATTTTCCCTACAGTAGCCACAAAAGGTTCAGTAAAAGAGGTAGCAATCTTTTCAATTTTTGTAATTAGATTAGCAGCAGCAGTCAATGCATCCTTTCTTAAATTCATAGGAGTAGTCCCAGCATGGTTTGTCTCACCTTTAACTATTATTTTATATCTTGTAATCCCTGCTATCCCATTTACTATTCCAATAGGAATTTCATTTCGATCGAGCACAACTCCCTGCTCTACATGCAATTCAAGAAAAGCTTTAATTTTATCAATATCACGAATTGAATTTTTTAAATCAGCAGAAGTTAAATCATAATTTTTTAATCTACTTTGAAGCGCTTTTTCTGAAGGATCTTGAAGACCTATCATTACTCTACTCCCAAAAGTACCTCCCATTTCGCTTCCTTCTTCTGCATTAAAAGCAGCAAGCTCAATAGGATGATTGGTGCTAATATTTTGTTCATTTAATATATTAAGACACTCCAAACCAGCTATAACACCTAAAGTACCATCAAATAACCCACCATTTTTTACTGTATCTAGATGTGAACCCAGCATAATAGAAGGAAATGAATCATATTTTCCTGATCTCTTTCCGAAAACATTACCAATATTATCCTGATTAATTTGCAAATTGGCTTTTTCCATTAAATTTTTCAAACTATCAACAGCTTTATAATAATCTGAACTAAAAGCCAGACGTGTTATACCCCCATTTTTATTTTTACCTATTTCCCCTATTGCAGTTAAATTATTTTTTATTCTTTGTTTATTAATTTTCATTAAATCACACCTTCCAATTTTTATAACGGTACAACTAATTTTCCCCACCCTTTTTCACCAATTATAGAATCATCTATCATAATAACTTTTCCTCTAACTATAGTAAATATTGGCTTTCCCTTTAGTTTTTTTCCTTCATAAATTTTGGCGATATCTCTGGCTTTGCTAAACATCATATTTTTTTTAACAGTAAATACTTTATCCATATTTACTATAACTAAATCCGCATCACTTCCAACCTTTATTACTCCTTTTTGAGGATAAAGTCCAAAAATTCGGGCAGGATTTTCAGCTAAAAGTTCAACCATTCTGTCTAAAGTTAACATTCCATTGTTTACAGCATCAAGCATCAGCGGAAGTCTAAACTGTATACTTGGGAATCCAGCTGGACAGGAAAAAATATTTTCATACCCTTTTACCTTTTCTTCAAGTAAAAAAGGAGCATGATCACTTCCAATAAAATCTACACTGCCATCATTTACATATTTCCATAGTTCTTTAACCATATATTTTTTTCTTAAAGGAGGATTTGTTTTAGCAAAAGGCCCCAATTTTAACATATCTTCTTCTGTACAAAATAAAAAATGAGGACATGTTTCCAGAAACACTTCCTGGCCTTCTCTTTTAGCTTTTTTTATCAAACTCATAGAATCTGCAGTAGAAATATGAACAAACTCCAATTTTGCTCCTGTTTCTTTACCAAATCTTAATAACTTTTCCACTGTTTCTATCTCAGTTAATGGAGGACGAGATTTTAAATGATGTATATAATCTACTTTATTTTTATTTTTAAACTTATTTATATTATATTGAATAATTTCATTATTTTCAGCGTGAACTGCACAAATCAATCCTGTTTGAGCAATTTTTTTAAGCCCTGCTATAATGTATCCATCATTTTCCATAGTCAAACCAACAAACTCTTCTTCCCTTCCGGGAGGTGGAGAATGAAGAAAAGTTTTATAGGCAACTATTCCAGTTGAGGCCATTTTTTTAATTTCTTCTAATTTATCAGCTCCAGCTGCTCCATAAAATGCAAAATCAATATATGATTTATCGCGTGCCACTTTGATCCTATTTTTAATAATTTCAGGTGAATAAGGGGGAGGAGTTGATATAGGTTGTTCTATCAATGTAGTGACTCCTCCAGCTGCTGCAGCCATTGTACCTGTAGCAAATGTTTCACGATCCGGCCTTCCTGGATCCCTTATATGAACATGAGGATCAACTGTTCCAGGAAGAACTAGTTTTCCCTCTGCATCAATAACTTTTTCAGCCTGAGGAGTATTGCCAGTTTTCCCTATTGCAACAATTTTTCCATTATTAATAGCCAGGTTTACTTCTTCCAATTTACTGTTCAGAAAAACAGCACCATTAATTATTTTTAAATCAACCACCAATTTATTCTCCCCCCTTATTTTTTCTCATAATTCTCATTTCTTTACTTTATCTTTACAATTTATATTATAAAATTTTATCTTAAATCAAACATTATTAAAAACAATTTCCCCTTCTTTAAAGACAAACTTTATATTTTCTCTCTCAGTCAGTACATTTATATCATCTAATGGATCACCTTTAACCACAATAATATCTGCAAGTTTTCCCTTTTCAATTGTACCAGTTTTTTCTTCTATACCTAATGCTGCAGCAGCATTTGAAGTAGCTGTAATTATAGCTTCAAAAGAATTCATACCTGCTTTTATAAATTCAGTTAACTCAAAAGCATTTGTACCATGATATACAAAAGGCATTCCTGAATCAGAACCCATAGCTACTTTTACTCCTGCCTCTATAGCCCTTCTAAAACTATCCAGTCTTTTTTTTCTGCTTTTCAATGTTTTTTCAATAATATAATTTGGTAAACCAGATTTTTTCTTTAATTTTTCAACTTTTTTCCCATAGGAAAAAGTAGGAATCAAAAATATATTATTTTCAATCATAAACTCTATGTCTTCACAATCAAGTTCAGTACCATGTTCGATAGTATCACACCCAGCTTCCAATGCTAGTTTTATTCCTTTTGAACCATGAGCATGAGCAGATACTTTTTTATCATGATTATGAGCTTCATCAACAGCAGTTTTCATTTCTTCTAAGCTAAAAGTCTGAGCATCAGGAGAAGAAGACTTACGAAAAGTCCTTCCACTTGTCATAACTTTGATCTGGTCTACTCCCATTGCTACAAGTTTGCGAACATGTTTGCGTATTTCAGCTGGAGAATCCATAGTTTTTCTTCCATCTATGGAAACTCGTGGAGGATAAATTTGAAAATCTGCACCAGTAGGAATCACCTTATAACCACTTGCTAAAATACGTGGTCCTAAGCTTAAATCATCATTAATTGCATCTCGCACAGCCAGATCTACTAAATTTTCTGCACCCAGATCTCTTATAGTAGTAAACCCAGCTTTAAGTGTAGAAACAGCATTAAATCTTGTTTGCAAAGTCTTATAAGGTATAGTTTTTTGTAAAACGTCCAATTCATTTTCCTCAGGAACCAACTGTAAATGAGTATGAGTATCTATTAAACCTGGCATTACTGTTTTATTTTTTGCATCATAAATTTTAACATTCTCTCCAGAAGGAAGATTAACCTCTTCTTTTCTACCTGTTTCTACTATCTTATCATTTTTTATAACAACATAAGCATTATTTAATGGTTCTTTATCTAAACCGTAAATTAATTTTCCACCTTTTATTATTTGATAATTATCGGCCATTTTTTAAACCTCCTTCTCCTCTTCTAACCAATTTAAAGCTGTTGAAACTAAGGCTTTAACGCCTATTCCCAAAATATCTTCATCAAAATTGAAATAGGGGCTATGAAGTTTAGAGGTCTCTTCTCCTTTTTTATTACATCCTAACCATAGAAAGGCAGAAGGAACTTCGCGGGCAAAAAAGGCAAAATCCTCACCTGTTGGTGCAGGTCTCTTCACTCTCACAGCATTTTCTGTTCCTAAAATATCAATGATTGAATTTAAAGCTGTTTCAGTAACCTTAGCATTATTTTTTAGTGGGGGATAACCAAAAGAATAATTTACTTCAACTTTTCCTCCCATCCCCCTTGCTGTATTTTCAGAGATAGTATTTATCTTTTCATAAATTCCTTTTCTCACTCTCTCATCAAAAGTACGTACTGTACCTTTTAAACTTACATTATCAGGAATTGTATTATAACGTGTTCCTCCATTAAAAACCCCAATAGAAATAACTGCCTGTTCAAAAGGGTCAATATTGCGACTGATTATAGTCTGTAAATTATTGACTATCTGAGATCCAATAACTATGGGATCAATACCCTGATATGGTTGAGAAGCATGCACGCCTTTCCCTATAACATTTATAGTAAATGGATCTGAAGCTCCCATAATTACTCCCTTTTTTGTTCCAATTTTTCCAAAAGGAAGATCAGGCCAAATATGCAAACCAAGCATAGCATCAACATCAGGATCTTCTAAAACACCTTCCTGAATCATATATTGAGCTCCACCACCATTAGGAGCATCTTCTTCTGCAGGTTGAAAAATCAATTTTATATTACCAGAAATTTCATCTTTCATTTCATTTAGAATACGAGCTGTTCCAAGTCCCATGGCGATATGTCCGTCATGACCACATGCATGCATCAGCCCTTCATTATTAGAAGTAAAAGAATGGTTATTTTTTTCTTCCATTTCTAATGCATCCATATCAAACCTAAGTGCTATAGTCTTTTCTTTTCCATTTTTTTCTATTTCACCATTTTCTCCTTCAATTAAACCAACTACACCTGTATTATAATAATCTTTTTCTACTTTAAGACCAATTTCTTTCAAGATATTATAAATTTTTTTTGAAGTTCTGTATTCTTTTTGACTGGACTCAGGATATTGATGAATATCCCTTCTAAGAGAAATTATCCAGTCTTTATATTTTTCAATCAAATCATTTAATATCTCCGTCATATAACCACTTCTTCCCCATTGAATTTTATATAATAACTATTATTTAATTTTTAGGAATTAATTTTTACATTTTCTTCTTGATATTTCTCATTCAATTCTTCTTTGTTTTCTTTATCTAAAACATTTTTCATTTTTTTTGCTCTACGTATGTGTAAATAATATGATATTCCTCCAGCTACTAAACCAGTAATACGAAAAGCTGGTTCCGGAGTAATCAATAAAATAGAGGAAACTCCAAAAATAACTCGTTCCCATAATTTTAATGGTTTTTTTAGCATACCTATAACTACTGTGGCTGCAAAATAAAGACCAATAGCCAGACAAATAACTGAATAAATATAATTGAACCATGCAAAATCAATTAACAATATAACAGGATTATAGATAAACATATATGGAAGTAAAAGTCCTGCTGTTCCAAGTAGAAAACCATAAAGAGCTACCTTATTTGTATCTGCATCAGCTATTGCTCCAGCGGTAAATGAAGTAAGAGCCACAGGAGGAATTACAGCTGACATTATACCAAAATAAAAAGCAAAGAAATGAGCAGATAAAACAGGTATACCAAGAATCATTAATGCAGGAGCAGCTATTGTAGAAGTTACAATATAACATGCAGGACCAGGCAAACCCATTCCCAGTATGATCGCAACTATCATACAAAGAAAAGATGTAAGATAAAGTTGGCCTCCTGCAAGATTAACTATATTATTTCCGATTGTCTGACCAATTCCAGTCATACCAACAGAACCTATAATAAATCCAACAAGACCACATATTATTGCAATTGAAGTAGCATTTTTAGCACCTTCAGCAAGTGCATCCATTATATCTTTAAAAGAAAGTCTGGTTTCCTTTTTAAAAGCACCAGCAATAATACATGATATAATCCCAGCAAATCCTGCCATTATAGGGCTATATCCTAATACAAGAGCTGTAATAATTAAAACAAGTGGTAAAATTAAATATCCTCTTTCTAAAATAACATCTTTTAAATTAGGAAGATCTTCCTCTTCCATTCCTACAATACCCATTTTTGCTGCTCGAAGATCGACCATATTATATAATGTAAAATAATATAAAATGGAAGGAGTTAAAGCTGCAGCAATAATACGAGAATATGGAACTCCAATCAGAGAACTCATAATAAAAGCAGCAGCTCCCATAATCGGTGGCATAAGCACTCCACCTGTAGAAGCAATAGCCTCAACAGCACCAGCAAAATATGGTTTATAACCTGTATTTTTCATTAGAGGAATTGTAAAAGAACCTGTTGTTGCCACATTAGCCTGAGAACTACCATTAATTGTACCAGTTAAAGCACTTGCAAAAATAGAAACTTTTGCAGGTCCTCCCCTCGCTTTACCGGCAATGGCCTGCGCCAAATCATTAAAAAATTGTGAAGCCTTTGTTGCTTTTAAAAAACTAGCAAAAAGAATAAACATAAAAATATATGAAGCAGAAACCATGACAGCAACACCGAGAACACCTTCAGAAGTCATTGTCATTCTAACCAATATTCTCTCCCAACTGAAACCTCTATGAGCTAATTCACCCGGCATCGATCTTCCAAATCTGATATATAAAATAAAAATTGTAGCCAATATTGTTAAAGGTAAACCAACTGCTCTCCTAGCAGCTTCTATCAATAATAAAGAAAATACTATCCCATATATAAAGTCACTTGTAATAGGAATCATCATACCCTGAGCAAGACGCATATATCCTGTGAAAAAATAAACCCCACAGGCCAAAGTAAGAGCAAATAATATCCAATCTATAATAGATGGCCTATTTTGAGGTGAATTTTTCGTTGCAGGATTGATTAAAAATGCAAGAGCCATTAATAAAGATAAATGCATAAGATTTTTTTGTACTACTCCAAGCAATCCAAAACTATTATACCAAACATGTACTAAGGAAATTCCTACAGCAAAAATCCATACAAACATACCTATTTTACCAGATAATTTTCTTCCATTACTACTATCTTCTTGATCTTTTTTATTTTTGGACATTTAAATCCCTCCATAATAGTTTTTATGATTGGAACCTGACTAAATCTAGCCAGGTTCCTTTTTCATATCATTAATAAAATAATTACTTCATTTCTGGTGGAATAAGATTTTCTGGAATTTCTATCCCCTGATCTCTATAAAACTTAACTGCACCTGGATGAAGGGGAGCACCGGAAAGACCATTAATAGCTTCATTAATAGTAACTGGTTCTAAAGCATTTTGTTTTTCCTTTAATTCATCCAATTTTTCTAAATAAATTACTTCAAGCATTTTATATACCACTTCTTCACTTACATCTTTTTCAGTAATTAAAGAACTTTTAAATCCAACTAAGTTCAAATCCCTTTTCTGTCCGGGATAAGTACCTTCCTCTATAACAATCTTTGCATAATATGGGGCAATATCTCTTAATTTTGCGATATCTTCATCACTAAATTCTATCATATCTACATCTGCTGGACTGGCATATATTTCAGATACAGCTGAAGTAGGATAACTGGCTCCAAGATATGCAGCAGAAATTAAATTATTTTGTAGAGCCTGTACTGAATCAGAATATCCCATATACTGATTTTTAATATCATCAAAAGTTATTCCAGCAACAGTTTCTAATATAGTAGGACAATAAAAACTCCCACCTCCACCAGGAGGACCAACAGCTATCTTTTTACCTTCAAAATCCTTCAGTTCTTTTATACCACTATCTTTTCGATAAACAAACTGAACAACTTCTGGATAAAGGGCAGTTACATACCTTACATTTGTAATTGATTTACCTTCATAAGCTTTTACACCACGATAAGCCTGAGAAGTAGGAACTGATCCAGCTATAGCCATTTTAATTTCTTTATTTTTTATCATTTGGAGGTTAGCAGAACTACCACCAGAAGTGTGAGCTGAAAATCTAATTCCTAATTCATCTCCAATTGAATTTTCTACAACAGTAGAAATGGTAACACCTACTGGGTAAAAAGTTCCTCCTGTAGATCCTGTTGCAATACCTATAAATTTCTGAGCTGCTCCTGCAGTTGAACTTAAACCCAACAAAATAATTAATAAACTAACAACAGTTACCTTTAATATTTTTTTCATTTAATTAATTACCTCCTAGATGTGCTAAAGTTATAAAATAAAAAAATACTAGTCTATTCAATATTATCTTTTTAACTATTAAGTTATTATCACCTCCTTAAATAAATTTACTTTCTTAATTATCACATTTAATTGATTTTATAAGTTTAATCTTTGTACTAATATTTTTTGCTTTTGTAATAACTTTTTCAATAATTTCATTAATACCTTTTTTTTCCATTCTTCCAGCAGGACCTGCAATACTTAAACCATAAATCAATTTTCCATCTTTATCCAAAATAGGTGCACCTATAGCAATTGCTCCTTCATCCAATTCCCCTTTACTTAATGCATATCCCTGTTCTTTAATTTTATTTAACTGTTTTCTAAGTTTTTTCTCTGTAATTTCAGTATTATTTGTAAATTTTTTTAGTTTATCAGTAATAATTTTTTCCATATCTTCTTTTGGAGCATTAGCTAATAATACTTTTCCGGTTGCACCTGCATAAAGAGGTATAATATGGCCTGCTTGAGAAGTCAATTTTATTTTATTTTTGGGATCTACCTTTTCAAGACAAAATCCTCCTTGTTTTGTGTAGACTGATAATATAACTGTTTCATTTATATCATCTCTTAATTCTTTCATTTCTTTTAATGAAATTTCTTTATAATCATACTGACCTATTGTTTTACTTGCAAGATCTAAAATTTTATATCCCATCATATATTTTTGATTAGTTTCATTTTTAATTAATAATCCTTCATCTCTTAAAGTATTGACTATCTTATAAACAGTACTTTTATTTATATCTAATATTTTACTTATTTCTGTTATTCCTAAATTTTCTGTATTTTCTGTATAAAGATCTAATATTTTTACAGCCCTTTTTATAGAATTTATATATTTACTATTTTTCCCCAATTTTATCACCCCTGTTTGTAATAAGTAAACATTGTTTATATATGTATCTATTACACTTTTCGACACGTAATACTATATTCCTTCTTTTTTTTCATAATTTTTTTAATCTCTTATCTACCCCCATTATAATCTAGCTATTTAACCGATTAAAAATTATTTCATATATTATATAACCATTAAATTATTCATCATTTGTATAAAATATAAGGTGTCAATAATTACTGAACAAAAAAATAAGCCGCCTTACTTATGCTGTAGTTTAAACAGCTTTAGTAAGGCGAAAGGAAAGTTGGCCTTGAAAATTTAAATTATATAATAAAATTAAACTTAATTTATTTTTTACCATAATCTTGTAATCAATAAATTGAAATGGTACAATAGTACCAATCAAATAAAATTCATTATTTATTAATTAATTAAGTGGGAATATTATGAAAAAACTTATGATAAAGCTGATAAAAAATGTATGAGAAAAAGGCAAACTAAATAAATTAATATTTTACAAGACACACAAAATAACCCCCATTCATAAAATATAATGGGGGTTTATAAGAATATAATATTATGTTCTTAGGTTTTTAATTTAATTTGTATTTTTAGGGTTAAAATATTTCAAATACTCCATATCCTCAGAAAGTATAACAGTAGATTTTTCTTCAA
>Ga0102928_1002749_pt1 | contig 10460 bp, 8 predicted proteins | sample SalPonR1_B_D1_MG_FD_78504 | JGI IMG/M metagenome (GOLD analysis project Ga0102928, IMG submission 78504) | Salt pond soil microbial communities from South San Francisco under conditions of wetland restoration - Salt Pond MetaG R1_B_D1_MG | ecosystem: Environmental > Aquatic > Marine > Intertidal...
CTCGGCCATGCCTTCAAGGCCCTTTTCCCGCACCGTGCGCAGATCATTCTCCCAAAAGAATTTCGCGTCACTTAGCCTAGCGGCCAGCACCTTTTGATTGCCCGCGAGGATGGTCGCGCCGTGGTCCGCCGTCTCGCGGTTGGCCACGGTGATGAACCGCTCCACCCGCCCCGTCTTGGGGTTGCGCACCGAAAAGAACTTCTGATGCTCCTTCATCGAGGTGATCAACACCTCGGGCGGCAGGTCCATGAACTCATCGTCAATCCGCCCCATGAGCGGCACCGGCCATTCCACCAGCCCCGCCACTTCACGGAGCAACCCCGCATCCTCAACAAGGTCCATGCCGGACGCAAAAGCAAGGTTCTGCGCCTCTTGACGGATCGCCTCCGCCCGCTCCTCGGGGTCAAGAACCACCTTGGCCTGCTTGAGCTTGGCCGCATAATCGTCGAACGACTTCACCGCGAAGGCACCCGGCGCCATGAACCTGTGGCCCTCGGTCTTGTCGTCGCTCGTGATGCCGTCAGCCGTCAGCGGCACAATGCGCGCCTCGTCCGCGTCATCGCTCAGAATACAGAGAATGCGGTGCAGGGGCCGCACCCAGCGCAGGCCACCCTTGCCCCAACGCATTGATTTCGGCCACGGAAAATTGCGAATGACCCGCTCAAGAACCTCGGCCACGATCACCTCGGCGGGGCGTCCCGGCGTTGTCACGGTCGCGAAATAGACTTGACCCTTCTTCTCGTCCCGCACGTTCAGATCGTCGCGGCTAACCCCTGCGCCCCGGCAGAACCCTTCGATGGCCTTCTCCGGCGCATCCACGCGCGGCCCCTTGCGCTCTTCGCGCAGGGTGGGCGAGCTGTCCGCCATCCCCTCAAGCGTCAGGGTCAGCCGCCGGGGTGTCGAAAAGGCCGCGGCACCCGCATAGGTCAACCCGGCCTCCACCAGCCCGTCGGTCATCAGCCGCTTGAGGTCATCCGCTGCCCGCGCCTGCATCCGCGCGGGGATTTCCTCGGAAAAAAGTTCGATCAGAAGATCAGGCATGTGCTCACCCAAAGACGGGCCCTCGGGGGGCGGTTTCGGGTCGGTGGATAACGCCCACCCGGCGTGGCGTCCAGCAAATAGCGGGACAGGGGCTCACCCCGCTCTCGGGGGCCGGCCCGCCACGCGGCGGTCAATAGCCTTCGGGCGGTTCGGGGCATCCCTCCGGCGCGCGCTGACCGTCAAAGACAACCTCGCCGCACCGATTGATCTGATGCCAGACAAAACCGCGCCCGTCCTCGTGGATCGCGACCACCCGGTCGATACCGTACTCGATGTTCTCTGTTCCCAGAAAGGCCAGCGCCTCCCCGCGTTCCAGCGCGGCCCCCAGCTCTTCGGCATCGAAACAGTCGAACCAGCCCGGCGCGGTAAGCGGCACCGCGTTGTCATAGCTCTCATAGGTTTCCTTCAGCATCGCATGGTCCAGCACCGTGGTGAAACAGGCGCGATACCGGATCGGGCTGCTATTGGCGTCGATGGCACGGAAATTATCATAGGGCGCCGGCTCCGGTTTCCCGGTCACACGCGATGTCATCTCAAGGGTCCGTTCCGGCACCTCGACGTAGACCGGCACCTCGCGGTAGAAATGATAGACCTGCAGGTAATACATCCCCGCGCCCGCAACGATCGCACAGCCCAGCGTCAGAATGACAAGGAACTTGCCCATCAGGCCGCCTCGCCCTGCCAGCCGCCGGCGGACGTGCGCACGAAGGCATCGGCGCATTTCTTGGCCAATGCACGCACCCGCCCGATATAAGCCTGCCGCTCGGTCACGGAGATGACGCCCCGGGCATCCAGAAGGTTGAAGATGTGGCTGGCCTTGATGCACTGATCATAGGCGGGGTGCGCCATGACGATGCGTTTGCCCGTCTTGGGGTCCACGTCCTCGACCGCGAGGATCGCCTCGCATTCGGCCTCCGCCTCCTTGAAGTGATCCAGCAGCACCTCGGTATTCGCGACGTCGAAATTCCAGCGCGCGTATTCCTCTTCGGTTTGGCGGAACACGTCGCCATAGCTCAGCGCGATGGGCGCATCCGGGTCGTTGAAGGGCATGTCCATAACATGATCAATCCCCAGCACATACATCGCCAACCGCTCAAGCCCATAGGTCAGCTCGCCCGAGACGGGGTGGCAGTCATGCCCGCCCACTTGCTGAAAATAGGTGAACTGGCTCACCTCCATCCCGTCGCACCAGACCTCCCAGCCAAGGCCCCAGGCACCAAGCGTTGGGCTTTCCCAGTCATCCTCGACAAATCGGATATCGTGCAGGGCCATATCGATGCCGATCGCCTCAAGGCTGCCAAGGTAAAGCGACTGCAAATCCGGCGGGCTGGGTTTGATCAGCACCTGATACTGATAGTAGTGCTGAAGCCGGTTCGGGTTCTCGCCATAGCGCCCGTCGGTGGGCCGGCGCGAGGGCTGCACATAGGCCGCCGCCCATGGCCGCGTTCCAAGGCTGCGCAGGGTCGTGGCCGGGTGAAATGTGCCCGCGCCCACTTCCATGTCATAGGGCTGCATCACGGCGCACCCCTTGCCCGCCCAATAGGACTGAAGCCTCAGAATGATCTCCTGAAAACTGCGCGGTTTGCCGGTTGCGTCGCCCATGATGCATGTCCCTGAAAGTTCCGCCCCTACCTACGGCGGGCGCGGGCGCGGGTCAATTCGATGATCGCACCGGGCACCGGCGCGGCCGCGCGGTCTGGAAACCCTCACTATGCGGATACAGGCAATAGAGATATTTTAGATGCATCATTCCGGAGTTTTGTTAAAACAATGAGAATTCGGAAACTTGGGGCATCGGCAGGGGTAACGACTACATGACGCGAATTTTCTTGGGGGCGGTGTTTGCCATCTTTGCGATGATGCAGGTCACTTTCGCGCAACAGACCGAGGACGAGCTTGTCTGGGTCCAAATCGAGGCTCAACCGGGCGTAACCCAGATCAACGAGGCGCTGCGGCGCCGGGCAACCCAGTTGCAGGACGTCAACGGGTTTCAGTTGAGTGCGACATGGTATGCCGTCGCCCTTGGCCCATACCGGCGCGCCGATGCCGAACAGGTGTTGAGCGTGCTGCGCGCCGAAGGCCGCATCCCCCGCGATAGCTATATTGCCGAAAGTTCCGCCTATCGCCGTCAGATATGGCCCGTGGGAAGCACCACGCTCGCCGATCTTCAGGGCGCCGAGGCCGATCCCGAAGCGGCAGAGCCTCAGACCGACGCCGAAGATACCGCTGATGCCGCCGACGCGGATACGACCACATCCGTCCCGGTCCAACAGCCCGACCTCGAACCCGTCGACGAGACCCCGCGCGAAGCCCGCGCAAGCGAACGCCGCCTGACACGCGAAGAACGCGCCGACCTTCAGGTCGCACTGAAATGGGCGGGGTTCTATGATGGCCGCATCGACGCGGCCTTCGGGCGCGGCACCCGGCGCTCCATGTCCGAATGGCAAAGCGCGAATGGCTTCGAGGTGACCGGAGTGCTCACGACCCGTCAGCGCGCCGAGCTTCTGCGTCAATATAACGCCGTGCTCGAAGGGATGGACCTGCGCCTTGTCTCGGACCCTGAAACCGGGATCGAAATGAAGCTGCCCCTCGGCGTCGTCTCCTTCGAGAAATTCGAGCCGCCCTTCGCCCATTACGAGGCCACGGGCGACATCCCCGCCAAAGTGCTCCTGATCAGTCAGGAAGGCGATCAGGACACGCTGTTCGGGCTCTACGACATCATGCAGACGCTCAAGATCGTGCCGGTGGACGGCCCGCGCGAACGTAAAGACCGCAGCTTCGTGCTCATCGGCGAAAGCGCCACGATGATATCGCACACTGTCGCCTCGCTCGAAAACGGGCGGATCAAGGGCTTTACGCTTGTCTGGCCCGCCGGCGACGAGGAGCGCCGCACACGTATATTGGGCGAAATGCAAGACAGCTTCACCCGCATCGACGGCGTACTTGATCCTGCCAAAGGCTTTAACGACGCTCAAAGCATCGATCTCGTGTCGGGGCTCGAAATACGGCGCCCGCTGCGGTCACGTTCGGGCTTCTTCGTGGACAGTTCCGGCGCCGTCGTAACGTCGGCGCACGCGGTCGAAGGCTGCGGCCATATCACCATCGAAAATGATCACCGTGCCGATATCGTGGACCGTGACGACACCACTGGCATCGCCATCCTCCGCCCGCAGGACCGGCTTGCGCCCATGGCGGTGGCCGCGTTCCAGCAAGCCACACCACGGCTCAATTCCAGCATTGCGGTCGCGGGCTATTCCTTCGGCGGCGTGCTGGGCGCCCCATCGCTCACCTATGGCGAACTGGCCGATCTTCGCGGGCTCTCGGGCGACGAAACCATGTCGCGCCTCGCGCTCAACGCGCTCGACAGTGACGCGGGCGGCCCGGTGCTGGATACGGCGGGCGGTGTGCTCGGCATGCTCCTGCCCGGCCCCGACACGGGCCGACAACTGCCCGACGGCGTGAGCCTCGCCATTGATGCCGAGGCCATCATCACCGCGCTCGACTCCGCAGGCATTCAGCCCACCGCCACCTCGGCCCAAAATCAGATCAGCCCCGATGCGCTGTCTGATCGCGCCCGCCGGATGACAGTGCTCGTCAGCTGCTGGGAGTGACCTGCACCAATCGAACGGCACCCGCGCTCTTTCTTTTTGCCTTAAATATCCCGGGGGGTGCCGTGATCGCCCCGGGGGCGGTCACGGCGGGGGGCAGCGCCCCCAATCCCCGTCCGCCTTTCCGCGTGACCTTGACCGGGTGACGCGCTAAAGCGTGGTCGCAACGACCAAGGACTCCGCCACCGATGACCGACACCCCTCCGAGAACCCGCGGACCGCTTTATTCCCCGGCCGACCGCGACAATCTGCTCTGGTTCTGGCGGACCTACCTGCGCAAGCATTCCGGGCGGCTGGCTCTCGTGCTCCTCATGATCCTCGTTCAGGGACTCGTCTATCAGCAGTTCCTGTCGATGACCGAAAGCGGGCTGCGCGTGATCTTCGAAAGCGGCTCGCTGCGCGATCTTGCGCTCGTCTGCGTCGCGGTATTCTTTCTTTTCGCGGTGCGCGGGCTCATGTCCTATCTTGTGCCGCTGGTTACCGTGCGCGTCTCGAATCAGGCGATTTTCGAGATGCGACAGGATCTGCTCGTCCATCTCATGTCGCTCGACCTTGCCTATTTCGAGCGCACGAAATCCGGCGATATCATCCTGCGCATCGTCACTCACACACAGCTTCTGGGCAATTTCGTGGGGCTCGGCATCGCCAACGCCGTGCGCGATGCGGTCACCGTGATTATCGTCTCGGGCTACCTGATCTGGAAAAATCCGATCCTGTTCGCCACCGCCGTCGTGATCCTTCCCTTCATCATCTGGGTGATGAACTATGTCTCGGACCGGGTGAAGGACGCACAGGGACAGGCCGAAACCGCCATCGCCGAATACATGAACGGCATCGAAGAGACGATGACCGGCATGCGCACCGTCAAGATCGCCAGTCAGGAAAAGATGGAGGCGAGCCGCCTGATGAAAGGCACCGCCTCGATTCGCGACCTTCTCAACCGGGTGCAGATCACACAGGCGCTGGTGATGCCCTCGATCGACCTCAGTTCGGCCTTCGTCTATGTCCTCGTGATCGGCGGCGGCGGCTACATGGTGCTCTCCCCCTTCTTTGATGTCGATGGCGCCGGTATCATCACCTTCCTGCTTGGAATGGTCATGGTCTTTGATCCGGCCCGCCTTCTGGCACAATTCTTCGGTGGTCTTCAGGCCAATCTCGTGTTGCTGGACAGGGTGCGCGGCCTCTTCCGCGAAAAACCCACCATTTCGGATGCCGAAGGCGCGGTCGATCACTTTGACACGTCGGCCGACATCACGCTCGAGAACGTGACATTCTCTTACGATCCCGAACAGCCGCTCTTCGACGGGCTCGACATGACGTTCAAGGGGGGCCGCGTTTCGGCCATCGTGGGCGCGACCGGTTCGGGCAAGACAACGATCCTCTCGCTCCTGTCGCGCCTCTATGACGTGCAGGGCGGCCGCATCACCTTCGGCGAAACCTCCATCGATCAGCTTCAGGTGGGGGCGCTCCGGGCGGCATTTTCCGTGGTCGCGCAGGACATCGTGATCTTCAACGCGTCGATCTGGGACAACATCCGCTACGTCAAACCCGAGGCCAGCGACGAAGAGGTCTGGCAGGCGGCCCGCGACGCCGAGATCGCGGACCTGATCGAACGCCGCGGCCCGACCCCGGTTGGCCCCAAGGGCGCGCAACTCTCCGGTGGTCAGAAACAGCGCATCGCCATTGCCCGCGCCTTCCTGCGCGACGCGCCGATCCTGCTTCTGGACGAGGCGACCTCCGCCCTCGATCAGGCAACCGAAGAGCGGATCAAGACCGCGCTCACCCGGCTCACCAAGGGCAAGACAACCATCGTCGTGGCCCACCGGCTCAGTTCGATCTCGGACGCCGATCGCATTTTCGTGCTCGAAAGCGGGCGACTCGTCGAAGACGGCACGCACGAAGAACTTCTGACCCAAGAGGGTCTCTATGCACAGCTCTATAAAGCGCAGAAACGCGGCTATGACGGAGTGGGCAGGTGAGCACACTGGCCTTCTGCGCGGTGATTGGGGCGGCCCTGCTGCACGCCGGCTGGAACGCATTGCTGAAATCCGGCGCTGACAAATTCGCCCTGATGACGGCTGTGACCCTTGGCCACCTGCCTCTGGCGGTGCTCGCCGTGGCCACGCTCCCGGTGCCCGCCCGCGAAAGCTGGGGGTTTCTCTTGGCCGGGATGACGCTCCACCTCTGCTATCAGCTTGTGCTGACGCTGGCATACCGCATCGGTGACCTCAGTCAGGTCTATCCAATTGCGCGCGGCACGGCGCCGCTAGTCGTGGCGTGCGTCTCGGTCATGGCACTGGGCGTTCACCTGACCACCCCCGAGCTTTTGGGCATAGCGATCATCGGCGCAGGTATCCTGAGCCTTGCGCTGGTGCGCCGCTCCGACGGCCAGCGTAACCCGGCCGCCGCGGCGCTGGCGCTCGTAACCGGGCTATTCATCGCCGCCTACTCGCTCATCGACGGGATGGGCGCGCGCGCCTCCGGCTCGCCCGTGGCCTTCTACGGCTGGGTCTCCATGGGCACCGCGCTCTCATTCACGCTGATGATGGGCCTTACCCGGCCCCGCACGCTCAAAACGGCTGTCACCTCGCTCAAGCTGCGCGGCCTGATCGGGGGCACGGCCTCCTTCGTGGCCTTCGCCATGATCATGTGGGCGTTCACGCAGGCACCAATCGCCCTTGTCACGGCGCTGCGCGAAACCTCGATCGTCTTCGCCCTCCTCATCGGGGTGCTGCTCATGGGCGAACGGCTCGATCTGGCCAAGCTGGTCTCGACCTTCACCACCCTTCTGGGCGCCGCGCTGCTGCGTTTCGCACGGCATCTCTGACGCCGTTGTCCCGGACCACCCACCCGCGTCACTCCGCGCCGAAAACGGGGCCATCTGACGGCGATCTTTGCGCCATGCGGCAATCTGGTGATACACTTCCTTGAGGACTGGCCCTATCGCTTTTGGCGATTCTCGGTCCAATGATCTTTGATCAAATTGTACGAAGGCCGGCGCGTCCGGCCAATGGAGGCCCCCAATGATGGACGGAAAGTTTCTCGAGAACGACATCGACAAAGTCGTGGACGCGGACCGCGCCCATGTCTGGCATCACCTGATTCAACACCAGCCCTTTACCGGCGACGACCCCAAGGCCGATCCCCGGATCATCGTCGAGGGCAAGGGCATGCGCGTCTGGGACCAGAAGGGCAAGGAACATATCGACGCCGTTTCTGGCGGGGTCTGGACGGTGAACGTGGGCTATGGGCGTGAACGCATCGCCAACGCCATCCGCGATCAACTGATCAAGCTACCCTATTTCGCGGGCTCCGCGGGCTCCATCCCCGGTGCCATGTTCTCCGAGAAGCTGATTTCAAAAATGCCGGGTATGAGCCGGGTCTATTACACCAACTCCGGCTCCGAGGCGAATGAGAAGGCGTTCAAGATGGTCCGCCAGATCGCCCACAAGCGCCATGGCGGCCGCAAGCACAAGATCCTCTACCGCGATCGCGATTATCATGGCTCCACCCTCGCCACGATGTCGGCGGGCGGTCAGGACGAACGCAACGAACAATACGGGCCCTTCGCGCCCGGTTTCGTCCGTGTGCCGCACTGCATGGAATACCGTGCGCAATGGGATCTCTCGGGCGAGGACTATGGCCGGCGCGCCGCCGATGCCATCGAAGAGGTGATCCTCGCCGAGGGCCCCGACACCGTGGGCGCGCTCTGTCTTGAGCCCGTGACCGCAGGCGGCGGCGTTATCCCCGCGCCCGACGGCTATTGGCCCCGCGTGCAGGAAATCTGCCGCAAATACGACATCCTGCTGCATATCGACGAGGTCGTCTGCGGTGTGGGCCGCACCGGCACCCACTGGTTCGGCTATCAGCATTACGGCGTGGAACCCGATTTCGTCACCATGGCCAAGGGCGTCGCCTCGGGCTATGCGGCCATCGCCTGCTGTGTCACGAATGAGCGCGTCTTCGAGATGTTCCGCGACGACGCCACCGACCCGCTGAACTATTTCCGCGACATCTCGACCTTCGGCGGCTGCACCGCCGGCCCCGCGGCCGCGCTCGAGAACATGGCGATCATCGAGGAAGAAGACCTTCTTGAGAACACCACCGCCATGGGCGCTTACATGACCGATCAGCTTCACGCGCTGGCAGACAAGCACGCAGTCATCGGTGACGTGCGCGGCAAGGGTCTCTTTCTCGGGGCCGAGCTTGTGGCCGACCGCGGAACCAAGGAACCTGCGCCCGAGAAACAGGTGGCGGCGGTCGTCGCCGACTGCATGGCGCAGGGCGTGGTGATCGGCATGACCAACCGGTCGATCCCGGGCTTCAACAACACGCTGTGCTATTCGCCCGCGCTCATCGCCACGAAGGACGACATCGACGAGATTGTCACCGCCACCGACAAGGCGTTGACCAAGGTCTTCGGCTGACATCGCCTCTCGGACAGGACAAGGCCCGCCAGACACCCTCTGGCGGGCCTTTGTCTTTGGATGTTTCTGACCAAAGCGTTTCGCGAAACACCTGAAGGTCTCAGTTCGCCTTTTCCGGGTTCCATTCGGCCAGAACCTTGGAATTGTCGTCGCTGTCGTATTCGTGCAGCGTCTCATCGGTCACGCCGGGCAAAGCGCCGAACTGCGCCGCGAGGGTCTTGGGATACCATGTCGGGCTGATCCGGCCCGGAAACAGCTCGGCCAGTATCCCCGACGTCGACTTCGAGCACATAGCCTGCCCGACAGCGCCATGATTCTGCATCAGTGCCATCGCCTGTCGCGCCACCTTTGGCGAAACATCAAGCCGCTGAATTTTCACATGAAATGTCTTGCGTGCGTGATAGCGCGTATAGACATCCACCACCTGTGGCGTCGCCCCATAAAGCACATCGTTCCGCTCAGGGATGGTCTCGTGCTTGAAGGAGCCTGCGGGATCGAAAATGATCCGCTGCGATCCATTGACCATCAGCGACGTGTGCGCCCCGGCCCCGGTGCGGTTGTTGAGCATGGTAAAAAGTGTCAGGCGCGGCGGGCCGTCATGGGCATAGGCCGCGCGGGCGACATCCTCGTCCGGGGCCCAGACGCCCTTTCCGGCACAGCCTGCAAGTATAAGCAAAGCCCCGAGGGCAATAGCCAGTTTGCGCATGTTCCGGCCCCCGATCATGCCCGCGCTCAGGGCGTCAGGCGTTGAAGATCGCGAGGAAGATCAGAACCGCCACCGAAAAAATGCCAACCCGAAGCGTCCACTTGATAAACGCCTCGAAGGTTTTTTCCTGATCGGTGATATCCATTTCGCCGTGCTTGTGCTCAGCCATCGTGCCAATTCCCTGATAGGTGCGTCCGTTTCACCGCTGATTACTGCATTTGGAAAAGGGTGTCACGCCCAATGGCTGCGGTAATCGCGCGCATATCGCCCGTCGCGGCCCCGGCAGGCTCAACTTTTGCTCAGCAGTATCTCGCGGGGATACTCGGTTATGTAATCCACTCCGGTTTCGGTCACAACGACGCTGTCGCCGATGCGGCCCGCCGTCACCCCGTCAACCGAGATTCCGCCATCCACCGCAAAGGTCATGCCCGACTCGAGCACCGTCCGGTCCCCTTCCTTCAATTCGGGTGCCTCCAGATAGGCCACCCCGATCGAGCGTCCGGTGCGATACCCGGTCTCATAGCCCCGCTGCCGGTAGACCTCGTTTGCGGCGGCCGCCACATCTTCGGCGCGCACACCCGGGCGGATTGCGGCAATGGCCGCCTGCTGCGCTTCGATCGCGGCAAGCTGAACCTCCCTGTCCTTGTCGCGCACATCGCCGATATGAAACATCCGGTC
>Ga0102928_1002752_pt1 | contig 10456 bp, 9 predicted proteins | sample SalPonR1_B_D1_MG_FD_78504 | JGI IMG/M metagenome (GOLD analysis project Ga0102928, IMG submission 78504) | Salt pond soil microbial communities from South San Francisco under conditions of wetland restoration - Salt Pond MetaG R1_B_D1_MG | ecosystem: Environmental > Aquatic > Marine > Intertidal...
CGAGCGCGACGAGATCGGCAGAGCGCTGGCCGACGCACTTGTCGAAGAATACAACCGGCGCTCAGCACATGGCCTGCTTCAGGGATTTCAGCCCGTGGCAACACTCGTGGCCCGCAAACCGGGCTGATCCCCGCATCACGCACCAAGCCCACGCTTGCCAGCAAGGGCCCCGCGGTCATATCATCTGACCAGTGTGTTAAAGGTGCCCCATGCCATTCGAAAAGATCACTTCCGAAAAGCTGTCCTCAGCCGTCACCCGTCAGATCGAGCTGCTGATCCTGCGCGGCATCCTGCGCCCCGGGGAACGGCTCCCGTCCGAGCGCGATCTTGCCGAGCGGATGGGCGTGTCGCGCCCCTCCCTCCGCGAAGCCATCGCCGAGCTGCGCGAAAAGGGCCTTCTGGCCAGCCGCGCAGGTGCGGGTATCTTCGTGGCCGACGTCTTGGGCAGCGCCTTTTCCGAGGCGCTTGTCCGGCTTTTCTCGGACCATGACGAAGCGGTGTTTGATTATGTCTCGTTCCGCCGTGACCTCGAAGGGCTTGCCGCCGAACGCGCGGCCACACTGGCCTCCGACACCGATTTGCGCGTCATCGGCTCGATCTTCGCCAAGATGGAAGCGGCCCACACCAAACCGAACTCCGAAACCGAGGCCCGACTGGATGCCGAGTTTCACCTTTCCATCATCGAGGCGAGCCATAATGTCGTGATGTTGCACATGATGCGCTCGATGTTTCAGATGCTGCGCGAAGGTGTGTTCTATAATCGGCAACAGATGTTCCGACAACGCACCACCCGCACCACCATCCTCGATCAACACCGCGCCATCAACACGGCACTACAGGCGCGCGACGCCCCCGCCGCGCGCGCCGCGGTCGACGCGCATCTGACTTTCGTCGAGGAGACCCTGCGCGATCTGCGCACCTCCGAAAGGAACGAAGCGATTGCACGGCAACGCCTCGACCACGAAAGCGCGCGCTGATCCGGCATTGCCGCGATTTCGATCAGACCAACGGCAAGGAAACTTTCGCGGGTCACCGGGGCTCTCGGGACGTGATGGATTGGACGGCACGAGGCCAATGGCCGCGCGCGCCGTTAACACATTGCCTGACGGCCCCTGCACCGACGTGAATACCGACATGGGTGCCGACGCGATACCGACACGGGATCAACGCCATTAACACATTGCGACAAGACCCTGAGACATCGATGGTCGCGAAACGCGGCGCAGGGCTCGAACGCTTTAATCAAATAAGGGGGTAGACCGGAAAAAAACTGCCATCCTCTTTATTTTACCAATTGATAAAATTTTTGAATGTGCTTTACTGTCGGTCAGCCTGTCAGCCAATGGAGACCCCCATGAGCCACAGCCCTCTGACCCCCGGCATCACCGCCGGTCGACTGGAACCCTCTGAATACGCGGATAATTTTTCCGATTTGCATGCGCCGCTGGATGCGCATGAGGCGACCGTGGCGGCGGATCGGTGCTATTTCTGCCATGATGCGCCCTGCGTCACGGCCTGCCCGACAGATATCGACATCCCGCTCTTTATTCGCCAGATCGCCACCGGCACGCCCGAAGCGGCGGCCAAGACGATCCTGACCCAGAACATACTTGGCGGCATGTGCGCCCGCGTCTGCCCCACCGAGACACTCTGCGAAGAGGTCTGCGTCCGCGAGATCGCCGAGGGCAAGCCGGTGATCATCGGTCAGCTTCAGCGATACGCAACCGATATCCTTATGGATAACGACGAACACCCTTTCACCCGCGCCGATCCCACGGGCAAGCGCATCGCGGTGGTGGGGGCCGGGCCCGCCGGCCTTGCCTGCGCCCACCGCCTTGCCATGCTGGGGCACGATGTGACGCTCATGGATGCGCGGCCCAAGCCCGGTGGTCTCAACGAATACGGCATTGCCGCCTATAAGACGGTCGATGACTTCGCCCTGCGCGAGGTGAACTGGCTCATGCAAATCGGCGGCATCACACTTGAGAATGGCGTGGCACTGGGCCAGGACGTAACGCTCGACAGTCTTCAGTCGGATTACGACGCGGTCTTTCTCGGGCTCGGGCTTGGCGCGGTCAATGCCTTGGGCCTTGGCGGCGAAGACAAGGATGGCATGCGCGATGCCGTTGATTTCATTGCTGAACTTCGTCAGGCCGAGGATGTATCAAAACTGCCTATCGGGCGCGACGTGGTGGTGATCGGAGGCGGCATGACCGCCATAGACGCCGCGGTTCAGGCCAAGGCGCTTGGCGCGCTCAACGTGACGCTCGTCTATCGCCGTGGCCGCGACCGCATGAATGCAAGCGTGTTCGAACAGGATCTCGCGGCGGCGCGCGGTGTGCATATCATCACCGGCGCGCAACCCGTCGCGATCCACGGCAACGGCGCAGTGCGCGAGATCGAATTCGAATACACCGACGACACGCTCACCCCCACGGGTGAAACCGTGCGCATCCCCGCCGATCAGGTGTTCAAAGCCATCGGTCAGGCGCTTGCAGGGGACACCCTTCCCGATCTCGATGGCCGCAAGATCGCCGTGACGGACACGGGGCGCACCTCGGTGTCCGGCGTCTGGGCCGGGGGCGATTGTGCCGCCGGTGGCGACGATCTGACCGTGACCGCCGTGGCCGAAGGCCGCGATGCGGCGATGGATATTCATGCCGCGCTAACCGGCGCAAAGGAGGCATAAATGGCTGACTTAACAACAAATTTCATTGGCATCACATCCCCCAATCCGTTCTGGCTCGCCTCGGCACCGCCGACCGACAAGGAATATAATGTCCGCCGCGCCTTTGAGGCCGGATGGGGCGGTGTGGTCTGGAAAACTCTCGGAGAAGACCCGCCGGTCGTGAACGTGAACGGCCCCCGCTATGGCGCGATCTGGGGGGCCGACCGGCGCCTGCTCGGGCTCAACAATATCGAGCTGATCACTGATCGACCGCTCGAGACCAATCTCGAGGAAATGACTCGCGTCAAGAAGGACTATCCCGATCGCGCGATCATTGCCTCGCTCATGGTCCCGGTGAACGAGGACAGTTGGAAATGGATTCTGTCGCGCGTCGCCGAAACCGGCTGTGATGGGGTCGAACTCAACTTCGGCTGCCCCCACGGCATGAGCGAACGCGGCATGGGCTCGGCGGTGGGCCAAGTGCCAGACTACATCCATCAGATCGCCGAGTGGTGCAAGAAACACACCGACCTGCCGGTTATCGTCAAGCTGACGCCCAACATAACCGATGTTCGCAAACCCGCACAGGCCGCGAAAGATGGCGGCGCTGACGCGGTGAGCCTCATCAACACGATCAACTCGATCACATCCGTCAATCTCGACAGCTTTTCTCCCGAGCCGATGATTGACGGTAAGGGCGCGCATGGGGGCTATTGCGGCCCTGCCGTGAAACCCATCGCGCTCAACATGGTCGCCGAGATCGCACGCGACCCGGTCACCCAAGGCATGCCTATTTCCGGCATCGGCGGTGTCACCACATGGCGCGACGCGGCCGAGTTTATGGCCCTTGGCGCCGGCAACGTGCAAGTATGCACCGCCGCCATGACCTATGGCTTCAAGATCGTGCAAGAGATGATTTCGGGCCTGTCGCAATATATGGACGAGAAAGGCTTCACCTCAACTGACGAGCTTGTGGGGCGCGCCGTCCCCAACGTCAGCGACTGGAAGCATCTCAATCTCAACTACGTCACCAAGGCGCGCATCGATCAGGACGCCTGTATCAAATGCGGCCGCTGCTATGCTGCCTGCGAAGACACCTCGCATCAGGCGATCTCGATGTCCGAAGACCGCACCTTCGAAGTGATCGACGCCGAGTGCGTGGCCTGTAACCTTTGCGTCAATGTCTGTCCCGTGGAAGATTGTATCACCATGGTAGAGCTCGAACCCGGAGCCATGGACGAGCGCACCGGCAAGGTGGTCGAAAAAGAGTATGCAAACTGGACCACACACCCCAACAACCCGGGGGCCTGCGCAGCCGAATAAATCTGGACAACTTCGCGAAGGGTCTCTGAACAGGGGGCCTTCGCCAATATCGCCCAGCATAACCCTCACGCGTTACGGCATCAGCATCCGCCGGTAGAGCGTGTCGAGATATTGTGGCGCGCCTTCGAAGCCGTCCTCGCCGTCCATCAACACCGAAACCTGAGCTTCGAAATCCGCGTAATGCTGCGTCGTGGCCCAGATTGAAAAAATCAGGTGCCGCGGGTCGGTCCGCGCCAGCAAGCCCGCGGCCATCCAACCCTCGATCATGGCCGCCGTTCGGTCCACCAGAGGCTTGAGTCCGGTTTCCAGATGCGGACGCATGCGCGGCGCACCTTGCAGGATTTCATTGGCGAAAAGGCGGCTTTCACGCGGAAATTCCCGACTCATCTCAAGTTTGCGATGCACATAGCGCAGAATTTCATCAAGCGGATCGCCAGCCGGATCAATTTCGCGCATGGGGGCGAGCCACGTGTCCATCAGATGATTGAGCAACGAGACGTGAATCGCTTCCTTGCCGTCGAAATAATAAAGAATATTGGGCTTGCTCAGACCGGCCTGCGCGGCGATCTGATCAAGCGTCGCCCCGCGATAGCCATGCCGGGCAAAGACATCGAGAGCCGCCTCAAGAATTCGGGCGCGATTGCGCTGCTGAATTCGACTTGTCCGGGGGGTGGCATCGTCTTGGTCCTGGGGGGCGGCGTCGGGCATGGGTCTTGCATCGCCTCCTAGATCATGGCAGGGCAAACTCCGGATGAGACTAGCGATCCCCCCCGATTTTCCCAACACGAAACTTGACTCGCGCAGCCGTTGGCCTGATCGTGCTTTTACCAAATGGTAAAATTGCGACAGGTGAACAACAGCACGGGGGGCCCAGCATGTCAGCGCCAGGCGAAAATCTGAAAATCGACGGAGACCGGCTCTGGGACAGCCTGATGGAAATGGCCCGCATCGGGCCGGGCGTTGCCGTGGGCAACAACCGTCAGACCCTGACCGACGAAGACGCCGAAGGCCGCGCGCTTTTTCAGAAATGGTGCGAAGATGCGGGCCTGACCATGGGGCTCGACACGCTTGGCAATATGTTCGCACGGCGCGAAGGCACCGATCCCGGTGCCCTGCCCGTCTATGTGGGCAGCCATCTCGACACGCAGCCGACGGGTGGCAAATACGACGGGGTTCTCGGCGTGCTGGCGGGGCTTGAACTCGTTCGCACCCTGAACGACCTCGACATCAAGACCAAACACCCCATCGTGGTCACCAACTGGACCAACGAGGAAGGCACGCGGTTTGCGCCTGCCATGCTCGCCTCCGGCGTCTTCGCCGGGATGCATGAACAAGACTGGGCCGAAGATCGACGCGACGCCGAAGGCAAACGCTTCGGCGACGAGCTTGACCGCATCGGGTGGCGCGGGGACGAGCCCGTGGGCGAACGTAAGATGCACGCATTTTTCGAGCTGCATATCGAACAGGGCCCCATCCTTGAAGCCGAAGGCAAGGATATCGGCGTCGTCACACATGGTCAGGGCCTGAGCTGGACACAAGTGACGATCACCGGCAAGGACAGCCACACCGGTTCCACGCCTATGCCCATGCGCCGCGATGCGGGCCTCGGCATGGCGCGGGTGCTGGAGAAGGTGAACGAAATCGCCCTCGACAACGCCCCGAACGCGGTCGGCGCCGCAGGCCATATCGAGGTCTACCCCAGCTCACGCAACGTGATCCCCGGCAAGACCGTCTTCACGGTCGACCAACGTTCACCCGATAAATCGGTGCTCGAGGATATGGTCACCAAGATGAAGGCCGCGACGCAAAAGATATGCGATGACATGGGCTTGGAGGTCGCATTCGAAGTGGCCGGCGGCTTTGACCCCGTCACTTTTGACGAAGGCTGCGTCACCGCCATCCGCAACGCCGCCGAACGGCTGGGCTATAGCCACCGCGACCTCGTGAGTGGCGCCGGCCATGACGCCTGCTGGATCAACCGCGTGGCCCCCACAGCCATGGTGATGTGCCCCTGCGTCGACGGGCTGAGCCACAACGAGGCCGAGGAGATTTCCAAGAACTGGGCCACGGCGGGGGCCGATGTGCTGATGCATGCGGTCGTGGAGACTGCGGAGATTGCCGACTAATTGGGGGCCAGCCCCCAAACCCCCGGGATACTTCCAGCAAGAAGAAAGCCATATCCGGGCAAAGACAGGGAGAAAACCAATGACCACCAAAGTCATCAAGAACGGCACCGTCTGCACAGCGGATCGCACATGGAAAGCCGATGTCCTCATCGAGGACGAAAAGATCAGCCGGATCGGTGAGGATCTCATGGGCGACGAGGTGATCGACGCCGAGGGCGCCTATGTCATCCCCGGCGGCATCGACCCGCACACGCATATGGAAATGCCCTTCATGGGCACCACGGCGGCCGAAACCTTCGAGACCGGAACATGGGCCGCGGCCTGTGGCGGCACAACGATGCTCGTGGATTTCTGCCTGCCCGGTGAGGATGGCAGCATCAAGAACGCCATCAACGAGTGGCACCGCAAATCCGCACCGCAGATTTGCACCGATATCGGCTATCACATGGCCGTCACCGGCTGGAACGAGAACGTTTTCAACGAGATGAAGGACGCCGTCGAGATGGGCGTCAACTCGTTCAAGCACTTCATGGCCTACAAGGGCGCGCTGATGATCGAGGATGACGAAATGTTCGCCTCGTTCAAACGCTGTGCCGAGCTGGGCGCGCTGCCCATGGTCCATGCCGAGAACGGTGATCTTGTCGCCGAGATGCAGCAGAAATATTTCGATCAGGGCATCACCGGCCCCGAAGGCCACGCCTATTCCCGCCCGCCCGAGTTCGAGGGCGAGGCCGCCAATCGCGCGATCACCATCGCGGACGCGGCGGGCGTGCCGCTCTATATCGTGCATGTCTCCTGCGAACAGGCGCACGAAGCCATCCGGCGCGCGCGTCAAAAGGGCATGCGCGTCTATGGCGAGCCGCTGATCCAGTTCCTGACGCTGGACGAATCCGAGTATTTCAACGCCGATTGGGACCACGCCGCACGCCGCGTCATGTCGCCCCCCTTCCGCTCGAAGGAGCATCAGGACGGGCTCTGGGCGGGGCTTCAGGCGGGCTCTCTTCAGGTTGTCGCGACCGACCACGCGGCCTTCTCGACCGAACAGAAACGGCGCGGTCGCGACGATTTCCGCATCATCCCCAACGGCTCGAACGGGCTTGAGGAACGGCTCCCCGTGCTCTGGACCCGTGGGGTCGAAACCGGTCGCCTCACCCCCAATGAATTTGTCGCCATGACATCCACGAACGTGGCCAAGATCCTCAATATCTACCCCAAGAAAGGTGCGATCGTCGAAGGCGCCGACGCCGATATCGTCGTCTGGGATCCCAATATCACCAAGACGATCAGCCCGGCGAACCATCATTCGATCCTTGATTACAACGTGTTCGAAGGATTCACGGTGACGGCCAACTCGCGCTACACGATCTCGCGCGGTGAGGTGATCTGGGCCTGGGGTCAGAATTCTCAGCCTCAGCCCGGTCGGGGCCGTTTCGTGCCGCGCCCGGCCTTCCCCTCGGCGCATGAAGCCCTGAGCAAGTGGAAGGCGCTCAACTCGCCCAAGATGATCGAGCGTGATCCAATGAACATCCCGGCGGGCATCTGACCCGATGGCCGCGCCGACCGCCCCTGCGGCGATACTGGAAACCGCGCTCTACGTTAGCGATCTCGACGTGGCGGCCCGGTTCTATACCGATATCGTGGGCCTGACCGAGCATGTCCGGGCCGAAGGTCGGCATGTGTTCCTGCGCTGTGAGACATCCATGCTCATGCTTTTCAACCCCGAAGCCACCGCAGAGGCTTCGGGCGGCAAGTTTCCCGTCCCGCCTCATGGCGCGCACGGGCCGGGGCATGTGTGTTTCCGTGTCGGCAAGGGCGAAACACAGGACTGGGCCGATCACCTGACCGCCCATGGCATCGGGATCGAGGCCGATTTCCACTGGCCGAACGGCGTCCGATCGCTCTATGTTCGTGATCCGGCGCAAAACTCGGTGGAATTCGCCGAAGCTAAACTATGGGATTTTGACACGTGAACGACTCCGTCATATCGGCCCGCGACCTGAGCCTGACATTTGAAACCAATGACGGCCCTGTCCATGCCCTCAAGGACATCAACCTCGAGGTGGATCGGGGCGAATTCGTGAGCTTCATCGGCCCCTCGGGCTGTGGCAAGACCACCTTTCTGCGCTGCATGGCCGATCTTGAGCACCCCACCGGCGGCAGCATTACCGTCAACGGCGTGAGCGCGGAAGAGGCACGGCGCGCGCGCGCCTATGGCTATGTCTTTCAGGCGGCGGGGCTTTACCCGTGGCGCACCATCGGGGGCAATATCCGCCTGCCGCTTCAGATCATGGGCTATTCCAGGGGCGATCAGGCCGAGCGTGTCGCCCGGGTACTCGAACTGGTTGATCTTGCCGGGTTCGAGAAGAAATTCCCATGGCAGCTTTCGGGTGGGATGCAGCAACGCGCCTCCATCGCCCGCGCGCTTGCCTTCGATGCCGATATCCTGTTGATGGACGAACCCTTCGGCGCGCTGGACGAGATCGTGCGTGACCACCTGAACGAACAGCTCCTCAAGCTTTGGGAGCGGACAAACAAGACGATCTGCTTTGTCACCCACTCGATCCCCGAGGCGGTCTATCTTTCGACCAAGATCGTCGTCATGTCACCGCGCCCCGGCCGGATCACCGACGTGATCGAAAGTCCGCTGCCGCGCGAACGCCCGCTCGATATCCGCGACACGCCCGAATTCATCGAGATCGCCCACCGCGTCCGCGATGGCCTTCGCGCGGGGCATGGCGATGGGTGAGCGCATCATCACCGGAACTGCCCCTGCCGGCCATGTCGGACGGGGGGGTGCCACCTTTTGCGGTCATCGGCTCTCCAGCCTCTACGGGGCGTCCAGCGAACCGACAAATCTCTTCATCTTTCTAAAAATACTCAGCTTAGTCGCGCGCAACCGGGACCGGCGAATGAGTATTTGGGGAAAGATGAAAACAAGGGGAGTGTGATGCGCAACATTCTGCCAGTCCTGACCGTCGTGCTCGCCATCTTCGCGATCTGGTATGCCGCAGCCATCGGGCTCAACAAGGCGTGGGCCTATGACAAGGCCGAGCGCGCAGGGATCGAGCTTAGCGCGTCAGACCTCGTGGCCGACACATGGAGCCAGGACAAGCCCCGCCTGCCCGTCCCGCATCAGGTTGCGACCGAACTCTGGAAGACAACCGGGGCGATGGTTCAAAGCGGGCGGGGCTTCTCGAAACGGTCGCTTCTCTGGCATGGATGGATCACGCTCAGCTCGACATTGCTGGGCTTCGTGTTCGGAACCGGTCTTGGTATCCTGTTGGCCGTCGGCATCGTCCACAGCCGGGCGATGGACATGTCGGTGATGCCATGGGTCATCGCGAGCCAGACGGTGCCCATCCTTGCCATCGCGCCGATGATCGTGGTCGTTCTGGCCTCGATGCAAGTGGATGACCTGATCGCGAAGGGCGTCATTTCGATGTATCTGAGCTTTTTCCCGGTGGTTGTGGGCATGGTCAAGGGCCTGCGCAGCCCATCGACGATGCAGATGGACCAGATGAAAACCTGGAACGCCAGTCGCACCCAAACCTTCTGGAAACTGCGGCTTCCGTCTTCGACGCCCTATCTCTTCGCCTCGCTCAAGGTCGGCATCGCGGCCAGCCTGATCGGCGCGGTGGTGGCGGAACTCTCGCTCAGTCAGGATGGCGGGCTGGGCGCGCGCATGTTGGTGGGAAGCTACTATGGCCAGACCATTCAAATCTGGAGCGCACTCATCGGGGCGGCGATTCTGGCGGCGCTTCTGGTCATGACCATAGGGGTTATGCAGCGCATGACGCTCACACGGATGGGGATGACGGCATGATCTGGATTCTGGGATCGCTCGCCTTTTGGGCCGTGGCATGGTGGATCAACGTCCGCCTCAGCCGCAGCGGATCGCCTGTTGCGCCCTTCGTCGTGCCGGCGCTTTTCGGCATCACCATCCTTGTCTTGTGGGAAGGCATGGTGCGTGGCCTTGGGATCAATCCCGTCCTCCTGCCAGCCCCCACTGCAATCGCGGAGACCTTTTCAAACAACCTCGGGCTGCTCTGGGGCGACCTCGTGCAGACCGTGTTCAAGGGGGCCTTTTCGGGCTATGCCATCGGCTGTGGCGCCGCGATCCTTATGGGAATTGCAGTCGACCGCTCGCCGTTCCTGCAACGCGGGCTTTTGCCGGTGGGCAATTTCGTGGCCGCGCTGCCGATCGTCGGGATGGCGCCCATCCTTGTCATGTGGTTCGGCTTCGATTGGGAATCCAAGGCGGCCGTTGTAGTGGTGATGGTGTTCTTTCCCGTTCTCGTGAACACCGTGGCTGGCTTGCGCGACACCGACACGATGCAGC
>Ga0102928_1002758_pt1 | contig 10436 bp, 12 predicted proteins | sample SalPonR1_B_D1_MG_FD_78504 | JGI IMG/M metagenome (GOLD analysis project Ga0102928, IMG submission 78504) | Salt pond soil microbial communities from South San Francisco under conditions of wetland restoration - Salt Pond MetaG R1_B_D1_MG | ecosystem: Environmental > Aquatic > Marine > Intertidal...
AGGCTCACTTCTGCCAGAAAGCCTTGTGGTCGCTGAATGCGACCAATACCCTCACACCCTCGGCGCGCAGGATAACTTCTGCGGCAGCTCTCGCATCTTCACCAGCGTCGTGGTGATCAAAAGATAATCCCACGTGCCCTTTCAATGAGGCAAGTCCATGGCCACCGTTGCCCTTCAGTTCGGGCCAAGCTCGACGTGCGACGGTGACGCTGTTCTGCCAATCCCAATCGGGCTCTGGACGGCCCATCGCAGCGCATGCGGCGCGGATCGCGCTGCGGTCGAAGCCTGAGTGCTGGTAGACGGTGAGACCGTGTAGGGCGTCTTCCAGAATGGTAAGAGCAGTGCCAAAGACTGGCGCTCCTTTGACTGTCGAGTTGCTGATGCCGTGAAGATTGGTGAAGACCCACTGCGAGGTCTGAGGGTCGACGTAGGTTACCCATGTCTCGATCGAATTGTTGAGGCGGACGCAGGCCACACAGATCTGACAGATAGGGCGTTCAGAATCTGCCAGACGACGCGGTAGCGCTCGTTGTCCTTCAAGGCGACCTCGGGTTTCACGCCCGCCGGCACGCCGACGGGGAGGATGACGTAGCCCATCTTCTTGCCCTCGGCGCGACGCATGACGCGACCAACGGATTGCACCACGTCGATCAAGGACTTGCGGGGGTGCAGGAATCCGCCTTCCCAGAGGCGCGCGTCCGCCACTCTGTGCCCCACCCGGAAATGCATCTGCACTTGGTCCATGCCGGCGCGGGGATGACCTTCCTTGCGACCTGGGTCACGGCGGTCTTCCCCGAGCTCCAACGCGTTCCCGGCACCGAGCTCGACCGGCGGTGTTCGACCTGGGTTCTCCTGCACAGCGATCTGCGCCGGGTGCGCCGGGTCCGGCTCTTCGTCGACTACCTTTGCAGCGCGCTCCAGGAACGACGCGCGGCATTTCTGGGATCCTAATTTGATTGACTTCCCGTTAAGGCCGGGACACATGGTCAGACCGCTATCGAGACGAAACAGACCTTGATCCAGATTGTTCAACGCTGCTCACCTATAGTTGGAATAAACCTAAGGCATTCACCACCTCGCGCTTTGTCGCCTCGGTTCGCTCACGCGCCCGTTCCGTGCCCTCTTTGATTACCTCAAGAACGTATCCCCGGTCCTCGGAGAGTTGTGCCCTGCGCTCACGAATTGGGGCAATGAGGTCTTGGAGAATAACTTCCAGACGCGCCTTGATCGTGCCATCGCCAAGTCCTCCACGCTGATACTGTGTCTTGAGTTCGGCAAGCTCGTCCTGGTCCTGATCGAAGGCGTCGAGATAGGCGAAGACGACATTGCCTTCGATGCAGCCCGGGTCTTCGACACGCAGGTGGCTCGGATCGGTGAACATTGCCCGAACAGCGCTTCGGATCTTTTCTGACGATGCGGACAGCGCAATGGCGTTTCCACTGGATTTCGACATTTTGGCCTTGCCGTCGATACCGGGCAACCGACCCGCTTTGGGGATGATCGCTCGAGCCTCGGGCAGCACGAGGCAACCTGCGACTGCATTGATGCGCCGCACAATTTCGTTCGTTTGCTCGATGAGCGGGGCCTGGTCTTCGCCGACCGGAACGACAGTTGCCTTGAAAGCCGTGATATCCGCAGCCTGTGCCGCTGGATAACAGAGAAACCCTGCGGGAATATCGCGCCCGAACCCACGCGCGCGGATTTCATCCTTGATAGTCGGGTTGCGTTCGAGCCGCGCGACCGTGACAAAGTTCAGGTAGAGCATCGACAATTCGGCCAGCGCTGGAAGTTGCGATTGCAGGCAGATGGCCGTGCGACCAGGGTCAATGCCAACGGCCAGGTAGTCAAGCGCGACCTCGATCACGCTACGACGCACTTTCTCTGGATCATGCGCGTTGTCTGTCAGGGCCTGGGTATCCGCCAGCAGAAGGAATTGTTCATGGCTGTCCTGATAGCGCAGCCGGTTTGAAAGTGAGCCTGCATAGTGCCCGATGTGAAGCGGTCCCGTCGTGCGATCGCCTGTCAGTATGGTTGGTCTGTTCATTTACGTCTTCTCATAAAATGAGAGGCCGCGTATCGGGAAGCTTTGAAAACAATGGCCGCCCATGCGGCGGCCTCGGAATACGTTTGGTCATCCGGCCACCCTGTCAGGAGGCCAGCCACCAAATCATTGCGATGGTCGGAATGTTTTCCATGAATGACTAAATATCCTCGGGACGGCCGCTCGTCAATCGAACGTTAGAAAGGGATATCAACCGACCTCGGATGCAACGCAGCATCCACTCAGAAACGCATTGGCTGGATCGTCAAGGACGGCCCACACCCGACGCTCGAGGCAGAAGCGCGCGCCGCAGCGCGGCTTCACCGAACCGGCCATTCGTGCATCGCGCAGCATTTCCGCGGCCCCGGGGTGAGATCGCGGGCCTTTCGGCTTTCGTCACAGCTACAGAATTTTGATCAGCGAAGATGAATGGCTGGTGGTAGCCGCGTCTACGCCGCGTCATAGCGGGCGAATATCTCGGTGCTGCCGTCTTTCCGGATCAGGAAAACATCGTAAGCCTCCCGCTGATCCTCGGGGCCCATGCCCGGAGAGCCATAGGGCATTCCGGGCACAGCGAGGCCGATGGCTTCAGGGCGTTCGTCCAGAAGGCGACGGATGTCAGCGGGTGGAACATGGCCTTCGATCATGTAACCTTCGACTTCGCCGGTATGGCAGGAGTGCATCTGCTGCGGGATGCCGTTCTCCAGCTTGTGGCGGATCAGGAGCGTGCCCATGCTTGCTTGCGTGGTAACCATGAAACCGGCGTTGCCAAGGATCTCCACCCAAGCAGTGCAGCATCCGCAGTTGATGTCCTTCACGACGTGGATGGTGGGCGCACTGGCTTGGGCGGTGGCAGCGAAGGGCGCCGTGGCAGCGAGGCTTGCGGCAGAGATGAGTAGACGGCGGCGAGACATGTGGGTCATCTATACGGTCCTTTTGATTACTTCATATATGTTCGTTGACGGCAGGCGCGGTGACGCGACCGAGTGTCGCTGACGCGGTGCCGGTTCGGCTTTCCCGCACTGGCCGGAAGGTCAGCAGCCGGAGCGCGTTGAGCGTCACGATCACGGTGGCGCCAGTATCGGCGAGGATCGCGATCCAGAGGCCCGTGACGCCCAGAAGAGTCGTCACCAGGAACACCGCCTTGAGGCCCAAGGCAATGGCGACGTTCTGACGGATGTTGGCCAGGGCCGCGCGGGCAAGCCGGATCAGCCCCGGAATGTCAGCTACCCGGTCGCGCAAGACGGCGGCATGTGCGCTCTCCAGCGCCACGTCGGTGCCCGAGCCCATGGCCACGCCAACCTGCGCGGTGGCAAGCGCCGGGGCGTCATTGATCCCGTCGCCAACCATCATCACCTGCGCCTCTTGTCCGAGATCGCGGACCTCGCGCACCTTGTCTTCCGGCAGAAGACCCGCGCGGTGGTCGATCCCGAGACTCACGGAAATCGCCGCGGCCGTGCGCGCGTTGTCGCCGGTCAGCATCACCGGCACGATGCCCAGGGCACGAAGTTGGCGCACGGCTTCGGCCGCGTCGGGGCGCGGCTCGTCGCGCAGAGCGATCAGGCCGCAAGCGGTCTCGTCGCGCCAGACGTGTACAACCGTCTTTCCCTCCGCCTCGAGCATCGCGGTCTGGGCACGAATTGCCTCGCTCAGAACACCGCTCTCTTCCGCCAGCCGGGGCGAGCCAACCGTCACAGTCGCGCCATGTATCACGGCCTCGGCGCCCTTGCCCGGGATGGAGCGGGCCGCGCGTGACGCAGGAACATCCGTGCCCTCCGCTTCGGCACGCGCCAGGATGGCCAGTCCGAGCGGATGACTCGCGCCGCTCTCGACACCCGCGGCCAGCGAGAGCACCTCGGCTGACGTTCCCTCAATCGGCAGGATGTCGGTCACGCGCGGCCGACCGGCGGTCAGTGTTCCTGTCTTGTCGAATGCGACATGGGTGATCCGGGCGACGGCCTCGATCACCGCGCCGCCCTTCATCAGCAGGCCGTTCCGTGCGCCTGCCGATAGCGCCGAGGCAATGGACGCAGGAACCGAGATCACAAGCGCGCAGGGGCATCCGATGAGCAGCAGCGCCAGCGCCCGATAGATCCATTCTTCCCATGCCAATCCAAAGGCGAGCGGAGGGACGATGGCGACGAGGATCGCCGCCCCCACGACCACGGGCATGTAGACGCGGCTGAACCTGTCGATGAATCGTTCCGTCGGGGCGCGGGCGCTTTCCGCTTCCTCGACCAGGCGGACGATGCGCGAGATGGTGTTGTCCTCGGCCGTTTTTTCGACCCGCACCCGCAGCGCCGCCTCGGTGTTGATCGAACCGGCGAAGACCAGGCTGCCCGGCTCCTTGAGGCTCGGCACGCTTTCCCCCGTAACCGGGCTTTCGTCGACACCGGACGTGCCGTCGATCACCTCACCATCAGCGGGAATCCGGTCGCCCGGGCGCACCTTCACGGTCTGACCGATGGCCAGGCTCTCGGCCGGGACCTCTCGGGTTCGTCCGTCCGTTTCCAGAAGGGCCGTCTTCGGCACCAGTTGCGCCAAGGCCTGGATGCCGTTGCGCGCCCGGCTGGCGGCGACCCCTTCCAGCATCTCGCCAACGGCGAAAAGAAAGACGACGAGCGCCGCCTCCTCGGCAGCGCCGATCACCAGCGCGCCGCTTGCGGCGATGGTCATCAGCATCTCGATCGTAAAGGGCATCCCGATCCGCGCCATGACAAAGGCGCGACGTGCCACGGGAACGAGCCCGATCAGGGTGGCCAGGACGAACGCCCATTGCGCAATGTCTTCAGAAGCCAGCAGATGCACCGCCCAGGCCGCCGCGAGCAGCGCGCCTGTGCCGAGCACGAGCCGGCCCTTGGACTTGGCGTACCAGGCGAGCTGCACTTCTTCTGCCCGCTTGGGTTGCGCCTGTTCTTCCTCAGCTACGGGTGAAAAGGCGTCGGACCCAGCAAAGGCCCCCTCGGGCAGAACAAACCCGCCCTTCGGCTTCTCTGGCGCGCTTCCCCGCGGCGAGATCCCGTAACCGATGGCCCGCACCGCCTTTTCGACCTGTTCAGGTGTGGAGCGGGCTTCATCCAGTGTCAGACGCAGCCGTTCCGTCATCGGTGCGACATCGACATCCGTGACGCCGGGCAACCGCTCGACCGCACCGCGGACCTTGCCCGCGCAGGCGCCGCAGTCCATGCCCGTTACGCGCCACTCGATCTGGTTTCCGTCGTCTGCCATTTCCTTTCTCCTGCCGCGCGTGCGAGTCGTTCAGTAACAGAGATAAGACCTCTACCAACTGTAGGTTCAAGCCCTTCCTGATAGCAGAGGTCTTGTTGGACCCGGTCCCATAAACTACAGCGACTGTAGAGACAGGAGAATTCTCATGCTTGCCATTGGCACCCTTGCGAAGCGGACAGGCACGAAGGTGCAGACGATCCGCTATTATGAACAGATCGGTCTCATGCCGGAGCCGGGCCGGACAGAAGGTAACCAACGCCGTTACGGCGAAGCCGAGCTGGACCGGCTTGCCTTCATCCGGCACTCACGACAGCTTGGCTTTTCGCTCGACGCGATCCGCGAGTTGCTGGACCTCTCCGACAGCCCTGGCCGATCATGCGCGGAAGTCGATGCCATCGCCCAAAGGCAGTTAAGGGAGGTCGAAATCCGGATCGACCGGCTCGTGACTTTGCGAACTGAATTGCATCGGATGATCGCCGAGTGTGACAGCAACAGGGTTGCGGATTGCCGCATTCTCGAGGTGTTGCGAGATCACGGCCAATGTCTGACGGATCATGCAAGTGCCGAACGCTGATGCCAGCGGCGCTGATCTATCCTTTGGCTTCCCTTGCGGAGATTGCCGGCTGTTTCGCGATCTGGGCCTGGTGGCGCGGCGCCTCACCGCTGTGGCTGCCGCCAGGCGTCGCGAGCCTCGCCCTCTTTGGCTGGTTACTCGCCCAAGTCGACGCCGGGTTTGCCGGACGGGCCTATGCTGCCTATGGCGGGGTCTACATCGCCGCATCGCTGCTCTGGATGTGGGCAGCAGAGGTGCAGAGGCCGGGCCTCTGGGACCTCACCGGCGCCGGACTGTGTCTCGTCGGCGCTGCCGTGATACTCGTCGTTCCGCGCGTCGTGTAGAAATGTCTTGAAGCTACAGTCACTTTAGCAATTACACCGATCTACGGACGATTCGAAGGAGACGAGCGATGCAAACCGGTAAATCACAACCGCAGCCCTCAGGGCTGCTCGACTTCGCCGCCGGCCCCATTGAGGACCTGATCGAACGGCGTGGCTGGCGTGATCTTGACGCGCATGACCGCATCGGGGCCGCCTACGACTTCGTCCGGAACGAGATCCGCTTCGGCTACAACTGCCGGGACGATATTCCTGCGTCTGAAGTGCTGAAGGATGGCTATGGCCAATGCAATACCAAAGCCACGCTGCTGATGGCGCTCCTTCGGGGCCTCGGCGTGCCCTGTCGCCTACACGGCTTCACGGTTCACAAGACGCTCCAGCGCGGTGTGGTGCCGGAATTGGTGTATGCCATCGCGCCCGTGGAAATTCTGCACTCATGGGTCGAAGTCCAGCTGAACGACGCGTGGGTGAACCTCGAGGGCTTCATCCTCGACGCCGATTACCTTGCAGCACTTCAGACGGCCTTCCCGGACCGGCAGAGCCTGTGCGGCTACGGCGCCGGGACGGACGATCTCGGCACGCCACCCGTCGCCTGGCGTGGCGGTGACACCTACATCCAGAGGGCCGGGATCGCGCGCGACCTCGGCCTCTACGAGACGCCCGACGCATTTTATCGCGAGCACTGTCAGGCCTTCGGCCCGCTGCGCGACTGGCTGTATTCCCGTCTGGTCCGTCACTGGATGAACGCAAGGGTCAGCCGGATTCGCGCCGGCAAGGTTCCATCGATCCCGGACCTGCCGGCACCCCGTACCGTTCGTCGCCGATTCACACCCCAGCCGGGTGCGTCTTCTTTCCCAGAAACGTGAGACGGAGCTCGGGAAATCCTCGGATCGTTTTAGGACTGGTTCTGTCTTCCGAGCTCGGAAACCTTGTCGGCGGAATGGTGACCGAGTTTGTGGTGGATCGCCGCGACCTTCGCTGCTTGCTGTTCGCACTGGTCTGCGCCGGATTGGGGACGCTGCTGCAACAAGGGTTCCGCGAAGCAGGATGGCGCGGCCCGAAGAGGAACAAGGAGATGATCGATGCCTCATGACTACGGCCACGCGCACATGGACCCGGAATCGGGTGACCGTAGGGTTTCCATAGCGATCTGGGCGAACGCCCTTTTGACCGTGGCGCAGATCGTCGGCGGCATCCTCTCTGGCAGCCTCGCCCTCATCGCGGATGCGCTCCACAACTTCTCGGATATGGCCTCGCTGGTCATCGCCTTCGTTGCGCGCAAGATCGCGCGCAAGCCCGCAGACGAGCGCATGACCTTCGGCTACGGCCGGATCGAGATCGTGGCGGCGCTGATCAACTACACGACCCTGATCCTCGTCGGCGTCTACCTGATCTATGAGGGCGTCATGCGGATGATCGAACCGACGGAAGTCGCGGGCTGGACCGTCGTCATCCTGGGCGGCGTGGCGCTGGCGATCGACACGCTGACGGCGTTACTCACTTACTCGATGCAGAAGGGCAGCGTGAACATCCGCGCGCTCTTTCTGCACAACCTGTCGGACGCGCTCGCCTCGGTCGCGGTGATCATCGGCGGAACGCTCATCATCCTCTACGATCTAAGATGGGTCGACCCGGCAATCACCATCGGTATCGCGCTGTACATCCTCTATCTCGCGCTGACGGAAATTGGCGGGCCGATCCGAACGCTCATGCTCGGCAGCCCGCCCGACATAGACGGCATGTCGGTGGTCGACGCAGTTCGCCATGTCGAGGGGGTCGAAGACGTCCATCATGTGCATCTGTGGCAGATGGAGGAGCACGAGGCGGCACTCGATTGCCACGTGGTTCTGACCGAAGACGGCTGGTCCCGCATCGAGGCCACCAAGGCCGCTATCAAGCACCGGCTGGAGGCCGATTTCGGCATCACGCATTCCAGCCTCGAGTTCGAGTACATCCACCACGCCCATCACGACGCCGAACTTTTCGGCCACCAAGGGGCGAAGAGAAAGGAGGACAACCATGTTCACCGAAACCCTGAAGGATCATGAGGACGTCATCGGTATCGTTTGCGACGGCAAGCTCACCGAAGGCGACCTGAGGCGGATGCACGAACTGCTGCATGAAAGGCTGGCCTCGGCCGATTGCCCGGGGCTGGTCGTCGACCTCACAGGTTTCGACGGCTACCAGGGGCTGTCCGCGCTCCGCGAAGACTTGAAGATGGACACCGCACACCGCAACGACTTTTCCCGCATTGCGGTGATTGGCGACAGAAAATGGATGGAATGGGGAACATCGCTTGCCGGCGCGCTCACCCGTGCGGAAATGCAATGGTTTGACAGCGGCGAGGCGGAGGCGGCGAAGGCGTGGGCGCGGCAGATGTGATCGAGCGCCACCCGATGGCAACCGGCGCGCAGGGTGCTCTCCCGTCCCTCAACCCAGCCAGACATCGAGGAAAAGCATGATCACGAGCCCGATGGCGAGCCCCAGCGTCGCCTTGTTCTGGTGCCCGCTGCGGTGGGTCTCGGGAATGATCTCGTGACTGATGACATAGAGCATCGCACCCGCTGCGAAGGCGAGCCCCCATGGCAGGAGCGGCTCGGACAGCGTGATGATGCCGGCGCCCAGCAGCCCGCCGATCGGTTCAACAAGACCGGTCAGGGCGGCGATACCCCAGGCACGAACCCGGGGATACCCCTCACCCAGCAGAGAGACAGCCACAGCGAGCCCTTCTGGCGCGTTCTGAAGCCCGATGCCGATCGCAAGCGGCAGACCGCCTTCCACGCCCCCCGATCCGAAGCCGACACCAACAGCGAGCCCCTCGGGAAAATTGTGGATCGTGATCGCGATAATGAACAGCCAAACGCGCCTGAGCGCCACGGCCTCCGGCCCCTCGCGCCCCGTCTTGAAGTGTTCGTGAGGGAGGCGCTCGTTCATCAGCGCAACCGCGCCCATGCCGATCAGGATCGAGACGCACACGACGGCGGCGGGCATCGCGCCGTTTGCAAATATCGGTTCGGCGGCATCCAGTGCCGGAATGATGAGCGAGAAGAACGAGGCCGCGAGCATCACACCGGCTGCGAAGCCCAACGAAAGATCCCGTGTCGCGCGGCTCGGAATGCTTCCGAAGAGGACCGGAATTGCTCCCACCGCGGTCAACGAGCCGGCGGCCAGGCTGCCAAGGAAACCAAGGGCGATTGGAGAGAGATCTGTCACAATTTGCTCCTAAGCAAGGCCACGGTCTTTGCAGACCACAGTTGAGAACGATTTGCAAATAGGCAGGTGCGCGCCTATCAAAGGAAGCCAAAATGAGAACGAAATGCCTTCACAAAATCGTGCACGCAGAGGCCACGCTCGATCTTTCCTATCCATCCCGAGTTTGAAATAGTGAATGTAAACAAGAGGATTGCAAGCCATGCTGACGAGACGACATTTCATCGGCGCGACCGCGGCCCTGTTCACGCCCGCGATATCCGGAGTTGCGGCCGCAAGTTCCTGGCCAACCGAAAAGCAGAAGGCCGCGTGGGACGCGCAGGTTACGCCGCCGGGCTACGATCCGGCCACAACGAATCCTTGGGGCCTGCATCCGCGCCTGCTACCTCAGCGGGTCGAGGCCCGACCCGGGCTCGTGCCTGGCGATATCCATGTCGATGCGGTCGCCCGCTATCTCTACCACATCGAGGAGGGCGGCACGGCCATGCGCTACGGCGTGGCAATCGGGCGGGACGGTCTCTATGAACCGGGCGTCTACACCATCAAGCGCAAGGTGCAGTGGCCGCACTGGACGCCAACGCAGTCAATGATCGAGCGGGACCCCGAAGCCAACGCGCAATATGCAGACGGTATGGAGCCCGGTCCGAAGAATGCACTCGGCTCTCGCGCGCTCTATCTATATGTCGGCGACCGGGACACTTATCTCCGCATTCACGGCACGCCTTACCCCCGTTCGATCGGCAGTCGGGCCAGTTCGGGCTGCGTGCGTATGGTCATGCCTCACATCAACGACCTCTACGAGCAGGTCGAGATCGGGGTCACGGCACACCTTTACCCAGCTCCTGGCGACGGTCCGGTCACGGCGCATAGTTGATCGGGCCCCGAGCCCGAAGAGATCTTCGTCGCGCCGCGGAACCGGCGGCCCGGTCCGTTCATCCCTCCGCGGCCTGCGCCACCCGCTGCGTGCAGATCGGTCGGCCGTCCACCGTTCGAAGTGGAAGCATCGTCGTCTCGACGGGTCCGGTATGGCGATACCAGTAGCAGCCGTCTTCGGGCAGCAAGC
>Ga0102928_1002772_pt1 | contig 10398 bp, 10 predicted proteins | sample SalPonR1_B_D1_MG_FD_78504 | JGI IMG/M metagenome (GOLD analysis project Ga0102928, IMG submission 78504) | Salt pond soil microbial communities from South San Francisco under conditions of wetland restoration - Salt Pond MetaG R1_B_D1_MG | ecosystem: Environmental > Aquatic > Marine > Intertidal...
CAGCCTCAGATCTGCTATGGTCAAAAGATAAGCCTGATGTTATTCCACGATAACTACACCTCTCATGGCAGCTTCATGCGGTATGCAAAAATACGTATAGGTTCCCTTTACAGTGAATGTATGGCTGAACTCTTCCTCCGGGTCCATAAGGCCTGAATCAAAAGGCTCAGCTCCTTCCGGCAAGGCCACGCTTTCCGGTTCGGTTTTTTTATCATGGTCTGCTGTAACAGAGTGAACCAGAAGTGAGGTGTTCTTCCACAGAACAGTTTCTCCCTTCTCGATTGTTACCGTATCGGGTTTAAATGTTAATTGATTTGTCATTTCAACGGTAACCGCAGGCTCGGTTTCAGATATGTTGTTACCGCCCAGGAGTCCAAATAGGAAAAGCAAAACTGTGAGAATTAGTATTAACGTGTTGCCTCTCATTAATTTTTTAATTCCAGTCATTTTTTTTAAAAAGTTTCGGTGATAAATTAAATGGTAAATATATCTATTTGATACGGATCAATTCATTCAATCAAAGCAAAAGGACTCCGGTTAAGAAGCCCTTTGCTCACAATTTTAATAATTCAGAGGTTAACTTGATTCGATCTCAAGATTCTCAAACATCACGTGCCAGAAGGGCAGTTCCATGCCATTTGGAAGTGTAAAGCCTGTACTCACATCTTTGTGCTGAAATGTTTTTGTCTCCTGGTCCGGCATCATCGGTGGAATCATCAGGTGAAAATGCTTGCGGCCCGGTGTAACTTCATGGTCAAATGCCAGTTCGTAGCCCTCTTTCCTGACATACTCTGTAAGCATACCGTGAATGAGTCGTGGTTTGTCAGTTACTTCTCCGTTTTTCAGAACTTCTCCCATGCCCCAGAATGCAAAGTAGGTATACTCAGTTGGCATTAAAGCTGTACCTATACGACTGGAGCCGTGCAATATATGATTAGTAAGAACACCGCCAAATGTAGGAAATTCAATTCCGGAAGCGGCCATCATTTCACAGCATCTCACTTCGTAGGTATTTCCTTCCGAATCTTTCCAGCTTGCCATCATTTGAACCTTATCATTGGTTTCGGAGGCGTCTGCCGCGGTGGCATCTGTTGCATCAATTTTAAGTGTTGCGTCCGCCATCACGATATTCTTATCACCAAATGGGTTTGGGCTTTTCGTTTCCGCGTACTTGCCATCCTCTGTTTTTCTCGCCATTGGAGGCAAACCGTTAATTCCCGGTGTTCCGGCAATAGCACGCGGCATCTCGGGAGTTCCAAAAACATTAGGATCTAATTTTCTTGGCGATGGCAGTATCACAAATACACCGCCGGAAGTTTGTTCAATTGAAACCTCAATTGGTCCTCCTAATAATTCCTGTGGTTGTGCATCCCGGTGGGCCTGAAGGTATCCTCTGTAGGGTGCCATTTCCTGTAACTTCTTTATCTGTTCTTTTTGATTTTCCTGTGCCTGAACAGCGTTTACAGGAAATATTAAAAAAAGCCCCAGAAAAATGGTAGTCAGCTTTACGATTACATTCCTTATTCTCTTGTTTTTTAAATCCATAACAGTAAGCTATTTTATTCGAAATTCCCTCTGTTAACTACATGAAATGTATATTATTATAGATTTATAAATTATTTTACAGATATGTTATAAAATAATTCTCTTGAAAATAAAATATATTAATGTCTATACAGTATTGTGTGCTGTTTCAGATGAATATTAAAAAATATTTTACACAAAACTCTCTGCTAAGCATCGATAACCGTTTCCCAGCCATCATAAGTCGCATCACATTTTTGAGCTGTCTCCATCACCAAAACAGTTAATCTGTTCATCACATCAGGATAAGGGATGATCTCTCTGAGGGCCATGCAAAGCCACTGGCCATTGTATGATCTGGTAATATGTCCAATATTAAAATCATATGAATTCAATTTTTCGGCGAGACTTAAAATCTGATCTTTTTTATCAGCAAAGAAATAGAAATGCACGGGACGTACCCGGTTCGGATTTTCATCGGGGTGGCCAATCCAGTTGTATATCTCCAGGTTGTCACTATAGTGAAGCGAGTACTTCTTGCTCATGCGGGAATTCTTGTTATTTATCCTAAATTGGCTTGCTGTTCTTTATATGGATATCAGATTGTCTTATAATATATAAAAAATTATTTATGTCTCTAATCCGGTTTTTAAAAAGGAAATGGATCATACAAAAACCATTTCCTGAAAAATGGCTCAGTCTGCTTGAAAAGCATGTACCGGTTTATCTTAAATTACCGGGGCATCTCAAAGAGCTTCTGAAATCGCGCATTGTTATTTTTTTGGATGAAAAACTATTTGAGGGATGCGGCGGACTGGTGCTGACCGATAAAATCAAAATCATCATTGCCTCTTATGCATCCGTTCTCATACTCAGTGAACCTTCCGATTATTACCCGGATTTGCAATCAATTCTTGTTTATCCTGACGAGTATATTGCCCCGGTAAATGAAGAGAGTGACGGGATTGTCACAGAAGGAACGGAAACCCGAAAAGGTGAGTACTGGAACCTGGGGACTATTGTTTTATCATGGAAAGATATCCGTGATAATATTTATGGCAAACAGAAAGGACAAAATCTTATCTACCACGAATTTGCCCATCAGCTGGATCACAGGTACGGACTCACGGCCGGAGTTGATGAGCAAGGTAATATTCACCGCGATGACCGCTGGACCCAAACCCTGGCAAAAGCTTATCGCAGGCTTCGCTATCCTAAACACAAACGCGGCCAAAAATCTGTGCTGGACAACTATGGAGCTACAAATCCGGCTGAATTTTTTTCCGTAGCAACAGAAGCTTTCTTCGAAAACCCTGTCCGTTTGCAAAATGAACAACCGGAAGTTTATGAGCTTTTGAAATCATTTTATGACCTGGACCCTACGGGATGGAATTAGGTTGCAGAATGATTGTAGTGTCTTTATACCTTAAGCGTGCTGCTAAAAGAACAACCCTTACCCCGATTTAAACTTATCACATTGAGAATTTACCCTCTTCCCTGGCTATAAATCCGATTTCAGCGAATCGGGCAGCACAATTCCCAGTCTTTTGGCACGTTCTTCCCAGTTTTTTCGAGCCAGTTTCTGCATATCTTCAATAGCATCAATCTCATCTACGATCTCCATGCCGATCAGTGTCTCCACCACATCCTCCATGGTAACAACCCCGGATAGCCCTCCATATTCATCTACCGCAACGGCAATATGTTCCTGTTTTTCGAGCAGACGTTCAAAAAGAGCCTGGAGCGAAATATTTTCAGGCACTATTAATATCTCCCGTTTAAGTTCTTTCAGTTTTTTGTCACCCTTGTTTTCCGAGAGATGTAAATAGAGATCATTCTTCAGAACATACCCGGTTATATCCTCATCACTTTTACCATATACAGGGATTCTCGAAAAACGCAGTTCATTCAGGCTTTTCATAACTTCGTTGATGGTTTGATCTTCCGAAAATTTTAAAACCACAACACGCGGAGTCATGATATCTATTACTTTTAGTGATTTAAATCGAATCAGGTTCATGAAAATATTGGATTCGCTCTCTTCAAACACTCCCTCTTCAGCCCCCTTTTCGGCCATTGCACTGAACTCTTCACGACTCAGTGTCGGCTGGTTTTTATCTTTTGAAAGCCAGCCCGTAATTCCCTTGGCAAGTATTACAAAAGGATATATCGCAATGATCAGAAATTTGGTTGTTACTGCAGCAAACGGGGCAAGGTTTTTCCAATAAGTAGCGCCCAGTGTTTTGGGAATAATTTCAGACAAAACAAGAATCAGGAGAGTCAAAACTGCCGATGTAATTCCAACATATGCACTTCCGAAAACGATCTGTGCCTGGGCACCAACTCCGGCAGCACCCACCGTATGAGCTATTGTATTCAGGCTTAAAATTGCTGCTAAAGGGCGGTCGATATCATCTTTGAGAGAGCGCAGCTGCTTCCCGGTTTTACTGCCGTCTTTTTCGAGTACCATTACATAGGAGGGTGTAACAGACAGCAGAACAGCCTCAAGAATGGAGCATAAAAAAGATACTCCGATGGCTAAAAACAGGTAAATAATCAATAAATTCATACTTGCAAAGATATAGCATTATCACGTGACCGGAAAATTTTCAGCATCTCTTTTTATTTTATAATCAACGGTTTTCGTAGAGGGCCTCATGATAGGTTTGTTGAATTTTAGCTGTAACAGGTCCGGGTTTGCCGCTGTTAACTGGTTTTCCGTCTATCTCAACAACCGGCTGAATATCCGTGGTTGTACCTGTAAAAAAGATCTCATCTAAATCAAACAGATCCTCTTCCCGGATGCCTGTAAAATCTGTTTCCACATTTAATCTCATTGCGATCTCCAGAACAACCCCTCTCGTAATTCCTTCTAAGAGGTAATTTGTTGCAGGATAAGTTATAAGCCTGTTTTTTTGTACGCCAAATATGTTTGCGTTCGGGCTTTCCGTTACCACTCCGTCCCGGATCAGGATTGCACTTTGAACACCCGCTTCCAAAGCTCGCTGGCGCGCCATTGTGTTCGGAAGAAGGTTAACAGACTTTATATTACAACGAGCCCATCTCAGGTCTGCCATAGTAATAACCCTGATGCCAGACTTCTGTAACTCGAGGTGTGGCGAGAACGGTTCTGACGCTACAAATATAGTGGGTTCTACTGCAGGATCCGGCCATGGGTGAGTCCTTGGACTGGCCGCACCACGTGTGATCTGAAGATAGATGGTCGCTTCGTTTTTTATAAGATTGTTTCTTTCTATAAGCTCCCTGAACACACCTGGTAAACTCTTCCTGATTTTTTTTTCAACATCCAGGCCCATAGCATCCAAGCTCTCATTCAGCCGTTCGAGATGAGCCTGTTCTCTGAATATCTCTCCATGAACAACCCGGAAGACCTCGTAAACTCCGTCCCCGAATAAAAAACCACGGTCCGATACATGCACTTTAGCATCATCCTGATGCAGGTATGAACCATTCAGATAAACCAGCATATTTTTATGTTTGATTTCAGTTTTCAGCAGATGCCGATTGCGGATTCACTATTCAGCCGTTTTTTTCTGCTCTTCCAGTCTGGCATAAAGCGGGTCATGAAGCCATGAAACCGTTTGTTATGTAACCGCTCAAGAAGATGCACCATTTCATGGACAACCACATATTCCAGGAGTTCGTGATCCATCTTGGCCAGCTCCAGGTTCAGCCAGATTCTCTTTGCACGGATATTACACGTTCCCCAGCGCGTCTTCATCTGCTTTACTCCAAAATCATGAACCTTCACCCCCATCACTGGCTCCCATCTCCTGATCAGTTTTTCAATCTCGTTTTTCAGATTTGACCGGTACCACTCTTTTAAAATCATTTCCCGTTTTGAAACATCAGCACCGGGTCTTACCTGCAAAATCAGTCTGTCCGGCGGAATGATTTGTACCCGGGGTTTTTTGTTCTTTTCCCTGACCTGCAAGCTGAACGGTTGTCCAAAAAAATGATGAATTTCACCACTTTCACAGACCGGCTGATGAACCTTTCTCTTTTTCTGAAAATTGGAAAGATGTTTTTTGATCCAGCTCATTTTGGAATTGGCAAACTGCCTGACCGTCTCATCTCTTGTGTGAACCGGGCATGATATTCTGACCTGGCCGGATGGTTTTACACGCAGATTCAGGTTTTTGATATTCTTTTTAACCACATCAATGGTGATGCCTGAGATTGTAATACGGTAAGCCGGCTTGTTCTTCTTTTTTCGGTTAAACATATTCAACAATACAGAGATTCTTAGATATCTGAAAACTGAATTTTCATCAAATACGATTCAGAAAAACGTCCTGACCAAAAAAACCTGATTGGAAATTTAAATCTAAAAAGAGCAGGGCCTGCATCAATAGTTCCTTTTTTTATCTCCTGCTTTTTTTACAGCTTCTTCCACAGGGGTATCACCTGAAACAAGGTCAAGGGTAAGTCCGGCGGTTTCCGGTGTTTCCAAAATTTCAGCCAGCACTGCGGCTATATCTTCACGGGGTATTTCCCCGGTTTCCAGGTCGGGGGCGAGTGCAACTTTACCGGTTCCCGGTTCATTGGTGAGTCTGCCGGGTTTAATGATGGTATAATCCAGACCGCTCTTTTGCAGTGCCTCATCTGCTTCAGCTTTTGCCTTTTGATATACCCTGAACACCTCGTTGCCTCTCGGTTCATCCAGGCCCATAGCACTGATCATCACATACCTGCCGATCCCATTTCTTATTGCTGCTTCAATCAGTTTGATGGCGCCGTCGCGGTCAACTGTCCATTTCCGTTCTGCACCGCTGCCGGGACCTGCACCTGCTGCAAAAACAACGGCATCCGCATCGCCCACTGCATCCGAAATATCATCGTGCTCTTCGATATCACAAATCACCGGTTCAGCTCCGGCTTCGCGCAGGTCACCCGCTTGTTCTGTTTTCCGGATAATGCCCCTTATTTCATGCCCTTTCTCTTTCAATATCGGATGCAGATGCATCGCAATTTTACCGTGTCCGCCAACAATTGTAATAGTCATATTCGTGATTTTTAGTTAACCTTGAGCATATTTTATAATGTAACAACTGTACTCTAAACCTGCGAGTGTGCCCGGCGCTTTTCCGGATTTCCCAAAGCGTTTGGATCACTACTCACATCTCCTCTGCGCCTCCTTGCGGCCTTGGCGGTTCATCCCCTGCAAGATCTGAGTTCACAGAGAATTAAACCGCCGGGAAACACTAAGGTTTTCAGATACCATGTTCATCCCATAAATCCACAACACCACAGGACCTCCGTACGCCGCGAGGTCGCTAAAACAACCAAAAGTAAAAAAATGAAAATCGAACAACATTTACCCGGTATCTCTTTTCAAAAAAATACTTTTTCTGCTTTTTTTTGATTATCTATATACCTGTTTAAAATTTAACTAGTCATATTATAACTACTTATGTACAGAACATTAACAACTCTTTTAATTTACGCGTTTGTATCCCTTATGATATCAGGCGGACTCTCTGATCAGGTTTTTGCTCAATCTGAAAATCCAAAAATTGAACTCGATCAGGAAACAATCGTCCTGAATGTAGGCGATGAAACTAAAATCAGCGCCAGGGTTTTAGGCTCAAATGGAGAGGTTTTACCGGACACGGTCTCATTTTTCTCACGAGCCAGGCGTTCACTTGCCGTAACGCGTGAGGGTGATGTAAAAGCTCTCGCTCCCGGTCTGTTCACTATCCTTGCCATCAGACCGCCAAGTGGTGATTCGCCCATGCTTCGGGCCCAGGTCACAGTTCAGGTAGAATATCCGCCGCTGGATCGTATAGCGTTTGTTGACGCTCCTCAAAAATTATATGAAGGAACAACCCGCCAGCTCGAAACCGAAATATATGACAAGATGGATTTCTTCCGGGAAGACCTGGATGTTGACAACTTCACATCATCCAATACGGATATTGCTGAAGTGGATAAGTTCGGAACCATTCATGCAAAAAAAGCCGGCAGGTTTACGCTTACAGCCTCTGTTGAAGGTATTACAGAATCATTTTCTGCTGCCGTGGTTAAAAATCCTGTAACCTCCATTGAAATCAATACGGGAAGCGAAACTGTACGAACCGGAGATGTTATTACGATTGATGCCCTGGCAAAAGATAAAAAAGGTGAAATTGTTGAAGATGCTCCTTTTATCTACTCATTTACTGCCAAACCGGATGACGACAGGGGCCCCGCCGCGCCGGCTCAAATCAACCAGGATGGTAAATTCGTTGCCAATAAAGCAGGATACTATACCCTCTCGGTCCGGAACGCTTCAACCATTTCCGATCTGACCGTTCGGGTAAATCCAAGAAATGTTCAGCGCGAAGTTGAAGTGGTTGGTCACGGTGCTGTTACAGATGTGCCTACGTCCGACCTCTGGGTCTGGGAAGGCGTTGATGGACGCGACTATGCAGTAACCGGCACTCATGTGGGCCGCGGTGAAGCCTTTTTCTGGGATGTTACCGACCCTGCAAATATGACCATCATCGATACGGTTACTGTGGATGCGCGTGTGGTAAACGATGTAAAAGTATCAGACGACGGACGAATTGCCGTTATCACACGTGAAGGTGCTTCTAATCGCAAAAACGGTCTTGTTATACTGGATGTTTCTGATCCCTCAGATGTGGAGATCATCTCCCGTTTTGATGACGGTCTCACAGGCGGTGTGCACAATGTCTTTTTGTATGAAGATCATATTTACGCTATCAATAACGGGCGCCGGTATGATATCATCAATATTGAAGATCCGAAAAATCCTTATCGTGTCAGCCAGTTTGAACTTGAAACACCAGGGCACGCCGTTCATGATGTGTGGGTAGTGGATGGGGTTGCCTACTCATCCAACTGGACGGATGGCGTTGTTGCCGTTGATATCGGCAGTAACCTGGACGGCGATATGCAGGGAATCGGGGGATCACCCGAGAACCCTGTAGAACTGGGCCGATACACCTACCCAAGCGGCTGGAATCATGCAGCATTTCCTTTTAAAAGTGAATCAGCAGACAAATTTTACATAGCAGCCGGAGATGAAGCATTCCCGGGAGGTGTTCCGGCCGGATGGATCCATTTCTTTGAACTGGACGACTGGGACAACGCCAAAGAAGTTGCCCGTTATGAAGTGCCCGAAGCCGGTACCCACAATCTCTGGATCGAAGGTGATGTGATGTACGTGGCCTATTACCAGGGCGGCCTCCGGGTGGTTGATATCAGTGGTGAACTGATGGGAAATCTTTACGACCAGGGTCGTGAAATTGCACGCTTTCTCCCGAGAACCGATGAGGGCCGTGCACCAAACACACCGATGTCATGGGGACCGCAACCCTACAAAGGTTTGATCTATGTTTCTGACATGAGTTCCGGCCTTTGGGCTCTTCGCCTGAAACCCGCTGAAGAAGAGGTGACGAGTGCTCCTTAGTTGATATCTGCCGGTAAGAAGGTTTGAGGATTTTCGGTTCAGAATATATCGGATCTTCTTCCCGGTTTTCACCAATCGTTCCTAACGGAACGAGATCCAATATGTCATATATACCTGAACTACCCACCAAATGTCCCTAGGCAGGACATTTTCCCAGATTATATATTGTAAATAAAAAATTTTTGCCATACAAACGCGATTGATTTTAACTGAAAAGATCAGCTTACTATCAAAACGCCTATTCACGACATTTATCTCTATACTACAATTTAATTGATAGGTATGCCCAATTTCCGTCCCATTCGGGACGACTGGTGGGTAGTTCAATTTTGTGGTATACATTAACTCGTTCCGTCAGGAACGGCTGGTGTAACAGGGGTTGGTATTTACGGCAAAATCAAAAATGATTTGTTTTTAACCTGTCATCAGGGCAAATTGAGTTTTACGTTATTATGTCCAATCTAAAATACCTGTATGTTTATGGAGCTTAGTGAATTTCAGTCTGATATCATCATTGAACCTTTCCGGATTCGTTCCGTTGAACCCATCCGTTTTAAAACCATCAAAGAGAGAAAATTAATTCTTAAAAAGGCCGGCTATAATCCGTTTCTCATAAAGGCAGAAGATGTATTGATTGATCTTTTAACAGACAGCGGAACCGGGGCCATGTCCTCACAACAGTGGTCGGGCATGCTTGCAAGTGATGAATCTTACGCAGGATCGGCCTCTTTTTACAGGTTCGAATCGTCTGTTCAGGATATTACCGGGTTCAAACATGTGATCCCCACCCACCAGGGCCGGGCAGCCGAGAACATTCTCTTTACTGCACTTGCCGGTGAAAATGACGTTGTTCCCAATAATACTCATTTCGACACCACGCGTGCACATGTAGAGCACAACCAAGCTGAAGCGCGGGATATGGTTATTCCTGAAGGACGCGACCCGCGGGATGAGCATCCTTTTAAGGGTAATATGGATATCGATAAACTGGTCAAAACCATCGAAACCGAAGGAAAAAATCGCATTCCTGTTATAATGCTGACCGTAACCAATAATTCGGGTGGCGGTCAGCCCGTGAGCATGCAAAACATCCGCACGGTTTCCGGAATTGCACGGGATCACAACATCCCTTTTTTTCTGGATGCCTGCCGGTTTGCCGAAAATGCCTGGTTCATCAAAAAAAGAGAAAAAGGATATGCGGACAAATCGCCGATAGAGATTGCCCGTGAGATGTTCAGTTATGCAGATGGCTGTACCATGAGCGCAAAAAAAGATGGAATGTCGAACATTGGAGGTTTCCTGGCGCTGAACAGTGATAAACTTGCGGAACAGTGCCGCAGTATGGTGATACTCACCGAGGGATTTCCCACATACGGAGGAATGGCCGGTTATGATATGGAAGCCGTTGCCCGCGGGCTTTACGAAGCACTCGACGA
>Ga0102928_1002775_pt1 | contig 10395 bp, 9 predicted proteins | sample SalPonR1_B_D1_MG_FD_78504 | JGI IMG/M metagenome (GOLD analysis project Ga0102928, IMG submission 78504) | Salt pond soil microbial communities from South San Francisco under conditions of wetland restoration - Salt Pond MetaG R1_B_D1_MG | ecosystem: Environmental > Aquatic > Marine > Intertidal...
CCGGAGTGGCAGAGCCGCCTCTCGCCCGAGGATTATCGCGGCCTGTCCCCGCTCATCTACCTCCACATCAACCCCTATGGCCGGTTCGAGGTCGATCTGGAAAAGCGGATCGATTTCGAACCCATGGTCGCATAGAGGCATTCATGGCGAAAAGAGAACCGCAAGTCCTGCGGCTGAAAATCACCCTTGAGCATGTCGATCCCGCGCCGTGGCGTGGAATCGAGATCCGGTCGGACAAGACCTTGCCACACCTGCACGATGCTATTCAGGCGGCCTTCCTGTGGAACGACATGCACCTTTGGGATTTCCGGGTTGGTGATCGCAAATATGAGAGGAAGGACGGAGAGTTTTGGATGGAACCGATGTTCGACCCGCCGATCATGGAAGTCACCACGAAGAAGCTCGACTTCTTCTTGAACGCCAAGGTTCCCCCTGTGACTTACACCTACGATTTTGGAGATGACTGGGTCCATCGCGTCGAGCTGGTTTCAAAGCGTTCGGTCGAGCCGGCTGAACCTTTGCCACGTTTTGTCGGCGGTCAGTGGGCGACGCCCCCTGAAGATATTGGTGGCCCACCAATGTACGAGGCGTTCAAGGAGGCGCGTCATGACGCAAATCATCCAGAACACGAGTGGGGCAAAGAGGCCGGATACGTTGATTGGGATCATGATGAAATTCACGCCGATGCTGTCAGTGAGCAGTTCACGAAACTGCAAAGGCAAAAGACACGGCGGACATCACGTTGGGTTATGGAGGGCTAGAAGCGTCATTTAGAGTATACTCAAAGCAGCGCGGCGCATGAACACCAACCGCCGTGGAATATCTGTTCACTTTGGGCCTATTTTGATATATTGAACACATATCGTCATAGGCACACCCAAAATGAACAGATCGAGCCCCAAAATCGGCTATGCCCGAACATCGACCGTCGATCAGAACCTCGATGCCCAAATCGAGGCGCTGACAGCCGCAGGATGTGGGATGGTGCGCCAAGAACAGCGAAGTGGGGCCACGCTTGAGGGTCGTCCCGAGCTGAAGACGATCCTCGACTTCATCCATCCAGGTGAAACCTTGGTGGTCACTCGGATCGACCGACTGGCCCGCTCGATGCAGGATCTTCAGGCTATTGTCGCCAGGCTGAAGGAAAAGGGTGCCCATCTGGCGGCCACCGAGCAGCCCGTGGATACCTCCACGGCGACGGGCAAAGCGTTCTTCGACATGCTTGGCGTCTTTGCGGAGTTTGAGACCAACCTCCGCCGCGAGCGGCAGGCCGAAGGTATCAAGGCTGCCAAACGCAAAGGGGTCTATCGGGGTCGCCCACCCAAGATCGACATGGCCGCCATTCGGGCCAAGCTTGGTACAGGCCTCTCTCCAACGGAAATTGCCCGCGAGATGGGGGTCTCGCGCGGGACTGTCTATAAAGCAAAGGCTGAAATGCTGAAGAGCAACAAGATCATAGAGGGGCGGACTGCATGAAAAAGCCCCCACGCAAGCGACAGCCGTCCGCGTCCAAGGCGCCTGCGCAAACACAGGTCAAGGTGCCACCACCACGTAACCTGACCCCAGAGCTTTGCGATCGGCTGCGCAAGGACATGATGAAGGCATGCCTTGCAGTGGCAGAAACCCACGGGCTGACAGTCGAAGGGGGCGATCTCGCGAATATCGACCTGCGCCACAGTTTTGAGATCAGCTTCCGCGTCGGCATCCCGCAGGAGGACGGCGCGATCTATTCCCCGGACAAGGCCATGTTCGAGGTTCTTGCACCTCATTTTGGGCTAGAGCCCTCAGACTATGGCCGCACCTTCCGGTCAAAGGATGAGTTGTTCCGCATTGTCGCCATCAATCCCAACAGGCCGAAATACCCAGTCAGTGCTGAACGCGTCTCAGATGGAAGGGGTTTCAAGTTCCCCGCAGATAACGTCGCCATGTACCTGCAGAATTCAGCCGCCTATCCGGCGGGGAGGCACACCGCCGCCGCGTTCAACCGCGCCATGCATCTCTCAGCCGCCTATCCGGCGGGGAGGATTGGCGGCGCTGTCGCGGCGGTCTTGGGGCTTCTCTCAGCCGCCTATCCGGCGGGGAGGCGAAGCGTTGCGCGCGGATGGCGTGGCCTTATTCTCTCAGCCGCCTATCCGGCGGGGAGGGACGACATGGCACATGCCGAGATGGATAGGAGTCTCTCAGCCGCCTATCCGGCGGGGAGGGGACGCGGGTCAGGCGCGGGTTCTACGTGGTATCTCTCAGCCGCCTATCCGGCGGGGAGGTCAAGGCGCGTAGGGACAAGGCCGTCAATTCATCTCTCAGCCGCCTATCCGGCGGGGAGGACAAAAAGATGCTTGTCTTGGCTGCGATGATATCTCTCAGCCGCCTATCCGGCGGGGAGGACGAACTGTCGATGCCCTCCATCTTCCGCACGTCTCTCAGCCGCCTAGCCGGCGGGGAGGAGCCCACCGGCGTCTTCATGCGCGATGGTGAGTCTCTCAGCCGCCTATCCGGCGGGGAGGGATGGGTCCAGCTTGCGCTTTCGCACCGTCAATCTCTCAGCCGCCTATCCGGCGGGGAGGGACCGCATCATTGCCAATGCCGACCAATTCCGTCTCTCAGCCGCCGATCCGGCGGGGAGGCAGGGCTTGTGCAGCACCCGCGTGCGGTAATCTCTCTCAGCCGCCTATCCGGCGGGGAGGGGTAGTTACCGATGCGCCGCTTGCTGACAACTTCTCTCAGCCGCCTATCCGGCGGGGAGGATTCGCAAATTTGGTCTTGCGGCAACCCATAATCTCTCAGCCGCCTATCCGGCGGGGAGGAGTATCGAGGAGGCAGCGGCGCGTGCGGTGAATCTCTCAGCCGCCTATCCGGCGGGGAGGGCTTCCGTTTCTCGAAGAAAAAAAACGAATTCAGAGGGTTACGTGCCGACCCCGCAGCAAACCATATTTTCAAACAGCAAAGATAAGCTATTGTTTTTTAGCAGCTTTTCCAAAGGGCAAAAAAAGATCCTCGAAAAGATCTCGCGTGAACCCTGTAAAATCAGTGTATGTCATCACTGGTTCAAGATCATCCCCATAATCGGAGATTTCCACCTGCATAACACGGCCAAGCTCGCCAGGCTCGACCTCGGCGCCGCCCGCCATCTCCTGCCAGGCGCGCTCGGTCATCGCATCGAACAGGAAACACCCCGGCATGATTTCGACAGTCAGGGCGGCCTCGCTGGCAGGCTGAAGTTCGCTGTTCCGCGTGCCGGGCGCGAGATCCCGGTACCAGGTGGCGTCCCGCAGATCATCTCCGACAAGCTTGTAGAGAACCGATCGCGTATCCGATCTCCGGAACTTGCGCACGACGCACATGCGCTGCGTCATACGCGCTGACACGCGACGGATATACCGGCCAAGCGGCGCTTCGGCGTTGTCACGGGACGCATCGACCATCTTTTCGCGCAAGGCGATCTCCGCATCGCGCAAGGGGAAAGGCACGGTCGTTTCCAGGATCGGTGCGGCGTTGATCACAGAAAGATCGGTGTTCCCGGTAAGATCCTTGAATAGCCTCCCCGCGAAAGTATCGAGATCCGGCGTCCCAACACCCGTTATGCGCGGTGTCTCGGTTTCGACACCCGGCATGGCCAGCTTGCCGCCCTGCATCGCGATCGGGCTGCGCCCGAGGATGAGCAAGTTCGTATGGATTCCGGCCGCGGGCCGGTGGCGCCACACCCGGCCGGCAGCCTGGATGATCGAGCGCGTCGAAATCGGATCCAGGATCGCCCAGTCGAAGTCCAGGTCGTTCCCGGTCTCGATGACAGGAGACGTGACGAGAACGATCTCGATGTTTTTCACGCCCGCGTCGGACGCGCGTTCAAACACATCTTCGGCATGGCAAAGGGACTTCAAACCTTCATTCGGGTCATCGCCTTTACGGGTGAGAGCGCGCTTCAGCCGTGTCTCGATCCAGCCGCGATGCAGTCGCGGAAACTGGGAATGAAGGCACAGCACAACACGCAGGTGATCGTCGAGTTCTCCGGAAGGAAGCTGCGCGGCCAGCGCCGCGGTGTGTGAAATCCGGGTCATCCGAACCATGCCGAAAGACACGCGAAACCCGTCGATGCTTTGGGCATTGCGCACGTGCAGTGACCGGCAGGATTGATCGACCTGACTGACCAGATCTTCCCAACCCTCACAGGCCGGCAGGATCTCCGCACGTCGCGCGGGCGGAGCCGCCTTCAATGCAGCCAGCGTGACCTCTGAGCTTTCCGAAAGGATTTCATCCAGGGTCTCGCCGTTCTGGTTGGTCCGGCAGGACCCGGGTGCGTCCCCTATCACCAGGAGATTTACATGATCGGCGACGCCGCGCGATGCAGCGAAGACGGACCATCCCTCCCGGTAAGCCGCGTGAAGCGCTTGCGCGATGTCCGGCGTCAGGGTGGCCGACATGATGATGACCCGCCGGCCAGCGGAAGCGGCCTGGTAGACCAAGCGGCCGATCGCGGCGATGTCCTCGCCCTCGAACTGGTCAATCTCGTCGAGGATCAGGTCGGACGTCGCCACCCGCAGGGACTGCATGAGATACCGAGAGTTCACGGGTGCTGCGACTCCCATGAGGTGGTCGATCGTGCCCACCATGATCGGCGGAGATACGAGTCTGCGTGCCGCGGCAGCCTTGGGACCTTTCCCCTTGCCGGGATCGGCGGCCGACAGGATCTTCTCGAAGAACGCAGGCAGGCCACGGCCCGTATCGAGAGACAAGGACCTCAGCCAGTCTGCCTCCCGTTCGTCGCCCGGATCGGGCACTGCGCCGGTGGCCATTTCCACTTTCAGCCAGTCGGGGATCTCAATCTGGCTTTCCGATCCGGTCGCGTCAGGCTCGTCCGCCTGAACGCCATGCGCGAAGGACAGCGGAGCCTGACCAACCAGAACGGAGACGTCCTGGTCGTTGAACCCGAGATCCGAGACATATTCGGTCGCCGATTGGGTCGCCAGAACACGCAGGCTGAGCCCGAGGCTCATGCGGAACGCGCGCCGCTCGGGCCGTGCATCACCAAAGGTGGCGCCCGCGAGGATCGTCGGTGCGGCGCGGGTTTTTCCTGTTCCGGTTCCGGCCATCAGGCAGGCAAAGAAGCCTCCCTCATGAGCCTCGCAGAGCGCCCTTGCCGCGCGCGCGGCGTCAGATTGCCACCTGAACCGTGGATTTTCCGAGAGAGCAGGGAAGGCGATATCCGTTGGGACGTCGGCCTCATCGAGTGCCGGAAAGCCATCGGCATAACGCTCGAACAGATCGACGCCATGTCGCGCCGCGGCGTGAACGCGGCGAACGTGCTGGCCGAGACTGTCTGCGGCCACAAAGCCTCGCCTGTCCGGTCCTGGCAGCGTGTTCGCGAGGTGCTCAGGATGACATTCGGATGGCTGCTTGCTCGCGGACCCGAAATGATCGGCCATCATCAGGCCGGCGCGGAGGAACACGTCGAGACCGATGGTCGCCTGACCGGTATGCAACGCTTGCGTCTCGGCGCAAAGCGCGTCCAGCCACCATGTTTCGTGCCAAAAGGCGGTACCGGGCGCGATCGCCATGTCGCGCAGGCTGTCGAAGTCATCGGTTTGCCTAACGTGACGCGCAGCGAGGGGTTCAAGAAGATTGCTTCCCCCATCGGGCAGTCGGTGATGCGTCTGGATGAGCATGCCGATTGCATGCGCGAGACTGCCCTCTCGTTTCAGAAAATCGAAAGGCAGGGGGCTTTCAGGGTGCATCGCGATGACCCCCAGAGGACGTCGGACCGCATCACATGCCGTGTCGATGTCTTGACCACGCAAATCGCACAGGGCTTTTGGCAGCGCCTCATCCAGCGTCTTGCCGAACAGCTGATCCCAGACAGCAGCGGAGTGCAGCTCGTGGCGCACGGGATCGGCTTCCGGTGCGTTGCCCTTGAGCGCGCGCTGCAGCTTGTTTTGGAACAGGACCGTGGCTTTTCCGAGATCGTGAAACAGCGCGGCAATGCGGACAACGGAGCGATTGACAGAGGCTGTCTGGGATTTGGTGATCTGCGCCGGCCGGGAGGCGACGGGCGCGATACCGGTCTCGGAGAAGGCGTGTTTCGCCCCGATCCGGACGAGCGGAACACGGCTTTCATGGGCGCTACGGATTTCATGCAAAACGACGGCCGTGTTCCGTGTCGCCTCCTTGCGCAACTCGCGCGTGACGCGATCAAGGCAGGCATTCGTGGCTTTCCCGCGCCAGGTCCGGTCTCCAATGCGCCAGAAATACCGATCGAGGATCTGTGCAACCTTCGGTCGTGCCTTCTTCGCGGAGCGGCAGACGGCGATGATCTCACGCATCGGAGGACCCCGCGCCAGATGGCCTCGTTTCTGGCAAACCGGCAGCGATCATCCGGTTCACCGTGTCGATCGCCTCCTTCAGGATCTGCCTGTCGTCGAAGGCGTCGATCATGCGTGCTCGGAAAGTGTTTTCCGGTGTGTCATCGCGCTTGGACAGGATCGAGGCGAACGCGAGCGGAAGGACCAGCGCGTCCTTGAAGCCGTCGGCAAGGTCGAAAACGAGACCGCCCGCGCGCGACTTGCCGTGAAAGATCGACATGTGTGGCGGGATCCCGAGCGCCCAGAGGGCGGCGCCAGCCATGCCGTAGCAAAGGTAGTTCCCGTGATCGATCAGGTGATTGACCTGCCGCATGGGGTCCTTCGTGTCCGGCTTTCCCTCCGATCCCGCGTCGCGGCGGAATTTGCCGTGCTTGTCGAGACCCGACATGCGGGAAAACTCCGCGTAACAAGCTTTCGAGAACTGACCCTCGACACCCAGCAGCTGCTGGATGTCCCGAACGCCTGCGACATCCTCCGCGAGCCTGATGCAGATCCTGTTCAGCCCGTTAGTCTCCCGCACTTTCAAGTATTTCCGGGCATAGGCGCCGCCGATCTTTTTCATCCGCTCCGAGCGATCCCGCATGACGGCTTTCGCAGCGGCGAGCGATCGCGGTTCTTCCAGGTAGACGGGAAGCATCTCCCGAAAGTGGCGCGTCGCCGTGTAGGTCGTGAGCGCGCCCATATGCATGGGCGATCCGCCGGATCCGGTCACCGCGAGATGGACGCCTTCTTCTCCGAGAAGACGCATCGCGTCCTGCGTGATCGAGGTTCCCTGGCCCATGAACAGGACCGCCAAGTTCACGTGGGGGATGTTGTATTCGCGGTGATGTTCATCGTCGGTGATGTGATAAACAATCCGGCCGCCATCCACGCGGATACGGGCGCGCTCGAGGTAGAGCGCGCCTTCCCGGTCCGTTGCGAGCAGGCGTGGACCGCCCTTATGCCGCATCATCGCCCTCGCGCGCCGCGTCAGGGTAGACCGGGAGAACAGCCATCTGGTTTGAGGCGGGGCTGGAAAAGCCGTAGGTGCTGATCATGAGAGGCGCGTCGGTCATCTCCGCGATCACCTGGCGCACATGCAGGACGGCGTTCCCATAGCGCAGGGACAACGCGGTCAAATCGTTCCCCCGGACTTTTGCGCTCTTTTCTTGCCATGGCTTTCCACGCCGATCAGCTCGGGCCTTGTTCCGGCGGAGCCAGCCAGATGTGTATTTTTCGCAGCGACGATCCCGCACGTATGCCGCTCCGATTTCGCCAGGCTCCAAGAACGCCTCGTCGATCTCCAGAGGCTGCACCATTCCACGCCGGATGAGCGACTTGACGCCGTCAAGATCAGATAACGTGCCCAGGCTTGCTTCAGAACCGATGAGCTCGATCTCGTGACCGGCCAGCATGCAATTGCGTCCCATGCGCATGGTTGGAAGCGCCACGGCGATGAAGTCCTTCACGGACCCGTGCCGGTTCGCGTGGTGAACCGCGTCGAGAGCCTTTTCCCGGACATCGCCCGCAGCCCCGAGCTCGATCACCGCCTGGACCGGTTTGATCAGCAGCCGGGCGGTGCCATGGCACCGCCCTTTCCCTTCGTTCAGGCGCTCTGTCATCCGTTTGCCTCGGCGTTCTTGGAGCTGGATCCAAAGACGCCACCGCGGACGAGGTTCGCCATCACGAAATGCACGTCACCGGAGAGGTCAGACGGTGTGGATGCGGCCTCGACGGCCTCGAGAAGCGGAGCAGCTTTCGCGCGCAGATCGTAGAAGCTGTTTTTCACGCCACCGTTGCTCGATGCAGAGCGCAGGACATCGCTGGTCTCCTGGACGCCGCCATAAGGGTTGACGGCGACCGCGGCGTCATGGCTGTCGCTGCCATGCCAGACATCGATATGGCGCAGGGCTGCCCCGATCTTCTGGCTGTGCATCGAGGCCTGGCCGATCGTGCGCGACTCGATCCGCGTCGGAAGCTTGGCGTAGATGCGGCTGAGTTGGTCGTCCTTTTTCGCATCGCGCACGTATTCCTGCGAGGGAAAGATCTCCTGGCCCGCCAGCATGGGCGCGTTCCAGCGCACCGATACCGTGAACGCCTCCTTGTCCGTGTTGGACAGACCATGGGCGATCCCCTCGATCAGCGCCGCCAGATCGTCCATACTTCCGGAAATCATCGCATCCTGCATGACCTCCGGGCCGGCAGGCTTTTCCAGCGACAGCTTGAACGGGTCGAAGGCAATCTCGCGCCCATCGAAAGCGACCGTCACGGTCATGGCATCGGCCTGGAAGCGGTTGCGCCAGGCAAAGCGGGCATTGGCGAGGTTCCAGGCGAAGAGCTCCGCCAGGACGGAATACCCGCCTGCAGCCTTGTATCCGGAGGCGAGGCGGACGTGGGTCTCGCCAACCATGGTGTTGCCGCAGGCGTGCGGGCGCAGGGAAAGCGGCATGAAGCGGATCGAGAAGGACAGTTCCACACCGTCATGGCCTTGCGGGATCACCGCATATTCAACCGATTGTGGGTTGCTCTTGCCAGGGTTCTTGGCTTTGTCCTCGGAAGACTGTCCGCGGACGCCCTTTTCGAGAACCTCGATCGGCGTCTTCTTCGCGGCATCCTCAGAAGACGTGGCGAAGAAGAGCCCTTCGGTAATTTGGACCGAGCGGGCATAGGCGAGCATGCCCGTCTCGAACGACGGACCGGTGGGAGCCTTGGGAGCCTTAGCCATAGACGATGTCCTCCTTGTGGATGGCGTTGGACAGATAGGATGGATGACCGAAGAGGTGATCGCCCCCGACGGTCCAGGACCAGAACAGGGAAGCCAGATTGGCCTCCGCCAGCCCGGTCAGGCGAGAATTTCGGACAGAGACAAGCTCGGCCAGGCCGAGGATCGGCTCGGCGAAGACATGCGGAATGTCGGGATCGCGGCGCCGAATGCGCCGAGGCGCCTCATCGGGGTCTTCCAGAAGACGGTAGCCGGCCGCGACAGGCACGAACCATCCCGATCCCGGTTTCCGTTCATCCGGGAAAAGCGTGTCCAGGACTGTGGTGAAGCTTTCGTCATCCCCCGTGCTGACCTTGCAGGTCTCAGGGAGATCAGGATCGGGCGGCAGCAAGGCGTAGCCGCGCCGCAAACCCTTGAAAGCGCTACCATCGGGCGGTGACACGTCGACCTTGATCCGATCGTTCTGGATGATGCCACCGGCAATCCGGCGGCGCATAAGCGCATCCGCAAGATCCGTGTCGCTGTCGCATTCAGGAATATCTAGGATCAGAGAGAGATCGACCGATCCGACCATGTCTTCCATCGTCTCGATCGGAGAGAAGGATCCGGACTTGTTTTCCATTTCAGGCTTGGTTCGGCCATCCGAAGGCGTGACGCGGTGCAGGATCGGCATCACGCGCCCTGACCAGGGCGTAAGCCCGAGATCACGCACGATCGCATCCGCCAAGCCGATGAAAGACAACGGGCTCGGCAAGCCAGCGGCATAATCGTTCATCAGGAGATTGACGCGGGCTGCCTGGATGTTTTTCGCAACGAAGATCATGCGTTCTCGGTGTCCTTGAATTTCATGAAGCGGTGCTGGAAATGGGCGCTGGCTAGGGCCTTGCGGGCTTTATCGAAATCGTCATTCGGCCAGGGTCGACGCAGGAGCACGCGGTCAGGCTTCGGAGGCTGCGGGATATCGTCGGGACTGCGGCCAGCCTCTTTGACGGCAAAATGTGCTTCTTCGACCGTCTCGGCAATGAAGTCTGCCGCGTCCCGGATCAGGCGATCCGCGGTCCTGTCGAGTGCCGCCCGTGTGTCACGGTTGTTGTAGGTCTTGTCTGCCTCGAGCATGTCGGCATAGCGAATGACCCATTCCGCAACGGTATCGTCACGCCAGCGGGGGAAGGAACCGCCATGGACGTAACGGTGCATTTCGGCATCGGCCTGCTCCATGACCTGCGGAAGATGGGCCATAACCCGCTTTCGTGGACCGCCGATCGCACCCGAGATGTTCTGTGGCTTCGAGCTGATCGACTGGGTCTCGAAAGCGCCACGCCTTGGAAGGGGCAGGCCGGC
>Ga0102928_1002787_pt1 | contig 10366 bp, 7 predicted proteins | sample SalPonR1_B_D1_MG_FD_78504 | JGI IMG/M metagenome (GOLD analysis project Ga0102928, IMG submission 78504) | Salt pond soil microbial communities from South San Francisco under conditions of wetland restoration - Salt Pond MetaG R1_B_D1_MG | ecosystem: Environmental > Aquatic > Marine > Intertidal...
CGCCGCCGGCCATCCCATTGCGGTGCTTGAAGCGATGAAAATGGAATTCGTGGTCAAGGCGACGCAGTCCGGCATCATCCATACACTTGCCGCGGAACCAGGGGCAACGGTGAACCAAGGGCAAGCGCTGGCCTATCTGGAACCCGCCGAAGTAGACGCCGGCGGAATTCCGAACGAAGAGACGATTGATCTGGAGTACATCCGGGCCGATTTGGCAGAGGTCCTGGAGCGCCATGACCTGCTGACTGACGAGCGCCGACCGGACGCGGTCGCAAAACGGCGTAAAACCACGCAGCGAACCGCTCGTGAAAACGTTGAAGACCTGCTCGACCCGGACAGCTTCAACGAATACGGATCCCTCGCACTGGCGGCACAGCGGCGCCGACGTTCGGTGGATAAGCTGGTTGAAATGAGCCCGGCCGATGGTTTGATTACCGCCATCGGCAGCGTGAACGCCCCCGAATTCGGAGCAGAGGCCGGCCGTTGCGCCACCATGGCCTACGACTACACCGTGTTTGCCGGCACCCAGGGGCTGGCCAATCACCGCAAGGCAGACCGTCTTCTGGCTCTGGCCGAGCAATGGCGAATTCCACTGGTGCTGTTTGCGGAGGGCGGCGGTGGTCGCCCATCCGACACCGACACCAACGGCGTGTCCTTTCTGGACTGTCAGTCCTTTGTAAGCATGGCCAGGCTTTCAGGCGTGGTGCCCACGCTTGGTATTGTCTCCGGCCGATGCTATGCGGGCAATGCAGCCCTGCTAGGCTGCTGCGACACCATCATTGCCACCGAAGATGCCAACCTGGGCATGGCCGGGCCCGCAATGATTGAAGGCGGCGGCCTTGGGCGGTTCAGTCCGGAAGAAGTGGGGCCGGTTTCAGTGATGGGCCCCAACGGAGTGATTGATATCCTGGTTGAGAACGAAGCCGAGGCCGTCCGCGTGGCGAAGCAATACCTGTCTTACTTCCAGGGCACTTTGAAGGACTGGCAGTGCGCCGATCAACGACGGCTCCGGCACCTGATTCCGGAAAACCGAATGCGGGTCTACGATATCCGCCAGGTCATCGAAACCTTCGCCGATCAGGACAGTGTTCTGGAACTCCGCAGGCAATTTGCGCCCGGGCTGATCACGGCACTGGTGCGCATTGAAGGCCGTCCCATGGGCCTGATCGCCAATAACCCGAGCCATCTGGGCGGGGCGGTCGATGCCAGCGCGGGGGACAAGGCGGCCCGCTTCATGCAGCTGTGCAACGCCCACAACCTTCCGATCGTGTCACTGTGCGACACCCCGGGCTTCATGGTGGGGCCTGACGCCGAAAAACAGGCCACCATTCGCCATGTCTCGCGCATGTTCGTGGCAGCAGCCAGGCTCAACGTGCCTTTCTTCACCGTGGTTCTGCGCAAGGCTTATGGTCTTGGCGCACAGGCCATGGCGGCGGGAAGCATGCTCACGCCCTTTTTCACCGCGGCCTGGCCCAGCGGTGAGTTCGGGCCCATGGGCTGGGAAGGCGCCGTGCGTCTGGGCTTTGCCAAAGAGCTGGCCGCCCAGCCCGACGAAGAATCGCGAAAGACCATGTTCGATGCCCTGGTAGCCAAAGCCTACGAGCAGGGTAAAGCGCTCAACGTGGCCAGCTACCTGGAGATCGATGCAGTCATCGACCCGCAGGAAACGCGGGCATGGTTGATACGAGGGCTCAATTCCGCTTCCGGAGGTTGCTCTGACGGCGGCGGACAGTTTGTCGACACCTGGTGACGCTAGAACTGGCTACGCCCCCGCAACAGAATCTGAACATCATCAATAGTGTCGTCGCCATCAAGGGGGAAGGCAAAATCCAGGTGCAGCATGCGTTGCACCTCGATACGGCTCGACGCCAGCCTCATGCCGAAGCCAACATCTTTCAGCACGCCTTCGTCCGGTCCATTGTTCCGGTCATCCGTAAACCAGGCCCGGCCTACATCGGTGAAGAGTACGCCACCCACCCGAAACAGTTTGAACGGATGCCAGTCCGGAAAGTAACGCCGCTCCAGGGTCCATAGCGCGCGGCGGTTGCTCTGCTGGTACTCACTGGGGTATCCGCGCAAACCGTTCTCACCGCCAATGAGCAATTGCTGGTCCGCTGTCAGATTGTGCGCTGCCGTGAACGCGAGGTTGGTGTACCAGCTATTCCAGCGCTCCGAGCCGCCGTGAAAATACTGAACGCTCACTGTCCCCAACAGGTTTTCCACCCGGTCTTCGTCGAGCCGGTAAGTGCCACTCTGACTGAGGTGATAGCTGGCGTAGTTTGTCTCGGATACATGCAGCACATCCTGAAAATCCATATTCAGAACCACGCGGTCCTCGGTGGCACCAAGCCCGCTGCCCGAGTAGCCCAGCTCGGTTCGCCACACGAAGCCATCACGCACATCCTCCACTCGCTGGAGCCGCGTCAGATTGGTCATTTCCCGGAAGCGGTTCTGGCGGTAATCGAAGCCAACCCAGGGGTAACTCAGAGTCCGGTCGTCGGGCAGGATGTCCAGATTGGGTTCATTGGGCAGCCTCTCGAATTCCAGGGCATCGTATCGATAGCCCGCCAGTAATCGGAGCTGGCGGTCATTCCGCTCAGCCAGCCGCCAGCCCCCATCAATACTGAAAAACTCCTGGCTGCGTCGATAATCCGCAATAGACTCAGCACCCACATAACGGGTTTCCTCCCGTACGTCATCGATACCGCTCAGGCCAAACCGCCAGTTTGTGGTCTCGCTGAAGAAAGGCCTCTCGAGGTAGGCGCTGCGGCCCCGTCCATCGCTTCTCTCATCGAATGAGAACCCCGCCTGCCAGTGGGAGCCCAAGACGTTCGGGTCATCAAAATACAGACTCGTTTCGGTGCGGTCCGGGTCTTTCGCATAGCCGATGCCAAGGCTTTTGCCTGATCCGGCAAAGTTGGGATCCGACAGCCCGAAGTTGGTGGTGTTCTCACCGCCAGATCGCGACACGCCAACGCTGGGAAAAAGCGTCCAGGTATCCCGCGTCAGAACACTTACCTCGATTTCGTCTCCGCAAACCCGGGTGACGCCCACCCACGCTGCGGTCAAATATTCCCGCTGGCGCAGTACCCGCTCGGACTCGGCAATCAGCTCGGGCTCGTAGACATCTCCCTCCTCAAACACCAGCTGGGCGCGCAAGGCGGACTCCCAGGTCGGCGTATTGAGTGCATTGAGGGTTCGATAGAGCGCATTGTCCTGCTCCGGATCGGCGGTATCAAAGATGGGGCGGCGAAGGATCTGGATGTTGCTGATCCGGGCATCTTCCGGAATCACCAGATCACTCTGGCGGGCAAGCTGATCCCTCGGTTTGTCCAGATCAATCGCCTCTGGCTGAATATCGCTGGCAATGCAGCCCTCCCTGGCTGGTTCCGCACCCAGGCACGAGCCGGCCAGAGCCAGCCCGGAGACAACAAACGTTTTCCTGAACACAATACTGACCTCTACAGACACCAAGATAATAATCCGGGCAGGCTGACCTCACTGTCAACGGTCGGGCGGCCTCCAGATCGGGACATCTTCCTGCTTCGGTTCTTCCCAGTCGCCCTGCATGGCGTTGCTCAACGCCTGTTCCAGCTTCATGAAAAGCTCACCATAACGGGGACTGAACCGGATGCCTTCCTCAATTTCTTTCCAGGCGTCGAACAGCTCGTCTTCGTGAGCTTTCTCGTTGTCCAGGAAGGCCCAGGTCATCTGCCGGGCACGCATCGGATGCACGCCCATGGCGGTCAGTGCATGGCCGCCAAGCTCGAGCGCTGAGTGATAGGTTTCACTTACAACATCATCGGCCCCTGCTTCCATCAAACGATATCCGTGGCCACGGTCAAAGGCTCGGGCCAGCACCCAAACGCCAGGGAAAAACTGTTTCACATGCTCCACCATCTGTACGGATCGGTCACGGTCATCAATGGCCACAACAAGCAGGCGGGCCTGTTCAATGCCGGCTGTCTCCAGCAAATCCGGCCGGCTCGCATCCCCGAAAAAACTCTTGATGTTGATCTGCCTGAGATTCTCGATTTGCTCTATTTCATGGTCCAGGGCCACGATCGGAACATTATTGGCCCGTAACAGCCGGCAGACAATCTGGCCAAAACGACCGACACCCGCGACAATAACCGGCGCCTGCTCGTCGATGGCATCTGCCTCCCGGTCAACGTTCTTTGAGCGCCGGTAACGGGGAAGCACAACCCGATCGTACACAATGAACAGCAACGGCGTGAGAAACATGGAAAGCGCCACCACCAGTGAAAGAATCTGCGAGGTTTCCACGGGAATCACGTTGTTCTGGACGCTGTAGGTCAACAGAACAAAGCCAAATTCACCGGCCTGTGCCAGTGACAGCGTAAATAACCAGCCATTGCTGCCGTGCACCCTGAAAAGCAGCGCCAGGCCAAGCAGAATCGTCGCCTTGACAGCAATGACAGCGACCGCAAGGGACACCACGGTGTCCCATTGCCCGGACAACACGTCAAAATTGATTCCAGCGCCAACCGTAATGAAAAACAGGCCCAGCAGCAGCCCCTTGAACGGCTCGATATTCGCTTCCAACTCGTGACGGAATTCACTGTTGGCCAGCACCACACCGGCCAGGAAGGCCCCCAACGCCGGAGACAGGTTCACCAGGCTCATGAGAGCAGCAATCCCGATTACCAGCATCAGAGCCGTGGCCGTGAACACTTCACGCAAACCTGATTGCACCACATAGCGAAACAGGGGCCGGCTCAGGTAGTGGCCGCCCACAATGACCGCTCCGATGGCCGCCACCACAACCAGCCCATGAGCCCAACCCGGCAGACTGTCCACCAGATTGAGATGACCGCTGTGGTCAGCGGAAGTGCCCGAAGCGTTCATCAGTTCCGGCAGGGCGAGCAAGGGAATCAGCGCAAGCATCGGAATCACAGCAATGTCCTGAAACAGCAGGACCGAGAAGGCACTACGCCCACCCTCGGTTTTACCCAACCCTTTCTCGTTGAGAGTCTGCAAGACAATGGCGGTGGATGAGAGCGCAAAAATCAGGCCCACCGCAAGCGCGGTCTGCCACTGAAGCCCGAGCCACGCGGCCACGGCCATACCGGCGGCTGCTGTGAGTACCACCTGAAGCCCTCCCAGCCCGACCAGGCGGATTCTCATGGCCCAGAGCGCCTTGGGATCAAGCTCCATACCAACCAGGAACAGCATCATCACCACGCCAAACTCGGCAAAGTGCTGGATAGTATTGGCTTCCTGGCCAACCAGCCCTGTCACCGGGCCGATCACCACACCCGCCACCAGGTAACCGAGTACCGAGCCCAGGCCAAAACGTTTTGCCAGGGGCACCGCGATCACCGCGGCAGCCAGATAAATAAAGGCCTGAACAAAATAAACTGTCATCAATTATGTCCTTGATCCGGAATCCGTCAGTCTGGCTGTATATCCTACAGGCAAGCGCTTCAGGCCGCTGTGTTCAGCGTAGACTCTGGAAGGCGTCTTTCACATGGGACGCGAGGGCATCATTCAGTGGATTTGAACCCCGGCGTACCAGCGCCAGTTGATAAAAGCCGATCGCCGGCAGGCTGTCACCGGCCACCTCTTTCAGGGGCGGGCGTATCAGGCTTTGCGGAAACGGGGCCACGGCGAGATCCGCCAGCATTGCAGCCTCCTGCCCTGAACAGTGCTCGCAGGTGTAGGCAATTCTGTAGGGTATACCGGCTCTGTCCAGCGCCCGAAGCGTCATACGGCGCCAGGCACACCCCTCGTGAGCCATGGCAATTGGCAGGGGCGAACGCTGGAAGGCTGATGACCCTTCCCGCCCGGCCCACACCAGCGGCTCTTCATGAACCAACTCACCGCGGGAAATGCCGCCCTCGTCCGCCACGGTCACCAGGGTCATATCCAGTCTACCCGCGTCCAGGCGAGCCAGATTTTGCTTGCTCGAGCCAACCACCACATCAACCAGCACCGCGGGATAGGATCTTGCGAATTCCGCCAGCACCTCAGGCAGAATCCGTGTTCCCACGTCGTCAGACGTTCCAATACCGACTTTTCCCTCAAGGGTCGGCGAAATGAAGTGTTGGACAGCTTCCTCGTTCAGGCGCAGCAACCGCCGGCTGTAATCGAGCAGAACCTCACCCTCGGCGGTCAGGGTCACGTGTCGCGGCTCTCGAATGAACAGCGTTTTGCCCAGGTTTTTCTCCAGCTGCTTGATCTGCATACTCAGAGCCGACGGCGTTCGGTGCACAACCTTTGCCGCACTGGTGAAGGTGCCACTCTCAGCGATGGCTACGAAACTCCTCAGGACATCGTTATCAAGCAACGGAATCTTCACGGATACACCTCTCAATTCGGTTTCTGGCCCGGCATGACTTAAGCATAACTGAACGAGATCTTAAATTCTTTTCGTTTGATTGAAGGCTTAGAGGCGATCAAAATAACGACCTGAGGCACCCGTATGCGAGTTATATAACCTCCAAGCGAGCTGGTGCAGCCATTTACCAACTGTCGGGGCCGTAGATATGCAAAAGAGCACAGAGCATCAAGCAAGCGCCGCAATGCAGCCGATCACGTCATGGTTTGAAGGGTATGCCAGGCGTCAGAAATTCCGCCGTATGGCGCAGTCACTGCTGAAGGAAAAAGATGACACGCTGTCGGATCTCGGCTATGACCGCCATGATCTGGAAGGCGCCCTGCACCTTCCTATCCGGAATGACGCGATGCAATACATCGAAGCCCGTCGTTGCAAACGCGCCATGGAAGCACGAAGGACAAAAAGTCACCGACTTGCCGGCTAAGTGCCGGCAAGGGCAGAGAATGGCACCAAATGGTAATCGCCTGCCAGCACATCGGCCAGATGGTGGATGTGCTCAGGTGTAATTTCACAGCAGCCGCCAACAACGCTCGCACCATCTCCCAGCCACTGCCTCACCTCTAATCCATAGATCGCCGGAGAAATGTCCGGTCTCGCTTCCAGTTCATCCACCAGAGATCCACCGGCCATTGGCTCAACGGTTTTGAACGCGTTGGCGTAACCGCCTGTACAGGGAAACAGCCCGGCCAGCTCAGGCATTGCCTGCGAAATCACCTCCGGATCGCAGCAATTGAGCATAACGGCCGTTGGCCCGAACGGCTTAACGGCTTTGACCGCCTCGGCAAGCGTCTCTCCAGACCGGAGCTTGCCATCCGTTTCCAGCCGGAACGCCACCCCAAAGGGCTTGCCGGATTCACCGGCGGCGGCAGAGGCGGCCTTCGCCTCAAGGCTGTTGGTCATGGTTTCGATCAGAAAGACATCTGCGCCGCCCTGCAGTTTAACGAGAATATCGAACTCCGACTTCAAATCATCGAACGTCCGGGCGGGCTGGCCCCGATAGCTACCAACCAGGGGTGGTAGGCAGCCGGCGATATCAACGTTGCCCCCCGTCATTGCGATGGCTCGTTCCAATACCTCGAACGCCCGTTGATGTATTGCCCCGATCTCGTCGCCCAGACCTTCTCTGGCGAGTCGTGTGGGCGTTGCCGCATAGGTGTTCAGTGTAAGGGTACGGGCGCCCGCCCTGATAAAATCAGCATGAACATCGGTAACAACTTCCGGCTGTTCGCGCATTACCGCCACTGACCAGAGCGGCGAACTGACATCCCTCGCCCTGCGATAGATTTCCTGGCCGAGGCCGCCATCAAGAAGTGCAACAGATTTCATAAAGTACTCATCAGGGTGTAACGATATTGAACCGGCCCTGAGGCTTGTCCAGCATGCTGAAAAAGCCTATCAGGTCGAGCCTGCTTCCCTCAAAGCTGATCTCGTCACTGAACAGAAGTTCCTTCAGGCCGGCCCGGCCAATCAACAGATCAACAAACAGTGGCCGCGTCAGTCTCAGGGTAGCATCAGCCGGAGTATCTTCGGCCACCTGGCGATTGTGCAGCACCGAATTTTGCAGTGTCAGCAGATAATGTTCCTGCAGATCCGTGAACGAAATCCTGATGGTGGTGTTTTCACCCTCAGCGTCCTCCGCGTTCAGCCGCACCGCCATGCTGTCGAAGAACAGTGAGACCGGCGTGTTGAGCAGCACTTCTCGCATCATCGCCGGCTTTATGCCTTCTTCCGGGGAGCCATGACGCAATTCATAGGCGCCTGTCAGGTAGAAGTCACGCCAGGGGGCGGATTCCGCCTGATAACCGAGCTGGTCATAGACACTGGCCAGCAATTGTTTGGCGTCGTTATTAGCCGGCTCGGCAAAGACCACGTGGTTGAGCAGTTCAGCCAGCCAACGGTAGGTGTCGCGCCCCTCGGTCGCGCTCATATCCGATGCCGCTTCGAATTCCTGAAGCGCCTTTTCCAGCACTTTGTCCGCACCGCCCATCATCTGTACATAACGTCTGGCAGATTCGCTTTCAGGCAATGGATTGAGCTGAGCCGGGTTGGCGGTAAACCAGCCGAGGTAATGCTGATACACCGCTTTGGCGTTGTGCGACACAGTGCCGTAGTAACCCTGGTTGTGAAACGCCTGGTTCAGCTCCGGCGGCAGCCTGAGCTGGTCGGCGATCTCCCTCGGCGTGGCGCCCCGGTTCATCAAACGCACGGTCTGATCGTGGATGAACTTGTAGGTATCCCGCTGCACCGTTAGGAACTCCTGGATATTCTCCTGGCCCCACAGCGGCCAGTGATGGCTGCCAAAATATACATCAGCGTCCGAGAATAGGGTTTTTGCCTCATCAATGAAGCTGCTCCAGAGCCGCGCATCCCGAACCTTGGCACCCCGCAAGGTATAGATATTGTGCATATTGCGGCTGACCAGCTCGGCACCGCAAAAGGCCTTCTGCTCGGGAAGATAGAAGGTGAACTCTGCAGGCGCTTCGGACCCGGAGACAATCTGGAACACCATGGGCACACCGTCCACGGTCAGTTCCGTGCCGGTCCCGGTGATCAGATCCGTCGCCTGGGCGAAGCCAAAGGTGCCGAACGCCGGCCCTTTACCCAGACCAGTGCCAACATGGCCGCGTTCATCCCTTTCCAGGCGCTTGCCATACATGAACATGGCCCGCCGTGTCATCGCAGGGCCGGCGATGATGTTCTCGCTGGTTGCCTCTTCCTCGAAACCGGCTGGCGCGATAATGCGCAGGTTGGCCTTTTCCTCGTCCGACAGGTGCTGGAGGATGCCCTGCACGCCGCCAAAGTGGTCAATGTGGCTGTGGGTAAAGAGAATAGCCCGCACCGGCTTTTTACCGAGGTGTTCCCTGGCAAACAGGAACGCTTTGCTGGCAGTCTCCCGGGCGGTCAGCGGGTCCACCAGTATCCACCCGGTATCGCTCTCGATAATCGACATATTCGCCAGATCGTAACCCCGGATCTGATAAAGCCCGTCGGTAACCTTGAACAAGCCGTGAATATTGTTGAGGGCAGCCTGCCGCCAAAGACTGGGGTTTACCGAGGCCGGGGCATTCTCGCCATCCTCATCGATAAAGCCGTAGTCCGGCATGTTCCAGACTTCACCACCCTCAAGATGATCGATAACAAGATCCGGATCCTGGGCAATCAGGCCCCGACGGGCATTTTCGAAGTCGTCACGGTTATCAAAGGGCCGCTGGTCCAGCACCTGCTGATTGGCCTGGCCAGTAATCGCCGTCGGCGCACTGTGCCCGGCACTGTTGGCTGCACCTGAACCCGGACCGGCATCACAACCGGACATGGCCAGGGCAATACCGAACAGAGGGGCGAGGAGAATCTTCAGGGGTAGGGACATCCGGGTAACCTATCGATCTGTTGTTATTGATTACCTGCCAGTTTACCCCAGTATCCGTCTTGGCCGGCGTGCGTCAGCCAAAATACTCCTCAATCCAGTCGAACAGCTTGGTCGCCGTCATGTCGCCAAGCGCCATCTGCTGGAAGTCATTCCCCACTTCGTCCTCAATGGTGACGAATTGGTACAGAAGGGTGCCGGGCTGTTCATCGTGCAGTATAAGCGTAATCCTTCGGCGAGTGCGCAGACAGTCAATGGTCATCACATCCGCCGGTATACCCGCATCACGCATACCCCGGCGAACCTCCACCACCGGGTTGATGTGCTGGTGGGTGGCCTGAATGCGCGCATGGGCATCGCTGGCAAGGTCGGACAGGGCTTTCAATGGATCTTCAGACATCGGAATCCTTTTGATAAGACAAAACTTCAGTTCTTGTTAGCCTGAGAGTAGCACTCGGCCAGTCAGTCTATGAAGGCTCTCACCGCCTGGGCCTGACCAGAAACCAGCTGGCCAGAACCAGCGCGCCGAACGCCGTGTAAGCCAGAATAAACACCCATTCCGGAGCGCTATAATACAGGATGGACTGCAGCCAGTGCTGGATGAACGATCCCTCGTAGCCCGCCTCCCCGGCCTTAGACCG
>Ga0102928_1002790_pt1 | contig 10360 bp, 3 predicted proteins | sample SalPonR1_B_D1_MG_FD_78504 | JGI IMG/M metagenome (GOLD analysis project Ga0102928, IMG submission 78504) | Salt pond soil microbial communities from South San Francisco under conditions of wetland restoration - Salt Pond MetaG R1_B_D1_MG | ecosystem: Environmental > Aquatic > Marine > Intertidal...
TATGAGCGGGGCGTAGAAGATCTTACACTGGCTTGTGGAACCGGTGCCCTTGCCTCTGCAATTGCCACCCACCACAGGCAACATAAAAATGATTCCCATGGTGAATATGAGATACATGTTAAGGGGGGTACTCTAAAAGCCTCTTTTGATTTTGATGAAAATGCAGCAACTTATCATCAACTTATTCTTTCGGGGCCTGCTAACTTCGTATTCAGAGGCAGTATTACCCTATAAACTATTTAGATACCAGATCATGGTTTTCTGCCACTTGAATTTTCGTTCTTTGTTTAAACCAACTTTTGTTTTACTGATACTGCCCCCTATTCTCCTGTCAGCCTGTTCTACTTCAATAAATTTATCAAACAAATCAGTTTCCCAAAGTACGGCTTCAGTTAACAGCTTAATTATTGTACCGAATCAACTACCCGCACCGGCCTCTATTAAAAGCATACAACTCTATGCTAACGATAACATAGGGAGCGCCCCCATTATTGAACTTGATTCCGATGACGAGTTAACATTGTCGTTTGATGAACTCACCGATGTTAATGGGCAATTCAGGATCACTTTCACTCATCATGACAAAACCTGGGGATCAAGTGAGATACCTCAGAGTTGGTATCTGGAGGGATCAGGTGAACTAATATTAGGAGGTGGCACTAAAAGCAATTCTCGCGGCCCCGGGTATATCAATTATCAAACAAACATCTTATTGAATGAGCTCAATATTTTAGCCAGCGGAAACTATCTGCTTCATGTATCTGATGTAAGCACCGGCAAGGAATTGTTTTCTTTGCCCTTTTTCATTGTTGAAAGTGAAGGTGAATTAAGTTCAACTTCACAGACCCTCTTTAACTCAGGCAATAACTTCTATCCGGTTCATCGCTTATTCAGTACTTTCAGCCTACCTGATTTTGTGGCTTACCCCGAATTTGACCTGAGCTTCAGCTTTGTTCAAAATCGGTTTTGGTCCAAAACTCGCTTCACTGAATCTTATGACCTCAATACCCCCGGCTTAGCAAAGTTTGATCTGCCACAATCCAATGCCTTTCCTGCAAATGTCGATCATATTACCAAAAACTTAAGCGACTTTTCACAGAGTACGTACAGCGTCATTGAATGGAATCCCGGATCCAATCCTCCGGAAGTTATACTGAGAGAAGATATTCTAAATTTTTTAAGCTCTGGCAACAGGTCAAAACCAGATATCATACAATCCAAACCCGAACCTTCTACACGTTCTGCTTATGCCAGTACTATTTTCCGGCTTGAAGGTGATGAAGGCCTGACCCCTGATGATGAGATTCATTTACTGGGTGATTTCAATCAGTGGACAGTCAGTGATGATAGCAGATTGAGCCAGGATTCTGATACCGGTCTATGGACTAACACTCAATTACTGAAGGAAGGGACTTACAGCTATAAATATGTTAAAGCAGGAATCAATTCAGAAATTAACCTAACCTCCCTTGCAGACAACAGTTCTCCCTCTTTACAGGAATATATGAGCTTTGTTTACTTCAACGACCCTGAACGCAAATATGACAGGTTGTTGGCCGTTGAAGTCTTTTTTGCCAGATAGATCTAAAAATCGATACCAATACTAAAATAATGGATGGGTTTTGATAAAAAACCACTTCTCTGATATGGCCAGCCAACATCATACCTGAAAGGCAGACCAAATAAAATCGTTCTCAGTCCAAATCCGGCTCCAACAAGAATATCACCATCAAGGTATGGAGCCTGCCCTGTTCCAGTCACAGTACCATCCTGGTTTCTCAATTCAAAAGTACCCAAACGCTCTTCTGCCACTTTAAAGTCAAGTCTTGACTCATTTACGATCGGGTTATCATTCGAATCGATCAATCCATAATTGATACGCTCGCCCCAGGCAGAGCCAATATCTATAAAGGCAGCACCGGTCACATTATATAATGGAAGTATCGGTATGGCACCTGGTACAATTGCTGCAAATAATGGAAACCTGAACTCCGCATTGATCAATGAAAAGTTACTTCCGTATATACTATTATAGGCATATCCTCTTACTGGCAATGCGGGAACTGTGAAGAAACTATCAGTTAGTTTATCGTAAGAAAGACCATTTTGATTGAAACGTTGATTGATCCAACCCAATCGACCTCCCATAAAATAAGTTTGCTTATCCGGTCCAACTGAAGCAGCTCCCGAGGCCCTTACTGCAAACGTGTAGCGGGAACCAAGGTTGAAATATTTTCGGTAATCGCCCAGTACGGATATAAACTGAGGAGCATTATCCCCCACGCCTGGACTTCCTGACAGGCCAACAGAGTATCGATTTCCACCCTGAGGTGTTATAAACCCGGGAAGAGTTTGGTCATTCGTGAATATAACTTCAGGATACAGGAATAAACTGCTTTGATTCGGGTCCTGATTCAACCCAAAGCTGCTTCCGGCATACAGATCACTTACTGAGCTGTAATCGCGGGTGATACCCATCACTGAGAATCCGGCGTCAACCCTTTTAAATTTGTTGATAGGATACTGTGCATTCACACCACCGCCATATGTTCTGAAACGGATGATCTCACCGAAAAAAGTCTGATACTTACGCGATGAATGAAAATAACTGAAGAACCAATTGGTTCTGTTTTTCATATAACCATACTGAAGGGAATAATCACTGTTTCTGAGGTCGGTTACAAAGTTGGTTCCAAGGGCGATCTGGTGGTCACCTAACAAGTCACTTATAATGAATTGTGTTAAGGCATAAGTTCCATATGTTGAAGCTACGATCGATGGGTTATAGGATATATCCGTTGAGAACCTTAGCCTGTATTCTTTTGGCTGAAAACGACCATCTTCCGTAAGGGTGTTTTCAGGCTGAAAATTTTCAATATCCTCCAAAACGATGGTAGTGTCTTCAATGACCTCTGTACTGAATACATAGTTCCTGAAGTCTATCTCATCCGTTTCTTCTTCTGCAACTTGCTGATCTGTATTACCGGTATCTGAGGTATCTGCAACCTGTCCCGCACCATCTCCTGAAACACCTTCGGCATTATCTAATTCTGATATATCCTGGCCTACCGGTAAACCTGATCCCGGAACTGAAAACATTTGACGGGCATATTCAGTAGCAGGTACGCGTTCAGTTTGTGATTCACTTGCTCTTCGCTCTGCCCAATAATTCTGTTTCAGATCCTGTGATTTTCGTCTCTCAAAGGGTGACCTAAGCAAAAAGATGTCAAGGTAGCCTTCATTAATGGAGTTAAATGCCAGGCGTGAGCCATCAGAACTTATTGAGATCTGTGAAGCACCGGTCTGTAAATTGGTGAGTGGCGTAGAGGTTCGGGTATTCAAATTAAATTCATAAACGTTCTGAATACCATTCTTATCAGATATGAATATCATACGGCCATCTCTTGTTGTCTTGGGTGCTTCTTCATCCCATTTAGGGGTATCTGTAAGCTGCACAGCTTTTCGAGAATTTAACCGCACTCGGTATATATCTGTCTGATAAAGGCTTTCCGTTCCCAATAAGTCGAAGTCAAGACTGTAATTATGCAGGTCTACTCTGTCTCCACGGTCAGAAACAAAGTAAATAAATTCAGAATCTGCGCTCCAGGCCGGTTGCATATCAGAAAAGAAATCACCGGTGATATTGGTAAGCTTCTGCGTATTCAAGTTATAAACAAAGATATCCTGATATGGACCAATGTTAGCGTCAAATGCGATTTTTTCACCATCCGGAGACCAGGCAATGGAACCGATGGCATCAAGGTCAGGAAATTTTACTTTTGTGACATTGGTGGTCTCGTAATCTATGATAGCAAGGTCATCCCTACCCTCCGATTTTGTGGACATGGCGATCTTTCCGCCATCCGGAGACCAGGATATGTTCGGATTGAGTATATTCAATTCTTCAAATTCAGGATCGTCCTGACCACGGATCAGCGTTTTAAGTTTTCTCCCATCGATCGCACTAATGGCCACTACATCAAAATAACCACGCTTATTGGTCAGAAATGCGATCTTATCACCCTGTGGTGATATCGATGGACTGGTGTTATACGATCCATAGTCTCCCCGTTTGGTCAAAAGGGTAGATATCATATCTGCCCGCTCCCGTTCAGCCACTTCGGGGTAATATCGCTCCTGCAGGGCATCTTGCCAGACTTTGGATAGCTCTTCCACATTGAGGCCAATAGATTGTTGCAGACCGTACTCTACACTTCTTGAGGTCTTAATGCGTTGTAAAATCTCTCCGATCTTTTGTCGGCCATACTGCTCTACGATGTAATTCCAAACCGATTGCCCCCCTCTGTATGCATAGTATCCGCTCAGATATTGAATGGGTGGCAGATAGTTATTGATCACCGCATCCCTGATATACATGTCTGTATTTGAATCCCAACCAAGTGCGGTATATTCTGCAAGGCCTTCTTCAAACCACAGTGGAAATACCAATTGTATATTATTCCGGATAATGGAATTAATGGTACCACCATAGAACATATCATTGAAAACAGCGTGCACTAATTCGTGATGCAGGGTCCTGCGGAAATCAGCATAATCACCGGCAAATGGAACCGTCATTCGGTTCTTCATTTTATCGGTCACACCACCAATACCTTCAGAATTTGTTGGCAGGTTTACAACATTCGTTTGTGAAAAGTCGTTATGCGAATCATAAATGATGAGAGTGATTCGATTCGATATTTCATGTTCAAAATCTTCACTCAGCTGTTTATAAGCCGATTCAATACTCTTTGCTGAAAACTCTGCGAGCTCGTAATTCTTTTCTCCATAGTAATACACATCAAAATGAGTGGATTGAATATACCTCCACTCAAAATCTTCGTACTGAACCCTGTTTTTACCAAAGGGATAATACTGTGCAAAGGCAGACATAGAGTCTACAGCCAGAATTAGGATTCCGAGAAATAGTATGGAGAAAATTTTGGCCTTCATAAGAATCGAAAAATAGAGTTACTAAGCTAAACTAAGGTCGATCTGCCGTTTCTGCAGATCGGTGCTTTTAACACGAACTTTAATGTCGTCACCAAGCTGAAATTGTTTCTTGCTTTTACGTCCGACAAGTGCATGTCTTTTTTCATTATAAATATAATAATCACCTTTCAGGTCACTGATCCTGATCATTCCTTCACAATAAATGTCTTTTAGGGTCACAAAAATTCCCCGTTCCATCACACCGCTGATCGTTCCCTCGAACTTATCACCGATCTTGTCCTTCAAATACTCCACCTGCTTCAACTTGATCGAGTCACGCTCAGAATCAACCGCTACTTTTTCGCGTTCACTGCAGTGCTCTCCATCTTTTTTCAGCTGATCATAGGTATACACTTTTGCTCCTGCATTATAGCCTTTCAACAGGCGATGAACAATAACGTCCGGGTAACGCCTGATCGGGCTCGTAAAGTGTGCATAATGTTTAAAACCTAAACCAAAATGTCCAACATTGTTTGGTGAATATTCTGCTTTTGCCATAGCTCTGAGCATCAGCCCATTCACGATATACTCTAAATTTGTGTCTTTTACCTGCTGAAGCAGATTATTTATCTTCTTCGGGCTCATGTTGTTACCAACTTCAAAGTTGATGCCGATCGGTTTCACCTGCTCTGCAATACCTGCAAGTTTTTCACCATCCGGCTTATCATGCACTCGATAGAAGAAAGGAAAAAGATCCTTAGAACGTTTCTTTCCGGAATCTTTTCGCATTTTCTCAACGTGAGCAGCCACAGTTTTATTGGCCATAAGCATACATTCCTCAATAAGACGATGTGCAAATATCCGCTTCTTGATCACCACGTCCAGTGGTTTACCATTATCATCCAAAACAAATTTAGGCTCCGGATTGTCAAAATCGATGGCTCCTTCCTTAAATCTTTTATCCAGTAAGATTCGGGCCAGATCTGCAGCCATATTTACTTCCTTGCTGTATGGGTGTTTTTTCCCGTCAACGATCTCCTGAGCTTCCTCGTAGGTGAAACGCTGCTTGGAATGGATCACCGTTTCTTCAACAGAGTAATCAACAAGCCGGCCTTTTCTGTCCAGCTCCATAAAGCAACTGTAAGTAAGTTTATCTTCATTCGGCCTTAAGCTGCAAACTCCGTTACTGAGTACTTCAGGCAACATTGGGATCACCCGGTCAACCAGATAAACACTCGTCCCTCGCTTATATGCTTCTTCATCAAGGATAGATTTTGGAGTCAGATAATGTGTTACATCCGCTATATGAACACCCAGGTAGTAGTTCCCATTATCCAGCGTTTCGATGCTGAGGGCATCGTCAAAATCTTTGGCATCGGCAGGGTCAATGGTAAATACATTTTCCTCCCTCATGTCTTTTCTGCGCGAACACTCTTCTTCAGGTATCTCAAGGGGGATCTGGTGTGCGTAATCCTCAACCTCTTTGGGAAATTCAGCAACCATGTCATTTTCAGCCAAAATAGACAATATATTGGCATCATTGGAACCGGATTTACCAAGAACAGATTTGATGTTAGCTTCAGGTAATGCTTTAGGATGTACCCAATTCACCAACTCAAATATTACCTTATCTCCATCCTGAGCTGTATTCAGGTGTTCCGGTTGTACAAAGAAGTTAGTGTGAACCGATTGTGAATCTGATTCTATCACATAGTTTCCCTTGGTCACTTCACGTAAGGTACCCACATAAAAATCTTTGCCACGCTCAACGATATTGATCAGTTTCCCTCTTGGCTGACCGCTTCTCTTGTCCTTGCCCGTGATCTGCACCTGTACGATATCATCATTCAGTGCTAGGCCAAGATCTCTGGATGAGACCATAACGTCCTGATCCAGTTCGTCTACAATAACGTAGCCAGTTCCCCTGGCAGAAACATCAATTTTACCTTCATAGGTTTTAGGACCGGATTTTGATCTTTTTTTCCGTTTCTTCTGGTCACCGGGCAGTAATACGTAATTATCTTTACGGTCTATGCTGTTCTTATTCGACAATCGGTTCAGTGATTTATCGAGCCTTTTTATTTCGTTGTTACTTTCAAGTCGAAGAATGCTGATCATCTGTTCTCTCGTCATCTTATGATCAGGGCTGTTCTTCAATAGATCTATGATTAGATCTTCAAATTTACTTAGTCTGTCTTTTTTACTCATTCAAATATCATTGTGCAGGACTTTCCGTCCCGCTATTTTCAGTTTCTTCTTGATTGTCATTTGTGTCATCGAGCCCGAACAATTTTCTGAATGGAGAAAATAATCGTTTAAAGAATTCATCCCAGGCGTTAAAACTTACCTTGGCTTCAAGGCCTACCCCATTAATATCCTGAGATTGCTGTGATTGTTCGGTACTGGTCGGAGTTCCAAAGGTGAGATCCTGCCGGTGAAATGCAGTAACTGCAAATGTGCGATTGATCCTGAAAGTTGCTCCCAGATCACCGATGTTGGATTGTCGTCCTGTTATTTGTCCTTCTCGTCTTAAAATCAGCTTGTCATTATAAAGTCGCAGCGCAACTCCAAGGTCGACCTGATTGTACGTATTTAAATTAAAATCTACATCTAAACTACTCAAATCGCTGTTCAATAACGAATTTATCTGACTAGACAGCAATGGATTGATGACCTGACTGGATATAAGGGGATTTAACACAGCAGCACTGCCTGACAGGTTTTCTCCAAACAGGTTGCTCTGAGCCTGTCCGCTTGAAGACACCGGTATAAAGTTACCCATAAGCATAAAATTAGCGGCTTGCAGTAGTTTCAGGTCCTCATCCCTGTTGATGGATGCCAGTTGTGTAGACAGAGTTGAACTCTGCTGCGATTCAAACGTATTTGGCAGCCTGAAGAAGAAGTTATTCTCGATACTTGATATGGTTCCGCCAATGTTGAGTACGAGTTCTATTGGTACACGCTGAGAGTTTTCAGGATCAACGGACCCGGCGGGGCTTAAGGTGTTAATATCCGGCCTGGCACTGTAGATGGCATTCAGATTCAATCTGGCATTTGCAGGATCTCCTTCCCAGATAATACTTCCACCCGACTCTATATCAAACCTTCGGGTAAAAATATCTCCACTCACGAATTGGTATCGCCCACCCTGTATATCAAAACGGCCGAACATGGAAACCGTCTCATCCTCTAATAAAATTCTGATCCTCCCGGTACCCTCAGCCGTTACAATATCGCCTGTAACGGGATCAAAAATAAGCCGGACGGTCATCGGTTCATTGGCTACAAACTGAAGATCCATTGTAAAGCGTTCAGTAAACGAAAGGTCCACTTCTTCTTCAGCATCCTCCCCATCTGTCAACTGGCCATTCCGGTTATTGAATGTTGACTGACTTTGCGCTCCTTCCTCAAAAGAATCAACAAATCGAATAAACCGGTTTCCTTCATCAAATTCCGTTTCTTCGAGAAGAGGAATGGATATTTCAGAAAAATCAGTGATCTCTATTGGCTCTTCTGTTCTTAGCACCGGGGCAAAATTGGTTCCTGTGATAGTCACTGTACTTGTCCCGTAGGCATCCCCAAAGAATGCTACAGTTTGGTCGAATTCACTATTTAAAAACTGGAATTCATCCATTTCGAGGCGAATGTTCATACTATCAGTCGGCGTGAAGTCATTGAAGTCATAGTTCCCGCTAAGAATGGCATTACCGCCGGTGGGATCTATCAAATAAATATCATTGAAAGTTAACCCATCACCCCTGCTAAAATTGATCCCACCCTGTGCATAATAATAGGTGTCAAGAAATCTTGGTCTCAGATACGCGGCATCAAGTGTACCAACCATAAAATCAGCATTGAAATCATAGGTTTCTGTATTTCCCCATAATTGTCCGGTTCCACTGCCCAAACCAGAACCTTCCGTAAACACCTTGGGGGCAATGATCGGTAGAATCCATAGATCTATGTTCTCAAAATTGACCTCGAAATTATATAGGGAGTCCACAGCCGGAAACCTTCCATCTTGTGGAGCAAGAATATACCCACTGATATCAAAATTCTGCCCTTTTCTGCTTGTATTGTCAAAGTAATCAGGATACTTCGAAGAATCTGTTGTTACTGTGATATTTGTATCAAACCTATCCAGGTCGGCGTTGTAGTTACTATTCAGGTTCATGTCTCCAACCAGTTGTTCCCCAAACTCAAGCGCTTCGACGGCCAGATCTCCCTGAACAGTTGGCACGGTTGTAAGGGTCCTGGTGGTAAATTCGCCATTCATGGTTCCCCCAAACGTAAGCCTCTTACCTATTAAATCCGATATCTCGTCAAGATTCAGGTCCCGGATACTATACCTTACCGAATCCTCAGGGGTTGAACTGTATGTCCCGTTTATTTCAAGGAACTGCTGGCGATTTTCGAATACAAAATCGATAAGGTCTAAAGCCTCGTTTGAGTTATATACGACCGTTGGCACACCCTGATTTTGCCAGGTGTAGTCATCAGTACCAAGGTTCAAAGTATCGATCTTCAGTTCAAATGCCTGATCCAGGATCTTTCCTCTGCCTTCAAAATCAAATCTTGCATTATCTGATAGCTTTTCCATTGAACTTGTAAGGTTCAGAGAATCTCTGTTCATATCTGCATCCAGCACGAATCCCTGCCCTTGTAAAATTCCAAGGTCGACCCGACTTGCAGTTGAGCGTAACTGTAAATTCGAAAATTCCTTAAGCTGGGATCCATACCTGAAACCACCGGTCATTTGTAGCGCCAGGGTATCTGCATTTAGGTCATTGATGGCCGTGAGCTGGTCATTGACTGAAGCTGTGAATAGCAGTTGCTGTGAGTTCACGTTGAAAGTTGACGTGAAACGAGCTGTTGATGTAATTTGTGGAAGATCAGTGAAATAGAAATTTAAAAGTCCGGGATTTTTAATTCGTCCATCAACCTCCAGATTTTGATTTCCGATCGCAGAAACAGAATCCATGGCCACTGCTTCATTGAATAAGACCTCCTCATTCACCTGGTTTCTTAAATAACTGCCCCATTGTTTGGTAAGATCAACTACACTGCCGGTATTGAAATCCCCTTCAATAGTTGCATCAAGTGCAGTAGACGTGAAACGAAGAATGCGGTCTCGTTCATCCGGATCATTGAAATCTAAATAAAGTTGATGCCTGCCAAGTGTATCCTCAGATGTTCTGGATTCCAAAACATCGAGCGTAAATTCACCAAAAATATGTTCAAGGTCATCCCCAATTACATCGATTTCAAATTCTACATCTGAATAAATAGTTCTTAACCTATCTGCCTTTGTCAGTTCTTTTATCGGGATATTGTCAGCGCTCCCCTTAAGATAGATCTCAGGCTCCTGATTTTGAATATCTATTCTTCCGTTGAACTGAGTTCTGCTATTACCAAAATTCCCCCTGAA
>Ga0102928_1002792_pt1 | contig 10359 bp, 5 predicted proteins | sample SalPonR1_B_D1_MG_FD_78504 | JGI IMG/M metagenome (GOLD analysis project Ga0102928, IMG submission 78504) | Salt pond soil microbial communities from South San Francisco under conditions of wetland restoration - Salt Pond MetaG R1_B_D1_MG | ecosystem: Environmental > Aquatic > Marine > Intertidal...
ACTGGACGCGGACATGGATCTCTCCGGCAGCTGGCGCAGTGCGGAAAACATTGCCGCGGTCACGGTCGACGGGGCCGCGAGCCTCTATGACGAGGTCGACCGGCTGCACAAGAACCTGATGAATAGCCCCTCCCACTACGCCAATCTGATGGATCCGAAACTGGAACTGATCGGGCTTGGCCTTATGGTCGGGCCATTGAGCTACGGGAGCGCGGGCAGCCTCTCGAGCGCGCTTCTGACGCAGAATTTTGCGACGACCGGAGGGCTGGCGGATCTGGATCTGGCGGGCAAGGACGGGGCGGACAGACTGACCGGACAGGGGGGCGACGATCATATCGCCGGTGGTGGCGGGGCCGACACGCTGATCAGCGGCGCGGGCGCCGATACGATAGACGGGCAGGGCGGCAACGACGAGATTCATCTGGGCGCCGGGGTCAAGCAGGTTGAGGGTGGCACCGGCGAGGATACGGTGGTCCTTTCGATGACCCGTGCGCAGGCCAGCGTGTCCGAGCTCTCCGCGGGGGCGTTTCTGACCGGGGGCGGAGTCCAGGCAAAGCTGACCGGGATCGAGTGGTTGCAATTCACCGATCAGCGCGTGGCGGTTGCGGATTTCTTTGTCAACGATCCGAACAAGGACCCGGCCGATACATCGGGGACATTCTTTCTGGGGACGTCGGGCAGTGATCTGCTGAAGGGCACCGGCGGGGCCGACAGCCTGACGGGTCTGGCGGGTGACGACGTGCTGCTGAGCGAGGGCCGCGGGCTGTATGGCAGCGATGTCTCGGCCCAGGTCTACCGGCTTTATTCCGCGGTTCTGGGGCGTGAGCCTGACGCCGGCGGGCACTTAGGCTGGGCCGCGCTCATCGGCTCCGGCGGGCGCACGTTGCAAGAAGTGACAACCAGCTTCGTCGCCTCGGCCGAGTTCCAGAAGACTTATGGCGCCCTGACGGACAGCCAGTTTGTCACGCTGCTCTACGATAACGTCTTGGGCCGCGCGCCGGATGCGGGCGGTTTTTCGAATTGGGTCGGGGCCCTTGGTCGCGGATTGCCGCGCGAAGAGGTGGTCCTGAGGTTTTCCGAAAGCCTTGAGCACCGCAATTCGACCGCTGCCGACCTGGAGGCGTTCGAACTGGCCCATGATCCGACGGCATGGGCCGACGAGGTCTACAGATTGTATCGAGCGGTGCTGGACAGGGAACCTGATGAACAGGGGCTGGCCATATGGGTGGAGCAGCTGGCCGAGGGCAAGTCTTTTGCGGATGTGGTGTCGGCCTTCATGGGGTCGCCCGAGTTTCAGGCCACCTATGGCACGACGAGCAACGCCGATTTCGTGACGCTGTTGTATAACAACGTGCTGGACCGGGCGCCGGATGCCGGCGGCTTCGATGTATGGACTTCTGTGCTGGGGAGCGGCACATCGCGCGAGACGGTGGTGGAACGTTTCGTGCAGTCGAATGAATTCGTGCAGGGCACGGCGGCGGATCTGCGCGCCTTCATGGCGGGGGCCGGGCCGGACGACGTGCTGACGCCCGGGGCGGGAAATGATCTTCTGTCGGGTGGTCTCTGGGCGGATACCTTCGTGTTTGGCCCCGACGACGACGGCAGCAAGACGGTTACGGATTTTGAGGCCTGGGACACGGTGGACCTGACGGGCTTCGGCTACGCGGATTCGGCAGAGGCCATGACGCATGTGACGCAGCAGAACGGGAACGCGGTATTTGAAGACGAGGGGGTGCAGGTGGTGTTCCTTGACACGGTGCTCGGCGCGGGAATGCTGGAGGTCTGACCCTCAACACGCAACAGGCGCCTCGCGGGGCGATCCGGGTCATATGACCGCGGCTTCCGGCCGCTCGTTCAAACAGGGTGCGACGCTTTGCGACGATGGAAAGACGGCAGCGCCGGTGTGGCACTGTGGAGATGCGTCTCGCGCGTGTGTCCCCCAGACCGCGCCCGCGTCGGATCTGCCGTCCCGGGTCTGGCAAACTTCCGGCCATTGTGAATCCGGGTCTTGCCCCAGGCCCTGCCGAGGGTCGGCGGCCGGCGATGCGCCGAACGCTGTCTTAAAGCCGCATTAACACTGCCTGCCTAGCTCTGAGCGCGACGCTTCGAGGAGGTAAACCCCATGTCGGATGTCTCGGCGGTCCTGTCGCTGCCCTATTTGCTCCCCGCGCAGGCCCAGAAACACGTCACCCATAACGAGGCGCTGGCGCGGCTCGATGTGGCGGTGCAGCTTGCGGTCATCGCCCGCGATGTGATCGATCCCCCGGCCAGTCCCGCTGAGGGGGCCCGCTACCTGGTGCCTTTCGGCGCCACCGGTGCCTGGGCCGGTCATGCGGGTGAGATCGCGCTCTGGGACATGAACGCCTGGGTCTTTCAGGCACCGGTGGCGGGCTGGACTGCGCGTGTGCTGAGCGAAGACACGCTGATCCGCCATGACGGGACGGTCTGGCAGACCGGGGCCGGCGTGCTGGAGGCGTCGATCCTTGGCGTGAATGGCGCGGCGGATACCACCAACCGGCTCTGCAACGTGGCAGAGGCCACGCTTCTGACACATGAGGGCGCGGGCCATCAGCTCAAGATCAACAAGGCCGCGGCTGACGATACCGCCAGCTTGCTGTTCCAGACCGGATGGTCGGGCCGGGCCGAGCTGGGCACTACCGGTACGGATGATCTTGCCATCAAGGTCAGCGCGGATGGCGCGGTCTGGTCCACGGCGCTGAGCTTTGACGGGGCCAGCGGCACGGTTACGGGCACGGCGGTGCAGAGCGCGCCCACTGATACCGGAACGGGCAAGCTGGCCCGCGCCGATTACGCCTATGGGCCGGGCAATCTGCTGGGCACCGTGGCGCAGACCGGCGGTGCGCCCGCGGGTGCCGTGCTGGAACGCGGCAGCAACGCGGGCGGTGATTACCTGCGGCTGGCGGATGGCACGCTGATTTGCTGGCAGACGGCCAGTTCCAGCAGCGCGGGGCAGGTGCTCTGGGCCTTTCCGGCCGCGTTCCTGCCGGGCACGACGCCCATGGTGCAGGCCACCGGACAGGTGCAGACGGCGCATTTCGCCAGCACCGGAACACCGTCGGATACAGGTGTGCATTTCTCTGTCTGGGGGCTGTCCGGGGCACGGGTGGCCTATTCCACGGGCCTGCTGGCGATTGGCCGCTGGTTCTGAGGGGGCAGGGATGACGCCGGGCTGGCGCGAGGCGGTGGTGCGCTGCTGCCGCATGGCCCCGATGCGCTCGAGACGGTGCGTTTTCCCCGGCCGGTCACGGTGGAGACGCACGGACCGATCCCGCTGCCGGGGTGAGGGCAACGACAGGGATACATCTTCGGCATTGCCTGCCGGACGCCGGGTCGGGTCCTTGCCGTCGCACCCGCGCAACTGGCAGAGTGGTTTCTCTGGCATCCGTTAGACATCATGGCCCGGCGGGCGGTCTGGCGTTGGCGCAGACCCGGCCGGGCGCCGTTCAACTGCGGGCGTAGACGTCCTCGTAGCGGATGATGTCATCCTCTCCCAGGTAGGATCCGGTCTGCACCTCGATCAGCACCATGGGCACCTTGCCGGGGTTTTCCATCCGGTGAACGGCGCCCAGCGGGATGTAGACCGACTGGTTCTCTGTCAGCAGCTTCACATCCTCGTCTACCGTCACCTTTGCAGTGCCCTGCACCACGATCCAGTGTTCGGAACGGTGGTGATGGCTTTGCAGGGACAGCGCGGCACCCGGGTTCACGTGGATTCGCTTGACCTGAAAACGGTCGGCGAGGATCAGCGTCTCGAACCAGCCCCAGGGGCGGTGGTCGACGGGGAAATGCTGTGCCTGCTTGGCGCCGCGGTCCTTGAGCACCTTGACCGCCTTCTTGACGTTCTGCGCCTCGGACATGTCGGCGACCATCACGGCATCGCGCATGGCGACGGCGACCATGTTCCTGAGGCCGATGCCCACCAGTTCCTGATCGGGTGTCTCGGCGCGCAGCAACGTGTTCTCGCAATCGAAGGCCGTGGCATGGGCCGAGACGGCATTGCCCTCGGCGTCGCGCTCCGATTCCATCCAGACAGATTCCCAACCGCCCAGATCGGTCCAGTGACCGTCAAAACGCACGGCCGAGAGATTGTCGGCATGTTCCATCACGGCAAAGTCGATCGATTCGTCCTGAACCGTGGCCCAGATGTCGGGATCGATGCGGGTGAAGCCCAGATCGCCCTGCGCCGCCTGCATGGCCGCGGCCACCCCGTCGAAGATGGCGGGGGCATGGGCCTTGAAGGCGTCGATCAGCACGCTGGCCCGGACCAGAAAGACCCCGGCGTTCCAGAGATAGCGTTTGTCGGTAAATAGCTTTGCGGCCGTGTCCGCGTCCGGCTTTTCGACAAAACGTTCAAGCCGCGACACGCCGTCGGTCTCGGGTCCGGTTTCCAGCCAGCCATAGCCGGTCTCGGCACGGCTGGGCGCGATGCCGAAGGTCACGATCTGCCCGGCCTCTGCGGCCGGTTTGCCACGCAGCACGGCGGCGCGGAACTGCTCGGGCTGGGCGACCGCATGGTCCGACGGCACCAGCAGGATCATCGCGTCCGCATTCTGCGCCATGGCGAAGAGGGCGGCTGCTGCGGCGGCGGGGGCGGTGTTGCGCCCCTCGGGTTCGATCAGGATGCCGGCGGGCGACACGCCGATCTCCTCCAGTTGATCGGTCACGATGAAGCGGAAGGGATCCCCCGTCACCACCAGCGGATCGGCAAACCCCTCGCCGGTAAAGCGGCGCGCCGAGGCCTGAAACAGGCTTTCGTTTCCGATCAGATCGGCAAATTGCTTGGGGTAGGATTTGCGCGAAAGTGGCCACAGCCGTGTGCCGGAGCCGCCGCAGAGCAGAACGGGAAAGATCATATGTGAGACTCCTCTGGAAATAATCGGTGAAAATGGGGATCTCGTCACTTGGGTTGCTCACATAGCAGGGTAACCAATCCGTTGGGGTGGCTGTTGGCGGGCTTGGGCTGCTGAACAAACATGTTCTGGACTTCTGGTGGCTTTGAAGCCGTATCGACGCTGATATGCAGAGCCCCTCCCTGAATATGCAAGCATTCTGCGCCAGGGGCCAAGATGAGCTGGCGCAATTGCTGTGTCGGGATACCCTCGCCATAGGCAACCTGGGTGGCAAAGCGGCCAATTTCTTTGCCCTTGCCATCGGTCAGCCGGATGTTCGGCCCGCTGCCCGACGTAACGATTATCGCGGCCAGCGGTCGCGCGTTGCCGACCTCAATTCGCGGGGAGTCTTTAAACTGTGCGAAATCGCATTTGACGATCGAGTTATCGAAGCGTTCTGGTCGACCTTTGGGTGAAAGCAGGACAAGCCGGCTTGGTTTGAACTTTTCCGCCCTTTCACTCGGGGCTGTTGGCACGCGCGCGTTGTCCAGCGAAAGGGCTACAGTTTCGGCCAGTCGGCGATGAAATTCGGTCCGGACACTATAATGGGCTGGGTCGCCGTACCAGTGACCCAAATCGACATCGCCACGCGCTAAAACGTGCAATAGCCGATTACAATCCACTGGCGGCACGCCGTAACTTTCGAACAGCCGAGTTACCGAAGTCACATAGCGGTCTGCTTGTGTCATCTCTGCCTGCACCCGATTGCGCATGAGCAGAGGCAAGAAAGGAGAACCCACCCGAATAGCAAGCTGCAAAAGCCACTCTATATGATACATGAGACTATCCAGAGATTGTCCTGCCTGCATGTGATTGTATTCGTTGACACCGTATTCCCAGATAATGGGTATCCGTGGAGGAAGGTTTGGAGTTGCCATAAAGCGGTACAGCGCCATGACCGAGGTACACGCCCCGATTGACAGGTTTTCGGGCTTCAGCACTTTGTCGTATTCCGTGCGCAGTAGGTTCACCCAGCCACCTTGGAGCATGGAGTTCGATCCCCCCAGCACCAGCGCCTTGCGCGCCGTCTGTTGCGGAGCTTTCTTTTGTAGCGGCACCGAGATATTGATCCGTGGGATGGACTGCTTGCACTGGGACATCAATTCCTTTGGAATATCCAGCAATTGAAAGAAGCCCATGTCAGCCACTGTTCCGCTGGCAAATTCCCTTTCGAAATTTTGTGCTACCAGACGTCCACGATCACCGATCCCGAATTCGAGTTCGTTGCGTAGTGCCTCCCAGTCGACTGAAGGCTGAAAAGCTTTGAAATAGGCCTCTAAATTACCTTGAAAACAGTTCTGCTTGACCATCTGGTTGTGTAGACTGCGGAACCAGGTGTTCTTGTCTCGTTCCATGACCACGAAGGTCGTGTCGAACTCAGCGAATTCTTGGGAGAGGACGTCGATGATCCGGCATGCAGCAGGATAGACATCGTTTTCAACATGGCCTTCGGTTCGAAACCCGAGCGGCATGCCCAAGAGGCTTTCATCCGTGATGCAAGTCACTGGTTGGAGGGCGGCACGGATCTCATCGGCGATGCGACGGCTTTGTACGGCCAGCTCGTCCTTGTCCTTTGGATTTCGGGAAAACCTGACCGCCGAGAATTTCAGCCTGTTTGTTCCGCCATCGACCAGGTTGTAGACCTTCAGGTGCGGAGCCAGAATGTCTTCGTGGTCTTTCAGCCACTGCTGAATCGAGCTCGTGCCGGTCTTGTGGTAGCCAAGGTGGACTACCAGCTTCTTGCGCTCTGACATCGCGTCAGCCTCCAAAATAGACCCGCTTGGACAGCATCGTTTCGTCCCGATCGCGGTAGAAGGCGACTTCCGGATTTGAGATGGCGCGTGCATGGGCGGTGGCCCGCGAGGGCATTTCGGCGGGTCCTGAGGCGGAGTTCAGCACTTCGAATTCTGTTGCTTCCAGCAGTGCCCGCATCCCGGCATGATTGGGAACAAAGAAGTTGGTCGGATCACCGCCCAGTTCCTTTCCCGGATAGAACTGTATCAAGGGCGTGGCGTTGGCAACGGGACAGGCCGGGCCCAGCGGTCCGAAGACCCCGTCGTTCAGCCAGGCGTGGTTGTCGATCGCGGCGGTTTCCACGAACAGATCGGCACCCTCGTTCATCACGCCGCGCACCCGGTCGAGGCCCAGCAGGATGTGCCGCAGATGATAGATCACGCCAAGGCACAGCACGATGTCGAACCGGCCCACCACGTCCGGGGTCATGTGATAGAGGTTCATCTCACGCCAGGTGACCGCGCTGCCAAGCGCGTCGCGCGCGATGCCGAATCCCGTGGCTTCGGCCGAGACATGGTCCAGCGCGACCACCTCGGCGGCGCCGCGGCGTTCGCATTCGAAGGCAAAGAACCCGTCCCAGGCGCCGATGTCCAGCACCCGCTTGCCGGTCATGTCGGCCGGCAGCCCCAGCGCGTCCAGGTGGCGCAGCTTGTGCGGCGTGTCGTCCGCGCCGGGCGTCTCGTAGTCGTCGTAAAGCCGGATCCTGTGGAACCAGCTGTAGGCCTCGGCCCGGGCCAGCAGTGCCTCTTTGTCGGTGGTGGACATGACTATGCTCCTTGGTGGCGCCCGGGCCGGTCTCAGCCGGTGGACATCTTGTCCCTGCCGCGCTTCAACGTGGCGAAGATTTCGCGCATGCGCGCGCCGTAACGCCGCCCGATCGCCTGTTCCGAGAAATCGGTCCGCACCTTGTCCAGCGCCGCCTGCGCGCGGGCGGCGCGCCCCGCGGGATCGTCATAAAGCGCGCGCATCTGGCGGGCGGCATCCGCCGTGTCCGGCTCGGCCCATTTCTGGCCCGGACGCACGAAGATGTAGTCCTGCGGACCCAGCTCGGTCAGCTTGTAATCGACCAGCCAGCAGGTGTCTGGCGTGCAGAAATCCATGTTGCCGGAATAGGCGGTGCAGATCACCGGCACGCCAAGGTTCATCGCCTCGATCATGCCGAAGCCCCAGCCCTCGGAGCGGTGCAGCGAGATATAGGCGTCCGATCCCTTCTTGAGGCGCAGGAGATCCTCGTATTGCAGGGTCTCGTTGATCAGCACGATGCGATTGTCGCCTTCCAGCAGCTCGTCGACCGCCTCCCAGATCTCGATCTGCCGGGGATCGGCAACCCGGGTGCGGTTCTGCGTCTTGATGACCAGCCGGACGTTTCCGACGCCCTCGAAGGCGGTCTGGAACGCCTCCAGCACCCCCAGCGGGTTCTTGCGCTGGACAAAGGAAAAGCTGTCGAAGGTGACCATGAAGACAAAGTCGTCCGGTTTGACCTTCGCGATCTTTTCAAGGTAGGCGCGCGCGGTGCGGCGCTTGATGTCGGGCAGGGTTTCATAGCTCATGCCGACATTGGTCACCGGCTTGCCGGTATGCGGCTGAAAGACCGAGACGCCGAAGTCCGTGGAGACCCAGATTTCGTCCAGCATGTCCATGCCCATGTAGTGACAGGCGCCGGGGCTGTCGAGTTCCCAGAAGAAATAGCCGATGTTGTAGGCGCCCGAAAAGACATCGGGCTGATAGGCCGCGGCCAGCGGGATCGCCTCGCTGTTGAGGTGAAACAGGTTCACCTTCGCGGGCCGGTAATCCGACACGGCGGTGGCGCGGGAAAATCCCTCCGGGGCGGGGTTGTCGAGGCCGAAATCCACGACATTGACCTCGAATCCGGTCTGTTCCAGCATGGCGGCGGACAGCCGGGTCGCCTGCCCGAGGCCCGAGGCCTTCTGAAAGGGGCCGATCACCTGGATGTCGATCGGCGGTGTGTCGGGCAGGGGGGGCAGCTGGGCATATTCCACCCGGTGCCCCTCGGCGGTGAAGGTCAGAAAGCGCATGGTGTCGAGGTCGAAGCTTTGCAGGCGCAGGGCATCCGCATAGGCCTGCCGGCGCAACCCGGGCTGCGGCTGGCCCATGTCCTTGCAGAACTCCGCCAGCGGGGTGGTTCCGTTGCGCTCGGACAGTGCCCGCTCGATGTTCGCGGCGGGAATGTAGCGCAGGAAATCGGGCCGTGACAGCGCCATGAGCATCAGCGCGCAGGTCAGATCGCCCCGCGCCGTGTCCGAGGTCAGCGGCAGTTCGGCCAGTTCGGGCGTCTCGGCATGCACGCGCAGCATGAATTCGCTGGGTCCATAGGGCGTGTCCTGCCAGTCCTCGGGCACTGTGCGCAGCAGGTCGACGAACTCTTGCGGCACAAGGCAATCCTCGCAGTGGATCGCCTGTGCCTGGTTGACCGACCACCAGTAGACCGTCCAGATCACCCATTCATGATTGGCAAAATCCATGCTGTGCAGGATCTGGGGCACATCCATCATGAAGGCCCATGCGGCCCGGGTCAGGCTGGGTTTCTGCCCGCCAATCACCACCGGTTCGTTCAGGTAATCTATGGCCGCCTTCGACAGCGGGATGCGCAGGCCCCCCCGCATCGCGCCATAGACGCCGAGATACCGCTTGAAGAAATGCGCGACATCCTCGGGCCGGTGCGCCGGGTCGAACCGTTCGTCCAGCCGGTCGCGGTAGCGGATGTATTCGGCATAGCCGAACATCTGTTCGGGCAGTTCCGCCCCGGGATCGAGGTAATCGCGCCGGTCGAACAGCCGCGCCTGCACCGGCGGGCTGGCCCGCGGCGCCCGCACGGGCGGAGGGGGCTGGTCGAGCAGGGTATCGAGCAGTTGCAGATCGCCGTAAAGCCGCTTTTGCAGCGGGCTCAGCCCGGAGGGCAGGGCCCGTCCGTCCCGTGTCCGGTCCGCGTCGAACTGCCATTGACCGACACGGTGGGTGCGCGGTCCGATCACGCGCACCTCTGCCATGCCGCCGTTGATCTCGATCAGGCGCCGGGTCTCGGGCTGGATCGGCAGGACGAAGCCCGCGTGGCCGTCGCCCAGCCCCATCGCGGCCACATCCGCGCGCAGCACATTGGCGGGTGCCGCCACGAGCATCGCACCGTTGACATACAGGCCGACCCGCACCCCGCGCGTGGCCCCGGGCACATAGACCCAGCCCATGAGCGCACCATCGAAGACACCGTCCACATGGCCATGAAAGCCGCGCATCTTGATGACGGAGCCGCGCAGCCGCTGCCGCAGGGGATCAGGCAAGCGCATCGTAATCCGATCTGGCCATCAGGGTTGCGAGTTGCTCTACCGTCATGCGTGCCTCCCAGCCCAGTTTTTCGCGCGCCTTCGTCGGGTCGCCGATCAGCAGATCCACTTCGGCCGGGCGGTAGAAGGCGGGGTTGACCTGCATCACCCGCTTGCCGGTTTTGCGGTCCGTGGCGGTCTCTGTCTCGCCGGTTCCGTCCCAGGCCAGGTCCATGTCCAGCGCCCGGGCCGCGTGGCCAAAGAACTCCCGGATCGTCGAGGACACGCCGGTGGCCAGCACGTAATCGTCCGGCACATCATGCTGCAGCATCTTCCACATGCCCTCGACATAATCGCCGGCAAAGCCCCAGTCGCGC
>Ga0102928_1002797_pt1 | contig 10354 bp, 6 predicted proteins | sample SalPonR1_B_D1_MG_FD_78504 | JGI IMG/M metagenome (GOLD analysis project Ga0102928, IMG submission 78504) | Salt pond soil microbial communities from South San Francisco under conditions of wetland restoration - Salt Pond MetaG R1_B_D1_MG | ecosystem: Environmental > Aquatic > Marine > Intertidal...
GCTGAATAAAATAGGTAAATCAATTGCAGGAAAAGATACTGTTGATGCCGAAACTCTTGATGACCTTGAAGATGCTCTCATTACTTCAGATGTGGGTGTTAAAACAACCATAGAGATCATCAACCGTATTGAAGATCGTGTTGCCCGGGATAAATACATCAACCAGAGTGAACTTCAGCGAATATTGCGGGAAGAGATCACGGCCCTTTTAAAAGAGAGCCGCCCTGATCAGCCCGCAGAATTTGATGCAGAATTTGAACACAAGCCACATATTGTACTCATTGTAGGAGTTAATGGTGTGGGCAAAACCACTACAATCGGTAAATTAGCTCACCTATATAAACGAGCAGGCAAACATGTGGTGCTTGGTGCCGCAGATACATTCCGGGCTGCAGCTGTAGACCAGCTTACCATCTGGAGCGAGCGAGCCGGTGTCTCCATTATCCAACAGGGGCAAAATGCCGACCCTGCAGCTGTGGCGTACGACACGGCCGCTTCTGCCAAATCCAAAGGTGCGGATATTGCGCTTATTGACACCGCCGGACGACTTCACAATAAAAAATCACTGATGCAGGAGCTTGGCAAAATCAAGCGGGTGATGGGTAAAGTCGTTGATGGTGCCCCTCACGAAATTTTACTCGTGCTGGATGCCTCAACCGGCCAAAATGCGATGCAGCAGGCAAAAGCATTTACTGAGGTTGTGGACGTAACGGGACTGGTCCTCACCAAGCTCGACGGAACCGCAAAAGGCGGCATAGTTATTAGCGTATCCAACGAATTAAGTGTTCCAGTTAAATATATTGGCGTGGGTGAGCAGATAGAAGACCTTCAGGTTTTCGACCGCGTAGCATTTGTAAACGCACTTTTTGGTGAGTAATATCTGTTTTTATTGTCAATTTTACCCTTTACCATAGGAATTCCTGTAAGTTAACCATTTTTGTTTTGGTTTTTGAGCGACGTTCAGTAAAATAGAAAATTGATTTTTGCTTAAAATCGTACAACTATGGCTATATCAAAACAAGTACTTGCGGGTCTTTTTATCTTTTTTATCCCTCTTCAGGCCGGTTGGGTTTTTGGGCAGTCAAACGCCGATCTTTTGCAACAGTTTTCAGAAGCTGAACAGTACTATCGACTTGAAAATTATGATAAATCTGTTGCTTTATTAGACGATCTGCAGCCAGTGCTTTGTAAATCGGATTTAAATGAAGCGTGTATACACTCTGCCCTTATTAAGGCTAGCGTTTTCAGAATGCTTGGAGAAAAAAAGCTTTTTAAGGAGCAAATTGCCTTCGGACTCCAAAAAATTTCTGAAAATAAGCTGGAGCACCATACGCTTCATCCTGAATTTTATGTTCAGCTTTCTTATTTCGAAGGGAACGAAGCAAATATAAATGCCGCCATAGAATATGAGGAACAAGCAGAATCATTAATCAATGATCACAATATTGGCGGTATTAGAAAAGCCCGTTTATTTCTTTTAAAGGGAAGTAACAGAGATACAGAGGGTGATTATAAAACAGCTATTGAGAACTACAGCAGCGCACTGCGTATTGTCTCAAATATGGACCAATCGATTGAGGTCATCAAAGTCCTGACACAGACTTACAATAATATGGGCGTCAGCTACTGGAAACTAGGGGACATCGATAGTGCAATGGATCACTACCAGACCAATCTCGAGTTGGTTAAGGAGAACTTTGGTGATAATCATCAGCAGCTATTTTATGTCTATAATAGCTTAGGTAGCATTTACTACGATGTTGGTGATTATGGAACTGCCGGTGATTACTTTGTACAAGCCGCAAACATTGTTGAGAATAACCGGGGGAAGCATAACTCTCTTTATGCAGCTGCCCTTAACAATGCTGCTGTAAGCTACTTCGGAATGAATGACATTGATGAGTCGCTCGAACTATTTGAAGAGGCGCAACGAATTAAAGAGGAAATACTTGGGACGGAACACCCTGAAACGGCCATTGGTTATGCGAATCTATCTGCATTGTATATGCAAAACGGAAACTCTGAAGCAGCACTAAAAAATGCCAGGCTCTCTATTGATGTACGCCGTAATATTTTTGGCGATGTCCATCCCGAACTGGTTTCTCCCATTATACAGTATGGAAATATTTTGGCTGAAATAGGTGTACATGAAAAGGCCAGAGACCAATATCGGGAAGCGGCCTCTATCGCCAGGGCTACAATGGGGCCGAAGCACCCCGACATTTGGGAAACTTTAATCAGAACGGGCAAATCCTTCGCCAGTGAAGACCGTCTTGAAGAAGCAAAAAATCATTTCTCCCGTGCTATTTATATGATAACCGGCCGTGCGCCAGGAGAAGTTTCTGCTGAAGAAGATTTGGAAAAATTATCATCCCCTTTTTATTACCTCGACGCCCTAAAAGAACTGGCTGAAACAGAGCTTCGAATCTTTGATCAATCCGGCACTCAAAACTCATTATTACGGTCATTCGAACTTTTTGAACAGGCTTCTGATACCATTGATTATCTGCAATTTCTATACAAAAGCGAAGCATCAAAGCTGAACCTGATTGACAGTAACCACACCGTTTATTCAAATGCGATTAAAGCAGCCTATCACCTCTTGGAACGAACGAATGATCCTCAGTGGCTTGATGAAATAATCCGATTCAGTGAACGCAGCCGTTCGCGACTGGCCCTTGAACTGATACAAGAGGCTGAAGCGAAAGAGTTTGCAGGCGTGCCGGAAAATATACTTGTCAGGGAAACAGAATTGAACCAGTCAATTGCTCATCACTATCAGCAGCTCGCCCTGGAACAGAATAAAGGAGATGATGCCGATCCGATACGGCTCGAAGAGCAAAGAGATTCACTTTTTACCCTCAAACAACAGCTGGAGGAGTATACTCAACTTCTTGAAGAACGATTTCCAGTATATCATCAACTAAAATTTAGCCTAAACCTGGTTGATAAAGAACAGGCACAAGAGATGCTTTCGGATAATCAAACGATTCTCAAATATATTAAAGGGGATGATTTTTGGATGGCCATTACGGTTAACCCGACGGATACAAATGTTGAATACATTGAGACATCAGTAAATATTAAAGCGTCTGTTGAGCTCTTAAGAGAATCTGCACTGAACGGTGATTCAGAGACATTGCAAACACAAAGCAGATTACTCTATTCTACCTTATTTAAACCGGTTGCTGAGAAAATTACCACTGAATCAATCATCATTATACCGGATGAGTCTCTCTACTACCTGCCCTTTGAGATGCTGTTAACTGAAGACCCCGGGCAAGATGCTTATTACAACAGCTATCCTTTTTTGATGCACGATTATACAATCAGCTATGCTCCCTCCATTACCGTACTTGACTACATGAATCGCGAAAGAAGCAGTAATCCGCGAAATCTTCTTGCACTAGCACCTTTTAATCAAAGCGTTGATGAAAGAAGTACAGAACTATACACTGAACGAACATTGAGCAGACTTACGCCCCTGCCGCTAACAGAATTTGAAACCCGGGAAATAGCTGGAATTTTCCGCAAAAAAAAATCGGTTTATGACTATCTCTTTCCCGAAACAGCTGAGATCCTGCTTCATAAAGAAGCCTCAAAAGAGAACTTCCTGAATCGTGAACTTGATCAGTATGGATTTTTACACTTTGCAACTCATGCGTTTATAAATGAATCAAACCCCGACCTGTCTGGTATTGCGCTATGGGGTGAAGAAGAGAGCGGTATACTGTATGTGAACGATATTTATAATTTGCGTTTTGATGCTGATCTTGCCGTTTTGGGTGCCTGTGAGACAGGCCTTGGCACACTCTACAGAGGTGAGGGAGTCATCGGGTTTACGAGGGCCTTTATTTATGCCGGTGTCTCCAATCTTGCTGTCTCCATGTGGAGGGTAAATGACCAGCCTACATCGCGGCTCATGATAAACTTCTATAATAAGATAGAACAGGGATACGAATATTCTGAAGCTCTCAGGGCTGCCAAACTGGAATTAATTGAATACCCTGAGTTTTCAGAACCCAAAAACTGGGCTGCATTTATACTCTATGGATTTTAATAGCCAATAGAGAATTAAAGCAGAATCCACGCCAGAATCTGCACTGTGAACAATCCTGTGAATCCCATCAAAAGCGTTGAAATGGTATGGGTTTTCAAAGCTGTGGATGTGTCCATTTCAGAAAATTTTGCAACTACCCAAAAGTAGCTGTCGTTTACGTGCGAAATAGTGAGAGAACCTGCCCCTATTGCAAGTACCACCAACGCCGTTCCCATTGTTGAATCGAAACCGAGTGGCTCCAGAAGCGGGGCTGTAATGGCAGCAGCTGTAATAATTGCCACTGTGGATGAGCCCTGTGCTGTTTTTAAAAATGCAGCAATGATAAACGGGATAGCCATCCCCAGTCCGCCAATCTCTGTGAACTGAGCTGCAAACTCTCCAAGGTTTGTTTCCCTAAGTATTGCACCAAAAGCGCCCCCTGCTCCGGTTATAAGAATAATCGTACCGGCCTTTTTCAAAGCTTCTTCGAGCCACTGATGTTTTATTTTATTGCCAGTTCGCACCATCAAAAAAGAGAGAGATGCCCCTATTAACAGCGCAATGATGGGGCTGCCAATAAATACAAACAGCTCAAATAGTAACGATTCTCCAAAGGGGGCTGATGGCAGCTCTGATATTGATTTTAAAGCTATTAAAGCGATCGGCGTTAAGATGGGAATAACAGCCAGTGTAAAAGAAGGGGCAATATAGTTTTCATCGGGCTCTGTTTCTTCAAAATCATATTCTATTTTAAAATTCTTGCAGCCTTTTGTTGCCCATACCAAAGCTACGATCATGACGGGAATGGAGACAATCAGACCTAGAATAAGAACCCAACCAACATCTGCTCCAAGCGTTGCGGCAGCCGCAAGAGGCCCCGGTGTAGGGGGCACAAATACGTGGGTGGCATAAAGCCCGGAAGCAAGCGCAACCGCTAACACAGCCAGCGGAACCCCCGCCCTTTTCGAGATCGCCTTATTCAGCGCAGATAATACAATGAAACCGGAATCGCAAAACACGGGGATTGATACGATATAGCCGGTAACGCCCATAGATAAAGGAGAGTTTTTTTCACCTACTGCATCAAGAATTTTGTTAGCGAGTATTTTCGCACCGCCGCTGCGGTCCAGATATTCACCGATAATCGCACCCGCTGCAATCACAATGCCGATGCTTGTAAGTGTGGAGCCAAAACCATCTGCCAGTATTCCAATGATGGTGGAGGGATCAATACCGCCTAAAAAACCCATAACCAGCGCCCCAAAAAGCAGAGCAAGGAACGGATGAAGCTTAAACTTAACTGTAAGCCCCACGATTACCGCAACCACCAGCAGCAGCCATAAAAAGATGCCCATAATTTCTAATAAATTTATTCCCGTAAGTAACGCACTCTAAATATGAAAGTTTAGGTTATCCATCCAAATTTTCTCATCATAAAAGTTAATGGCCGGGAAAAAAAAAGTATCCATTTTCCCGCCGGCAGCCACGAAATGTTAAGGTCGCGCTTGTTAAACAGCAACGTTCTGATTATATCACTCTTGTATTGCCACTTCCCCGAAAGAGCAAGCTGATAGCGAACCTGCCGCACTGTATTATTAAACGTATCAAAAGGGTCGTTCTCCGGCCTCTTTATCTGATATACAGCCTCTTCAACAAGGCGATAATTGGTTAATTCATCACATGGAAGTAATTTAGAATTCTGAAATATATGAGCTAATACACCGTTGCAAACACTTACGAATCGATCTGCATCAAGTTTTTGCGTTAAACGTTTAAAGCGTTCTCCATCAATGGTATCTTGGTTTATGATTTTGTGGATATCCACCAGCCATTTTAACCTGAACCAGGCATGTAAGCTTCCGTGTATGGTTAGATATAGTAATTGAAACTCACTATCCAGTGCAATTATTGTATGCCCATTAATTTCAACAGTGCCTGTATTTTTTCGAACGAGATCTTCAACAACAGAAGGGTCCACTAGACGCCGATCAAATAATTTCCAATGAATTTCTATAATTATCTGCTGTTTTGAATTATAAATACAGTACTGTTTTTCCAGTTCTTTTGTAATTTTTTGTTTTTTTTCTGAGACAGGCCAATTAAATATTTTGCCTGTAAAACCACGACATTCGAAAAATTCTATAGCTTGCGAAATCTCCGTTTGAGCAAATAACAGATCAAAATCATTTGATGACCTATAGAACGGATCTCCATAAATTTTCTCCGAAAGAGCCGGCCCCTTTAAAACAATTGGATCCAGGCCTTCGCTTTTCATCTCCTCCATCAGCTTTAAGAAATAACCAAGCTCTCTTAATTTTTTCATTTGAGTGGCGCGGTCAGGAGGCTCGGTTTTATACCCCAGGAAATCATCTGCCTGTGGTCTGGATAGCCTGTGCCTGTTAATTAGTTCATCACGTGTAAACTTCACCTTCTCAATTTTTTTGAATTCAGATAATAGCTTCAGTATATCAAACATCCCTTAAAAATGAATGATATCCTGCCTCATTTTTTCAACCCTGCTTGGTCAGATGACCATCTCGCCAGATTGCACCATCCAGAGCTGCTTATATATTCCATTTTTCTGCACCAGCTCTTCGTGCGTACCCGACTCGGCAAGCTCACCCTGCTCGAGAACAAATATTTTATCTGCATGACGAATGGTAGAAAGTCTGTGAGCTATGATAATGGTGGTTCTCTCTTTTGCTATTCTGAATAAAGAGCGTTGAATGGCTGCTTCGGTTTCGTTATCAACAGCTGATGTGGCTTCATCGAGGATCAGAATTGGAGGATTCTTTAGTATAGCCCGCGCAATGGATATTCTTTGGCGCTGTCCGCCTGATAGTTTTTGGCCTCGCTCTCCAACAATAGTGTTGTATCCTTCATCCAGTTCATTTATAAAATCGTGCGCTTCTGCAAGCTTTGCAGCTTCTTCCACCTCTTCTTCTGAAGCATTAAATGTGCCATACCGAATATTTTCGGCAACGGTCCCTTGAAATAGAAATACATCCTGGCTAACCAGGCCTGCAGCTCTGGTCAGGTCTTTCAGCCTGTAAGTACGAATGTCTTTCCCATCCAGCAGAATGCGGCCCTCTGTAACATCATAAAAGCGCATCAAAAGTTTAATTAAGCTGCTTTTTCCGGCGCCGGTGGCTCCAACGATGCCAACGGTTTCGCCTGAATCAATTTTAAGATTCAAATTCCGAATCACAGGACCACCCGACTGGTATCTAAACGATACATTTTCAAACCTGTATGATCCGTCAACATTCCCGGGCTGCAGATCAATGCTTCCATCGTCGAGAGTTTCCTCTGTTTTCAGCAATTCCATTACGCGCTTTGTACTGGCCATGGCACGCTGGTACAGATCAAACGTTTCGCCAAGACGGGTAAGGGGCCAAAGCAATCGCTGGGTTACAAATATGAGTACGCTATATAGCCCCACCTCCATCTCACCATCCAGCGTCTTGAAACCGGCAAATATCAGAATTCCAATAAAACCCGTCAGAATCAGCATCCGAATTAAGGGAACAAATGCTGCACTCAGCCGAATAACACTCTGATTTGCTTCCTTATACTTTTGCGAGAGGTTTGATATTCTATCATTTTCAAATGCCTCCGCACCATAGCTTTTGATGGTTGCCATTCCTCCAAGGTTATTTATCAGCTGTGAACTTGTTTCCCCTGCTCGTTCTCTTACCAAATTGTAGCGGGGAGCCAGTTTTTTCTGAAACCATACCGATCCCCAGATGATAAACGGCATAGGTACAAGCGCCATCCAGCCAATCTCAGGTGCAGAGAACATAAAAATCGATCCGATAACCAGCACGGTTACGGCAACCTGAATCAAATCGTTAGCCCCGTGGTCTAAAAAACGCTCCAGCTGATTGATGTCGTCGTTAAGTATAGTGTTCAGATTACCTGATGACTGATCTTCAAAATAAGCCATCCTCTGTTTCTGGAGGTTTTGATAGGCATCCTTTCGCAAACTGTCTTGCGTATATTGGGCAAGATCTCTCCAGTACACCTCAAACAGGTATTGGAAAAAAGACTCGAACACCCAAACAAATGCAGTGAAACCAGCCAGCCACAACAGCTGGTTAAATGGATCTGTAATTCCAAAACCTGCAATCAGGCTCTCCTCTCCCTTAACTACCACATCAACCGCAGCACCAATCAAAATTGGCGGTGCAAGGTCGAATAGTTTATTCAGAATTGAAAACAGTGTCGCCAGCCTCACCTTTCCGCGGAAAGGTTTCATATACCGGATCAGCTGCTTTAAGGGATGAATGTTGTTCCTGTTCTGAGAGCTCATTCCTGGTTTAACTACTTTCTGAAATTACAACTTTGGAAAATACGCGGTTTCTGCTTCAATAACTAAATAAGAACAGGTTGTCTCAATCATATTTTGTACATGCAAATTTTGGTGCCGTTTCAACTTTGGCCTGCTAAACTTATATATTTGTAATTTAATCAAACATACCAATTCAATGAATATGGCTGTTCCCGTTAAACCTAAAACGATCGTAAGTCTTGTACCATCATTAACGGAACTGCTATTCGACCTGGGGCTTGGTGACCGAGTCGTTGGCAGAACACGATTTTGTACCCACCCTAAAGAGATGATTCAAGATGTGCCTGTCGTTGGAGGCACAAAAAATCCCCGTCTGGACAAGATTCGCGATCTAAAGCCCGACCTGATTATTGCTAATAGGGAAGAGAATCGTCAGGTTGATGTTGAAGATATTGAAACGGATTTTGATGTAATGGTTACGGAAATCGGCACGATTGACGAGGCTCTGTTTGCCATTCACGACATTGGCTATACGTGTGGTGTTCAGGATAGAGCAAAAAATCTTATTCACGATATTCAGCTGGAAATGGAACAGGTGCCCGATGAGCCTCCTGTCTCAGCTGCCTATTTTATCTGGCGGGATCCATGGATGACGGTGGGCAGCGACACATATATCCATTCCGTTTTGAGCCACTGGAATTATGATAATGTATATGCCGGCCAGCTTCGTTATCCAACAACAACGCTTCATGAACTCTCATTAAAAAAACCGAAAATCATTTTTCTCAGCAGCGAGCCCTACCCATTTAAAGAGAAGCATATCAAAGAGGTTGGTGATGTTTGCGGATCTTCAAACATTGTACTTGTTAACGGTGAATGGTTTAGCTGGTATGGTTCTCGCATGTTAAAATCGTTCAGAAACTTAAACACGTTGAGAAAAGCCTTATCCTGATATTGTATATACAATTATATTTCGAACGACTCACCCGGCAGGTAAATGTTTAAAGAGATGTCTCTTGCTCCCAGTTTACCCTCAAAGACAGCGGAGTAGTCTGACTGATTTCTATATACCAACACCTGAGATACTCCTACAACTTCAGCCCGGTTATTCCGAATCAAAATCGCAGTGGATTCGTCAATTCCAATTCCTGTTTGATCAGGAAATTCAATCACTGCGGTAATCAGCCGATTGTTTCGGGCACGTTTTACAAAGTGCTGATCAATAATGACGCCTTCTATCAGCCCGAGGCCTTCAGCCGTAACCATATTATTTTTTTCCAGGTTATAAAAGGTAGAGGTGTACTCCGGGTAATTTATCTGATCGCCCGTAATCATAATCCGGCTCATAACGGCAGCTCCGGCGCTTGTCCCGGCAATCAGGGCACCGTTTTCATAAGCACTTCGCAACGATGTTTCGATTCGGGGCTCATTTCGAACAGCGTTCATAAATCGCGACTGCGAACCTCCGGTAATGTAGATTAGCGAGGCCTCCTCGAGCATCATCTGCGACTCTTCCGAAAATTCATCTTCACGCCCAAAATCGTAGGATGCGATATTTTCAATGCCCAACTCCCTGAACTGCTGCTCTCCGTAAAAACCGGATGTATCAGGATCAAAGCCCGACATAGTAAGCACAATGGCATAGCCCTCTGTGTCAACTCCGCTTTCGTCAATCATCCGCTGTATCATCGCTTCAGGCCGGCTGCCGCCTCCAATAATAAAGAGAGCTCCATCCCCGCTTAAATCCGCCGGCTCAAACTGCCGGTTTCCCGAGGCCGATTCAGAGCAGCCACAGACCGGCGCCATACAAATAAGTACCATAATCAATGCAGTCAGATACGATTTTTTCATACCCATAATTTTTGTTTTATTAAATATTTAATTGGCTTCTTTACTCTGAAAGAAACGAATAGACCATTTCAGAAATTTCTGCTCCTATTTCACGTCCTCGAATATCATCCGGCAGGTTTTTGGATAGATATATGAGCACGTACGATTGACCGTCAGGCAGAAAAACAATGGCC
>Ga0102928_1002802_pt1 | contig 10349 bp, 9 predicted proteins | sample SalPonR1_B_D1_MG_FD_78504 | JGI IMG/M metagenome (GOLD analysis project Ga0102928, IMG submission 78504) | Salt pond soil microbial communities from South San Francisco under conditions of wetland restoration - Salt Pond MetaG R1_B_D1_MG | ecosystem: Environmental > Aquatic > Marine > Intertidal...
CGTCGTGCTGCCACGTGACACCCGGGTGAACGGCGTGCGGGACTCCAAGCTCCTCACCGAGACCGAACGCGAGCGCCTCTTCGATCGGTTGGCCGGATGGTGTACCGCCTGGGCGGTGGGATCGGCCACACAGGACGAGTGCGACCGGCTCGGGATGTCGGCCGCCCAGAAGCTGGCCGCCCGCCGCGCCATCGAGCGACTGGGCGTCGTCCCCGACGTGGCCGTCACCGACGGCACGTGGGACTTCGTGTCCCCGGCCGTGCCGCACGTGGAGTTGGCGGTGAAGGCCGACCTGCGTTGCCTCAGCGTGGCGACGGCGAGCATTCTCGCCAAGGTGGTGCGCGACCGCGAGATGCGCGAGCACGCCCTGTCGTACCCGCACTGGTCGTTCGACACCAACAAGGGGTATCCGTGCCCCGTCCACAAGGCCGCGCTGCTCGGATACGGCCCCTCGGCGATCCACCGCCGTAGCTGGGCGTTCATGGACCACTACGTGCCGTGGACCGCGATCCGTCGCACACCGCCCGCCGGACAGTCGTCGCTGTTCTGACGGTCGGAGCCGGCGCAACGGCCCGCGGAACGGATCCGAGGCGTCGGATCAGGGGCGGCGTCGGAGCAACCGGTCGAGTTCGCGGAGCCACGTCTGCACGGCCTCGGGATCGCGCAGACGGTGTGGGGCGATCGTGTCCGCGTCGCCGATCTTGATCGGCACGTCGCCGTCATCGAGCACCGCGAACGCGTCCTCGTCGGTGACGTCGTCTCCCGCGAACACGATGGTGCACACGCCGAGGCGGTGGGCGAGCTGCCGCAGCGCCGTGCCTTTGTCGCCGTGACGTGCGAGGAGCTCGAGCACGGACTGCCCCGCCTTGGCCCGCGCCCCGTCGATCTCTGCTGCCCGTGCGGCCAGCTCGTCGCGTGCGGCGGCTCCGGCGGCCGGGTCGGCCTGGCGCACGTGCAGCACGACGCTCGCCGGCTTGTACTCGACCCACGCACCCTTCCCGGCACGGGTCGCGGCGTCCTCGGCCAGTGCGGTGAGCACCTCCAGCCGCTGCTGTTCCTGCGGTTCGAGTTCCAGCACGTCGGCCGAACGCCACTCCATCCCGTGGCTGCCGATGACGTGCACACCATCGCCGAACCCGAACTGCTCGAGCCCGGCCAGCGAACGTCCCGACAGCGCGGCGACGTGGACGCCGTCGTGCTCGGCGAGCCGGTGCACGGCGTCTCCGGTGCCGTCGAGCAGCGCCGCGTCGTCGGCGTGGTCGACCAGCGGGGCGAGGACGCCGTCCACGTCGAGGCCCACGAGCACCGGTCGGGCCGACCCCGCCACGAGTGTCGCCAGGGCCGCTGCGTCGTCGTAGTGCGTCATCGAACCGGTGCCGTCAGGATCCGTCGAGAGCGGTGACCGTCGGGTCCGCCGCTCCGCCCGTGTCTCCCGGATCGTCCGGGTCGTCCGTCGCCTCGAGTTCGGCGAGGAAGCGGTCGGCCCATCCCTTCACGTCGCTCTTGCGGATCTGGTCGCGCAGACCGGCCATCCGCCCACGGCGCTCGTGGCGGTGCATCTCCACCGCTGTGACGATGGCCTCCTGGAGCGCCCGGTCGTCGTGTGGGTTGACGAGGACGGCGTCGGTGAGTTCGTCGGCGGCACCGGCGAACTCCGACAGCACGAGCACGCCGTCGCCGTCGATGTGCGCGGCGGCGTACTCCTTGGCCACCAGGTTCATCCCGTCGCGGAACGGCGTCACCAGCATCACGTCACCGGCACGGTAGAGGGCGATCAGCTCGTCGAACGGCAGCGTCTGGTACAGGTAGTGGATCACCGGGAGACCGATGCGGCTGTAGCGCCCGTTGATCGCCCCGACGAGCCGCTCGATCTCGTGGCGTTCGTCCTGGTAGTGCTCGACCGCCTCACGGGTGGGTGTGGCCACCTGTACCAGCACGTGCCGTTCGGGGTCCAGCTCGCCCGACTCGAGCAGCGCGGCGAACGCCCGCAGGCGCAGGCCGATGCCCTTGGTGTAGTCCAGCCGGTCGACGCCGAGCAGGATCACCTCGGGATCGCCCAGGCGGGCGCGGATCTGGCTCATCCGCTGGCGGGTGGCCCGGCCGGCGGCGGTGGCCTCCACGTCACCGACGTCGATCGAGATCGGGAACACGCCGACGTGCGTGTCGTGGTCGGCGTTGTGGACGACGTGATCGTCGGCGTCGACCTCGAGCAGCTGCTGTGCGGACGCGATGAAGTTGGTGGCCCCCATCGGCCGCTGGAAGCCGACCAGGTCGCAGCCGAGCAGGCCCTCCACGATCTCGGTGCGCCACGGCAGCCGGGCGAACAGCTCGTAGGGCGGGAACGGGATGTGCAGGAAGAAGCCGATGGTGAGGTCGCAACGCTGCTCGCGCAACATCTTCGGCACCAGCTGCAGCTGGTAGTCGTGGATCCAGACGATGGCGTCGGTGGGTGCGATGTCGGCCAGGGCCTGGGCGAACCGTTCGTTGACGGCGACGTACGCCTCCCACTGGTCACTGTCGTAGGTGGATTCACGGAGCGCGTCGTGGTAGAGCGGCCACAGGCCGTCGTTGGAGAAGCCCTCGTAGTACAGCTCGACCTCGCTGGCGCTGATGGGCACCGGATGCAGGTCCACGCCGTCCAGCTCGAACGGCTCGGGAGCGTCGTCCGGATTGCCGGACCAGCCCACCCAGGTCCCGCCGGTGGCGCGCAGCATCGGTAGCAGGGCTCGGACGAGCCCGCCGGGGCTGGGCGACCAGCCGTCGTCGGTGCGCATCACCGGCAGCCGGTTGGCGGCGACCACGATCGGTCGTGACCGGGCGACGGCCGGCACCGCGTCGGGGGTGTCGGGTTGGTTCATCGGTCAGGGGAGGCGGTCGAGGGCCAGACGCAGATCGGTGACCAGATCATCGGCGTCCTCGATGCCCACGGACAAGCGGACGAGGTTGTCGGGCACCTCGAGAGGGGAGCCGGCTGCGGAGGCATGGGTCATGGCGCCGGGATGCTCGATCAGGCTCTCCACCGCTCCGAGCGATTCGGCGAGCGTGAAGATCTCGGTCGAATCGGCCACGGTCATCGCGGCGGCTCTGCCCGCCGCCAGAGTGAACGAAACCATGCCACCGAAGTCGCGCATCTGCTTCGCCGCCGCGGCGTGGCCGGGGTGATCGGGCAACTGCGGATAGAGCACGCGCTCCACTGCCGGGTGCCCCACGAGCAGATCGACCACCGCACGGGCGTTGTGGCAGTGGCGCTCCATCCGCACGGCCAGCGTCTTCACGCCCCGCAGCACGAGGTAGCAGTCGAACGGTGCCGGTACGGCGCCGGCTGCGTTCTGGGTGAAGCGCAGGCGCTCGGCGAGTTCGTCGTCGTTCACGGCCACGAAGCCCCCGACGACGTCGCTGTGGCCACCCAGGTACTTGGTGGCCGAGTGCACGACGATGTCGGCACCGAGAGCGAGCGGCTGCTGGAGGTAGGGGGTGGCGAAGGTGTTGTCCACCACGACGAGAGCACCCCGGGCGTGGGCGGTGTCGGCAATGGCCTCGATGTCGACGCAGGTGAGCAACGGGTTGGTGGGTGTCTCGAGCCACACCATGCCGACGTCGTCGGGCCAGTCGATCGCGTCGAGGTCGGTGAGGTCGACGGCGGTCCACGGGAAACCGAGCGGGCTCCACACCTTCGAGATCAGGCGGAACGTCCCGCCGTAGGCGTCGTTGCCGAGCAGGATCCGCTGGCCGGGCCGCAGGAGCCGCAGGATGTTGTCCTCGGCGGCCAGGCCGCTGGCGAAGGCGAGTCCGTGGGCTGCGTCCTCGAGTGACGCCACCTGCACCTCGAGTGCCGTGCGGGTGGGGTTGCCCGATCGGGAGTACTCGAAGCCCTTGTGGCCGCCGACACCCTCCTGGGCGAAGGTGGTCGACAGCGAGATCGGGGCGACGACGGCTCCGGTGACGGGTTCGGGTTCCTGGCCGGCGTGGATGGCGCGGGTGGCGAAGGCGTGTCGTGTCTGTTCGTCGATGTCGCCCATGGGGCTCCTTCCGGATCGGCTGCGTGGATCGGCTGCGGGTGGTGTGTGCTCAGGCGTCGCCGAGCGCTGCTTCGGCCACGGCGCTGAAGTAGGCGAGCACGTCGGTGCGGGTGAGCACGCTGAGGGGGCGGCCGCCCGACAGCACGAGCAGCGCCGGCGCCGTCTCGAGCATCTCGACCGCACGTTCCACCTTCTGGCCGACACCGATGGTGGGGAGCTTGGGACCCATCACCTTCTCGACGGGAGTCGACATGACTCCGGGATCGCGGTGGATCGCCTCCATCAACTCGAGCTCGTCGACCGATCCCGACACCTCCGCGGCGGCGAACGGCGGCGTGTTCTTGCACACGGGGAGCTGGCTCACACCGGTGCTGCGCATCAGCTCCACCGCCTCGGACACGAGCTGGCCGGGGTTGACGTAGAGCAGGTTCTCGATGGATGCGTTGCGCGTGTCGAGCACGGCGCCGACGCACTGGTCGCACTCGCGCAGGAACCCGAAGTTGGCCATCCAGTCGTCGTCGAAGATCCGGGAGAGGTAGCCACGACCCGAGTCGGGGTTGAACACGACGACCACGTCGTCGGGGTCGGCGGCCTTGGCGACGCGGATTGCTGCGGCGACCGCCATCCCGCCCGACCCTCCGATGAGGATGCCCTCGCGCTCGCTGACGTAGCGGGCGGTGAGGAAGCTCTCCTCGTCGCTGATGGCGATGATGTCGTCGAGCAGCTCGGGTGCCCAGGCCGCCGGGAAGAAGTCCTCGCCGACGCCCTCGACGAGGTAGGGCCGGCCCGATCCGCCGGAGAACACCGAACCCTCGGGATCGGCGGCGATGATCTTGACGTCGGGATTCTGTTCCTTCAGGTAGCGGGCCACGCCGGTGATCGAGCCACAGGTGCCGGCTCCGGCGACGAAGTGGGTGATGCGCCCGGCGGTCTGGCGCCAGATCTCGGGGCCCGTGGTCTTCACGTGGGCCACGGGATTGTGCGGGTTCTGGTACTGGTTGGGGCGGAACGCGCCGAGCTCCTCGGTGAGGCGTTCGGCGACGCTGTAGTAGCTCTGCGGGTCGTCGGGCTCCACCGCCACCGGGCACACGACCACCTCGGCGCCGTAGGCCTTGAGCAGCGAGATCTTCTCGGGGGCGACCTTGTCGGTCATCACGAACACGCACTGGTAGCCGCGCTGGGCGGCGACGATGGCGAGACCGACGCCGGTGTTGCCGCTGGTGGGTTCGACGATCGTGCCGCCGGGCTGCAACTGGCCTTCACGTTCGGCGGCGAGGATCATCTCCAGTGCCGGACGGTCCTTGGCGGAGCCGCCCGGGTTGGTGCTCTCGGCCTTGAGGGCCAGCACGCAGTCGATCCCCTCGAGTTCGCTGATCCGCTTCATGCGGACGAGTGGTGTGTTCCCGATGAGATCGATCACCGAGTCGGCGATCTCGGTCCCTTCGAGGCGCGGATCGCTCATGACGCCGACAGTAACGGACGGATCAGCTGCTGGCCATCTGGCTGAGCGGACGGCTGGACGCCGGGTCGTGCGGGTGGCTGTGCGGGTGGTCGTGGGGAGGGTCGTGCGGGTGGTCGCGGGGACGCACCGGGACCGACACGGGTCATCCGAGGATGCGGTCGACGAACTTGCCGAAGGCGCCCGGCTCGGGCGGCTCGAACCCGTCCGGGAGGAGGTGAGGATGCTCGGTCGCGAGGTAGGCGACGAGGTCGGTCGCCGAGGGGTTGACGAAGCCGACGTCGCCGATCACCACGGTGGGCACCGTCTCGTTGCCGTTGGCGTACTGTCGCACGACGGCGGCGTCGGCCGGGTCGCTCCAGATGTCGTGCTCGACCCGGTCGATGCCGAGCTTGTCGAGGCGACGCTGCAGCATCGTGCAGAACCCGCAACCCGGGCGCCAGTAGAGGTCGATCTGCGCGGGTGGGGCGGCTGGGGTCTCGTCGGCCATGCCACCTCCAACCGGTTCCACCGACCCCGCATTCCCGTGTCCGGACACAAGGTGCACCGGGCGTGGCGTTCTTCGTCTGCGTGACGGAAATGTCGGCCCGTCCCAACTTTCCTGCAACGCAGACGGAATGGCGGTGGGCGTTCTTCGTCTGCGTGACGGAAATGTCGGCCCGTCCCAACTTTCCTGCAACGCAGACGGAATGCCGGTGGGCGATCGGGACGGTGCTCGGGGAAGTCGTGTGCGACGATGGGGTGATGTCGTCGGGCGCCGAACTGGTGGACTCGGTGGAAGGGGCGCTCGATGTCGGCGTCGCCGCCCGTCGGCCGCTCAGCGGCGGCGACGTAGCGGCATCGTTCCGCCTCGAGCTCTCCGACGGCCGCACCGTCTTCGCCAAGACCCATCACGCACCCCGGCCCCACTTCTTCGAGACCGAAGCAGCGGGGCTCGCATGGCTCCGACAGGCCGTTCCCGAGACGATCCCCGAGGTCCTCGCCGTCGGCGACGGCTTCCTCGTGCTCTCCTGGATCGACGAGGGTCGGCCCGGACCGGACACCGACGCCCAGCTGGGACGCCTGTTGGCGACGCTCCATCGCTCCGGTGCACCGTGTTTCGGGCGGCAGGACCGCCGCACCACCGGCAGCCGCGGGCTGCCCAACGACACCTTCGACACGTGGGCCGAGGCCTATGCCGCCAACCGGCTCCTGCCGCTCGCCCGGCTCGGCGCCGACACGGGGGGCCTCCACGACTCCACCGTGCGTCGCCTCGAGGGTCTCGCCGGCCGGCTCGACGAACTCGAGGTGCCGATCGAACCTCCGGCGCGCCTGCACGGTGATCTCTGGGCCGGCAACCGGCTGGTCGACGTCGACGGGCGCAACTGGCTGATCGATCCCGCCGCCCACGGTGGCCACCGGGAGTTCGACCTCGCCATGATGCTCCTCTTCGGCGGCTTCTCCCAGATGTGCTTCCGGGCCTACGACGAGCAGTCTCCGCTGGCCGCCGGGTGGGAGCAGCGGGTGCCCCTGCACCAGCTGGCGCCACTGGCGGTGCACGCGATCAAGTTCGGCGGGAGCTACGAGGCGGCGACGGTACGAGCCCTCGACGCCGTCGACGAACTCTGACCGCAGCCTCGCCTCGATCGTCTGCGTGACGTTCTCGTCGGGCCGTCCCCACATTCCTGCAACGCAAACGATGGATGTGCCGCTCGCCGGATCGTCTGCGTGACGTTCTTGTCGGGGCGTCCCGACATTTCTGCAACGCAAACGAGAATGCGATCCCGTCACGCGGACGTGGCGATGGCCGTGGGCAGGGCGGTGAACGACGCCGGGGGCGGTGGCACACTGGAGGGGTGACCGCCATCCCCACCGACTCCTCCGTGTACCTCGACCGGCTGGCGGCCGTCCGCCGATCGATGACCGAACACGACGTCGACACGCTGCTGCTGTCGGTCGGTCACGACCTGCCCTACCTCACGGGCTACACGGCCATGCCGCTCGAGCGTCTCACCATGCTGGTCGTGCCCCGTCGGGGAGGCGCCACGATGGTCATCCCGGCGCTCGAGGCGCCACGAGTGGTCGAGCAGACGGGCGTCTTCGACCTCCTCCCGTGGGGCGAGACCCAGGATCCCACCGCGATCGTCGCTCGTCTCGCCGCAGGCTCCCGACGCGTCGCCGTCGGCGACCAGATGTGGGCGCGGTTCCTGGTGGAGCTGCTCCCGCAACTCCCGGGCGCCGAGTACCTGCGCGCCGTCGAACTGGTCGGCCCGCTGAGGATGAAGAAGGACCAGGCCGAGATCGACGCCCTGGCCGCCGCCGGCGCAGCCGTCGACCGGATCGCCGGAGAACTCCAGCGTGGGGAGATCCCGCTCGTCGGGCGCACCGAGGCCGAGGTGTCGGCGCACCTGGGTCGACGCATCCTCGACGAGGGGCACGACAAGGTGAACTTCGCCATCGTCGCCGCCGGCGAGAACGCAGCGAGCCCCCACCACCACGCCGGGAGCCGGGTGATCGGGGAGAACGAGATCGTGCTCTGCGACTTCGGCGGCACCATGGCCGGCTACTGCTCCGACACCACCCGGTGCGTGTTCACCGGTGACGTCGCCACGGCGGCGCCCGACGTCGCCGAGGCCTACGAGGTGCTCCATCGGGCCCAGGCCGCCGGTGTCGCCGCAGGTGCGATCGGCGCCGCCTGTGAGGACGTCGACCGCGCCGCGCGTCAGGTGATCGACGACGCGGGCTACGGCGAGTACTTCATCCACCGCACCGGCCACGGCATCGGCCTGGAGGAGCACGAGGACCCCTACATCGTGGAGGGCAACCACCGTCCGCTCGAGGCGGGACACGCCTACAGCGTCGAGCCCGGCATCTACGTGCCCGGCAAGTGGGGCATGCGCCTGGAGGACATCGTGGTCGCCACCGACGCCGGTCCCCGGCGGCTCAACAACTCCGACCACACCCTCGCCTGCGTCGAGGCCTGAGGTCTCGGCGCTCGGGAGCGCCCGGTCAGCCCGTGCCGAACGCCGTCTCGTCGGCGGCGTCGTCGAGCGACACGGCCCGGATGAACAGGTCGGCGCCGTCGTAGCGGGCGAGCGGCCCGTTCTCGAAGGCGCAGTAGCTCTTGATGCCGCCCGACACCGGCACGTCGACGCACAGCGCCTGCCGGTCGGCCTGGGTGATCTCGTAGCCGCTCGTGTCGCCGATGCGGCGGTTGGCGTCCACCCGCAGCCGCTGCGCGCTGCTCGACGCGTAGAACTCGTGGGTGACCTGCACGTTGCTGACCCGAGCGTCGTTGATGCTCGCCTCGCACTCTCCGGTGGTGACGTTGCAGGTGGAGGCCGTGCCCGCCCCGTTGAGGAAGCGCACGTCGTTGATGGTCACCGACCGGCGGCTGTTGTCGGCCTGCACCACCGTGGCCGTGGACTCGAGCCCGCCGAGCCGGGTGAGGATCTCGTACCGGGCGGTGAACTGTCGAGGTGCGACGGCGTCGAGACGGTCGAGCACGGCATCGACCGCGGCGTCACCGGTCTCGCCCCGGGCCGGTTCGTCGGCATCGAAGCTCGGACGGGGGCCGGTGGCGCAGCCGGCGAACACCAGGGTGGCCACGAGTGCGGTCACCAGCGCCGAAGCAGGCCGGAGACGGGGAAGCGGGGACATCATGGCGCTGTCAGGCTACGGCGTTACCCTGCTCGTTCGTGATCAGCCTCGACGCCGCCACGGTGCTGTTGCAGTGGGCCACCGGCGGCATGCTGTTCTGCTGGTTCACCACTCGCCGGCGCATCGCCAGCCTCGGCTACGGCTGGCTGCTGCGGGGTGTGTACTTCTGCTTCGCCGCCGGATCTCTCGCCGCCGGCCTGGCGTTCGGCGTCGTTCCGGTCCGCGAAGCGGCTTCGGTCGGCGTCATGATCACCTGCGTCATCGCTCTCGTGGTCTCGGTGCAACGCCGTGCCGTGGGTGTGAGCGGAGCCCGCGCCGAGCACGATCGCCGCACCGAGCGCGTCGCCGCGATGACCGGCATCGAACGCACCGGCGCAGCCGCCGGCGACGACGGGACCGAGGCCGAACGCACCACCGGCCCGGAGTTCCCGCCGATCCTCGACCTCGTACCTGCCGTGGTCGGCACCGTCGGGCTCGTGGCCGCCGCACTCGACGCCGGCGGCAACACGTGGGTGGCGCTGGCACGAACCCTGGTGGGAGCGGCATTCATCGGCGCGATCTCCGACGCCATGCTGCTCGGCCACTGGTACCTCACACAGCCCGGACTGCCCCGCCGGTTGCTCAACGAACTCGTCGGGGCCCTGGCCTGGCTGTGGCCGCTCGAGGTGGCCGTGATGTTGCTGCCCACCGGCATGATCGCGGTGCTGAACGGCACGGTCGACGACGGCTGGGGCGGCATGCTCGGCTGGATGTGGCTGGCCTGCGCGATCACCACCATCGTGCTGATCTTCGTCACCAAGGCGGCACTGCGCGAGCGGTACTACTCGGCCGTGATGGCGGCCACCGGGCTGCTGTACCTCGCCATCCTCACCGGCTTCGGGATGGACATCGTGCCCCGCGCGATCCTCGCCTCCGCCTGAGTCGCGACGAGGCGTCGGCGCCTCATCTTCCCTGGTAGGGGGTTTGCGATCGCGGTGGATGTGGTTGACTCTCACCATGGCACGTCCTGTGTGGAGTGGCACGATCTCGTTCGGCCTGGTGGCGATCCCCGTCAAGCTGTTCCACGCCGTCCGCCGCCAGAGCGTGTCGTTCAACCAGCTCGACGAACGCAACATGGCCCGCATCCGGTACCGCAAGGTGAACGCGGAGACCGGCGAGGAAGTCGGCGACGAGCACATCGTGAAGGGCTACGAGGTCTCCAAGGGCCGCTACGTGGTGGTCGATCCCGAGGA
>Ga0102928_1002812_pt1 | contig 10323 bp, 3 predicted proteins | sample SalPonR1_B_D1_MG_FD_78504 | JGI IMG/M metagenome (GOLD analysis project Ga0102928, IMG submission 78504) | Salt pond soil microbial communities from South San Francisco under conditions of wetland restoration - Salt Pond MetaG R1_B_D1_MG | ecosystem: Environmental > Aquatic > Marine > Intertidal...
ATTGATCGACCAGGACTAACATGGTCTCGGTCTTTATTTTTGCTGTCATCGTTTTTTGACAAGCAAACTACCACCATCATTAATCACACGGAAGATGTAGTTGGTCGGGTGGATACATAAAGAGTATGGTTTAGTACCACCTATGCATGGATATAAATTAGAAAAGTAAACTTATTATTGGTATTGGTATTGGTATTGGTAAGAATCCAGACCCTGAAAGGGTCATAGAGCACAGCGTGGGGCAGCGCCCCACGTAAACGAACATACATCCATACACCATCGGTCGCAAAACCCAATAGTAGCACAATGTCCATTCCGATGGTTGGTTTCTCATTATCAAATCAACGCACTATCGCACCTCGTTGATTCAGTTGCACCACCCCTCGATAAGATATGGAGCGTTGATCATATCTATCGCTTCGGGGTTTGAAAGATCGATTGTGCAATTCTGAGGCGCTGCCCAGCTTTTAGCGGGGGCTGTAATGAATGATCCTTTTGGCCAAGCCACGCCTTCGGAGCAGGGTCCATTAAATGTATGATGAGTGCCAGTATTGCTTGTCGTTTTCTACATGAATTATAGGTTCTTTAATAAATTACCCACACTAATCCATATAAAGCCAAAATTTTAACATACTAAAACTGAAATATATTGCAATAAAAAAAGCAGTGATAACTATTTATCACTGCTTTTTTTGGTTATTAATTGAGGTCAGTTAAGGCGAATGGAACGTTGTTCGATCTCCTTGATCTGATCAGGAAGCTCGCCTTCAAAAACTTCAATAATCCGTTCAAACTGCTCATCGATTTGAGCCGAAAGATCCTCATAAACCTCATACTGTTGCTGAGTAGGACGGCCGTCACCTGTGGCCACGGTACTGGCTAATGAAGCCAATTTATTATTTAGTTTAATCGGGAAGTTAAGGACGTCTTGGTAAGATTCCGCTTTTGTTTGCATGAGTTCACCCTCCACATCCTCAAGTACATCAAGTACTGAATCAGCACGCTCCTGGATCTCTGTATCATCAGGATTATCAGATTTTACCTCATTTATTTGTGCCCGAACATCGCGAATCCGATTAATCGTCTTGTGCGTGGTATCAAGCTTGGCAATAATGGCTTGATGCAGGTTGAATTGCTCCTGAAAATCTTCCTGAGTCGTTTCGATGCGTGGATCTTTGGTCAGATCAAATGCCTTTGTTTCAATGAGGACATCATCGACAAGAAGCTGTACCTGATAGGTGCCGGGGATAGCTTTTGGACCAACAGTTGAACCGGACCATAAAATCTGACGTCCATCTATGTCTTCCGCACCGGGATAACGCATATTCCACTCAAACGTATTGTTCCCCTCTTTAGTTGTTAGTACATCAGAAGGAACACTATGTTCTTCTTCATAAAACTCATCTGACTCTTCTACAGGTTCTCCTTCCAATGTTTCCTTGTTAGAAAAGGTTCTGATTTCGGTACCATCGGACTCCAAAAACCGTAGTTTGACTTCTGAATTGGGCATGCTGTTAAGGTTATAGTAAACCACCACACCATCTTTTGGGTTTTCACCTATCGTTTCACCAGGTTCAATATCACTGTGTCTTCCAAACAGGTAGGTAGTTTCAGGTTTGAACAGGTAGTAGTCAGAGTTCTTGACCTCATCGCTTAGCTGATGGAGGACTGAAAGATCATCCAGTACCCAAAAAGATCTGCCCTGGGTAGCAATGACCAGATCTTTATCTCTGGCATGAACGGTGAGGTCTGTAATTGGTACAGCGGGTAAATTCAACTGAAGCGGTTGCCATTTACTTCCATCGTTGAATGATACATACACTCCGGTTTCGGTTCCCGCATACAGAAGACCTTGTCTGTTTGGGTCTTCTCTTATCACGCGGGTAAAATCTCCTTCCGGGATACCATTTGTGATCATAGTCCAGCTTTCTCCATAATTGTCGGTTTTATATAACATGGGAGAAAAATCATCAAATTTGTATCTGTTGGCTGCCAGATATGCAGTTCCAGCTTGGTGCGGAGAAGGATCGATAATACTTGCCATAGCCTCAGGCATTCCATCAGGTGTAACTTCAGTCCAGGTTTCCCCATTATCGCGGCTCACATGGATAAGCCCGTCATCAGCACCGGCCCATAAAACTCCCGGCTGTACAATGGATTCTGCAAAGGTAAAAATTGTGTTATAGTATTCAACACTTGTATCATCTTTGGTGAGCGGGCCGCCGGACTCACCTTGTTTAGATTTCTCATTTCGTGTTAAGTCTCCGCTGATATTTTCCCAGCTCATACCTTCATCATCAGATCTGTGCACATATTGCGAAGTGGCATAGAGAATATCTGAATTATGAGGTGAGATATAGATCGGGAAGGTCCACTGAAATCTGTACTTCAGATCTTCAGCACCTGCTCCCATAGGGTTGTCGGGCCACACGTCTATACGGTCACTTTGGTCGGTGAAGTCATTAAACTTATTGAAATACCCACCATAACTACCACCGTACGTCACATTGGGATCATCTGGGTCAGGGGCAATATAACCGCTCTCACCACCGGCTACCGGAGCCCAGTCTCTTTCAGTGATTCCACCACCGGATGTTCTGCTTAAAATACCTACGGTGCTGTTATCCTGCTGTGCGCCATATATTCTGTATGGGAACTGATTATCAGTAATAACCTGGTAGAACTGAGCAGTTGCATATTTATAATATGATGACCAGCTCTCACCGCCATTATAAGATACCTGCCCGCCGCCATCATCAGCAACAACCATACGGTTTCCGTCATCAGGAGAAATCCAGAGATCGTGATGATCTCCGTGAGGAGTGCCTATTCGCTCAAATGAGTCTCCGCCATCCGTAGATTTGTGGAACCCAACGTTCAGTACATAAACTTCATCCTCGTGGTTTGTGCCGGCTACAACATGAGTATAATACCAGGCACGCTGGCGCAGGTTGCGATCGGCAGTGGTACGTGTCCATGTTTCTCCGCCGTCATCAGACTTAAACAATCCGCCATTATCATTTTCAATTATGGTCCAAACACGGTCTGAATTTAGTGGAGAGATAGCAACGCCGATCTTGCCCGACATGCCTTTAGGTAAACCCGGGCGTTGCGATATATTTTCCCAGTTTTCTCCGCCATCGGTGCTTTTATAAAGGCCACTGCCTTCACCGCCACTCGACATTTCCCAGGGATTTCTATAGGCTTCCCAAAGAGTAGCATATAAAATACGAGGGTTATTTGGATCTATTTCAATATCAACAGCGCCCGTTTTTTCATTATGATAAAGTACGCGCTCCCAATTCTCTCCGCCATCAGTAGTTTTGAAAACTCCTCTCTCAGAATTTCCTTCGTTACCAAAAGCGTGGCCTAAAACTGCAACCCAGGCTACATCCTCATTTCTTGGGTGCACTACAATCTCACCGATAAAATGGGAGTCGCCCAGCCCGATATGTTCCCATGTTTTTCCGCCATCTTCTGAACGGTATGTTCCATCTCCGGCAGACATATTACCCCTGATGCAAGTCTCACCCATGCCTGCATAAATAACGTTTGCGTTGGATGGAGCAACGGAAATAGCGCCCACCGAACCGGTTTTAAAATATCCGTCAGACACATTATACCAGTTAATTCCACCGTCAGTGGTTTTATAAACGCCACCTCCGGTAAACCCGGTGTAGTATGTGTGTGGATGATCCGCATGACCCGCAACGGCAACAGAACGCCCGCCACGGAAGGGGCCGATATTACGGTACTTTAACTCCTGAAAATGTGAATGGTCGTAGTCAGGATTCGATATCTCTTCGCCATGTCCGAATATCTGTGCTTGCGCATCAGTCGAAGGCCCAATAACAGACAATGATACTGCAAAGAGGAAAAGCAAAGAATAGAATATTGGTTTTCTATAACTGTTTAGCATAAATCTTTGATTATATGTATGAGTTAGGATGGGAGAGGCTTTTTGAATGTATCAAAAATAAAATGGAACTCGAGTAAAAAGATGTGAACAATCATCTTTGAGGTCTAATGAAAAATTAGCACTCCGAAAATTTACCTTGGAGTGCTAAGAGATCAGTTTAACTATTGCAATCTATTGATAAGCACCATTTTGGTTCAGGTTTTCATTTGAATCTATGTCACGCGATGGAATTGGCAATACTTGTCGACCCGCATCAGTAAGTGATACCGGATCACTGTTCAGGCGGTCGATGCTAGTTAAGGTGTCTAAGGCGTAACCGGTGCGGATTAGGTTGTACCAGCGATGCCCCTCCTGAATAAATTCAATTCCGCGTTCGTGTTCAATTGCGTCAAGAATTTGAGAAGCGTTAGCCACCCCTGCTCCTGTCGTGTCAGGAAGTCCGGCACGGTTCCTGACTTCATTGAGGTCTGATAAAGCGCCTGCGAAGTCCGGTGTACTTTTACGTGTACGTGCTTCAGCTCTGTTCAGAAACATTTCAGCAAGTCTCAGAACCTGTATGTTATCATCACCACCGGATTTTGCATATTTGGTGGAATAGTAAGCTCCTACATTTGTATCAAAACCTATAAGATCTCCTCGCTCATCATCCGGGCGTGAATTTACCATATCAACATAGTCGGTGTGAAGTGCAATATCACCACGTCCACCGCCACTTGAAGGGAAATACCAGAAACGAATATCATTTCCGTCAGTAGTATTATAGGTTAGTTCAAAAATGGCTTCAACGGTATTCTCATTAGCGAAAATGTTTGCGAAGTCTTCAACCAGATCAAAAGCAAAGTCTTCGATAACTTCTGTGGCATAGCTTTCAGCTCCTTCAAAATCTTCCGTATAAAGATCCAATCTTGAAAGTAAAGCTTTAACTGATGCATCAGAAGCTCGATTCGGTGTGGAAAAACCGGCTGTTGCCAAAAGTGTTTCAGCCTCCTCAAGATCATTACGCACTTGCTGGTATGAGTCAGCAATAGAAGCTTGAGATGGGAAACTGTTTTCATCAATTTGACGGGATGGCAGAGTTACTAAAGGAACTCCTTGTTCACCATAAACCCCATCAACACCACCAAAGGTACGAGTGAGATCAAAGAACGCGAGTGCCCGAATAAAGTAAGCCTCTCCAAGTATTTGGTCCTTTGAACCCTGAGGTATTCCATCGAGGTTTGGCACTTCAGCAATTATATTATTTGCATGGTTTACCGTGGCATACATTTGTTCCCAAAGATTTCTGACCTCAAGGTTACCTGCTGAGGTTACGTAGGTATCCATTTCCCGGTAAAAATCCCAGGTTCCGATACTTTGCGATATGTCTGAAGAGACATCGCCTGAGATCTGCAGATTACTTCCATAATAATCGGTTGATTGCACTTGACTGTAGAGTCCGTTAAGTGCTGCTTGAGCACTTTTTAGGTCTCTGATAGCAGTCTCGTCTGATATTGCTGTTTGAGGCTGTTGATCCAAGACATCACAACCTACAGCGAACATCAATGTAATAAGTAGATATTTTTTTAAGTTTTTCATGATCAATAAATTTTTCGATTAAAATGAGATGTTTATACCGCCAATAACAGACCGAGCCTGTGGCATGGTATAAAACTCAATACCTCTGGTAAGGGGTGATGTAGCCGTTGCCGTAACTTCAGGATCTAAACCACTGTAGTTGGTGAAAGTAAGTAGGTTCTGACCGGTAACATATATGCGGACACGTGAAATTCCTGCACCAAATTTGTTGAGAACCTCAACTGGTACAGTGTAACCGATAGTTGCATTCTTGAGCCTCATGTAAGATCCATCCTCAACAAAACGTGAAGGGCGCAAGTTACCGGCATAGTTAGCACTGGTCATTTCGGGAATCATGGTTTGATCACCCGGTTGCTGCCATCGGTCTAATTGTGAACTCAAAAATCCGGTATTACGTGTTCCGCCATGCTCCTGGAAAAACCTGTTCCAGTTAAGCTGATCGTTTCCATAACTGTACTGGAAGAAAATGGAAAAATCGAATGTCTTATAGTTCACTCTGTTGGTTATTCCGCCAAAGAAATCAGGATTAGCATCTCCTACGATCTTTCGGTCCACATTAGGATTGAAGGTGCCGTTTCCGTCAACATCAGTGAAGATTGGTTCACCGGTTTCAGGATCTACTCCGGTTTGCTCATGGAAGTAGAAAGAATACATTGGAATTCCTTCTTCATAGCGATATATATCCCGGTTGTAAACATTGAATGGAGAAGCAAGCTTAACGATCTCGTTACGATTACCGGCGATATTGAACTTCAGGTTCCAGTTTAAATTAGCGTTTTGGATGATGTCGCCGCTAATTCCAAACTCCATTCCTTTATTTTCTATTTCACCAAAGTTCTGAACAAGTTCAGTGAAACCCGTAGACCCTGGTACAGGTACTGCTAGCAACAGATCTTCTGTTTTCTTGTCATAGTAATCATAAACAACATTTATGCGGTCATCGAATAATCCGATATCAATTCCAATATCAAGCTGCTTGGTCGTCTCCCATTTAAGATCAGGATTACCAAGCTGATTAGGACTTGTTCCGGGGCTATCGGCATAACTTTCGCCACCCCAAAGTCCGCGAGACTGAAAGTTACTGATACCACTTTGGTTTCCGGTGATGCCGTAACTTACACGCAGCTTCAATTCAGAAATCTCGTCAACAGTGAAGAAATCCTCTTCAGATACCACCCAGCCCAAAGCTGCAGAGGGGAAAGTACCCCATTGATTATTGTCACCGAATCGTGAAGAACCATCTCTGCGAACAGTAAAAGTTGCCAGATATCTGCTGTCATATTCATATTTTAATCGCCCAAAAAAGGATGTAATTCCCGAGCTGGTACCTGATGAGGAAGCTGCTTGTACAGCGGCATCCTGAACTCTTCTAAAGTCATTACTTGGAAACTGTTCACCCTCGGCGGTAGTACGCTCAAAAGTGGTCTCTTCTACACTGGCACCTGCCAAAGCACTGAAATTGTGGTTGTCTCCAATATCGAACAGGTAACTTAGCGTATTTTCCCCGGTCCATGTCCTTACAACAGCTACGGTTGAAAGTGCGCTGCCATTTACAGCAGAACCGTTATTTAAGAATGTATTGTCATAACGGTCTTCTTTGATCTGGTTATAATCTAAGCTCCAGCTGGTTCTGAAAGTCAAACCGGGGATGAATTCGTAATCAGCAAATACATTACCGATAAGCCTGTTCACATCCATATTAAAATCTACTTCATTGGCTGCAGCAACAGGATTTTCAAAAATACTGAATTTAGTATAGTTACCGTCATTATCGAAAACGGGCAGGTTGGTGGGGAGAAAGTAGACACCACCAAGAACACCTGTAATATTATCATTATTACGAGCTCTGTTACGATTCGAAAATGAGTAGGTGGTACTGGTTCCAAAGGTAAGTTTTTCAGAAGCCAGAATATCGAGGTTTAGCCGGGCACTGTTTCTTTTGTAAGTAGCAGGCTTTACAACTCCATCCTGATCGAATGCTGAACCTGACACAGAATATTTCACTGATTCATTTCCACCACTAACTGAAATGTCATAGTTCTGAACAACCCCTGTCCTGAATACCTGATCGGCCCAATTGGTATTGGTTGCATTTTCAGGGTTTGGAAAGAGGTCGGATTGCCCATTGTTATTTCTTGACTCGTTAATAAGCATTTCAAATTCAGGACCGCTTACGAGATCAGGCCTATTTACAGGCTCTTCAACTCCTCTGTAAACATTAATACTAACTCGAGGTTTTGTAAAACCGCCACGTTTCGTTGTTATCAAAACAACACCATTTGCTGCCCGGGCTCCATATATGGAGGTTGCCGAAGCATCTTTCAATATTTCAATAGATTCGATATCTGATGGGGCAATATCGGCCAGGGCACTTGTAGTTCCGCCTCCAAGTCCTAATCCGAAGTTTCCTGTTTGAATAGGTATTCCATCGACTACATATAGTGGATCACTTCCGCCGGAAATTGATGAGGTACCTCGAATCTTTACAAAAATACCGCCACCTGGAGTACCTGAATTGGCACTTACCTGTACACCAGCTGCGCGACCCTGCATAAGCTGATCGGTACTGGCCGAAGGAGTATTGGCTATCTCCTCAGCTGAAATTGATGAAACAGCACTCGTTAGAGTTTTCCGATCCTGCTGACCGTAACCCACAACCACTACATCATCAAGTAGTTGAACATCTTCGTCGAGTTCCACATTAATAGTCTCCCGGTTACCTACTACAATTTCCTGAGTTTGAAAACTGACTGAACTGAAAACGAGTACAGCATCAGAATTCTGAACTATGATTTCATAATTCCCTTCTGCATTTGTGGTTGTACCGTTGGTGGTACCTTTTTCCAACACCGTTATACCGGGGAGAGTCCCGCCATCAGCGGCTGAAGTAACTGTTCCGCTAATTGTTATTTGGGCATATGAAGTTGCAGTAATGCTAAACATGAATAAAAAAAGGCACGCCAATTGGCCCGCCTTTGTCAACACATTTAATCGTCGATATTTTAAGGTCGATACAGCGTCGGCTGTACTCGGTTTGTATCTTTTCATCATATCTATAGTGGTTAATGATTAGTGATAAGCATTTTAAAAGCTTTGGAAATAAAGAGGGTCAGATTTAATTAACCTGATGTGGTATTGAGAGTTACTTTATCTCACTAAACTAAAATCTATTGTAATTAATCAAAGTGCGAACTCCAAAAAAAATCATTTTAAAGAGTTTGCTAAGTTTAGTAGCATTATGCATTTGCAAGACACCGAAAAGACGAAACATCAAAATAATTGAGCAGAAATTGGTGCAAAAAAAACGCTCGAATGCTATGACAATGCCCTTTCGAAAGTATTTATTAAGCTCTTCATATACTTTGCAAACTAATCAACGTAATCAGGTATTATTTAGAAAAGTGACTGTTATAATTGGCTAAATAAAAGATCAGCAACTTCTCTTTCTGGTATTAAACTGACACGATGGTCATTTTAATATTGATTTAACTGTACGCAAAACTCGATGAATGGAAGGCTTTGTATTACTGCCTGTCTCAACACTATATGTATTGGCTGACGAGTTAGAGTCATCCACCAGCCGACAGATGGGTATTTAAAAACCATCTAATAATCGAGATGTAAAAAAGGATAAGGAATAGTGAGTACAAGATAACAGTGCTTATTTTTTAAAATATTTGTTCGGCAGAGATTAACTTCAAGCACAAAAATCAATTGAACAACCGGTGCATTGCGTGACGCACTGGTTTGGTTTGATTGCTACTCATTTGCTCGTCAAGTCCTTTTTACTGTTTTTGAGGTGCTGGAAGGACGATTCGAGGTATTTCAGTTGTTTTTTTAAGCCTTTCCTGATAATTAAAATCTAAAAGTTTCTGAAAAGAAGTAAGCCACATCAGTCATAATTCACCGTCACGCTCCCGCCCGATGTACGTGCTGCGAGCATGGGGCCACCGTTTCCAATTGTGCCTTCTACCCTGTCCCGCTCAGAGCTGCCGGTAAAGTTTCGAAGCTGTACATTCACACGATTGCCGGAGAGGTCCATCTCAAAATTATCTGTTTCAGGCATATCCACCGTTATGCTTCCTCCGCTGGTGCGGAAATCGAGGTCTTCGGTAAACTCAATGATGTCTGCAAGAATACTCCCGCCACTTGTCCTGGCAGTAATTCTGCCGCTGACATTCTCAAGGCGTATACTTCCGCCCGAGGTTCTCAGGTCTGCCGGACCCGTAAGTCCATCAACCCGTATTGAGCCGCCGCTGGTGCGTCCGTTTACGGTTCCTTGAACATCGCTGAGATTGATGCTCCCTCCGGAGGTTCTTAAATCGGCATTTCCGCGGATGGATTCAGCGGTAACACTTCCTCCGCTTGTTCTTAAGTTTACATCATTCATAAAATTCCGTGCTGCCACAGAACCGCCGCTGGTGCTGCCATCAATATACGACCCGTTTGGTGCGTGTACCACAAATGAAATGGACGCATTATTATTTGAACTAAACCATCCGCCAACTCCGCGGTTCTTTCTCTCTGCCATGGCTGTAATTGTATTTCCATCCTGACTGATATCAATTTCAAAATCGTCCAGGTCGAAATCGGAAGGGGATAGAGTTCTGTTACCTTTTCGGACGATCATGTAAACACGAACCTCATCATTGGAATGGCCTTCGGCTACGATGGCTCCGCCTGATGTCTGTATTTCAACAGAGGGGCTGTCACCGGTGCTGAAAACATTGGTACTGTAGGCGTCGTCTATGTTTTGAGCAGTCAGAGATCCAAAAAAAGCTATAACGGATGCAAAAGCGCAGATCAAAAATTTCATTAGTTTTTCCATA
>Ga0102928_1002817_pt1 | contig 10317 bp, 9 predicted proteins | sample SalPonR1_B_D1_MG_FD_78504 | JGI IMG/M metagenome (GOLD analysis project Ga0102928, IMG submission 78504) | Salt pond soil microbial communities from South San Francisco under conditions of wetland restoration - Salt Pond MetaG R1_B_D1_MG | ecosystem: Environmental > Aquatic > Marine > Intertidal...
ATCAGACAGAGGGACAGGCACGAATCAGACAGAGGGACAGGCACGCAGACAGAGGGACAGGCACGTGTCCGAAATCGAGCCATCTTGTTTGCTATGACAGATAATGTTATTATATAGACGAGGTGGTATAATATGCCAAGAAAAGCCCGAAAAAGAAGTAACACGGGAATCTATCATATAATGGTTAGAGGAATCAACAGACAGACAATATTCGAAGATGATGAGGACTATGTATACTTTATTAACGTTATGAAGCGTGCCAAGATCAAAGGAGAATTCAAGTTATTTGGATATTGCTTAATGGGTAACCATGTCCATATATTAATGCAAGAGAAAGAAGAATCGGTTTCGTTGTCTATGCAAAGGATATGTTCGAGTTTTGTGTATTGGTACAACTGGAAGTATGATAGATGCGGACATTTGTTTCAGGAGAGATATAAAAGCGAGATTGTTGAAAACGAGGCATATTTGTTGGCAGCATTAAGGTATATACACCAAAACCCTGTCAAAGCCGGCATTGTAGATAGCTTAGACAGGTACAACTGGAGCAGTTATGATGATTATACCCACGAAAAAAGTGATTTGGATACAGAATTGATTTTGGGAATGTTTTCAAAAAATAAACAATCAGCAATAAAAAAAATTAAGAGCTTCATGGAAGAGGAAAGCGATGAAGGATTCATTGAATATAAAGAAAAGCATAAACATAAAGTATCGGATCAAGAGATTATCGACATTGTAAAAAACACCTACGGAGTTGAAAATAATTCGGTGAATCTGCTTGAAAAAGACAAGAAAAAATTAATTTTAAGGGATTTGAAGTCAATTGATGGTGCTTCAATAAGGCAGATTGCTAGAGTAACTGGAGTGAAGAAAAATATTGTGGAGAGGGCATAGCGGACAGGTCCCTGTCCCTTTGTCCGTGTCCGAAGGAGTTGGAATGAAAAAATATAGCGCTTTTGACATAATAGGCCCAGACATGATTGGGCCTTCAAGTTCTCATACCGCCGGAGCCAACAGGCTTGGAGCCTTGGCGCGCAAAATCGCGCGGGGGGACATGATAAAAACGACGATACAACTTCACGGGTCCTTTGCCAAGACTTTCCGCGGGCATGGTACCGACAGGGCCGTTGTTGCGGGACTGCTCGGCATACCGGCTTCCGACGAGCGGCTTAAGGATGCCCTGAAGCTTGCAGATGCTTGGGGATTTTCATATGAATTAGAAAAAGTTGATCTTGGTAATGTCCATCCCAACACAGTAAAGTTCATAATAGACCAGTCCGGCGGCAAATCCATCCAAATAACGGGTGCGTCAATCGGCGGAGGCAACATCGAAATGACCGAGCTCGACGGACTAAAGCTCAAGCTTACAGGAGAGTACCCCACGCTGATAACACGTCACAGGGACTATCCTGGCGTCATTTCAAAAGTAACAGGACTCTTGGCCGAGCATGGAGTAAACATAGCTTTCATGAGCGTTTACAGGCACAGCAAGGGCGAGGACGCCTTTATGGTGATAGAAGCCGATGACTGCTTCGATGAAGGCATAGAGGAAACTTTGCGAAGCCAAATAGAAGGCGTAAACGACGCCTATGCCATAGTGTTCATGGACGGGGAGGCATAGCAATGGATTATGGATTCGAAAATGGGAAAGAACTGCTCGACCTTTGCTACACACGAAAAAAAACCATAGGGCAAATCATGATGCTGAGAGAAATAGAAATCTCAGGGAAAACAATTGAAGCGGTCAGTGCGGGAATGAAAGAAAAATTGAATATAATGAAGTCTTCAGCAACAAAAGGAATTGACGGTGAAATGAAGTCTGTAGGTGGGCTCATAGGCGGAGAGGCCCGCAAGCTGAATGCCTGGAATGAAAAAAACACGACTTTATCGGGCAATATAATAAACAAGGCCGTAGCCAGGGCTCTTTCTGTCATGGAAGTCAACGCTTCCATGGGAAAGATTGTTGCCGCGCCCACTGCAGGTTCTTGCGGAATAATACCCGGGGTTGTGCTGACGGCGGGCGAAAGGCTTGGCTTGACAGAAGATGAACTGATCGAAGGGCTTTTCGCGGCATCTGCCATAGGCTTGATTGTTGTTCAAAACGCAACGGTTTCCGGAGCCGAGGGAGGTTGCCAGGCCGAGACCGGAACAGCGGCGGCCATGGCTTCAGCTGCGGCGGTACAGATAGCGGGAGGCACTCCCGTCATGTCCCTTCATGCGGCCGCAATGGCACTTAAGAATGTGCTCGGCCTCATATGCGACCCCATAGCGGGCCTTGTTGAAAGCCCCTGCCAGAAGCGAAACGCGCTTGGCGTAGCCAACGCCATGGTATCGGCGGACATGGCCCTTGCCGGAATAGAAAGCGTGATACCATTCGACGAGGTTGTGGAGGCCATGTACAAGGTAGGGAAAGCTCTGCCAATCGCTTTCCGGGAAACGGCAATGGGAGGACTTGCAACAACGCCCACGGGGATAGCAATTTCAAAAAAAATTTATTCGACTTAGAACATCTGCATGTCTTTTCCAGCAATGACTGCCCGGCTTGAAAGCCGGGTTTTTTTGTATTTGTGCGAATATTACCTCTAGGTAGTATAGAGAAAATCCAATATGCTGATATAATGGTAAAGAAATGCTTTTATATTATTTAGAGGATATGTCTGGTGAAATTATACTGAAAGAAATTCCGTGAATTAGAACAATATTTTTGCACCATCAATATAAATCGCCAAGCGAAAAGAAGAGACAAATATTTGAGATTTTGAATTGTCGAGAAAAACAGTATTGAAAATAATTTTGAGGGGAGTGCTTCTATGAAAAGAAAAATAGCTTATGTTTTGGTTGTCTGTCTTTTATCCATGACGGTTTTCGCATATGGGGAGAGTCCATGGCGGCCCGTCGAGGATTTGCAGGATTCGTTGGAGGTTTTCGTGCCCCAGGTGGTTTCCGCCTGGAGTACATACGAGATCACCATCCGGATCAATGATCCGGAGCTCAGAAAGACCGCAAATGTGCTTCATATTGGAGACTTCAACGGTTTTTTCTACGAGGCGGATTCAAACCTGACCCCCGCCCCCTTGGACCAGTATGGTCAGGTGCCGTCCGGGTCCAAGACTCCTGGATTCAGAAACCGGAATCTTTATGCATACAAGGGGGAAGAGGAGATTGTGCTGAAAGTAATGTCCAAAAGCTGGCATGGCGCCGATGAAATCGCAAACCGGGAATCCCTCAAAAACACTACTTTTTCATTGAGGCTGGGAAGGGTTGAGAAGTTTGATTCCATGAAGGAATACGAGGCCTCGCCTGGATATCTGATGTTCACAGGTGTTTCAGAAAAGGACTCTGGCGAGGTGGTGGCCTCTGTGGGCAACCTGGCCAAGGCGGAAGTGACTTACGAGGTTGCAACTCCGACAATAAGCGTTACAAAGCCTCTCGGTTTCGTAATAGATAATGAGACCTTCAGCCAATGGAACTTCGATATCTGGGAGGACACCCGTAAAAACACTATGGGAGACTTCCACGAAGGGACGGACGAGCGTCAGACCAGATTATACGGCAACATCTATTTCAACAGTGAAATGCCCGAGGGCGAGGACCTTGTGGCCGCTGCCGACAAAGCCACAAAGATCGCTTTTTCGGAGGTTCCAATGGTGGAGGCGCCCGAGGCCCTGACGGCCCACATGGGCATGAAGCAGGGTTTCATGCGAACCAAGGCGCAGGCTTATAAAAGCATCAGCCATCCCGTGGGGTTTGAGACCTGGGAGGTCCATCAGGTGGAAGTCAGATACTACTTCTATGACAAGGGGCGGACCATAAGACTTTCCTGCCAAAGGTCCTTCTCCGCCGACACCAACAACAGCCAGGCAATTTTCGAGAGCGTGCTGGCAGAGTTCGAAACCTTTGTCAAAAATTTCAAGGTCGTGGAGCAGTTCGAAGGGGAATATGCTATCCCCAAGGTCGAGCGGAAGGGTCCTGTGAAATACACCGTTTCTTTGCTTTCTCCCGGAATAGCCGTTTTCAACAACGGAATATACAACACAGGCACCAAGATGGACTCGGCCTTCACTGCAGTTGTAAAGATACAAAAATCCGGAGCATACGATCCGGACGATAAACTGTATGTATACGGTGAAACAGTTGAGAAGCCAGGAAATTGCGCCATCGGATTTGTAAAGGGCGGCAGCATCATGTCCGATTCCATAACATACGCCGCCGACGGCGATATCGTATCCGTGCTCATGCGCACCAAGGGCACAGGGGGAGGAAAGACCAAGCAGACTGTTTTCAACCCCGAGGAGACAGTCAGCTTCATGCTTAAGGATTCAACTGGCGCCATAGTGTCCAACAAGGTGGAATACAAGGTTCGTCTGGCGGACGCATCGCCCAAGGTTGTTTTCGACAACACCAGCCCCGCCGAGATTCAAAGCTCCGCAGAGACGGCATTCGGGTTTTCTGTAAAGGATCCCGATTCCCAAAAAATAAAGATAAGAGTGTTGACTCCGTTTGGAATGAGCAAGGAGTCCGGCGGAAAGTGGTCCAAGGAGACAAAACTCGAGGTAGCGCCGAACGGGACTGTTAATATTGCATTCAAGGCGCCGGAGGTCGGCAATTTCCTCCTCAACAAGGAATTGGAGGACCTAAGCATGCTAGCCCTTCAGGAAGGGACTATACTTCAGGCCATAGCAGATGCTGAAGCAGTAATGATGGACCGCTTCACTAAAAAGATGAAGGGTGCAAACAAGATGATCGACAGGGTCCAGGGCTTCGGTCTCGACATGGATGACGCAAAAGGCAGCAAGGAGTTCATGGAGGCAATGGCTAACAGGCAGAAGCTTCTTGAGCAGTGGGAGAAAATAAACGCTCGCATGAACGACATCAACAATGCCGCCTTCGCCAGCCAGACACAGCAGGGAGCAAGCCCATTGGGCAATGACATATATGAGGCATTCACATGGAAGAATAAAGGCGTGGTCGAGATTGGCAGCGACGCGGGTATTGCAGCCATAAGCCTTCTCCAAACAGGTGTAGGAGGCTTTGCGGCGATTGCGGGATACCTTACAGACGGCAACGGCCAAGCTTTGGGGATAGGTCCAGAGAAAATGGCGGTATTCAATCTCATGACCAATGTCTGGAAGGGAAACCTCAAATACGTTTCCAAGGTGGACAAAATGAACAGGGCGGAGGAACGAAAGGAAATGATTCCTGTAATCGTAATCGCTGAAGACGAGAGCGGATACACCAGCAGGGCGGTTCTTTTGGTTCCAGTCGTCGGACTGGAGGTGTAGGACATGAAAAAGAAAATAATGTCAATAGCGCTATTGCTTGTCATGGCGCTCGTGCAGACGGCATTTGCGGCAGAAAGTCCCGAGCAAGCGGCAAGCGAATACTACGAAGCCTGCGCCACCGGTGATGCGGATGCAATAATCAGGACAGTAGACATGGAATATGTCAAGGCTCATCTGGCGGACGAGGAGACATACCGAATGTACCTTGAAACTGCATTCGGGGCCGCGGATCCAACCGTTTTTGAAACTTCGAACATGAATTTTACGATTGCCGAGGACAATTCAGCCGCCATGGGATCAGTAGATGTCAAAACCGAGGCGGTCATCGCGGAGGATGGAAGCGTGGCTTCATGGCAAGACACCTTCATGGTATACGCGACAAACAAAGGAGGGGACTGGAAGGTCGCCCTTACAATGCAGAAGGACCTTTATGTAACAAAGGTCGAGGAAGCGTCAATTCTTCAAAACCTTATTTTGGCTCAGGACATAGCCGAGGAGGAGAATGCTCGGTCCGAGGCATTCTACGACGAAGCCGGAAACCCGTTGGTTGATCCGTCTGAGGTGGACATGGAAGGCGCTGTGGTTTTGCCTGGAGAATCTTCCGAATCCGGTTCGGGAGGGCAAACAAGACAGGAGGAAGACGGGGAGGGCTTTTCAAATGATGACATGGAGAAAGCCATAGCCAAAACAGAAAGAAAATCCGGACTTGCAAAAGTGCTGGGAGGACTTGTGTTGCTTGCGGCAATTGGCGGAGGATTAATGTTTATGAAAAAGAAAAAATAGACAACAAAAGAACAATCCGGCTAAGAGCTGGATTGTTCTTTTTCACCTGAATTTTTTAGTCTGAACCATGAAACTTCTCAAATTGGAATCTGTAGTACATGTTGTGCTGTGCTATTCCTTTGGATTTTTCACTCACATTCATATAAGCCCTGTGGATGCCCGAATCCAAACGCTCAAGTGATTGGATTGGAAGATCGACTGTATTGACCTGAGGGTGGGCAAAGGAGACAGATGCAAATACCAAAACCATCATTAGCGCCAAAACCAGCGCTAGTCCGCTCTTTCTCATGATGCACCTCCATTATTGTTTTATCAAGCTGTATTTCTATGGTATTGTTTTACCCTATGGAGGTATAGACAAACGCAATATGCTATTCGAAACAGGGATGCTGCATGTGAAAAATCGGCAGCTGAGTTGCGCCTAAAAAGAAAACGAACCCCGGGCGGGGGTTCGTTTTGGACTTTCAATGGCATCCTTGTGAATTTTGTCATTCCGTTATAGCATGTGGGGAAAGAAAATATAAATGGACATGGTATGCTATGCTTTCTTCATCTAAATGTCCACACGCATTGTGGAGCCCTTTTGCTGCTTGTGCAGGCATAGGTTTTTTGTTGATTTTGTCAATAGGTGGATGTCCAGCAAATGCACTGATTGTAAAAGCAAACACCAGCAACAGCGCCAATACGACGATAAGTATTTTCTTGTTCATGTTTTCACCTCCCTGGGAGCTTGAAGGCAAAGTAAGGTATTTGCATCTTGCCCTGTTTTTGAATTATTAAACGCGGAAATGAATGCGATTTAAAATGGCGACCGAAAAAAAGAACGCAAAGAAAAACCCCATTGAAGGGGCTATTTTTCAGCTATTTGTAAAGAAACCATTTTCCCAAAAGAGGCGTTTTCACGTCTATCGCCTCTTTTGGGCACATTTCCTGGCAGCAATAGCATCTTATGCATTTCTTGTAGTCGTAAACAGGCGGATTGGAACGGTCGCCTTTCTTGAACTCAAGAGCTTTACCCTGCACAGGGCATGCCTCGACGCAAACGCCGCAGCGTATGCATTTCGACTCTTCTATGAATGGCTTGCGAAGAACCATTCCTCTGAATATTGATGCCGCGGCAATGTTTTCTTTTTTCACCGGACCGCGCTTAATGTCAAAGTCTTTTGAAATGAACCCGCCAAGGCCGTCGCCTAGATATTCGATGTCTTCCTCTTTCCATTTTCCAAGTCCGTATGATTCTCCATAGTAGACTGTGGGAATCAATTCGGGGTCAAGGTCGACCATCCGGCAGAATGTTGCGTCAAGGGCTACAGGGTCGCCCGACATTATTATGACATTCATTTTCTTCGGATTTCCGGACCTCGGGCCGTTTCCTTCCATTGCCATTATACCGTCCATTATGTGCAGCCTGGGCTTTATGAGGAGGTTCAGGTCGACGAGCATCTTTGAGAAACTTATTGCATCGGGATATTTTGCGTGCATTGCTCCCTTGTTTATTCCGTACACTAGACCCAGCGAGTTCTTTACCGCACCGGTGATTCTGGTCAATTGATGCGCTTTCATTTTGCAAAGATTGAGTATGGCGTCAGTTTCACGGACTGCATTTGAGAGCTCGAACTGCTTGGTGAAATTGCCTTGGGGGAAATCCGCGGTTTCGCCTCCTTTGAAATTTGCGAATTCAATTCCGTGCCTGTCGGCGACTTCCTTCAGCCCCGAATTTGCTGCAACTCTTTCCGGCTTGCCGAAACCCGGGGAGTCTCCATACACTATATTGAAATTGTTTTCTTTCATAAGCCTGACTACGGCCTCGAACACAGCGGGATGCGTTGTAACGCTTTTGTCTGGAATGCTTGAAGCCAAAAGGTTTGGTTTGAGCAGGATTTTTTCGGAATGCTCGAAAAAGGTTTCCAGTCCTCCGAGCAAAGCCAGCCCTTTCTTTATTTTTTCATAAACCGTTTCACAGTCGTAGTTTTCACATTTTATAATTGCCACTTTTGACATTAGAAGGCTCCTTTCCTGATAGTTGCCAGTTTGAATTATGGATACTATAATAATAAGCGAAAAAAAGGTAAATGAACAGCATTCGTCGAAATACTTAAAATGGATAATTGTAACTATTATTAATATTATCCAATGCGCGTGGCTATTATTCTGCAAATGGGTACACATATCATAATTTACATATAAAATGAAGGGAGACCGCGTTATGAAGATGGATACACAGGCAAATGTAAAAGTGGCAGGCATTGAAAATCCAGTTTCCGTCGATATAACTTCAAGGGAAAAGCCGGGTATTGGATATGAAGTTATGGACGCTTGGCAGAGCATACTCAACTTGCTGGCTCAAGTCGCGGATGTGCCGGCGGCGCTGATAATGAGAATGGAAGATGAAAAAATTGAAGTTTTCCTTTCGAGCGAAAGCGAGGGTAATCCATACAAAAGAAACGAAAGCGAACATCTTGGAGCGGGTCTCTATTGCGAAACGGTAATCGGACTTAGCGAGGAGCTCGAAGTGCCCGACGCTTTTGCCGATTCTATTTGGAAAGACAACCCCGATGTAAAGCTCAATATGATTTCATATCTCGGATATCCTCTTCAATGGGAAAGCGGAGAAATTTTTGGAACCATATGCGTGCTGGACCAAAAGAAGCGAATCCACAATGATTTGACAAAACAGATAATGAGAGAATTCAAGAACATTGTCGAGAAGGATTTAAGGCTTCTTGACAAGAATGCAATGATAGAGAAGATGAACAGCGAACTTAGGGAAGTTTCCCTAAGAGACGGTCTGACCGGCCTATATAACCACAAGGCGGTGCACGAGTTCCTTTTCGTCGAAATACAGAACGCTGCCAGGTACGGAAAGAGCCTTACGGTGGCGATGGTCGACATTGACGGATTCAAAGAAATAAACGACCAATACGGGCACAAGACCGGAGACTTGGTGCTCTCGGACTTCGCAGAGCTTATGAATGCAAGGCTCAGGGATTCCGACATCATTGGCCGTTACGGAGGGGACGAATTCCTTATTATATTCACCGACACGAAACTTGAAGACGCATACGGCATAATCGACCGGCTGCGCAAAAACGCTGAGAAGTCGCAAGGCGCGGGCATTGGCATTACAATAAGTGCTGGAATTGCTTCCCTGAACGACAAGTGCACAGCTGATGAACTTGTCGCGCGTGCCGACGAGGCTCTGTACAAGGCGAAAAAAAGAGGAAAAAACATGGTTATTGATTACTGAAAATCAGGGACGGTGTGAAGAGTGAAATTAAAGGGTTTAAAGGAATTGTTCGACAGTGAAAGCGAAAACGAATTTCTTAAAAAAACATACACAGATGATTTGAAAATGATTCGGGTGACCCTTTTTGTAAGCGCAGTTCTCTATGGGTTATTTTCAATCATAGACAGGTGGCAGACGCCGGAACTCGCATCGTTTTTCTTTCTACTGCGCTTTTGCTTTGTGATACCTATTTTTATAGCGACTGCATTATTGACGTATTGGGACAAATTTTATAAAATCCACCAGACGGCGTACCTTGTGAATTTCGTAGCCGCAGGAGCAGGATCAGTAATAATGCTTTTGTCTTTACCGGACAATTTTGCATACTACGGTTCGTTATTTTTGGTGCTCTATTGCGTATATTCCCTCATAAGGCTTAGATTTGCATATGCAGCCCTGGGAGGATGGTCGATTTTCGCTTTTTTTATACTGGGATTTGTTTTTAATCATGGAAGCATGCACACAGAGACATATTATTTGCTTGTAATATTCTTTGGTCTTAACATTCTTGGTATGATCAGCAGCTATAATTTCGAATGCATAATCCGGACCAACTATCTGCAAAACCACAACATAGAACATTACAACAAGAATCTCGAGGACCAGGTCAGGGAAAAAGTCGAGGAGATATCACTGTCGCACGTTGGAACCATTTACGCACTAGCGCGGCTGGTAGAATCAAGGGATGAAGGTACGGGAAAACATATAGAGAGGACAGGGCAGTATTGCCGCATATTGGCCGAAAATCTGCCCAGACATTTTTACAAGGCTGAATGGACAACTGCTGAAAAATTTGTCGACATAATAAAAGTGGCCAGTGCTCTTCACGACATAGGAAAGGTTGCAGTACCGGACTACATACTCAACAAACCCGGCAAATTGACCCCGGCGGAGTTTGAAATAATGAAGAGGCACTCAGATATAGGATGCGAAACACTTTTGGCGGTATTAAGCGAATATCCG
>Ga0102928_1002820_pt1 | contig 10315 bp, 7 predicted proteins | sample SalPonR1_B_D1_MG_FD_78504 | JGI IMG/M metagenome (GOLD analysis project Ga0102928, IMG submission 78504) | Salt pond soil microbial communities from South San Francisco under conditions of wetland restoration - Salt Pond MetaG R1_B_D1_MG | ecosystem: Environmental > Aquatic > Marine > Intertidal...
TACGTTACAATAGGTAAAATTGCCATATCAAATGTTGGGGTGTGCTTCTAAAAATTGATTTAAGATCAGGGCTGCAGCAGCCTGGTCGAGCCGTCCTTTCTTATGTCTTTTCTTTTTCGGGACGCCTGACTCAACCATCAGCTTCATCGCCTGTTTCGATGTATAACGCTCATCGAATTTATAGAGTTTAACGCCTCTGCACTTTTTTTTCAACTGATTTAAATATTCGGTAACAAGAGGTGTAGCGTGGGTGGGCTCTCCTTGCGGAGTTAGGGGCCAGCCAACAACTATTCCACAGACCGGCCCTTCATTCTCAATTTGATCTCTGATCTCAGCAAAAGATTGATGGGGTGTAAATGTTCCGATAGGATTTGCGGATGTTCGAAGCAAGTCGGTTCGCGCTAAACCTACCCTTTTACTCCCTACATCAACACCTAAAATTCTGCCAAGTTGATTCAATGATTAGCTTTCTTTTTTAACCTCGCTAAGCGGCTTCTTTAGAAACTTCTTTAGCTTTTTACTTGGTTTGAAGTGGGTTTTTCTGTGAGCAGGCACATAAATCACTTCGTTTGTTTTTGGATTCCTTGCTTTTGGTTTGGCTTTGGTTTCCTTCACTTCAAAAACACCAAAGTTTCTGAGTTCAATTCTGCATGTCGGGTCTGCAGCAAGCATTTTGCCACGAAGAGCATCAATAACAGAGTCTACCCAAGGCTCTGCCTGGTTTAAAGGTACGTCCATCTGGTCTGCTACGGTACGAACAATGTCTCTTTTTGTGTATGTAACCATTATTTATCCTGTTTTTGTGTTTCGGCTATTATTATTCAGTTACAGCTTAACTATAGGAAAAATAGGAAGATTTCAAGTAAGCAGACAGATTTATTTACATTCTACATCAATATAAGTATTTGTACCTATACGAGATATATGTATTTACTCATACCGCATCACTGTTTTGATGCCTTCAACTCTCTCAAGTTTTTTAATAATCTTCTCAAGGTGTTTTAAATCGTTCACATATACCGATACAATCCCCTCAAACATTCCTCCCTCGCTGCTCACATTGATACTTTTCATATTTGTTTGCATCGACTTCGAAAGGATTTCGGTGAGGTCATTTACAAGGCCTACCCTGTCTTCACCAATAACCTTAATAGCTCCGAGAAACTGAGTGTCAATATTACGGGCCCAGCTTACGTCAACTATTCGTTCGCTGTCGGTTCGGATTAAGTGATGAGCGTTCTTACAATTTGATCGGTGTATTTTTACATCACCATTTCTGCTGATGAACCCGATTACGCTATCGCCGGGAATAGGGTTACAACAGTTGGCATACGAATACTTTACGTTACTCAGTTCTCCTTCAACCAGAAGAGCCTTGCCCTCTCCAACCGAGCGGGCTGTTGTATAGTATTCATTCGAAATCTCCTCTTCGGTTGGTTTATGATCCTCTTCGGGGGCATCGTCTTCGATCCTTCCTTTGCTTTTTAGCTGTTTTACCCGTTTATACAGCTCCGACACATCAAAAGCTCCTGTGCCAATTTCGTGGAACATCTGCTGGGCATCATCATATTTAAAACGTTTGGCAATTTGGGTAAGCTCCTGGTCAGAAATCTCAAACTTTCCGCGACTTGCTTTTTTATCCCAGATATCGCGCCCTTCCTGCGCAATTTTTCGCTCTTTTTGTTTGATGAACTGCCTTATTCTGGCCCTTGCCTTATGCGTAACCACGCTATCCATCCAGTCCGCATTCAGGTTAATCTTGTTCCCGGTTATAATCTCTACCTGATCGCCCGATTTCAACTTTTGTCTGAGCGGAACCATTTTCCCGTTTACTTTTGCGGCAATAGCCGTCTCGCCAATTTCACTGTGAATCTCAAATGCAAAGTCGATACAGGAGGCCCCGTTCGGCAGTGTTTTCAGTTCACCGTTTGGCGTAAAAACATAGATTTCGTCCTGGTATAGATTAAGCTGAAAATCCTTAACAAACTCAGTAGCTGCATCGGGCCGCGGGGCATCCAGAACATCGCGCACCCAGTGTACGAATTTATCGAGTTCAGCACTTCCAGAGTCGTTTCCTTCTTTATATTTCCAGTGTGCTGCAAGCCCCTGTTCTGCTATATAATCCATTTTCCGGGTCCGAATCTGCACTTCCACTTTGCGGCCCTTTTTCGTAATCACCGTTGTATGCAGCGACTGATATCCATTTGCCTTGGGCACCGAGATAAAATCCCTGAACCGTTTGGGAATGGGCGTATACCAATCTGTAATCACCGAATATACACGCCAGCAATCTTCTTTCTTATGAGGATCCTCAAGGATAATTCGAATCGCAAAAAGATCATAAATCTCTTCAAATGGTTTTTGCTGCATCTGCATTTTTCGATAAATCGAATAGATATGCTTGGGCCGTCCCTTTATTTCAAATGTGAAATTCTGGTTCTCCAGCTCCTCACTGATCGGATCCATAAACTCGGCAATAAAACTTTCGCGCGCCTCTCTCTTTTCACGCAGTTTCCGTACCAAAAATTTGTAAGAATTGGGGTCTATCACCTTAAAACAGAGATCTTCGAGCTCGTTTTTAATCTTAAAAAGCCCAAAGCGATGTGCCAGCGGAGCGTACAGCTCCATGGTTTCGGTTGCTTTGTTGAGCTGCTTCTCTTTTGGCAGATGCTTAATGGTTCGCATGTTGTGCACCCTGTCGGCAAACTTAATCAGCACTACACGAATATCTTCTGCCATTGAAAGCAGAAGCTTCATAAATGTTTCTGCCTGTTTGGTACTTCTGTTTTCAAAAACACCGGTAATTTTTGTCAAACCATCAATCAGATGTTTTACAGTTGTCCCGAAAATTTCATCAATATGATCGAGAGTAACGTATGTGTCTTCAACGGTATCATGTAAAAGTGCCGCCGCAACCGAAACATCATCAATGTTGAACTCCTCTGCCATAATTTTGGCAACTTCAACAGGATGCAGATAGTAAGGCTCGCCCGAAGCACGCGTTACGTCTTCGTGCGACTTGCAGCAAAGCTTAAAAGCACGAGTTATCAGGTCATGATCAGTTTCTCTCAAATGCTTTTCACAAAGACGAAGGAGTGTCGTCAGCGACGACTGCTGCTGGTCGTCAAGCTCATACTGATCTATTTGCACAAGTATGTCTGTATCCATCTTGCTGATAATGGGTTACGCTGATTTAATGACTGATGTTGATAACTTTTTCGGCACGTCGGCCGTTCGCTTGCTGTAGATCGCTCGGTTACTTTCGCTCCATTTCCCCGCCAAAAACCTGTTTTTAGTAATGTAATTATGATTGAACTCTGGCAAAAGGTTTAATTTTCAAGTCATCCGTAAGGTTTTCACGAACTTTTAATGCGCCGGTTATCGCAATCATTGCCGCATTATCTGTACAGTATTGCATTGCCGGCATCATTAATGGCACTCCAAGTCTTTGAGAAAGGCTTTCTGCCTTTTTTCTGAGCATGGAGTTGGCAGACACCCCACCAGCCAGCATAAGAGAGGCTACGTTTCTCTTTTTCACCGCGCGTTCGAGCTTTTTAACCAAAACATCCGTAATTGCTGCCGAAACACTTGCACAAATATCATCTATGTGGTCGCGAATAAACTCCTCAGATTTCTCCTGTGTATAGTAGAGCACACTGGTCTTTAGCCCCGAAAAACTAAAATCCAACCCTTTGTTGATCATAGATCTGGGAAAGTTATAAAACTCAGGATCACCATCTTTAGCGAGTTGATCAACCACAGGACCGGCGGGATATGGAAGGCCAAGAATTTTGCCAATTTTATCAAACGCCTCACCGGCGGCATCGTCCCGGGTGGTTCCCAATATTTCGTGATTGAATACAGATTTTACATATACCAGACGCGTATGCCCTCCGGATACGATAAGAGCAATAAAAGGATAGGTTTCCTCATGCTCAATAAAATTGGCATACATATGGGCATCAATATGATTTACGCCAACGAGTGGTTTCTTGTAAGAGATGGCCAATCCTTTTGCAAAGCTAATCCCTACCAGAAGAGACCCCATCAAGCCCGGTCCCTGGGATACGGCTATAGCATTAATATTGTCTATGCTTTTGCCGGATTCATCCAGCGCCTGCTGTACCGTTTTCCATATCGTTTTATGGTGAGCTCGTGAGGCCAGTTCCGGTACTACTCCTCCAAACTGTTCATGAATAGACTGCGAAGCAATCACATTCGACCGGATCACTCCATCAGAATAGACCGAAGCCGCCGTCTCGTCGCAAGATGATTCAATTCCTAATACGTTCATAAACGTAAAGTAAAACTCTGTGTAAACTATTGGAAGTTAAAACAAATTAAAAAAGCCCGTTCCTGTAAACTGGAACGGGCTTTCAAGATTACCTGAATCAGATCAGCTGCTTACTTCTTCTCGTCGTCTTCATCATCAACAACTTCGAAGTCGGCATCTACAGCGTCATCGCCTTCTGCAGAACCTGCATCACTGCCGTTCTGTGCTCCCGGCTCTCCGCCTTGAGCCTGACCTTCAGCCTCGCTTGCCTGGTAGATCTCCTGAGAAGCAGCTGCCCAGGCCTGGTTCAGCTCTTCAATTGCCGGTTCGATTTCATCCACGTTTTCAGCTTTATGAAGCTCTTCGAGCTTGGTGAGCGCTTCTTCGATCTTGGTTTTATTCTCTTCCGAGATCTTATCTTTGTGCTCGTCAACCTGCTTACGTGTAGAAAATATCAGCGAATCTGCCTTGTTTAGCGTTTCGATCTTCTCGCGGATTTTCTTGTCCTCTTCAGCATGCTCTTCGGCAGATGTTTTCATTTTTTCAATCTCTTCATCACTCAGTCCTGAGGAAGCCTCGATTCGAATACTCTGCTCTTTTCCGGTGCCTTTATCTTTCGCACTCACGTTCAGAACGCCGTTTGCATCCAGGTCGAATGTCACCTCAATCTGGGGTACTCCGCGCGGTGCCGGTGGAATACCGTCGAGATGAAAACGTCCAAGGGTTCGGTTATCTTTTGCCTGGGCACGTTCACCCTGAAGAATGTGTATTTCCACACTGCTTTGATTATCGGCAGCTGTTGAAAATGTCTCTTTCTTACTGGTTGGAATGGTCGTATTGGATTCAATAAGCTTCGTCATTACGCCGCCCAGTGTTTCAATACCGAGAGTAAGTGGTGTTACATCAAGCAGAACCACGTCGTCTACATCGCCAGACATAACGCCACCCTGAATGGCAGCACCCACCGCCACAACTTCATCAGGGTTCACGCCTTTACTTGGATCTTTTCCGAAGAATTCTTTAACGGTTTCCTGAATTTTCGGAATTCGTGTGGAACCACCAACGAGAATTACCTGGTCGATTTCACTTTTACCAATTCCGGCATCTTTAATTGCCTTCTCGCATGGGCCAATCGTTCTCTTCACCAAATCATCCACAAGCTGCTCAAACTTTGCGCGTGTGATGTCGATATTGAGATGTTTCGGGCCTGAATCTGTAGCCGTGATAAAGGGAAGATTCACATTTGTTTTCTGAGAACTGGAAAGCTCAATTTTTGCTTTCTCAGCGGCGTCTTTTAAACGCTGCATCGCCATTGGATCTTTTCTGAGATCGATGCCCTCATCTTTCTTAAACTCATCGGCCAGGAAGTTAATCAGCCTCTGGTCAAAGTCGTCACCACCAAGATGCGTATCACCCGATGTTGATTTCACTTCAAACACACCATCGCCCAGTTCCAGTACGGAAACGTCGAATGTTCCGCCACCAAGGTCATACACAATAATCGTTTGATCCTGGTCCTTTTTATCCAGTCCGTATGCGAGAGAAGCAGCCGTTGGCTCATTTATGATCCGTTTTACTTCCAGACCAGCAATTTTTCCTGCTTCCTGTGTCGCTTTTCGCTGTGCATCATTAAAATAGGCCGGAACCGTAATTACGGCATCCGTCACTTTTTCTCCGAGATATTCTTCAGCAGTCTGCTTCATTTTCTGGAGCACCATTGCCGAAATTTCCTGCGGTGCATATTTTCTGTCATCGATTTGAACGCGGGCAGTACCGTCGTCGTCCGATTTTACCACATTATAGGATACCTGGCTGGTCTCCTCTTTCACTTCATTAAACATGCGGCCCATAAATCGCTTGATCGACGAAATGGTTTTGTCGGGATTCGTAATAGCCTGTCTTTTGGCAGGTGCGCCTACAAGTCTCTCTCCGTCCTTGCTGAATGCCACAATAGAGGGAGTCGTACGCCCACCTTCAGCATTCTGGATAACGACAGGCTCACCGCCTTCCATTACCGCAACGCAAGAGTTTGTTGTTCCTAAGTCAATTCCTATGATTTTACCCATAATAGTACCTTAATTCGTATTTCGTTTTTTAGTTTAAAAAATGGTTATTCAATCGGTATAGACGTACCCGACTTACTGTTGTTACTTTCAGTTTTGTTGGCTTTTACAGTGAGTACACCGTTCGTGCACGCCGCTGATACAGAGGAGGAATCCACATTTTCGGGCAGTGCAAATGATCTTGAAAACGACCCCTGTTTCCGCTCTGACCTTTTCAGCTCTTCATCATCCTCAAGGAAAAGTTCGCGTTCACCGCTAATGGTGATTACCCTGTCTTTCTGAGTAATCTGAAGCTGATCTTTTCCCATACCCGGCAGATCCATTTGAATGATATATCTGTCGCTGCTTTCGATTAAGTCGCAAAGCGGATGGAAATCATTCATTTCGCTTCCGGCGGGTACAACTCTGTCTACCAAATTTTGGATATCCTTACCCAGACGGGTAAGCTGTTTTTCTATGTCGATTGTAAAATTGCTCATAATTTTTTCGATTTGTTATAGGTATGAGCAACCTCAATGCCAACAACACTGCATCTGCAGCATCACTGACGTATTGACATATTGAAGTGAATATTCGTGTCCTGGTGCCAGTTTTACAGCGACGTTATGGTAAGCTTTTTAAGATGACTCCAAAATTCGGGGTACGATATCGCTGTGCAATCCGAATCTTTTACACTGGAGACTTTTTTGCCTGACAAAGAGAGTACAGCAGCAGCCATGGCTATTCGATGGTCATGAAAACTTTCATAAACCGATGGGTTTGGCTCGAAAGAGGGATTCCCGTTAATGATCATACCATCTGGTAAGGACTCGATACTGGCACCGGCTTTTTTCAGTACGTCGGTCATTGCAGCAAGCCGGTCGGTTTCTTTATGGCGAAGTTCTTCGGCTCCTTTAATTTTGGAAATACCCTCTGCAAAGCACATGGCCACCATCAATACAGGAAGCTCATCAATACAGTTTGGAATGAGTGCAGGGTCCAGCTCAATACCGGTGAGTGAAGCAGATTCAACGTGTAAATCGGCTGTGGGCTCCTCTCCTTCAAATGAGGGATTTGATTCGGTAATATTCGCTCCCATCTTTTTTAAAACTTCGAGAACCGCAATCCTGGTTGGATTAATTCCGGTTCCGGGTATACGAATGGAAGCATTTTTATGAACAGACCCTGCTACAAGCCAAAATGCTGCTGCTGAAAAATCGCCTGGCACCCTGTAGTTTTGTGCCGGAATCTCATCGCTACGGCTGCTTCTTATAATTTTTCCATCACCATACGGCTCCTGCCTCAGCCCAAGTAGCCGCTCAGTATGATCGCGGCTCTGTATATGCTCAACAACCTCGGTTTCATCATCACCAAAAAGGCCCGCCAAAAGAACCGATGATTTAAGCTGTGCACTGGCTATTGGCAAAGGAAAACGAATGGCGTGAATCCCACCCTTAATATGTCCGGAAAACTCGAGGGGTGCATATAGGTTCTCCCTGGCAGACACAGCAGCACCCATTTTCGTAAGTGGATCTGTGATTCGTTTCATCGTTCTGGATGATAGTGACTCATCTCCGGTAAGCGTACATCGAACACCTGAACCGGCAATAATTCCACCCAGAAGCCGCATGGTTGTTCCTGAATTTCCACAGTCAAGCGGAGCTTCCGGTCTTAAAAATCCGTCCCGGCCAACACCCTCTATCTCTACTCTGTCGCCCTCTTTTGAGATCTTCACACCCAGTGATCTAAGACAGCTAAGAGTGCTTGCAGGGTCAGCCGCACGGGAATAGTTTTCAATTACGCTACTTTCATCGGATATGGACGCAAAAAGTGCTGCCCGGTGAGAAATAGATTTATCTGCGGGCATTGTTATTTCCCCGCGCAACTTAGCAGCGGGGTGAATAGATTCAGTCATTGTTTAGTTATTTTGTAAAAGTCGTTGAGCTTTGGCTGCGCCGGAAGTACCCGGGTAATCTTCCACAATGGTTCGCAGCAGCGAAATGGCATCCCCGCGCCGGCCCTCCCGAATATAAATTTCTGCAGTTTTATACTGAGCCTCTGCCACCCACACATCATACGCTTCAAAAAGCACTTTTACGTTTGCAAATGCTTCGAGTGCCTGCTGCGGGTTACCGTCTGCAAGATGTGTTTCTCCAACAAGGTATTGAGCTTCAGCTCCGATATTGGTAGAGTTCCTTTCGGCAACAAGATTAAAGAACCTACGGGCTTCATCTCTGCGTCCATCTTCGAGGAGAACCTTGCCCAGGCCCACCCTGGCTGCATCATTATCGGGATTGGCAGAAAGTACCTGCTCATAATTCTGTCGGGCTTCATTCATATTTCCCATGGCAAAATGGGCATTGGCAATACCCAGGTACGCTTCCTGCTGAAATCGTTCGTCTGTCTCGAGCAGCTGCGTAAACCGTTCGAGTGATGCTGAATAATTTTCCCGTTCAAACTGCAGCCTTCCTAGTTCAGCAAGTGCTGATGCTGCCCTGTCCGTATCAGGAAAATCATTAATTAGCGTTTCAAGTGCATCAACTGCTTCGGCCGGTTGATCAATCATCATATGAGCATTGGCCATGTTAAAATAGGCCTCGGGCATAAGTTCGCGATTATTCGTAATTCGCAAATATTGCCGGAATTCCCGCACGGCTGCCTCATAATCTCCGGTTTGATATACATTTTCGGCCTGTCGGTAGCGAAGCCGGTCTGCAGTGGTTGATGTTGGGTTATCGGCAAGAAATTCTTCCAGCACATCGGTACTTGTATCCTCGCCCCCGGCAGAAAGCTGCGCAAACTGTATCCCATCCACCGCCTCAATAATGTATTCACTTCGCGGATAATCTTCGAGCACCTGCCGGTAAGCCTCTATCGATTCTTCATATAAACCGGCATTATAATAAGAATCACCTATGTTGTATTGTGCCCTTGCTGCCCATTCGGTTGATGGATATTTCTCAATGACAGATGTAAACTCTTCTATTGCCTGATCATAGTTTCCCGTGTTCAGATAAATGTAAGCAATATTATACTGCGCCTGCTCTCTCAGACGGCTAAATGGGTAGATCCGTAAAAGACGGCGAAACTGCGTTACTGCCTCAAAGTTTCGGTTCATACGGTAGTAGCTGTTTGCCACCTGGTACATGGCATAATCACCACCCGGTTCAGCTCCGATAGTGTTTTGATAATACTCCATCGCTTCTTCATACTTCCCCTGCGCAAAAAAAGCGTCTCCGATTCTCAGTTTTGTATCAATATCGTAGGGAAACAGAGCTATTGTAGGCGGCTCATAGTTGTTTTGAAAGTCAATTAGCGGGCCGGTGGCATTCTCGAAGTCACCCATTTTAAAGTAGGACCAACCCAGGCTGTATTTTGCAGCCCCTACCATTTCGCCATCAGGATAAGAGCGAATAAACTCTTCAAACTGCTGAGCTGCCTTGCCAAACTCTTCTATTTGAAAGTTTGCATCAGCGCTCCAGAATAGTGCTTCCCTGCCGATGTCGGTGTCCGGAGCTTCATTATGAACGCGTTCAAAATCGGGCTGAGACTGTGCATAGGCCTGGTTAAAGTAGAGTACCCATGCTCTTTGAAATCGAGCCTGACGTTTTAATGCCGGATCCAGCGACTCCAATTCACTTGCAAGCTCAAAGCTGTCTATCGCCCTGGAGTATTCATTATTGGCGTAAAATGCCTCACCCAAAAAAGTAAGTATTGAGCCGGGATCGTCAAGTTCCTCGTAGTTCCTTGCAAGCGGCAGCAGCACTTCAATCGACTCATTGTAAAACCCGAGTTCGAAAGCAGTTATTGCCCATTCCAGCATGGCTTTCTCATAAAAAACCCCATCACTGAATCGATCCCCAAACTCCCGAAATGTTTCGAGCGCTTCACGGCTGCGCCCCGAAAGTTTTTCATTGGCTGCTTTGTAATAAAGTGCTTTTCTGGCAATCTCATCATCTCCGTCCGTAGCCTCTGCAAATGATCGCGAAGCCCAGTGAAA
>Ga0102928_1002824_pt1 | contig 10308 bp, 5 predicted proteins | sample SalPonR1_B_D1_MG_FD_78504 | JGI IMG/M metagenome (GOLD analysis project Ga0102928, IMG submission 78504) | Salt pond soil microbial communities from South San Francisco under conditions of wetland restoration - Salt Pond MetaG R1_B_D1_MG | ecosystem: Environmental > Aquatic > Marine > Intertidal...
AAAGCGAGATACTGCCATTAGCAGCAGGCCACCGCCAGGAGCGGAAAGGCTTTTCTAACAACGCTTAAGGCCCCGGGAAAACTCTTGAAAAACCTGTGTTGCCAGAACGGCTGAATGGCACGGATACAAAACTTGGAAAAGGCAGCGGGGCGGATGAGAGGCGGGTGATGGGCACTTGCCCAGCAACGCTCGGGAATATGGCCAGCCCAGTATAAGCCAAAAAAATGGAAGCAACACTTTTTCGCCGCACGTGACGGCCTGCTGGTACACACAACATAAACTTATATCAACTAACCTACCTCATTTTTGTTTATAGCACAAGGCCAAATTGCCTGCTATAGTATGGAAACGGGTTTTCCTGGCGACTTAGTTGCCGTAAACCGGCCTGATAAACCGTTGCTGTAATCCTTGGAGATATGCGGCCGGTTTATGAGGATATTTTTGTATCGGTTTTTGTAAGGAATGGACTATTCAGCGGTCTTACAGTAAAGTGTTGTAATCGCAGCTCTATGGCAAAGTCGAAATTAATTGAATCGGTAAAAGAAGAAATTCGGAGAAGAAACTACAGCTACCGTACAGAGCAGGCCTATGTAGGATGGATTATCCGTTTTGTTAAATTTTCCGGCACCAGGCATCCCGCCGAAGTAGGTGAGGATGAGATTACTGCTTTTCTAAACTATCTGGCTGTAGAAAGAGAGGTCGCCGCCTCTACCCAAAACCAGGCACTCTGTGCATTGGTTTTTCTCTATGACCATATACTGAAGATTCCTATGCCGCTGCTTAAGAACCTGGAACGCGCCAAAAAACCGGCCAGGCTTCCGGTGGTGTTAACCCCGGGAGAGGTTAAAAATATATTCCAAAGAATGAAGGGCCTGCCGTTGCTGGTCGCAAAAATATTGTATGGGTCCGGTCTCCGTATCTCAGAAGCCTTGCGTCTGCGTATTCTGGATGTCGATTTCGAATATAATCAAATAGCCGTCCGTGATGGTAAAGGCAATAAAGACCGGTATACCCTGCTGCCGGAAGTTATTAAGAGTGAACTTCTGGGCCAGGTTGAAAAGGTAAAGCAGCTGCATCAAAAGGATATTAGAAGGGGATATGGCGCTACTCTGCTCCCAAAAGCATTGTCTCGAAAATATCCTGATATGGAGCAGTCGTTTGCGTGGCGTTACCTGTTTCCTTCCCGCCAAATATCGACAGATCCAAGGACCGGCATGCTGCACCGGTATCATATTTCCGATTCATTTATTCAGCGTGCAGTAAAACGGGCAGTGCAGCGTTCCGGCATCGTCAAAAAGGTAAGCTGCCATACATTTCGTCACTCCTTCGCAACCCATCTTTTGATGGAGGGCTATGATATCAGAACCGTACAGGAACTTTTGGGACATAAACAATTAAGTACAACAATGATTTATACCCATGTCATTAACAAGGGAGGTAAAGGCGTTAAAAGTCCAATCGATCTGCTCTAAGTTTAGAGTTGCCTTACCCGGATTGCATACAACGATGGAGGACTGATATATTGAGCATGTGAATCAAAGAGGTATTAAAGGAGATACAGACTCTATGCTGGTAGGTTATTTTAGTTGTTCAATATCTGCGTTCATTTGAGTTCATAGCCTCAGTTGTTAAATCTGAATAAAAGGATATCCTCAATTTAAAATTGATGATAACTAAGCATAGCTAATAAAAATCCAATTTCCATTAAGCACTTCGTTCACATTTTTTTTATCTTAGCCAAAATCTGAACCCAAATTTTGCAGAACCCGGAATCATGCAAAACTCCTCCCCATTCGAACGTATTACCAGGCAGGGACTAACCTACGACGATGTACTGCTCGTTCCCGCCTATTCTCAGACACTTCCACGCGATGTCGATACCAGTGTTAAGCTTACCTCAAACCTCACGCTGAACGTACCGGTTATGAGTGCAGCCATGGATACGGTATCGGAATACCGCCTGGCTATTGCTTTGGCCAGGGAAGGAGGCATCGCTATGCTGCATAAAAATATGTCAATTGAAGACCAGGCAGACCAGGTTCGCATGGTGAAGCGAAGCGAGAGCGGCATGATTGTGGATCCGGTTACCCTGCCGGAAGATGCCACGGTTCGGGAGGCCCGCGGATTGATGAAAAAGCATAAAATCGGCGGTATTCCGATTATTGAGAATGACAATAAGCTGATTGGCATCGTTACCAACCGTGATTTGCGCTTCGAGCATTACGTGGATAAGAAGCTAAGCTCCATAATGACCAGTGAAAACTTGATTACAGCTCGAGAGGGTACCACCCTCGAAGAAGCCGAAAAACTGCTGCAGCAGCATAAGGTCGAAAAACTGCCGATTGTTGACGCGAACATGAAGCTGGTTGGACTCATTACGTTCAAAGACATTGAAAAGAAGATGAATTTCCCGAATGCCTGCAAGGATGAAATGGGTCGCTTGCGTGTAGGAGCTGCGGTGGGGGTAACCCCCGATACCATGCAGCGTGTTGAGGCACTGGTTGAGACTGGAGTGGATGTAGTAACGGTCGATACCGCTCACGGGCATTCTCAAGGTGTTTTAAACATGGTAAGCAAGATTAAGAAAGCCTATCCGGATCTTAACCTGATTGCCGGGAACATAGCGACAAAAAATGCCGCTAAGGCACTTGTTGAAGCCGGTGTGGATATTTTAAAAGTAGGCGTCGGCCCCGGCTCTATTTGTACCACCCGTGTGGTAACCGGGGTAGGGGTGCCACAGCTGAGCGCCGTCATGGAGGTAGCCGAATTTGCCAAAAAGGCCGGTGTTGGCTTAATAGCTGACGGTGGTATCAAACAGACCGGTGATATTCCGAAAGCGATTGCAGGCGGCGCACAGGCGGTCATGATGGGCTCTATGTTTGCAGGGGTTGACGAAAGCCCCGGGGAGACCATTATATATGAATCCAGGAAATACAAATCCTACCGCGGAATGGGAAGCCTCGGCGCCATGGAGCAAGGCTCCAAAGACCGTTATTTCCAGGATGTGGAGGATGATATCAACAAACTGGTTCCCGAAGGCATTGAAGGCCGGGTACCTTATAAAGGATACCTCAGCGAGGTGGTGTACCAGATGGTAGGTGGTTTGCGAGCTGCCATGGGTTATGCGGGCGCCGCAAATATTGAAGAGCTCCAGGAAGCTGAATTCGTTCAGATCTCAGCCGCTGCCTACAAAGAGAGCCATCCGCATTCCGTGCAGATTACCAAAGAAGCACCGAACTATTCAGTTAGTTAGGGACTGAGGGATTGATTTACTGAGTTGATTAGTCACCATTCAAAAATGCCATAATTATCTTCAGATAGGCTTTTATTTATCTGTTCCAGATCAAAGTGTTCTGGATTATAGTTGTCGCCAAACCACTCCTTGTAACCTTTATATTCCGGGTGCTCAGGATTATTTATGATCTTTTTGAATTCCTGAAATCCCCCAATTCCGCCGCAATCTTCCGGAGGACAAGCCAAGGCGCCGGCAAGACATTTTGGCAATTTGCTTTTTCCATCATCAGGCATAATTTGCTCTAGTTTTACAGTATGCTCCCAACCGCCCCCCCAAAATCATATTCGTAGGTAATTTTGTCATTCATATTTTCCAGAACATCGTCAAGTTTCATCCCGGTATAGTCATCCCCGTAACTCTCCCAAAAATCTTCCTCAGGTGCAGGAGATTCATAGTAATTGCCGTCAGCAATGAATTGGTACAGGTGAGAATTTGTCCAACCTATAGTAGTTTGTAAAATTTGTAATATTCACTTAAGGATACATCCGAATCCACCAAAAGTCTTCTCCAAATTTTCGGTTTTGAGCCAACCAGCTCCAGTTGGATTTGAAATAACTTATCAGCTAGAGTTTTGCATAGAATAAAGTTTCAAACAGGAAAGCAACTTTACAAAAATAATACTTTTAAATATTTATAAGAAGTGAATTCAGCAATGCAAAAAGTTTTAAAAGGTCTCATTCTAAGCAGACCCTCAACAACTCATTCCCTCAGTAAATCAATCCCTCAATAAATCAGTAAATCAATCCCTAATTCAGTCCCTCAATAAATCAGTAAATCAATCCCTAATTCAGTCCCTAACCTCCTCCTTCAATAATTCAATCCTTCAATACCTCCTGTTACTTCCTCGCCGAAAACAGCAGCACGAGGCCGACCAGCAGGAAGAAAATATGGGGTATGGTCGCTGCAACCACGGGCTCCAGGGCTCCTTTCCCTCCAAAAGGCTCAATGACTTTCATCAGGGCCAGGTACAAAAAGCTTATCGTAAGGCCGGCAGCTATGTGAAAACCTCTTCCGCCTCTTCGCCTCACAGAAGCAATGGCGAAGCCCACTATAATGGATACAATAATGGAAAAGGGGTAGGCAAGCCTTCCGTAGAACTGAACCTGCGGCAATTCGGTATTGCTGGCTCCGCTGCGCTTAATGGACTGTATATAATTGTAGGCCTCAACATAGGTAAGCTGGTAGATGTCTGAGGTGGTCCGGGCCAGGTCACGTGGCAATATATTCAGGGATACTCTCATGGAATCACGGTACTCATTTACATAGCCGTTTGGGGTAAAGGTCTTCTCCTCAACATCGGTGTACTTCCATAAACTGTCTTTTTGAAGCCATTCCATTCGCTGAATATTCATCATCTTTTTGATGCTGTCGCCCTCAAACTCAATTACCTCAATATTGTATCCTGTCTTCTGATTTGCATCGAAGGTCCGAATTTCAAATATGGTATTTTCCGACTCTTGCCGGTAGATCCGGTTGCGGTCTACTTTCTCGGTTTTATCTTTGAGGTAGCGGTTTTCAAAAGCAATGCGTTTGGAGTTTGCATCAGGGATGATAAATCCATCCAGGTAACTGATGATGCAAAGCATGATAAAGCCAAAGAGCAGGTAGGGGATGATGAGACGGTAGAGACTGACCCCGGCTGCTTTCAAGGCCGTTATTTCAAGGCGGTCAGCCATTTGTCCGGTCAGGTAGAGGCAGGCTACAAAGATGGCGACGGGTATCACCAGGCGAATGATCTCGGGAATATAATTCAGGTAGTACACGCCGAAAATTTCAATAAAGGTGGCTCCCCGATCGGTAAAATCATCGCTGTTATTTGAGAAATCTATGACCAGAAAGATGAAGATCAGCACGCCCAGTACAAAGACGGTGATGGTAAATAACCGGATGAAAATGTAACGGTCAATCTTGTTACTCACTTTTTCTCCAGAGATTTGACAATTTAAAGGAAGTGCAGAGCCTGATCACCAGGTAGATGCCAATGGCACCCAATATCACATTTGAGAACCACATGCCGGTTATGGGATTTACATAAAGCCGGTCAGCCAGTTTTTCTCCCTGTATGATTGAGATGAAATAAAAGGTCAGGAAACCGGTACTGATCAGCGCGGCATAGCCCAGATTTCCTTTTTTGGTGTACATGCCGATAGGAGCGCCGATCAGCACAAAAATAATACAGGCAATGGGGATGGAGAATTTTTTATGGATTTCAACCAGGTAGCGCGCAATACGGCTGATTCTCCAGTCCAGGTTTACTTCCAGGTTTTCCAGCGAGGAGCGGTAGTTTCGCATTTCGGTAAGTGCCGAGCGATGAATCCGTTTTTGGGCGGAAAGCCTGCTTATATTATTTAAAACAACAAAATTACTGTTGTAGGGAAGATCCGTACTGTCTGTGGTACTATAGTACTCTTTATCCTCGCCCGCAAGACTCTGCTGCTGGGAGAAAAGCGAGTCTTCCGGGCTTAGAGCAATATCACTGTTTCTTCTTACAAATTTTTCTTTTTGATCACGTATTTCTCTATTCAGTGAATCAACCACAGCCAGCATCGACTTGATATTCATAGTGCGGTCGCTTCTGGAATGCTTGTCGGGATTTGAACGTGAAAAAGCCAGTTCGGAAAGATCAAAGCTTATCCTGTAGCGGTCAAAGTCGGTTTCTTCGTATAGGTCCATTCTTTTGCCGTTCTGTACGCGATCGAGATACCTGAGAATGCTGCCGTCAAACAGGAAAAGGGTAAGGGTTTGCCCGTCGTCTTCGCTTTGAAGGGTTCCGCGTTTGGCGGTGATGTAGGCTTTTTTTCGATTCCTGGTCGATTCCTGGAAAAGGGTAACATCATAGAGAGAGTCAGACTCATTCTCTATTCTCTTTACCAGGAAGGTATAGCCTTCTATGCCCTCATAAAACTCATTCTCCTTCAGGTCAAAGCCCGGTTTTTTAAGCCGGATGTCAATAAATAACGAACGGGCTCTTTGGTTGGAATCGGGAAGCACATAATTGCCGAAAATCACAAGGCCGATGGTTAAAATGATGGCTGCTCCCAGCACCGGATTTATAATATGAATTGGATTTACACCCGCGGCCCGCAGTGCGGTGAGCTCATTGAGTTCGGTGAACTTGCCGTAAGCCATAAGGGAGGCGACAAGAACGGCCATGGGCGCTGCCAGAACCACCATCGCAGCGAGGTTGGTAATAATCAACTCGAGAATAATATCAAATGGCAGTCCCTTGCCCACCAGCTTGTCGATATAAAGCATCAGGAACTGCATTAAAAGCAGAAACATCACTGTAAAAAAGCAGAAGACGAAAGGGCCTACATGCCTTTTAAGAATGTCGAGTTGAAGCTTGTTAAGCATTATCGCTTTAGATATTTGGGTTTGAACAACCTTTAAATTAGGCCTATACTACGTCTTTGCAAAATGAATTTAAATTGATACAGAGTCCTTAGTTTGTAATTTTCAAGAATTCTGAATTAGTATTATTATCTGTTCAGCAAAGGTTTAAAATTTAAAATACCAAAAAGCAAAGGAGCTGCCTATCTAACACTGTTACGACTGGTTTACTATTGATAAAAAGACAAGAATTTAGGTAAAAGACGGTTTCGTGCAGCTCAACTACACCATAACATGGCATAAATTGCTTTTTATTTGCCTGCTAACCTTTGCAGCAGGCATTAGTAAGGGCTTCGGCCAGAATACGGCTGAAGTCGATACTACTATCGATATCGGTTTTGCTGCGCTAAGCGATTCATTGCCTGTGATCCATGCACCGGACCTGGTTTCTTACCCCTTCCCGAAGAAACGCTCCCGCCTGTTCCATGTTGCGCTGAATGAAGAGAGAATTGTGGTAAATCGTGACTCTGCCGGTCGTTATATCAGCCGCAGAATGCTCAATGGCATCCCGCTCGCCTTACCCTATGTAATGAATTTCGAGGAGTACGCCCGACGAAGCCTGGAAGAATCAAAAAGAGAAAACTGGAATAATCTCATCACCAGGTACGAAAGTAATCGCGAAGAGAGAAGGGGCCTGCTTGATTTTCGCTTTGATGTGCCGGGGGGCAGGGAGTCTACCTTTACGACAATTTTTGGCAAGCCGGAGGTCAATCTGCGGGTAAACGGAACGGCCAATATGAACCTGGGGGCATCCATCCAGAAAACAGAAAATCCGGAATTGCCGCCCGATCAGCAGACCCAGATTGATCCCACATTTGAGCAGAGCCTGAAACTGAATATTCAGGGTACTATTGGCGATAAATTGTCCATCCAAACCGACTGGGACACAGAAGCGGCATTTGATTTTCAAAACAGGCTGAGTATCGTATACCAGGGGTATGAGGATGAAATCTTGCAGCGTATCGAAATGGGTAACGTTTCCATGGAAACGGGTAATTCCCTGATCAGGGGAGGTAGCGCCCTGTTTGGGATCAAGTCTATAGCCCAGATCGGTTCTTTGCGTCTTACTTCGGTTGTTTCCCAGCAGGAGGGTGAAGGTCAAACAGAAACGCTGACCGGCGGTGCACAGGAGCAGCAGCTTTCTATCAGGCCTGCAGACTATGAAAATGATCGCCACTTTTTTCTTGATTTCTTTAACCGCCAGCAGTTTGAGCAGAATATGTCAAATCCCCAGCAGCTGGGGCAGGCTTACCAGCTTTCCGAGATCAATGTGTGGATACTGCGGGAATCCACGCAATCTTTTGAAGGCGAGCGACAGGCGATTGCACTGGTGGATCTTGGGGTAAATGAAACCAATGGCACTTTCGGCCTTCCCAATGAGGAGGATGACCCCTTTACCGATGCCACGCTTGATAATTTCAGGGACCCCTCAATAGGTACCTCCGCAACCGATTTTGGGGTAAATGCCGATGAATTTGTGGAAGGGTATTTCATCCCCCTGCAGGAAGGGGTTGACTATGAGGTCAATCGCTACCTGGGCTACCTATCCCTGAAGCGAAATCTGGGCTCAAGACAGGCTTTGGCTATCTCTTTTAAGTACCTTGATCCGCAAACGGGGCAGACCGTAAGCGTGGGCGATGTAAGTCAGGGCGGTGGCAGTCGCATCTATCTAAAACTGCTTCGTCCGCAGAATGCTACGACCACCAACAAGGCCTGGGATCTGATGATGAAGAATATTTATTCCCTCGGGGCTTCTAACCTGACTCCCGAAGGCACGGAAGTGGATATTAAATACACCCAGGAAAATGTGCCCAGCAGTTCCCTGCCACAGCGAACCAACATCCTGCTGCAAGACCTGGGGCTTGACCGGGTTGACAGCCAGGGCGCCCTTTCCCCGGATAACCGCATCGATTTCAGTACCGGTACCCTCGATCCCGCCACAGGCAAAATTATATTCCCTTACCTGCAGCCTTTCGGATCGAGAATTGAAGAGTTGTTGCAGGATACCGGCCTGCCCGTGTCAGAAATAAATTCCATCGTGTTTAATGAGCTTTATAATGAAAAGAAGGTAAATGCGAACCAGTTTTCTAAAAACAACTTCTTTCTGATAGAAGGAAGTTCAAAGGGTACAACCTCAGGCAGCTATTCCCTCGATTTCGGCCTGGTGGAAGGGTCTGTCAAGGTGTTTGCCAACGGAAGGGAGCTTACCGAGGGAACCGATTATGTGGTAGACTATTCTATCGGCAGCATAACGATACTCGACGAGCAGTACCTGAAAAAAGGGCAGGAGATTAAGATTGAGTATGAAAAAAACCAGTTTGCCCAGATTGAGCAAAAGAATTTCACCGGTCTGCGGGCAGAGTACGAATTCACCGATAATATACGGCTGGGGAGTACCTTTTTTAAACTCAAAGAGAAACCCTTGCAGGATAAAATCCGCATAGGTGACGAACCGGTAAACAATACCGTAGTGGGCCTGGATGCCAATGCCCGGTTCGACCTGCCCTGGCTTACCCGTGCCATAGATAAGGTGCCGCTGCTGCAAACCAACGCCCCCTCCAGCTTTTCGATGAGCGGAGAGTTTGCGCAGCTTCGACCCGGCGTGGCCCAGACCAATGCGGTCAGCGATGCCATCGACCGTAATGAACTGTTTGAGGATGAAGAAAACGGCCTATCATTCATCGATGATTTTGAAGGGGTGGATATTACCCTGAATTTTACCAACGCTTCCCGCTGGAACCTGGCCGCCGCCCCGGCTGCCGTGCCGGGCTACGCTCCCGATCAACCCTTTTTTGGCAACGACCCATTGGCTAATCCATCGCTTACCCTCAATGACAAGATCGCGCGATCGGACCTTCGCAGTCAGTTTTCATGGTATTCCATTCCGCGAAATATTGTTGACATACTGGGAGGCGTACAGTTGACGCCCGAAACCCAGCCCGTACGGGTGACGGATGTATTTCCAAACCGGGACGTGTTAAGCGAGGAAAATTTTATCACTACCCTCGATGTGTACTACAATCCGGAAAATCGAGGCCCCTATAATTACAACCTGGACCTTCGGAACCTGCTCGAAAACGATCAGGATAGAACATGGGGCGGTATGGTGACAACGGTGCCATCGGGACAGGAAGATCTTACCCAGAATAACATAGAATTCCTGGAATTCTGGGTTCAGCCCATATTGCCCGACGGCCGGGAACCCACCGCCCAGGATCTGGCCGATTACGACGGTAAGATGTACATCGATATCGGGATCGTCTCGGAAGATATTGTTCCCAATTTTAAAACGAATACCGAAGACGGTTTGACGCGCCGGCCGGAAGACCTGCAGCTTGACAACCTTGGTGCCGATAGCCGTTCCTACATAGCGGTGCCGCCGCCCCCGCCCGAGGGTCAGTTTGCCAACGACCGCAGAGCACAGGAGGATGTGGGGCTGGATGGAGCTCCGAATACCGGGGGGATTGACGGGAAAAATGAGCAGGAGCTTTTCAACAGCTTTATCAATGCCATGGAGGCAGCTTACGGGGCGGGAAGTGAAACATTTCAGCAGATACAGGATGACCCCTCGAACGATGACTATATTTATTACGGCGAGGACCAGGTGTCTGAACTAACGCTTC
>Ga0102928_1002832_pt1 | contig 10294 bp, 8 predicted proteins | sample SalPonR1_B_D1_MG_FD_78504 | JGI IMG/M metagenome (GOLD analysis project Ga0102928, IMG submission 78504) | Salt pond soil microbial communities from South San Francisco under conditions of wetland restoration - Salt Pond MetaG R1_B_D1_MG | ecosystem: Environmental > Aquatic > Marine > Intertidal...
CCCCACATCCCGCGCAGCCCGCTCATCCCCACACCGGATCCGTCAACACCCCGGGCACCTGCCACACGCTCACCAGGAACACGACGGCCGCGAGGACCACCGCCACGATCCGCTGCCGCCGGCCACTCGCCATCCACAGCGCGTGACGGTCGAGCACCAACGCCACCGCGGCCACCATCAGCACCGGCAGGAATGCCAAGCGGAACCGCGACAGTCCGAACGTGATCAACGGTCCGATCCAGTGCACGGCCACGAACAGGGCGAACAGGATCTGCACGCGGGGCCAGCGGCCCAGCACGAGACCGGCGGAACCGAGCACGAGCACGGCGATGGTCGCGAGCATGGTGACCACGGCGAGGCCGTAGCGGAAGACGGGGCCGTCGAGGGCCGACCACGTGAACACGGCTTCGCGGCCCATCGATTGGTCGATCAATCGGTTCACGCCGAAGGAGTTGGGGGTGAGCATGGCGGGCACGACCTCGGCCAGCTTCTGGAGGGGCCACCACGGCATGCGCTCGCGGATGGTGCGGCGGGCGAGGACGCGGGCGGCGTGCTCGCGTTCGCCGGGGGTGCGGCCCAGGTGCTTGTAGTTGTCCTCGGCGATGTCGCGGTCGGGGGCATTGCCGATGTAGGCATTGAACCACGTCGTGGTGGTGATCCACACGTGGCCGTCGTGCTTGGAGCTGGCGTACGACGACCAGGGGCCGACGACGCAGGCGAAACCCAGCAGCATCACGGCCACGGCGAGCACGCGGCGGCTCCATGGCCGTGGCACCAACCACAACAGGGCCGGGGCCAGTCCGAAGGGCACGAGCAGGCCGACTTCACGGGTCAACGCGGCCACCCCGAGCAACAGGCCGGCCGCGAACCACGCCCGGCCGCGGCGGGCGCCGAAGACGAGCAGGGCCAGGGCACTGGTCGACAGGAGCATGTACAGCGGCTCGGACCACAGGTAGGTCCCGAAGAACACGAAGTCGGGGAACACCGCGCCCAGCAGCGCCGATCCGCGCGCGACGCCGAGCCCGCCGACCTGCCAGCCGAGCGCGAACAGGGGGATCACGAGCAGGGCTCCGAATACCACGTTCGCGGCCCGGGCGACGTGCGGGTCGACACCGAAGGCGCGGTACAGCCGGGCATACACGGTCTCGATCACGGGAGGCCGCGCGCCGGGGTACTTGTCGACCCAACCGCCGGCGAAGCGCTCGGCGCGCTGGTGGTAGTCGATCTCGTCGCCGGCCAGGGCAGTGGGTAGAGTTGCGGCCAGCCAGCCGCCGCGAAGCAGGAGCGCGACGACCAGCAGCACGAGGACGTCACGCACGACCCGACTGCGCGGGGCTGTGGTCCGAGGGGCGAAGGCTGCAGGAGACGAATCCACGACAGGCCCGGACGATGGAGGACGGGGCGCACGGAACCGAATCCGTCAGTCTAATCCGTGCGTCGGACCCGGATCAACCGCCACGGGTTGACACCGGTGCGCGGTTCGTGCGAATCACCACTATCTTCCGTCCGCCCCGGCGGCTCCGCCCGACCCGACCGATCCGGATCTCCCATGCTCGACACGCTCAATCCCGAACAGCGCGCGGCGGTCACGCACCCCGAGGGCCCGCTGCTGGTGATCGCCGGCGCGGGCAGCGGCAAGACGCGCGTATTGACCACGCGCATCGCCTGGCTCACCCAGGAGCAGCGGGTGCCGTCGCACCGCATCCTCGCGTTCACGTTCACGAACAAGGCCGCGCGCGAGATGCAGGGCCGGGTGCACCGCATGGTGCCGGGGTCGGAGGGCCGCAGCTGGATCGGTACCTTCCACGCGACCGGCGTGCGGATCCTGCGGCGCGAGGCGGAACGGATCGGCTACGATCGCTACTTCACGATCTACGACGCCGACGACCAACGGGCGTTGGTCAAGCAGATCCTCAACGACATGAAGGCCGATCCCAAGCAGTTCAGCCCGCGCGCGGTGGCGAGCGAGATCAGCCGGCACAAGAACGAGTTCCTCACGCCCGAGCAGGTGCGGGTGCAGGCGATCACGCCACGCGACGAGACGGTTGCCGACGTGTACCAGCGCTACGGGCAGCGCCTGCGCGAGATCGGCGCCATGGACTTCGACGACCTGATCGGCCGGACCGTCGAACTGTTCGAGGAGCACCGCGACGTGCAGGAGCGCTACGCCGAACGCTTCGAGCACGTGCTCGTCGACGAGTTCCAGGACACCAACCCTCTCCAGCTGGTGATGATCCGCGCACTGAGCGCGGTCCATGGCAACCTGTGCGCGGTGGGCGACGACGACCAGTCGATCTACTCCTGGCGCGGGGCCACGGTCGAGAACATGCTCGGCTTCGAGGAGTACTTCCCGGGCTCGACGCTGGTGCGGCTGGAACAGAACTATCGCAGCACGTCACTGATCCTGCGCGCGGCGAACGAGGTCATCGCGCACAACCGGCGCCGCAAGGGCAAGAACCTGTGGAGTCAGCGCGACGGCGGCTCGCCGATCGAACTGTGGTGGGCCGAGGACGACGAGGACGAAGGCCTGCGCGTGCGCGACCGGATCCGCAGCCTGCTCGCCGAGACCGACGCCCGGCGCAAGGACATCGTGATTCTCTACCGCACCAACGCGCAGAGCCGCGCGCTGGAAGACGCCCTGCGGCGCGAGGGGATCCCGTACCAGATCATCGGCGGCACGCGGTTCTACGAACGGCGCGAGGTGCGCGACTTGCTCGCCTACCTGAAGCTCGTGCAGAACCCGGGCGACGTGATCGCACTGGCCCGCGTGTTGAACGTGCCCAAACGAGGGATCGGCAAGACGACGGCCATGCGCTTCTTCGAGCTGCTCGAGTCCGAGCGCGGGAACGTACTCGAGCTGCTGCAGCGTCCGGATCGCGTGCGGGAGGCCTGCGGCAACGCCCCGACGAAGCGTCTGGTGGCCTTCGGAAAGCTGCTGGGAGAACTTCGGCGCCTCGCCGAGACGGCCGACGCGGCCACGTTGCTGCGGCAGTTGATCGACAGCGTGAAGTACGAGCAGTACCTGCGCGACGACGATCCGACGACGGCCGAGGACCGTCTGCTGAACGTGTCCGAGTTCGTGAACGTGGCCCACGAGTTCACCGCGACCAGCGACGAACCCGGTCTGGGGCCCTTCCTGGAGTCGATCGCACTGCTCACCGACATGGACCGCGCGCAGGACACCACCGACGTGATCACGCTCATGACCGTGCATACGGCCAAGGGTCTCGAGTATCCGTACGTCTTCTTGACCGGGGTCGAGGAAAACCTTCTTCCGCATGCCACGAGCATGGAGACCGACGACGGCCTGGAGGAAGAGCGCCGTCTGTTCTACGTCGCGCTGACCCGAGCCGAGGAACAGGTGGTGCTCACCTGTGCGGCGAGCCGTCGTCGCTTCGGCATGCGCGAGGGGGCGGTGCCGAGCCGGTTCATCGAGGAGATTCCCGACGACTGTCTGATCGAGATGGGCGAGGTCCCCACGCGGCACTCGCCCTGGGACGCGCCGGCGACGACTCGGCGCTGGACGCCCGGTGCTCCGACGTCCGCGCGGCCGAAGTCTTCACCGAACAAGGCCCGCGGGCCGGTCTCCGGCGACGTCATGTCCGAGGCACGCGCCTTCCTCAACAGCAAGGCGAAGAAGAAGGCGCAGTCCGGATCCACGTTCCACGAGGCCGAGATCAGCCAGGAAGAGATCCACTACCGCGTGGGACTGCGTGTCCAGCACGAGAACCTGGGCGAGGGAGTCATCGAGGACATGGAGGGTTCGGGTGACCTGCTGCGCCTGACCATTCGATTCGGCGACCACGGCCGCAAGCGCGTGCTGGCGCGGTACGCCCGGTTGACCGCCCTGGACGAGGACGCCGCGCTCTGATCGCGGCGCACCCGGTTGCCCTGTCCGCCCCGACTGCCGATACTCACGGCATGCCGATCGTCTGGACGCCGACCATGAACTGCCGTTGGATCGTCGTGATCGCTCTGACCGCCATCGCGGTGTCCGCGCCTGCGCGTGCCGCCGACGAGCGACCTCCCGGTCCCGAGCGGGGCGGGCGGTTCCGTTCGGCCGAGGCCGAGAGTCTGGGCTATGACGCCTTCCGGCAACTACCGGGCGAGCGACAGCTCGACCGTCGCGAGCAGGCCCGACGCTGGTTGCGCCGCGCCCGCGATCGCGCCCATGAGAGCGCGGCGGCCGCCGAACCCGCGAGCCGCCAGCAGTTCCTGCGCGATGCGGTCGACGCGTGCGCGACGGCAGTCGGCCTGGTTCCCTACCTGCCCGACGCGTGGGTCGCCTACGCGCGCCACTTGCACGCCATGGGTCGGTACGCGGACACCGACGCCTGTCTCGACCAGTTCGAACTGACGCTGCGCTACGAACGCCGTGAGAACCGCCGCCGCGAGATGCAGCAGGAAGCGCTCGCCATCGCCGCGCGTTGCGCCTACAACCGCGGCGAGCCCGACCGCAGCCGCCGAGCGGGCGAGCAGGCCCTGGCGATCGACGAGGGCGACGACGCGACCCGCCTGATCCTGGTCCGGGCGTTGATCCAGCTCGAGCGTTTCGACGAGGCCCGCGCCGCGGTCGACGGTTTCGCCGATCGCGGACCGATCTACCCGCGCGCGCTCGCCGTACTCGGGGTCCTGGAGATGCGCGACGGGCGCTACGAACGCGCCGAATGGGCCTTCGACCGCGCCTGGGAGTACGGGATGCGGGGGGCGGTCTTCGACAACGATCGCGGGCGCCTGTACCTGGCCATGGAGCGCTACGACGAGGCGGTCGAGCAGTTCGAGGACGCGATCGAGTCGGTGCCGAGCTTCCACGAGGCGCGCAACAATCTGGCCGTGGCCCATCGACGCGCCGGACGGCTGCGCGAATCCGATCTGATCCTGCAGTCGGTGCTGGAGGATCAGCCCGACTACGCGCCGGCACACTTCAATCGGGCCGAACTGTTGCGGCAGCGTCTCGATGTTGCCCCCGACGAGGACCAACGGCGGCGACTGGCCGCCGAAGCCATGCTGCACTACACCGCGGCGCTCGAGTACGGCTACGATCCCGAGGTGGCCATGGCTCGCCGCGTGGAGATCGCCGACCTGGCCGGCGACCTCGAACGCGCCGAACAGGACCTGTTGCGCATGACCGAGGACCCCTCGGTCGATGCCCGCGTGCTCTTCCTGCTGGGACGGATCAAGAAGGAGCAGGGGCGGCTGGACATCGCCACCAACCTGCTGCGGATGGCGGAGCGACGCGGTTACGACACTCCACGCCTGCACGCCGAACTGGGCGAGGTCCTGGCTCGGCAGGGCGATCTGGAGGGCGCACGCGACGAACTGCGGCGTGCCGTCGAGGCCGACACCGAAGGGAGCCTGGTGGTCACGCGCGTGAATCTGAGCGTGGTGCTGGCCCAGCTCGGCGACAGTGCGGCGGCCGAGGCGGTCCTGACCGACGCCGAGCGCCTCGCACCCGACCATCCCCTGGTCATCCAGCAGCGCGAAGCCCTGAGCGGGGGAGGCGAGTGATGAACTGCCGGCGAGCAGAGTGCGCGGTGCGGTCGTTCCTGGCGATCGTCGTTGCAGGCCTGTCACTCTTCGTGGTCAGTCCGGCCGTCGCGCAGGACGAGACCGACCGCGAGCCGTACCGCGATCCCTTCCTGGCTGCGCTACGCAGTGCGGCCGTTCCGGGCTGGGGACAGTTCCACCTGGGCCACGACGAACGCGGTACGGTGTACATGACCGTGGCCATCCTGCCGATCGCGGTGGCCAGCGGCGTCGTCGGTGTTCCCGTGATCGACGACGAGGACTTCGAGCGTACGCTCGGCGTGAGCGTCTACGTCGCCTGGGCGCTCCTCGCGGCCGTCGACGCCCACGAGATCGCCGAACGCCTGAACCTCGAGAACGGCTACGGTCTCGAGTTCCGCGCCGGCACTCCGCTGGCACCGGGCCGGGAGCCCGATCCCCGGGTCACGATCACGTTGCTGCGCCGTCACTTCTGACGCTGCTCTTGACCGCGGTCGCCGTCGTCGCGCAGGTTGACCGCCTCGCCTTCCGGACTCCAGCGCCTCCCGTTGGAGATTCCATCGTGAACACGCGAATCGTCGAGCGGTCGGCCCGCGGAGGGCCCGCCCGCGTGCTGCCCTACGCCCTGTGGATCGTTTTCGGCATGTTGGTCTACCCCGCACCCGGGAGTGCGCAGCTGCGCATCAGCGAGATCGCCTGTGATCCGGTCGAGGACTACGACAACGACGGCGAGGTGAACTGGAAGAGCGACGAGTTCGTCGAGATCGTCAACGTGTCCGACACCGAGGTCGATCTCACGCACTGGTACCTGAAGGACGGCACCGGGGACTCGTACCACTACGGCTTCGACGGCACGCTCGCAGCCGGCGCCGTGAAACTCGTCACGGGCACCATGTCGCAGATCTGGCAGGCCGTGAACGAGGCCGGCACCAGCGGCCTGAGCCTGAACAACACCGGCGAGATCGTCGAGCTGTGGCACGACGATCCGGCCGGTGAGCGTCTGCTCATGGACCAGGTCACGGTGCCGCCGCACGCGGCCGGCGAGGGGCGGTCGCTGGCCCTGGACCTGGAATCCGGCCAGTACGTGCTCCACGACGGACTGTCGCCCTACGGTGGCTCGGCCGAGCCGCAGGGGACGGGCTGCCCGCCCGGGCCCGCGGTCCCGGGCACCTGCCTGGTCGGAGTTCCCGTCGAATCGCAGGCCTGGGGAGCGCTGAAGGCGGCCTTCGACCGCTGAGTCGGTGCTCCGCGGTGGGGGAGCCGGCCGGTTCCCCCGCCCGCGGCTGCGGCGGGATCCTCCGCTTTCCCTTTCACGGTCGTGAGCCTATTCTAAGGAACCGTGCGCCGGTTCTGCGGCGTCGTGCGTCGTGTCCAGCCGCTCGCCCGAGTGGCCGCGCGCCGTTCCCATCCGCATCGACCTCGGACCCCCGTCGTTCGCCGCGGCAGGAGATTCCATGCTGTTGACCGAGAACCACGAGATCGTTCGCGACACGGCCCGTCGCTTCGCCCACGAACGCATCGCCCCGATCGCCGCCGAGATCGACGAGGAAGCCCGCTTCCCCGCCGAGACCATGAAGGAACTCGGCGAGATGGGATTCCTGGGATGCACGGTGCCCGAGACCTACGGCGGTGCCGGGCTCGACACCACGAGCTACGTGATCATCGTCGAAGAGCTGGCGAAGGTGTGCGCCTCGCACGCTCTGGCCCTGGCCGCGCACAACTCACTCGGCTGCGGTCCGCTCCACATGTTCGGGACCGAGGAGCAGAAGCAGCGCTGGTTGCCGAAGGCCGCGGGCGGTGAGATGTACATCAGCTACGGTCTCACCGAGCCCGACGCCGGCAGTGACGCGGGCGGCACGAAGACCACGGCCGTGCTCGACGGCGACGAGTGGGTGATCAACGGCAGCAAGAGCTGGATCACCAACGCCACGTACGCCGGTCTGTACGTGCTGACCGCGGTGACCGATCGCGAGAAGGGCACTCGCGGCGGGATCACCGCCTTCCTCGTCGAACGCGACACGCCCGGCTTCTCGGTGGGCAAGAAGGAGGACAAGCTGGGCATGCGCGCGAGCGACACCGCGCAGCTGCTCATGGAGGACGTGCGGATCCCCAAGGAGAACGTACTCGGCGAAGTCGGCGCGGGCTTCAAGCAGTTCATGAAGACCCTCGACAGCGGACGCATCTCGATCGCCGCGCTGTCGCTGGGCATCGCCGAGGGCGCGCACGACTACAGCGTGACCTACTCCAAGGAGCGCGAGGCCTTCGGCAAGGCCATCCACCAGTTCCAGGCGATCCAGTGGATGATCGCCGACGCCGCCACCCAGATCGAGGCGGCCCGTCTGCTCACCTACGAGGCGGCGCGTCTGAAGGACGCCGGCGAGAACTACGGTCACATGAGCGCCATGGCCAAGCTGCACGCCAGCGAGATGGCCATGCGCGTGACCGAGAACGCGATCCAGATCCTCGGCGGCTACGGCTACTGCCGCGACTATCCCGTCGAGCGCATGTATCGCGACGCCAAGCTCTGCACCATCGGCGAGGGCACGAGCGAGATCCAGCGCATCGTGATCAGCCGTCACGTGCTGAACCACTAACGAATCCCGAAAGGACCGGACATGTCCGAGCGAGTCGTCCTGTCCGCCGCGGCGCGGACCCCCATCGGCAGGTTCCAGGGTGGCCTGGCTCCCCTGAAGGCGACCGAGTTGGGCGCCGTCGCCGTGCGCGAGGCCCTGAAGCGCGCCGAGCTCGACGGCGAGAACGTCGACGAGGTCATCATGGGCTGCGTGCTCCCGGCCGGTCAGGGGCAGAACCCGGCCCGGCAGGCGAGCATATACGGCGGCGTGCCGAACACCGTGAGCGCCATGACCATCAACAAGGTCTGCGGCAGCGGCCTGCGCGCGGTGTCCTTGGCCGCGCAGTTCATCAAGGCCGGCGACAGCCAGGTTGTCGTGGCCGGTGGCATGGAGAGCATGAGCAACGCCCCCTACGCCTTGCCGACCGCGCGGTCGGGCATGCGCATGGGCCACCAGCAGGCCGTCGACCTGATGATCTGGGACGGTCTGTGGGACATCTACAACGACTTCCACATGGGCATGACCGGCGAGCTGGTCGCCGAGAAGTACGGCATCAGCCGCGAGGAGCAGGACACGTACGCGGCAAACAGCCACACCAAGGCCATCCAGGCCATGGAGTCGGGGCGTTTCGACCAGGAGATCGTTCCCGTCGAGATCAAGGGGCGCAAGGGCACCACGACCATCGACCAGGACGAGGGGCCACGCGCCGACAGCAGCGCCGAGGTGCTGGGCAAGCTGCGTCCGGCCTTCAAGCGCGACGGCGGCACCGTGACCGCCGGCAACGCGCCCAGCGTGAACGACGGCGCGGCCGCGCTGGTGGTGGCCGGCGAGAAGCGTGCCACCGAACTCGGCCTGAAGGCCTGGTACGAGGTCGAGGCCTACGCCACCGGCGCGCGCGAGCCCGAGTGGGTGATGATGGCGCCGGTGAAGGCCGTGCGGAACCTGCTGGCGAAGACCGGCTCGGCGATCGGCGACTTCGACCTGATCGAGCTCAACGAGGCCTTCAGCGTGCAGGCGATCGCCGTCATGCGCGAGCTCGAGGCCGACCCCGACCGCGTGAACGTCAACGGCGGCGCAGTCGCCCTGGGGCATCCCATCGGCTGCAGCGGCGCGCGGATCCTCACCACGCTCATGTACGCCATGGAGGACCGCGGTGCCGAGCGCGGGCTCGCCGCGCTCTGTCTGGGCGGCGGCGACGCCGTCGCGCTGAGCATCCGCCGCATCGCCTAGTACCCGTCACCAAGCCCCGGGGCCCGACGGCTCCGGGGCATCGCATTTCCGGAGGGAACCATCGTGAGTAGGATCGGAGTCGTCGGCGGGGGCACCATGGGCAACGGCATCGCCCACGTCTTCGCCCAGTTCGGACACGACACCACCTTGGTCGACGTCACCCAGGACGCGCTCGATCGCGCCCGGGCGACCATCGAGAAGAACCTCGGCCGGCAGGTGAAGAAGGAGAAGATCAGCGAGGACGACATGGAGTCCACGCTGGGACGCCTGCAGTTCTCCACCGAGGTCTCGTCGCTGGCCGACTGCGACCTGGTGGTCGAGGCGATCTTCGAGAACTTCGAGGCGAAGGCCACCCTCTACCGTGAGATCGTCGAGCACGTGGGCGAGGACACCATTCTCGCCAGCAACACCTCGAGCATCTCGATCACCAAGCTGGCCACCGCCACGGGCCGCGCCGATCGCTTCATCGGCATGCACTTCATGAACCCCGTGCCCATGATGAAGCTGGTCGAGGTGATCCGGGGGCACGACACCAGCGATGCCACCACCGCGCGCGTGGTCGAACTGGCGAAGGTCCTGAAGAAGATCCCGGTGGAGTGCAACGACTACCCCGGCTTCGTGAGCAACCGCGTGCTCATGCCCATGATCAACGAGGCGATCTTCGCCCTGCACGAGGGCGTGGCCACGCCCGAGGCCATCGACGAGATCATGAAGCTGGGCATGGCCCACCCCATGGGCCCGCTCACCCTGGCCGACTTCATCGGTCTGGACGTGTGCCTGAACATCCTCGAGGTCCTGCACGAGGGCTTCGGCGACAGCAAGTACCGCCCGTGTCCGCTGCTGCGGAAGATGGTCGACGCCGGGCACCTGGGCCGGAAGACGGGGCGGGGGTTCTACGCGTACGAGTAGCCCGCCCGGGCGGGTGCGTGGGCGTGGGTCTCCGGACGTGCGCAGGGCGGAGCCGATCAGGACGAATTCAAGGTCGA
>Ga0102928_1002833_pt1 | contig 10293 bp, 9 predicted proteins | sample SalPonR1_B_D1_MG_FD_78504 | JGI IMG/M metagenome (GOLD analysis project Ga0102928, IMG submission 78504) | Salt pond soil microbial communities from South San Francisco under conditions of wetland restoration - Salt Pond MetaG R1_B_D1_MG | ecosystem: Environmental > Aquatic > Marine > Intertidal...
ACCGCTTTACCGTCATCGCCGCCGAGATCGACCGCGGCTCCTACGACAACCGCATCTGAGGAGGTGCCCATGCCCGGCCCGCTGGACGGACTCGTCATTCTCGACCTCAGCCGCATCCTCGCGGGACCCACCTGCACGCAGCTGTTGGGCGATCTCGGGGCCGAGGTCATCAAGATCGAAAGCCTCGCCGGGGATGACACGCGGCAATGGGGGCCGCCCTTTGCCGTCGATGCGGAAGGCAACCCCACCGACCTCTCGGCCTATTTCATGTCCGTGAACCGCAACAAGAAATCGGTGGCGGTTGACCTGACCGACCCGGAGATGCAGGCGGCGCTGCGCGATCTCGCGGGCCGCGCCGACGTGGTGATCGAGAATTTCAAGCCGGGGGGCCTGCAAAAATACGGGCTCGATCACGAGACGCTCTGCGCCGCGTATCCCGGCCTCGTCTATTGCTCGATTTCCGGTTTCGGGCAGACCGGACCGAACCGCGACAAGCCGGGATACGACCTGATGGCCCAAGGCTACGGCGGGATCATGTCGATCACCGGCGAGGCGGAGCGGGAGCCGATGAAGGTGGGCGTGGGCGTGGCCGACGTGGTCTGCGGGCTCTATGCCGCGACCGGCATCCTCGCCGCCCTGCGGCACCGGGACGCGACGGGCGAGGGGCAGCATATCGACCTGGCGCTGGTCGATGCGACCATGTCCTGGCTGGTCAACCAGGGGCTGAATTACCTGACCTCGGGCACCGCGCCCACGCGGGCGGGCAACGCGCATCCCAACATCGTGCCCTACCAGGTCTTCGCCACCTCGGACGGTTACGTGATCGTCGCCGTGGGCAACGACAGCCAGTATGCGCGGTTCTGCGATTACCTCAGACAGCCGGACTGGGCCACCGATCCGCGCTTTGCCACCAACAGCGCGCGGCTCGCGCATCGTGATACGCTGGTGCCGATGATTGCGGCGGTTCTCGAGACCCGGACGATGCAGGACGTGATCGACGGGCTGGAGGCGCGGCGCGTGCCGGTGGGGCCGGTCAACACGATAGATCAGGCGCTCGAATCCGATCAGGCGCAGGCGCGGGGCATGACCGTCACCCTGCCCGCGCCGCAGACGGCGGCGGGCGAGGTGCGTCTGATCGGCAATCCGCTCAGGTTCTCGCGCACGCCGGTTCGCTATCGGTCTGCGCCGCCCGCGACGGGCGCGGATACCGAGGCCGTGCTGCGGCGGCTCCGGGACAATCTGTAACCCCGGCTCGCGGCCACGTGATTTGCCGCGACAAAGGGAGAGGCGTAGCCCTCCGGGTATCGAACCGGAGGTATATTCATGCAACGTTTTCTGAATCTTCTTGTCATTCTCACCCTGTTTGCCGCGCCCGCGCAGGCGCTGGAGCCGCGTGAGGGCTGGGTGATCCACCACACCGGCAAGTCCTATGCCGACCTGGTCCGCGACGTGCGCGCCGCCGTGCGTGCCGCGCCCATCAGCATCGTCACCCAGGCCAGCGCCTCGGACGGGGCGCGGATGCAGGGCCATACGATCCCCGGCAACCGCGTATTCGGCCTGTATCGCAACGATTACGCGCGCCGGATGCTCGACGCGAGCATCGCCGCCGGGATCGAGGCCCCGATCCGTCTCTATGTCACCGAGGCGGACGACGGCACCGCCACGCTCAGCTACAAGACGCCGAGCCATGTCTTTGCCCCCTATGCCGACGAGGGCGGTGCCGCGCTGCGCGCGCTGGCCGAAGAGCTTGACGCGGTGTTCGAGGGCGTCGCGCGCGCGGCCATCGCCGAGTAGCGCCGCGCTGCGCACACGCTCGCCGCAAGCGGGTTCCCGCGCATCCCGATTCCGTCGGGGGTTGAGCGGTGGCGCGCGAGGCGTCACATTCCTTACCGGGGCAATAACGTATTGGTGAGGAGCCTCGCGACCGTGTTGCCGGTGTCACATCTGGCAGGCTAGCTGAATATGACAATCTTGCCGAAAGGAAACCGCGCCATGCGTAACGATCAATTCGGGTATGACATCTCGCTGTCGTCCGCGCAGGCCGTACAGGCTTGGGATGGCATGGTGCTGGCCTTTCTCGCCCACGCCGCCGCCACGCCGGACCACCTTGGACGGGTGCTCGAGGCCGAGCCTGACTTTGCCATGGCGCACGCGGTCAAGGGGCTGTTCTGCCTGATGCTGGGACGGCGCGAGATGGACGAAACCGCCGGTGCCGCGCACGAGACGGCGATGCTCTGTGCCCGGCAAGGCGCGCCGCTGCCGCGCGAGATGGGCTATGTGCGCGCGCTTGGCGCATGGCTCGGCGGACGCCCGTCCGAATCGCTGCGCGAGATGGAGGCGATCCTGACGCGCTGGCCCGAGGATGCGCTGGCGATGAAGATCAGCCATGCGATCCGCTTCATCCTCGGCGACCGGCACGGGATGCGCGCCTCGGTCGAGGCGGTGCTGCCCGCCTATGACGCGGCGAACCCGGCGCGCGGCTATCTGTTCGGCTGTCACGCCTTCTGCCTGGAGGAGACGGGCGAATACGCCCGTGCCGAGACGGCGGGCCGCATGGGGCTGAGCCTGTCGCCCGACGATGCCTGGGGACTGCACGCGGTGGCGCATGTCTATGACATGACCTGCAACGCACGCGCCGGGCTCGACTGGCTGGAGGGGCGCGAGCACGCCTGGGCGCATTGCAACAATTTCCGCTACCACGTCTGGTGGCACAAGGCGCTGATGCATCTTGACCAGAACGAGATCGAGGCGGTGTTCGACCTCTACGACACCGAGGTGCGCAAGGATCATACCGACGATTTCCGCGACATCTCCAACGGCACCTCGCTGCTCATGCGGCTGGAGCTGGAGGGCCACGACGTGGGCGACCGCTGGGAGGAGATGGCCGATATCTGCGAGAAACGCGCCGAGGACGCCTGCCTGATCTTCGCCGACCTGCACTACCTGCTCGGGCTCATCGGCGGCCGACGCGAGAGCGCGATCCGCCGGATGATGACGCGGCTGCACGCCGATGCCAAGCGTTCCGGCGAGAGCGAGATGCGCGCGCGGATGGCGAATCCCGGCCTGTCGGCGGCCTCCGGGCTTGAGGCTTTCGGCGAGGGGGATTACAAAACAGCCTTTCTTAACCTGAAACAGGCGCGCCATTCCATGCAGCTTGCCGGCGGCAGCCACGCACAGCGCGACATCTTCGAGCGTCTGACCATCGACGCCGGGATCCGCTCGGGCTTTCTCGACGATGCCGAGACGATACTGCGTGAGCGCAGCGCGCGGCGGGCCGGCCGGCACGACCGTTATTCCAGCACCCGGCTCGATCTCATCGCGCAGACGCGCGATGAATGGGGCGAGGCCGGGCGCCTGCCAGCCGAGTGAGCGCACGGCCAGATCAGCAAGGACACGACACCGCCATGACGAGTGTTGCCGATCCAGCGATGCCGCGTGGCTCTGCCCGAGAGGCCGCCGCCGCGCCCGCCGCGTCCACCCGCGACATACGGCTGGATTTCTTTCGCGGGCTGGCGATGTTCATCATCCTGATCGCCCACACGCCGAACAATTTCTTCACGAGCTGGATCCCGGCACGGTTCGGGTTTTCCGACGCGACCGAGATCTTCGTTTTCTGCTCGGGGATGGCCTCGGCCATCGCCTTCGGCCGCACCTTCGACCGGGCGGGATGGCGGCTCGGCGCGGCGCGGGTGGGCTATCGGGTCTGGCAGGTCTACTGGGCGCATCTCGGGCTGTTCTTCGCGGTGGCCACGATGCTCGCGGCGATCGACCATTTCGGCGATTTCGACAAGGTCTATATCGGCACGCTCAACCTTTGGAAATTCTTCTCCGATCCGGGGCCGCAACTGGTGGGGCTGTTCAGCCTCACTTACGTGCCCAATTATTTCGACATCCTGCCCATGTACCTGGTCATCCTCGTGATGCTGCCCATGATGGTGGCGCTGAGCCGCGTGAGCGTCTGGGCGGTGTTCGCCGCGATGGCGGTGATCTGGCTGTTCGCGCAGCGCGCACTGCTCGACGCGGTCGGGCTGATGCACCTGCATCTCGGCTTCCCGGCAGAGCCGTGGTCGGACCGCAAGTGGTTCTTCAACCCGTTCGGCTGGCAGCTCGTGTTCTTCACCGGCTTCGCGCTGATGCGGGGCTGGATCCCGAAGCCGCCGGTCAACCCGATGCTCATCGGCCTCGCGCTGGCGCTGGTGATCGCCAATGTGCCGCTGTCGCATATCGGGATGCGCGAGATTTTCGGCCCCCTCGCGCCCGAGATGCGCGAGGCGGTGATCGACTGGCGCATCGCCAACCAAGGCCTCATCAACAAGTCGGATTTCGGCATACTGCGCTACGTGCATTTCCTGGCGCTGGCCTACCTGTGCTGGGCAGCGGCGGGCGACGGCGGCGCGCGCCTGCGGGCCGTGGGCAGCGGCCTCGCGGCGCGGGCCTGGGGCAGGTTGTTGTCGATGATCCTCAAGGTCGGGCAGCAATCGCTGGCGGTGTTCGTCTTTTCCATGTTCTTCACGCGGCTTTCGGGCTTTGTCATGGACCAGGTCGGGCGCACCACCTGGAGCATGACGCTGGCCAATCTCGCGGGCTTTGCCGCGCTGATCGCCCTGGCCTACGCGGTGTCGTGGTTCAAGGCACAGCCCTGGAGGGCGGCGCGATGATCCGGCGCGAGGTGCTGCAGGGGCTCGGCACGCTGGCGCTATGGCCCGGCATGGCGCGGGCGGGCGAGGCGGTGCCCTTCTCCGAGGTGGGGCTGCACGAGATCGCGCGGCAGGTGGCGTCGAGGCCTTACGCGCCGCGCCCGATGGTCCCGCAGCCGTGGCGCGACCTGAACTATGGGCAGTACAAGTCGATCCGTCCCCGCCCCGATCGCGCGGTCTGGAGCGGCACCGACGCGCCGCTTCAGCTCGACCTGTTCCCGCCGGGCCTCTATTTCCCGCGCGCCGTCGAGGTCAATCTCGTCGAGGACGGCCTGGCGGCACCGCTGCCGTTCGACTGGCGCTATTTCGACCGGCCCGAGGGCCTGGAGGACCTGCCCGTCGACGATAGCCTCGGCTATGCCGGGTTACGCCTGCGGACCGACCTGAGCGGCGCGGGCGGCTCGCAGGAATACGCGGTGTTCCAGGGGGCCAGCTATTTCCGCATGATCGGCGTGCACGAGATCTACGGCCTGTCGGCGCGCGGGCTGGCCATCGACACCGCCGGCCCCGACGGCGAGGAATTCCCCGAGTTCACCCGCTTCTGGATCGAGCGCCCGGAGCCGGGCGCACAGAACCATGTCCTGCACGCGCTGATGGAAAGCCCGTCGATCACCGGGCTCTACACCTTCGTCATCACGCCGGGCGACGACACCGGGGTCGCGGTCAGGGCCACGCTCTACCCCCGCCGCAGGCTCGGGAATGTGGGCATTGCCCCGCTCACCTCGATGTTCCTCTTCGACGACACGCGCGGCCCGGCGCTCGGCGATTACCGGCGCGCAGTGCATGACAGCGACGGGCTCGCCATCCTCAACGGCAATGACGAGCAGATCTGGCGACCGCTGGACAATCCCGAAGAGCTTCAGCTCTCGCATTTCATGGATGACGGGCCAAAGGGCTTTGGCCTGTTTCAGCGCGCGCGGTCGTTTGACGCCTTCGGCGATATCGGGGCAAAGTTCGAGCGCCGCCCGAGCCTGTGGATCGAGCCGGGCGAGGACTGGGGCCGGGGCAGCGTGATGCTCGCGGAAATTCCCAGCCGGCAGGAGAATTTCGACAACATCGTCGCCTATTGGCGGCCTGCCGACCCGCTGGAGCCGGGGCGGCGCTACGACATCTCGTACCGCATGACATGGACCGCCGAGGGCGGCCCCGCAACACCGGTGGCAGAAGTGGCGGGCAGCTACCTCGGCCGCGCCTCCGACAACCCCGAAAAGACCGTCGTCGCGCCCATCGAGGGCGCATGGGGCAGCCGCGCGCACCATGTCGAGGTTCGGATCGACTACGCGCCGCACCCTGCCCTGCCCGCCGATCCCGATGCGCTCGATGTCCTCGTGCGGTCGAACCGGGGCCGCGTCTCGCCCGGCGTGCTGCAGGTGCACCCCGAGACCGGAGCACCGCGGCTCGCCTTCTCGTTCGATCCCGGCGATCACCAATCGGTCGAACTGCGCGCGCAGCTCTCTCACGAGGGGCGTGCGGTCTCCGAAGTCTGGCTCTTCCGATGGACGGCGTAACCCGTTTCCCCGGCGGCGACGTGATGCCGCCGCCCACACCGCTGCCCCAGCCGGTGCAGGATCTGGGCCGCGCGCATCGCGACCCGAACGCGCCCGCGTGGCCGCGGCTGCGCGGCATCTGGTGGCGGCGCGCGGCGGTCTTCCTGCCCGCGCTCGCGACCACGGGCGGGCTGGCCTGGGCCTTTGCCGACTGGCTGTCGGATGGCGGGATGTGGTGGCTGGAACGGGTGCTTCTGGCGCTGGTGACGGCCACGTTCTTCTGGGTCGCGCTGTCGCTGGCCACGGCGACGCTCGGGCTTGGCTGTCATCTGTTGCGGGGCCGCGGCGCGCGCGGGGCCGCGGCCCCGCTCGGCGTGGCGCTCGTGGTGCCGGTCTATAACGAGGAGACCGCGGATGTCTTCGGCAATGCCTGCGCGATGATGACGGCGCTGCGCGAGGCAGACACGGCGCATTGGTTCGACCTCTACATCCTCAGCGACACGCAGGATGCCGCCATCGCGCGGGACGAGCGGCGCGCCTTTGACACGCTGCGCCGGGCGCTGCCGCCCGACCTGCGCGTCTGGTACCGCCGCCGCATCGATAATTCCGGGCGCAAGGTGGGCAACCTCCGGCAATGGATCGAGACATGGGGCGGCGCACATGACGCGATGCTCGTACTCGATGCCGACAGCCTGATGAGCGCGGGGGCCATCACCGCGCTGACCGACGAGATGGCCGCCGATCCCGGCGCGGGGCTGATACAGTCCGCGCCGCTGGTGATCGGCTCGGAGACGCTCTTCGGGCGGATGCAGCAATTTGCGGGTGGGGTCTACGGCACGCTGCTCTCCGCCGGGCTGGCGGGCTGGGGCGGGACCGAGAGCAATTACTGGGGCCATAACGCGATCCTGCGCACCCGCGCCTTCGCCGATTGCGCGGGGCTGCCGAGGATGCCCACGCTGACGCGCCGCCGCGGCGCGCTGATCCTCAGCCACGATTTCGTCGAGGCGGCGCTCCTGCGCCGCTCGGGCTGGGCCGTGCGCTTCGTGCCCGGCATCGCGGGCAGCTACGAGGAGCCGCCCGCGACGCTGATCGACTATGCGCTGCGCGACCGGCGCTGGTGCCATGGCAATCTCCAGCATCTGGCGCTGCTTGGTGCCAGGGGGCTGCACATAGTCTCGCGCTTTCACCTGCTGCACGGCGCGATGAGCTATCTGCTCTCGCCCGCGTGGTTCATCCTGCTGGTGATCTGGGCGCTGCTGGGCAACGGGCCGGACAGCGTCGTCATCTATTTCTCGGCCGACAACCCGCTCTACCCGGTCTGGCCGGAGATGAGCGGGGTGCAATCGGGGATGATCCTCCTGTTCATGTACGCGATGCTGCTCGCGCCCAAGGCGATGGGCGCGCTCGCCGTTCTGATGGGCGAGGTACCGGTGGCGCGGTTCGGCGGCGCGGGGCGATTCGCCGCGTCGCTCATGGCCGAGATCGTGCTGTCGGTCCTGTTTGCGCCCGTGATGATGGTGCAGCAGGTGGTGGCGGTGCTGCGCACGGTCGCGGGCATCCGCCCGATCTGGTCGCCGCAGGCGCGCAAGGGCGGCGATTACGGCCCGGCGACGGTGCTCCAGTTCCACGCGCTGGAAACCGCGAGCGGCCTGCTCCTGGCGCTGGGCATCGTGTCGGGGCTGGTCTCGCTCTGGCTGGTGCCCATCGCGGCGAGCCTCGGGCTGGCCGCGCCGCTGTCGCTGCTCTCGGGGCGACGGCTTTCGCGGCTTATGGACACGCCCGAGATGCTGGCACCCCCCTACATCCTGCGCCGTGCCCGCGAAAGCCGCGCGATGTTCCGCGCGGCGGAGTCCACGCCAATCGCGGCGGAATAGGCGGCGGGTTTACTCGCCCGCCCGCTCCGCGAGCGCGTCGATTCGCCCCATCCGCCACAGCTGCACCTCGCGCGCCAGCCGCAGGCTGGGCTTGATGCAGAAGAAGACCGATCCGAGGATGAACAGCCAGATCGCCTCGGTCTCGTATGCCTGCCAGAGAAACAGGACCGACCCCAGCAGAAAGCAGAGCGCCGCCGTGAAATCCGCGATGGTGTGCGCGATCTCGTAGGCCGCGTATATGCGGCGGGTATCGGCGTTGCGCACGCGGTTGCGATGGTCGAACAGGCCCATTGCGCCCTCCCTTGCCCAGGACGCGGGCAAGGTAGCCTGCACCGACGACCCGCGCAACTCAGACCAGCCGGTCTCCCGGTGCCTGCCCGGCGAAGAAGGCATCGAGATTGTCGAGCGCGCGAAAGCCCATGGCGTCGCGCGTGGCGCGCGTGGCGCTGCCGATATGGGGCAGCATGAAGATGTTTTCATGGCCCGCAAAGGCCGGGTTGCCCCCCGGCTCGACCTTGAAGCAATCGAGACCGGCGGCGGCGAGGTGGCCGCGCTCTATGGCGTCGAGCAGCGCCGCCTCGTCGATCAGCGCGCCGCGCGCGGTGTTGACCACCACGGCCCCTTGCGGCAGCCGCGCGATGCGGTCTGCGTTGAGCAGATCGGTGGTGTCGGGCGTGGCGGGGCAGTGCAGCGACAGGAAGTCGGCAACCTCCAGCAGGCTGTCGACACCCTCGTGAAAGACCGCGCCTTTCTCCACCTCGGGGGCAAGACGCGAGCGGTTGTGGTAATGGATCTCCATCCCGAAGCCGCGCGCCTTTTCGGCGAAGGCGCGGCCCACGCGGCCCATCCCCACGATACCGAGCCGCGCACCGGTGACCTGCTTGCCCACCATGAACGAGGGCGACCAGCTGTCCCACTGCCCCTGCCGCACGAGGCGGTCACCGTGCACCGCGTGCCGCGCCGCGCCCAGCATCAGCAGCATGGCGATCTCGGCGGTCGCGTCCGACAGCACGTCCGGCGTGTTGGTCACCACGATGCCGCGCGATTTCAGCGCGTCGAGATCGCAATGATCGACACCCACCGAGTGATTGGCGACGATTTTCAGGCGCGGATCGAGCCGCGCCACCACATCCGCAGTGAAATGCTCGGAATGGCAGGGGATCATCCCGTCCACGCGTGCGCTCATCTCGACGATCTCCTCGGCGGTGCCGGGGGTGTCGGCCTCGTTCACGATCACCTCGTAATCGCGGCGGGCGCGGTCCAGCGTCGCGTCCGACAGGCGGCGCGGAATCCAGATCATCTTCTTGGGCATGGCCTAGCTCTTGTTCTTGCTGGAGGTGATGAAATCGTAGGCCGCCAGCCCGGCGGCAAAGATCGTGACCACCCACAGATCGACCTCGCCGATCTTGCTGGCGAGAATGTAGAGAAACGCGGCCAGCACCGCGAAGGCGAAAAGCGCCAGAACCCTGTTCATGTCGTCATCCTTTCCTCGGGGCCGGCCCCCGTCAGCCAGGTCTCGAACCAGTGCGCGGCGCGCATCAGCCGCGCGTCATTGCCGCGCGCGCCCACCAGCTGCACCCCCATCGGCAGGCCGTTTTCCGCAGTCAGGGCCGGGATCGTGACGGCGGGCACGCCGGTCAGCGTCCATACCCCGTTGAAAATCGCATTGCCGGTGAAATCGAGCCCCTCGGGTGCGGGGCCGGTCGCGGCGGGGCACAGGATCGCGTCGCAGCGCTCGAATATCTCGCCCAGGCCCGCATAGAGCACGCCGGGCCAGTCGAGCGCGGCGAGGTAATCGCGCGCGAGGATCGCGTTGCCCTCGGTCAGCGCCTCCTGCGTGCGGTGCCCGAGTGTGTCCATCTGCTTGGAATAGCGGTAGTAATAGCGCGCCATCTCCGCAAAATTGATCCGCTCGCGGATTTCCGCCGCCTCGTCGAACGCATTGGGCAGCGGCACCTCGAACACCTGCTCGCCCAGCGCATCGCAAAGCTCGGCGAAGGCGGCGTTCACCTGCGGGTCCGCGTCGTCCCAGCCCGGCGGCCTGACGAAGGCGAAGACCGGTTTCACCGGCGGTTTCGAGGTGGCGATGCCGTGCATGTCGGGCACCGGGCCGACGCTGGTCGCCGTATCGCCCGCGTCATGCCCCATCAGCACCTGCGACAGAAGCGCCGCGTCGGCGGGCGTGCGGCCAAAGACACCCACCGTATCGAGCGTGGGCGACTGCATCAGCACGCC
>Ga0102928_1002834_pt1 | contig 10291 bp, 7 predicted proteins | sample SalPonR1_B_D1_MG_FD_78504 | JGI IMG/M metagenome (GOLD analysis project Ga0102928, IMG submission 78504) | Salt pond soil microbial communities from South San Francisco under conditions of wetland restoration - Salt Pond MetaG R1_B_D1_MG | ecosystem: Environmental > Aquatic > Marine > Intertidal...
GGCACGATCACGCGCGCCGACTACCCGAACATTGCCGTTTACGTGCACAAGTTCCAGTCTCGTCCGGCCTATCTTCGAGCGCTGGAAGCCGGCGGTGATTATGCCTACGGCCCGCAGCCGGAAGATTGACTCCCGCATCCCGGCCCCGGACGTGACCTTAAGGAATTTCTGAATAACTCTGCACGGGCGCGACCTTTAGCTGCATCACGTTTTGACCGGCCAAGTGCGAGCGCGGTTTGAAAAAACCCTCTATCTATCAATAGACTACGCCGAATTACAACAATATACTGTTTGTGGCTTTCCCGGATTCGGATTCGCATGTCTCCGGGCTCGGCAAGGCCAAGGGGGATTCATCCAAACCATATGCAAGGGTGGCGCTGTCGTCGGAAGTTTCGACGTCGTCCCCCGTTTCAAGATTGCTAAGGAGTGAATCCATGAAATTCTTCAATTCGCAGAATCTACCCCGCATCACACCGAAATGCTTTGCAAGAGCCGCAGCGGCTTTGGCCATTGCAATTGGCACCATGCACGTCCAGGCCCTTGAAGTCACCGGCAGTTTTACCGGTTTCTGGGGCCAACCCGACCAGCAGAACCAAGGCCTGATCATCGCAGTCTCCCGGTTGCCCAACGGCGAGAAAACCGGCGTCGTCTATTGGGCTCACTACGACGACATGGGCAATCCTTCCTGGTTGTTCGCTCAGGGCGACATCGACGACGATACGATCAAGGCCGATGTATTCCGGTTCGAAGGGATCACGTTCATGCAGCCCGTGGACGAGAACGCGAACTTCGGCGAAGTGATCGGCACGCTGGATGTGCAGTTCGAAAACTGCGTCGAAGGTAATGTCGAGTTCAACACGGATGATCCGGTTACAGGAACGGGCGAGTTCCGGATAATGAGGCTCTCCAATCAGCCGGGCAGCGAGTGCAGCGGCGGCATCTCCGACGACATGGCGCCCGGCGATCTGCCGCAGCGCTTCGATATCGACCTTGTGCCTACAGACGTTTTGCCCGAGGCGACCGGCAGTGCCGAATTCGACCTGACGCCGGGCCGCGTCGATTTCGAAGTCGAAATCGAGAACCTTCCGGGCGGAGAGTACGAATTACAGGTCGGTGCCGAAACCCGAGGGTTGATCACGGTGCTCGACACCGGAACCGGATCGGGCGAAATCGAGTTCCGCTCGCCGGTCACGCCAGGGAAGGAACTGCTGGATTTCGACCCGCGCGATCAGATCATCGACGTGCTGCTGGATGGCGAAGTGGTGTTGACCGCGCTTGCGCCGGAACAGGGTGACTTCAGAGGCAACGGCCCGCCGCCGTTCGACACGCCGGCAACGGGAAGCCTCGAGATCGAAATTGATCTGACCAACGAAGGCGTGTACCCGGAAGGTTCGGCGCGCGCTGAATTCGAATTGAGCGGGCCACAGACCGACTTCGATGTCGAGGTCGAGAATATCCCGGCCGGCGCCTACCCGTTGTTTGTAGGTGGCATCAAGCAGGGCGACATCGAAGTCGTCGAAGACGACGACGGCGAGACCCAGGGCCGGATCGCGTTCCGGTTCCCGCCGACCGGCGGCGGTGAATTTTTCGATTTCGATCCCAGGGGTCAGACTATCGAAATCTACGAAGGCGCCACGAGGTTGTTCTTCGCCGACTTTCCGGACGAGCAGGCGAACGGCGGCGACGATGAAGATGACTCGCCCGGCCACGGCCAGTCACCGGTCACGCGCACCACGGTTGATCTCGACAACGCCGGCGTGTTCACGGAGGGCGAAGCTTCGGCAGTCCTTAATAATCGTCCAAGCCATGTCGAGTTCATCGTCGAACTGGAATCCGTGCCGATGGGCATTTACGCACTGTCGGTGGGGGGTACCGAGCGCGGCATGATCGACGTGGAGGAGGACAACGACGGCGACCTGCGCGGCCGAATCCGCTTCCGCGACCCCGCAAACCCCGCCTTCGAGCTGCTGGATTTCGATCCGCGCGGCGAGTTGATCGAAATATTCGACGGCGGAACGCTGGTCTTCGGCGGCATTTTCCCCGAGTAAATACAGGGCCGGGTCCGCACCCACCACCCTTAACGCACTCGCCCCCGCCATGCTGCGGGGGCGAGTTCATTCGGCCCACCACCCCTTCCAAATGAAAGTTCCCAGCGGACGTTGCTCCCGCGTCCCGAGCCCCTCGAAAAGAAACACCGGCCATTCCGAGACAGTCGCTCCCATGGCTGCCGCCGTGGCTAGCCGATAAATTTACATTTATTTTTGCAAATAGATTGACAAATTATATTTTGTACATTAATTTACAAAATATGAAATCAGCCAACAACAACCGAAACGAACTGAATCCACTGCTGCAGACCGTGGTACCGGCAGATGTTCATTCGGATGCGCTGCTTGAGCGACGAATCGAATCAGGAGCCGCCCAAGACATGCCAGTACCGGAATTCCGGATGATCTGTCAGCCTATATGCAGGGTGACTGGCCGCGGCGGGCCGGCATGGGTCGAAATGCTGATCCGCGGCACAGGGTCTGATGCACAGATGTCGCCGATGCAAATCGTGCAACAGGGCTATTGCCAGGCAGGCCTGAGGTTCGACCTCAGGGTGCTGGACGCCGCGCTGGCCACCGCAGCCGCACTCTATCCGGACACCCGAATCGGCGTGAACATCCGGCCCTGCTCTCTGAACGAACCCGGTTTCATCCGGGCATTGCAGGCCACGCTGATGCGACGGCGCATCGCACCGAACCGGCTCGTACTGGAACTGGTTGAGTTCCACGGGCCGGTACGCCTGGAACTCGCACGGGAGGCATTGCGCCAACTGCGCCGTATGCAGATCATGATCGCCCTGGACGACTTTGGTCCCGGCTACCCGAACCTGGACGTCCTGGCCGAGGGACTTGTCGACTTCGTCAAGCTTGACCGCAGTCTGATCGTGCCGCTTGACCGATCGCACGGCCAGACCGGCGTACTCCAGGGCATAGCCGCGCTTGCCGCGAACACCGAAATCACGCTCGTGGCCGAGGGCATCGAAACCCCCGCCCAGATGCACGCGCTTGGCCGCCTGGGCATCGATTGGATGCAGGGCTTTCTGTTCGGCCGTCCCGCTCCCCTGGCAAAGCGTTCGAGCAATAACGGAAATACATCCGGTTGCACGCCGCGGGTCGCCCGAGCGATGCCCCTTGTCGGTCCGCGAACCCTCTCCAGCACAAAAGGAAAATAAACCATGAAGACATCAATGAAAACATCAGTCAAGACCTTCCAGCCAGCGCGCCGTCGGCTGACGCGCGCCATAGCGCTGGCTCTGACACTCACTGCCGGAAGCGTCAGCGCGCTGGAAGTCACCGGCAGCTTCACTGGCTGGTGGGGTCAGCCGGAACAAGAGAATCAAGGCTTGATAGTGTCCATCTCCCGCCTGCCCAGCGGAGAAAAAACCGGCGTTGTGTATTGGGCACACTATGACGAATTCGGCAAACCCTCCTGGCTTTTTGCTCAGGGACCCATCCAGGGCGATACGATCGCTGCAGACGTATATGCCGTCGATGGCGTGACGTTCATGCAGCCGGACGATCCGTCGAACAATCCGGCACGCGAGGTCGGCAGCATGCAGATCCGGTTCAGCGACTGTGTCAATGGAAGCGTTTCTTTCCAGACCGGAGCCGATGTCGTCGGTAACGGTAACTTCCGGGTTGCACGCCTGACCGACCAGCCGGGCACAAATTGCAGCGGCGGCATTTCCGACGATCGCAACCGAAATGATGATGCAGAAGAAATCGACACGCCGCTGTTGCCCACCGGCGTCATCCCGGGCGCAAGCGGCGAGGCCAAATTCGAAGCCACAGCCCGGCGCATCGAGTTCGACGTTGAAATCGAGGATGTCCCGCTCGGCGAGTACCAGTTGCTGGTCGGCGGCGAGCTGCGCGGCATGATCACGGTCACCGATACGCCCGACGGGCCCGAAGGCGAGATCGAGTACGGCTCGCCGCGCGACGACGACGAATTGCTGCTGGACTTTGACCCGCGCGATCAGATCATCGAGATTCTCCAGGGCTCGACTGTGGTGCTGGAGGGCATTTCGGACGCAACCGGAAGTAACCCAGGCAACGGTGACGACGATTCGCCGGAATTCGGCAACGGCGAAATCGAGATCGACCTGGTCAACAGCGGGCTGTTCCCGGCTGGCTCCGGGGATGCCGAGTTCGAACAAGAGTCCGATCGCGTCGATTTCGAGGTCGAGATCGAAGATGTGCCGGTTGGCCCCTACGCCCTGTTCGTCGGCGGCGTCGAACGCGGCACCATCGAGGTTGTCGACACGCTCAACGGATCGGAAGGAGAAATTGAATTCCGAACCCCGTTCGAGGCCGGCAAACTGCCGCTGGATTTCGATCCGCGCGGTGAACTTATAGAAGTACTCGACGCTGGTGGTCTCGCCTTTTCGGCCGACTTTCCGCTCGAGGACACCGGCGACGACTCCGGTGACGACGACTCCGGTGACGACGACTCCGGTGATGACGACTCCGGTGATGACGACTCCGGTGACGACGACTCCGGTGACGACGACTCGGGTGACGACGACTCGGGTGACGATTCCGGTGACGGTGATGGCACACAAACATCGATCGAAATCGAGCTCGACAACGGCGGCGTGTATCCGCTGGCTTCCGGCGACGCCGATTACCAGGCAGAAGACGGCGAGCGCGACTTCAGCGTTGAAATCGAGGATGTACCGGTCGGCAACTATCGCCTGGTGATCGACGGCATGGACCGCGCAGCGATTAGCGTCTCCGAGACCGACGACGGCACCGAAGGCGAAATCGAGTTCAGCGATCCGCAGGACGACGACCTGCTGCTGGACTTTGATCCGCTTGGCGCGACGATAGAGGTGTTCGACGGCGAAACGCTGATCCTCAGCGCCGAGTTTCCGACCACCTGAACTGAGCATGCCGGGACCGAACCCGCTTCGGTTTCGGCATTTTTAATTTGTAATTAAATTGACAAACGATGATTGACGCGATAGGATTCAACCTGATTTCAGTTGCGGAGTCGGCGCGCCGGAGGCAGACGACAGAGAATGTCGTTCAGCGCCTTCCCGGCCAAAATCACGGCGTTGACAAGCAGAAGCGTCTCCGCCGCCGCGTGGCGCTTGGGTCTGATGGGAAGAACACCAATGGATGCACAATCCGGATCTACAACAACGCTCGATGCACTGGCGAGGGCCGCCGTTCGGATATTCCGCCCGCTGGTCAGGATCATGCTCAGACACAATGTGTCTTACAAGACCTGCGCCGAATGGCTGCGTTGGTGTTATGCCGATGTCGCTTACAACGAATTCGCCCTGCCGGGTCGCAAACAGTCGAAGTCGCGGGTCGCGGTATTGACCGGCCTGACGCGAATCGACGTCAACCAGCTGCTGAGCCAGCCGCCGCCGGACAGCATTCCCCAGCAAGAGCAATACCACCGCGCGGGCCTGGTACTCACCGGCTGGGCCAACGATCCGGAATTCAGCGCCGGCGGCAAGCCGATGAAGGAACTACCGTTCGAAGCCGAAAAGGATACACCGAGCTTCGGCAAACTGGTCAGCCGGCATTCCGGGGGCACACCGGCACGCGCCGTGCTGGACGAACTCGAACGCAACGGCGCGGTACGCGTGTTGCCGGATCGCCGCGTCGAACTGATTCGAACGCGTTATATCGGCAAAGCCGAAGCCGCCGACATCAACTATGCCGAAATCTTCGGCATGTCCTGTGGCGACCTGATCGAGACCATCGGCTACAACTGGACGCCCGAGTTCGACGACAAGCGGCTGCAACTGCTGGTCTACAACCGCTCCATTCACCCCGACCTGGTCGGTCCGGCGAAGCAAAAAGTGGAAACAGCCGCCCGCGACCTCGCCGAACAGGTCGACAACTGGCTCTACGAATTCGAAACACAATCCATGGCGCTTCCGGATGCCGCCGACGCGAGGCCGACCCGACTGGGCCTGGGGCTTTATTACTTTCAGTAAACAAAAACTGGCAATACATCGATTCCAGAAATTCTCATCTACCGATACTTCCATGTTCACAGGAGACAGCTAAATGAAATCATTCCCGACGTTCTCGAGGCGGTATACCGCCAGGCTGGCAGCCGGCATTCTGCTCATGCTGACCGTTGCCGCCGGTCAGGCCTCCGCGCTCGAAGTCACCGGCAGTTTCAGCGGTTGGTGGGGTCAGCCCGATCACGAAAACCAGGGCTTGATCGTGTCGGTCTCGCAACTGCCGAGAGACGGTGGAAAGACCGCAGTGATCTATTGGGCCAACCACGACAACGAGGGTAATCCCAACTGGTTTTTCGCCCAGGGCAGCATCCAGGGCGACATGATTCAGGCTGACCTTTATCGGTACGAAGGCGTCACCTTCCTGCAACCCGACGACCCGAACAACGACCCTGGCGAAATCATCGGCACGCTGGAAATCCAGTTCAGCGACTGCGTCGACGCCGACGTGTCTTTCCAGACACCGACCGTAATCGTCGGTACCGGTGGTTTCCGTATCCAGCGCCTGACCGACCAGCCCGGCACGAACTGCAGCGGCGGTATTTCCGACAACACGCCGCCGACATCCCTGCCCGAGGAATTTCGCGTGCAGTTGGTGTCTACCGGTGTGATCACCGGAGCCAGCGGAAAGGCCGATTTCGAAAGCCGGCCCGGGCGCACGGACTTTTCGGTGGAGATCGAGGACGTCCCTGCAGGCGCCTATTCGCTGGTGATCGGCGGTATTTCACGCGGCAGCATCAACGTTGTCGACTCTGTCAATGGACCCGAAGGCGAAATCGAATTCCGCTCACCACCCGAACCCGGCAAGGAACTTCTCGATTTCGATCCCAGGGGACAGATCATCGAAGTCCTTCAGGGCAGCACGGTGGTGCTCGAATCGATCGCGCCGGACAGCGGTGGCATTCCCGGCAGTGACCAGGGCAATCCACCGCCTTTCGGCGATTCCGAAATCGAAGTCTCGCTGGTCAACGCCGGCGCTTTCCCGGCCGGATCCGGCGACGCAGAGTTCGAGCAGGATTCCAATCGAGTCGATTTCGACGTCGAGATCGAAGACGTTCCGGTCGGCAGCTACGCGCTTGCCGTCGGCGGTGTCGAGCGCGGCACCATCGAGGTCGTGAATAACGTCAACGGTCCCGAAGGCGAACTGGAATTCCGATTCCCGGCCGAGGCCGGCAAGCTTCCGCTGGATTTCGATCCGCGAGGACAATCGATCGAGGTCTCGGATGCTTCGGGCCTGGTGTTTTCGGTTGGTTTCCCGGCCACGGGTGGCAACGACGATGACGATGACGATGACGGCGGCGACGGCGATGACGATTCGGGCGGCGATGAGGGCAATTCCGACTCCGGCGAAATCCAGGTTTCGCTTAACAACGCCGGCGTCTTCGCGGCCGCTTCCGGAGACGCTCGCCACCGCATCGATGACGATGGCGATCGCGACTTCGACGTCGAAATCGAGGATCTCCCGGTCGGCGGATATGATCTGGTCGTCGGCGGCATACAACGCGGCACGATCCAGGTCGAGGCGAGCGACGACGGCAACGAGGGCGCAATCGAATTCGGCAACCCGGCCGATGCCGACGAACTTCCGCTGGATTTCGACCCGCGCGGCGAGTTGATCGAAATATTCGACGGCGGGACGCTGATCTTCAGCGTCACTTTCCCTTCGTAGGTTTTTCGACCTTTCGAGTAGCGCGGCCCTCTCCCTTGGCAGCGCAACCCAGGCCGGCCCCCAAGTTGGGGCCGGTTTTTTGTTCAGGGTTGTGAAACAATCCGTGTCCGTCCCGCCAGACTCGACCCACCTTGATCATCAGCCACCGCCATCGGTTCATATTCATGCACTGTCGCAAGGCTGCCGGCAGCTCGGTCGCCGCGTGCCTGGCCCCGTACCTGGGGCCTGACGACATTCACCTGGGTACGTGGCCCGAAGCGTTCGACCAGGGCGTGTTGCCGAATCGCCGAGCCCGCAAAGATCTTCTCCATCCGGTCGCCGCGGCGAGCTTCGTCTCTCGCCTGATGCGTCGGCCTGGCCGGCTGCTGGCGCGCAGACACCGTATCGATGCGCTGAACGGCGCCCAACGATTGAAATATCGGGAAGTCCTTGGCCACTCACCCGAGCATGCATACGCTGAACAGGTTCGCGCGGCGTTTCCGGAAACCTGGCGCGATTATTTCAAGTTCTGTTTCGTTCGCAATCCTTTCGATCGCGCGGTCTCGGACTATCTCTGGCGCATCCGCAAGACCGCCAACAAGACGCTGACCTTCGCCGCGTTTCTGGACCGGCTGGACCGGCGCGATTTCACCAGTCGCACGATTCCACGGCATTTCGACAATTGGCCGATCTACACCGTCGACAACCGGATTGCAGTGGACTTCGTCGGCCGCTTCGAGCACCTGAACGAGAATCTGGACCAGGTGTTCGTACGACTCGGGCTGGACCGACCGCCGCTGTCTCGATCCAAGTCGATGCAACGCCAGGGCAGCTATAGAGATTGGTACGGCAAAACCGAACGCGCACAGGTCGAAAGATTGTTCGCAAACGAAATCCGCCAGTTCGAATACAGTTTCTGATGTGATGGGCGTAGATCTCGACCAGCCACCCCCGCATTTCTTCATTGTCGGCGCGCCCAAGTGCGGCACGACGTCAATGGCGCAATATCTGAATCAGCACCCCGAAATCTTCGTGTTGCGCGGCGAGCCGCATTACTTCGGCGCAGACATCGACTACAACTCGCCGCGGCTTACGCCGGCCCAGTACCGGGTGCTTTGCCGCGACACCGGCGGCAAGCCGATATGCGGAGACCGGTCGACCTGGTACCTGTATTCACGCAGCGCCGCGCGCGAGATACATGCGCACAATTCGCATGCGTTGATCATCGCCATGCTGCGCAACCCGGCCGAAATGATTCATTCGCTACATGCACATCACTTTCAGCGCGGCTTGCGCGACGACATCGAGGATCTTGCACAGGCCCTGGCCGCCGAGCCCGATCGCCGCCGCGGCAACAGGATTCCCGCCAATGCCCGATTTCCGGAAAGCCTCTACTATTCCGAACTCCCGCGCTACAGCGAACAGCTCCAGCGGTATTTCGATCTGTTCGGGCGCGAGCGCGTGCATGTCGTCCTGTTCGACGACCTCAAGCGCTCACCGCGGGATGTGTATGCCCGGACACTCGCTTTTCTCAGCGCCGACCCGGCATTCGAGCCCGACTTCACAGTCCACAACGCATCGGCCCCTACCCCGGATTCGTGGGTTTATCGTGCCTGGAAGGCCAGCACGTTACGTTACCGGATTCGCAGCCTGGCCCCACAAGGCCTGTACGATCGCATTCGAAAGATGCGCGGGAAACGGCTCGCCCGGGCCGCGAAACGGCAACCCAGACCTGCGCTCGAGCCTGGACTTCGCGCCAGGCTGAGTCTGCAATTCGATGAAGAAATCGAGCGCCTGGAAGCGCTGATCGGTCGAGACCTGTCGAACTGGCGCGAAAACGCCTGAACAACGACAGGCGCGACTCGAAGCGCAGCAAGGCCGCTTCAGTCGAAACCCTCGAGTCCGGCCGCGCGCAGAACGGGTCTTAAATTTTCGGGAGTGTTGAGCGACCAGTCGTATGCAATGAACTCGATGGTTTCGGTCGCCTCGAGTCGCGCCCTCGCACGCCGGCTTCCATAATCACGAATGAAGCCCTCGACCGAACCGGATCGGGCCGCGAAATCTGCAGCGTACCAGTCGAACAGGCTGGTAACACGCAACGTCTTGCCGTCTCGCTCGAGGTGCAGCGGGGTATCCAGGGCGCGGCGCGTGTTTTCGGCCAGCATCGCGTCGATATTTTCGGCTGTGTAGACCTGCTCGCGCAGTGGTGGGCATCCGACCGACGCGCAATTGACCATGAAATGCACCCGCGCATCCTTCCAGCCCCGGGCCGCGAACCGTTCGCCCAGCAGCACATCCAGTTCGATCTCCTGCAACGAGTAGTCCCGCCCGCCGACGTCGAACAGCTTGAGTTCGAAAACCCTGTAGGGGCTCAGCAGCGTGCCGTAGTCGCGCACGCTGTCGGGCGGCTCGCCGTCGTCCGGGTTGCGCAGAATGTGGTCGATCATGAAGAAGTTGTAGGCGTTGATCCAGAACGCCAGCGCCTGCCGGCGCGTTTCCAGTAATGCGGTATCGAATTCAGCAAGCCGGCGCCGCTGCCCGGCGAGCAGGTCGAGGCTGACGTCGGCGGCCAGCGCGGCTCGATAGTCGAATGCGCTCACCAGGCCGCCGCC
>Ga0102928_1002839_pt1 | contig 10271 bp, 4 predicted proteins | sample SalPonR1_B_D1_MG_FD_78504 | JGI IMG/M metagenome (GOLD analysis project Ga0102928, IMG submission 78504) | Salt pond soil microbial communities from South San Francisco under conditions of wetland restoration - Salt Pond MetaG R1_B_D1_MG | ecosystem: Environmental > Aquatic > Marine > Intertidal...
ACCGTCGAGATCCGTCCCCCAAAGCGAGAGCACGACGGGCAATCGCGGTTGCGCCAGTGCAAACGGCGCTGTCAGTCCGTAGTTCGCGTGAACGAGATCATACGATCCGAGTGACTCAGTCAGCACCGTCGGATAAAATCGCACGTAATCGAGGACGGATCGGCCCGATTCCGCCGTCACCATCCCCGGTACCGAAACCGTCGTGCAGTCGATGCCGCGTTCCTCGAGGGCCCGTACCTGCAGTTCGAACGGCGGCGAGTTTTCCTTCGATGTCAGGTTCAGAACATTCATCGTCCTCTGAGAGTCTCGTTTCGGAATATTCGGACGAAACGGTTTGTTATGTCGCGGCTGAGGGCGGCCATCGGTTGGGCCGTTGTCGACCGACGGTTGCAATTCGACGGTGATCCGTCGGCAGCTGTCAATCGAGTCGGATATCTAGTGACTAGGGGCGTTCATCGGTGCCATAACAAGGTGCGGATGGGTGATGGTATCGGCCAATCAATGGCACACGCGCGTTCGCGCCCGATAACGTTGGCTGACAGCGGATTACTCGCGATCGGTTTTTTCGCCCTCACCGGTGCCGCTCTCGTGGCACACATGTCGCCAACTACGGGATATGAACTCTCTCTGTACACGCACACGCCACCGGCATTCTGGCTTCTGTTCGGCTGTGCCGTCTCGATTGCGCTGACCGTCGGATTCCGCTCAACCACGGTCTGGAGCCGGCGGATTGCGCTCGTTCTCACTGGCGGCGCGGTCGCAGTCTTCGTCGGACTCCCGATCCTCCGCGGCTACCGGTTTTACGGCGCCGGTGACGCGCTCACCCACCTCGGCTGGATTCGCGGATTCCAGTGGGGGGCGTACTCGCCCTTCGAGTTACGGTATCCGGCGATCCACCTGGTTTCGAACCTGCTATCGGCGACTCTCGGGATCGACCTCGCGCAAGCGTCGATGCTGATGATCGTCCTCGTGTCGTGTCTGTTCTTCCTTTTCGTGGCGCTGGCGACGTCGCTCGTGTTCGAGAGCCGGTCCAGCTCGGTAGCCGGTGCCTTCGGAGCCTTTCTCCTGTTGCCGATCACGAACCTCAGCACTTTCGTCGTCCTTCACGCGATGACCCAGGCGATTCTGTTCTCGTCGGTTATCGTCTACCTGCTGCTGAAGTACGTCCGTAGCGGGCGCTCATTCGGGGCGTCGTCCAGCGTCGGCGGCCTGCTCGCGATCTCGCTGGTGGCTATGGTCATTTATCACCCCCAGCTTGCGGCACACTTTCTGGCGATGTTCCTCGGAATCCTCGCCCTGCAGTACCTGTACCGCCGCTATCGATCCGATCATCCGATTGCGGATCATCGGTCGATCCGTGGACCGACCTTCGTGCTCTTTGTCGCCTTTCTCGTCTGGATATCGAACCACGGCTTCTTCGACGATGTCGTTAGATACGCTCTCTTAAGTGCGGCGTCGTACTTCATCAGCGGCGGGACTGCCGCGGAGTCCGTTGATTCCCAGAGCGCGTCGCTCAACGAGATCGGCGTCACGCTCTCCGAGATGGTCCTGAAGCTGATGGGCCCGAGCCTGCTGTTTGGCCTCCTCGCTACGGCCTTCGTTCTCCTGGCGATCCGAAGCGACGACCTCTCTCGTCGGACCGATGGCTTACTTCCCTACTTCGCCGTCAGTATGATCGCCCTCGCGGGAATCTTTGCCTTGTACTTTTTCGGATCTTACTCGGAGATGTATTTCCGCGTCTTCGGGCTGATGATGCTGCTGACCACGATCGCAGGTGCGGCCGCCATCGCCTACGGGATGACAACGCTGTCACGGTCCCTTTCATCGACCGCCGTCTACAGTGTCGTGGTCGTCGGAGCGGCAATCGTGTTAGTGGCCTCGCTGCTCGTCGTATTCCCGTCGCCGTACATCTATCAGAGCTCGCCGCACGTCACTGACGCGTCGCTGGAGGGCCACCAGACTATGTTCGAACACAGCGACGATGAGGTTTCGTTCGTCGGTATCCGTTCAGGACCACACCGCTACGAGGACGTGACGTACGCGAAACTGGACCGCACGCTGGCGTCCCCCAGCATCTCGGGAGAAGAGATCGAAGAGGGAATTCCACAACAGTACGAGGATGATCGGTACCTTACTGTGACGCAGGCCGATCGGGAACGAGAGGTAATCTCGTACAAGGAGTTGCGGTACTCGGAGGCACACTTCGACTCGATCCAGTCCCAACCCGCCGTCAACCGCGTCCAGTCAAACGGCGAGTTCAAGCTGTACTACGTCCACGGGACGGCCGACGGCGATTCGTCGGACGACTGATCGAGACTCGCGATTGTCCGCCCGCGTCCAGCGTCGGTTCCAGTGATACTTTCTCTTCTAGATGTCTGCCTGATGTTTCGCCGGACCGTCGTTCGACCGCTCATTTCTCGACAGCACTCGAGTTGCGCCACCGTGTCGACTGATCGACTTGTCGACACGAACCGTCGACGATCCGCGTCTCGTCCGTCGATCACCGGTACCGTTTCGGACTGTCGTCGCGCCCGCGCGAAGACAATCGCGCGTCTTCCGATTCGATTGTATCGATCGTCACCGACTCGCGGTCGATCGATCGGGAGAGCCCGGTTCGATCCGTCGCTCGACCGAGGCTGCCACCACTTCCCGACGGTGTCGATCAAGAACCACTTCTCGAAGCCACAGTCGGCCGGTTGTTACTCAATCGCGATTCGGCAACTTTCTGTCGATCGAGATTGTCTTATATTCTGGCTAATTTATTAAGAAAATCTTGATTAATACCCCAAAAACACTCATATAATATTATATTTTGAATCTTAGGACGGAAAACTTATAGTGGTTAACTTCAGCTTAAGGAGTACATGGCACGCGAACCTGAATGTCAGGGGAATCAGAACTCCACTGACGCGAGACCTACTGGGGCGGTTGACAATGGTAAGAACTCCTTACTGGATCGACGGTCGTATCTCAAGCTAACCGGGGCGACCGCTGCCTCGGCAGTCGCGGCGACCGGTCTAACAAGTGCGTCGGAAAACTATGACGTGATCGAAGTCGGTGCAGGGGAGACGTTCCAGAAGGACCTCTCCCATGGCGAGACTTGGGAGAACGTCCTAATCGATATCACGGCGAACGGTGCCGGCTATCGAATCACGGCGACGGCCGACAACTGGGTGATCCGCAACGTCGGCGTCCGGGGCGCATGGGACTACGAACCGAACTCCTCGCCGTTCGTCGTCTCCGTCGACAGCGCCGGCGCAACGGGACTGATCGAGAACCTGTACCTCGGTGACGGTGCGACTGTCCCTGACAGTGGTTCGTCGAACCCGAACGGCATCTACGTCCACTACCGCCACGCGGGCGATCTCGAGGTGAACAACATCTATATCCAGGGGATGCCGACCAACGGTTTCTACGGCTCGGATCCGGCCAACCCGAAACTTGACTCCGGCGGCGGCACGGTTCGGGTCTACGATTCCTACTCATCGGACAACGTCAACTCCGGCTTCCGTATCGGCGGTGACAGGTCCTACTGTGAGAACTGCGTCGCCTTCCGGAACAGCAGCCGCGGGATGTGGACGTACTTCGAGCACACCGAACTGATCGACTGCGACATCGGTGACAACGGCGTCGACATCGACGTCGGATCGTCGTCGTACCCCTCCGTCTACGCCGACGTGACCGTCACGAACACTCGGTACGACACCGTCGAACTCTCAACGAGCGGTGACGAACTTCACGGCTCGTCTGCGGGTATGCAACGGGAACGCATCCCCGAGGGGTGTCCCCAGAGCGCGGAGGAAGCGGCCAGCGGTGGCTCCAGTAATACATCCGTGGAACCGGAGGATTCGGAGGAACTCCCCGAAACCACGCTAACGATCACCGGCCAGGGTGAACCGACGAAGTACTACGTCGAGACGACCGGTGAGATCACGCCCAATCCCGAACGCGGCGACGTTCAGAGCCATGATACTATCGATGGGACGACCGTGAGCGGCTGGGTGACTCGGCCCGAGCACGTTGACGGCTACCGATTCGATGGGGAACTGCTCGAGGTCGGCTTCGAGCAGGGCGCGGCAACTGTCGAACTCGATGGCGAGGAGATCGACCCCGACGACTACAACGGGGAGTCGACCCTAGACAACCTCCTGCTGGTCGACGGCGTCGGTACGTCCGGCGGCACCCGATACGAGTTCGCCGTGAGCGGTGCGGCCGAGAAGTCCACCGAGAGCGGTGCGACGATCAACGGCGAGGACACGATCGACAGCGGTCGTGTTACGGGTGCCGTCGCCGGCTGGCGTGATGCGTTCCGCTTCAGCGGTGAGCTCGAAGAGCTCACGGTCGACGGGCTCGCACGCGTTTACGTGAACGGCGAGCAGGTCGACCCGAGCGATTATGGCGAGGGGCAACCCCACGTATTGACCGTCGTCGGAAACGGTTCGCCTGCGAGCTACGAGGTCAGCGTTGATGGGACCATCGACCGTGTGCTGGGCGACAACTCCGGGGCGACGACGCTCCTCTCCGAGAGCACGGCCGAGGGGTCGATCGAACGCGGTGTTCAGCGGTTCCGGTTCTCAGGAGTGGTCAGTGACTTTACATTCGTCGATGGCTCGACCCATGTCTACGTCGACGATGAGCGCCTCGATCCGGACGCGGTCGGCGAAGCCGAATTGTTGCCCCACGCGATCGTCATCGACGGCAGCGACACGAATAGCGCCTCGTCGTATTCGTTCACGACCGATGGTGACGTTATTACCTCGAACTACCGCGACGCTACGATCGACGACGAGGATGCCGTCGAAGGGATGTCTGTCAGTGGCAGCGTCGAAAATGGCCGTGACGCCTACTGGTTCGACGGCGCCATCACCGACTTCCGACTCTCCGGTGACGCGTCGGTCGACGTTGAATACGACGTCCGAGACCAGTAACGGACCCTTCGCGTTCGAGCGCTCTCTCACCGATTCGGCTGGCGGCAGTATTATTTCGCCCGATCGCTGACCAGATTCGCATCTACCTCCCCGATCGACTTTTGGCCATTGGGAACGCATGAGCCAATTCTGTCGAGAGATACTATCTGGTAGGTTAGAAATAACCAAACAGGAATACAAAGACCGATCGATCGAGCACAATCCATGGACGGCTCTTCGTACACACTACACTGTGTAATGAATCCAAAGATCTGTGTTTATCTGCTGGGCGAGCGCCTTCGAATTCGAGTCGAATCAGCTGACGGAAACAATGGGAGTCCGAGCCGACCCCGATCACAATGAGTCTCACTGCTCGCCTCGTTTCGCAGTTCAAAGCCGAGTTCGTGAGCCGAATCGTGGCGATGCTCACGAGCGGGCTCTTGATGGTCCTGTTAGCTCGCTTGTTTGGTCCTGACGAATACGGTCTCCTCTTCCTGGCGATTTCCGTCTTCACCACGATCGGAATCTTCGCCAAGCTCGGCATCGCGAAGTCCGGGGCACGCTACGTCGCGGAGTACAAGGAAACGGAGCCGGGGCAACTCCCCCACATCCTTCGAACCTCGATTCGGCTCAACCTGGCTGCAATCGGGATCGTTACCGTCGTAGTCGTCGTCGCTCACCGGGATATTGCGTTGTTTCTCGACGAGCCCGGACTGCAACCGTACCTCCTGCTCGGCGTGTTCTATCTGCTGTTCGAGGCCCTCTCGACGTACGTTCGGTTGATGTTGCAGGGGCTCGAAAAGATACAGGTCGCGGCGACACTCCACGCCCTCAACCGTACCTGTCGTCTCGTATTCGCGCTCGGATTCGTGGTGCTCGGATTCGGTGCGCTCGGGGCACTCGTCGGATACATTCTGAGTTTCGCGATCACGATGTCCGTTGGGTTGGGTGTCCTCTACCTCCAGATCTACCGTCCTCACGCGGACTCGTCTGTGATCGCGGATGGCCTCCGTCGTCGAATCGGGGTGTACTCGGTTCCGCTCACGGCCACGAGTACGGCGAACGTCCTTGACAAGGAAGTCGACACGATTCTCGTCGGCTATTTCGTCAATCCTATCGCCGTCTCCTACTACGTCGTCAGTAAACAGATCATCCAGTTCGTCGAAACACCGGTTACCGCACTCGGGTTTACCCTTTCGCCGACGTTCGGGTCGCAGAAGGCGGACGGAAACGTCGAGCAGGCGGCCCGGATCTACGAGACGGCGCTGACGAACTCGTTACTGCTCTATATCCCCGTCGCGGCGGGGCTCATCCTCGTCGCCGAACCGACGCTTGTACTGTTCTTCGGCGAGAGTTACATGGGTGCTGTCCCGGTGCTACAAGTTCTCGGCCTCTACGCGATCTTGCAGTCGGTCAATCGGATTACGAGCAATGGGTTGGACTTCCTTGGGCGCGCTCGCGCTCGTGCAGTCGCCAAAGGGGTAACCGCCGCTCTCAACGTCGGCCTCAACGTCGTCCTCATCCCGTTGATCGGGGTCGTTGGGGCGGCCCTCGCGACGGTCATCACGTACTCGCTGTACACGTTTGCGAACGTCTATATCGTTCATCAGGAGTTCGACCTCCGACTCGGATACATTGCGCGGCAGGTCTCGCGAACCGTCGCCGTAACCGGCGTGATGGCGCTTATCGTTTTCGTCGCCGTCGACTTCATCGACGGGTTCCTCTCGCTGGCCCTCGTCGTTCTCCTCGGCGTCGTCGTCTGGGGGGTCCTCTCGACGCTCACCGGCTTGCTGGATGCCAAACAAATAATAGCTTTACGATAACTGATGACACGATCACCGTTCGAACTGGACACTGGACTATCCGAGACAGCACCGTTCGCCTGTCCGAATTGTTCGGGGCTACTTTCGGTCCGGCCAATCGAGTGTCGGAACTGCGAGTTCGAGGCAGAGATCCGAGACGGCATCGTTTCGCTGCTCCCGCGGTCCTCGGTGCCGGCCCACCGGACGGGAGACTCGCTGACTCCCGCCGAACTCGAGCGGCTCGCGGTGCGGACGGAACGGCTACCTGTCCGCGACGCGACGGACGTCTATCGCCGGTCTGAGCGAGATCGGTCTGCCCTTCTCGCCGAGTTATACGACGCGGGACGTGACGCGTGGCGGGTGTTCGCCGCCGAATATATCACCGGTCGGTGTCTCGACGTGAACGCCGGGTTCGGGCGCCGGTCGATGCTTCTAGCGGAACTCGCGCAGACGGTGTACGCCGTTGATCCGACTCTCTCGAAGCTTCGCGTCGCCGCAGCGCGCGACGACTACGAGGTCAGCGACCGAGTCGTCCCCGTTCACACGAGCGCCGATCGATTGCCGTTCGAAGACGATGCCTTCGACACCATCGTCGCCGACTTAACGGGCGTGAGTCCAACAGATCTGGGCCCCCGGCTCGAGACCCTCGAGTCCCTGCTCGCCGACGACGGGGCACTGATCTTCCTGGCCGACGGCGCGACGGGCCGACTCGGACTTCCAGACATGCTCGGACTGGACACCTGCGGGTCTCGGGACGGTGTCGATCTCTCCGGGGCGATCCGCGGAACTCCCGCCGGTTATCGGTCGCTGCTCGCCGACGTGATGGGCGATTCCGTTGACGTTTCTACGTACGCCCTCTTCCCGACGGCGACGCGACCCCTGTACGTCTTCGACGTGGAGAACGGATACGCCGTCCGAGAACTGTCCGAGATGGTGTTCTCGGAACAAGGTCGGCTCGCACAACTCGGAAAGCCGTTCATTTCCCTCGGAAAGCGATCGGGTGTCCTGAAACGCTCTTACCCGAGCTATCTCGTCGTCTGTACGAACGATCCGTCTCCACCGCAGTTCGACGCGTCCAATCCGCTGTTAATGTCGGGCCGATCACGGTCGGTTCTTCTCGAGCTGTCGAGCGATGGCATCGACACTGTCTGGAAAATCCCAAACACGAACGCGGACGCACCGCTAACGGAGCGAGAACACTTGGTACTCACGCGGCTTGTGGAGCGTGACGAAACGATCGCTGAGACGCTGCCTAACGGGAGCATGCTCGACTCTCGGTTCAGCGCAGTCCGGACCGAGCAACCAGTGGAGGGAAGACCGCTTTTGAAGGAGTTGGATGGAAGCGTCGAGTCGTTCGAGTCCGTCCTTGAGCGTGGCTTCGAGTGGCTAATCGATTTTCAGCAGCGGTTCCGGAGTGAACTGGTCGTCAAGTCCGCGGCAGCGGTGCGGGACGACCTCCGCTTCGAACCGACCGGCATCGCTCCGCCACCGGTTAACGACCCAGTCGAGACGTTTTTCGCGCCCGTGCACGGGGACTTCATTGCTGCGAACATTCACGTCCGTGATGGGGAGATCAACGGCGTGATCGATTGGGAGTATGGTGCGCTCAAGGCGTCGCCGATAATCGACGCCGGTTTCTTCGTGTTGAACGCGGCGACCGAGATGTTCGGATCGTTCGAGACTGGCTTCGAGCGCATCTTCTGTGAAGAAAACGAGGCTGCCCGGCGCGCGCGAACGATCGTCCGCGACTACTGTGACAAGCTCGGACTGCCGTATCGGACGTTCAAACTGTATCTCCCGAGTGTCTATCTCCATCGGCTCGAGACGGACTGGCGAATAAACGCGTCGACGACATACACAAATCGGCCGTACGGTCGAACCCAATTCGTCGAGTGCGTGTTCGACCGACTGGACGACGTTCGACTCTCCTGATCCGTCGTAATAGAACGTGGCTCCGAAGATCCGCAGACTGTCGCGCCTTTGAGGCTCGATTGCTCGAGCACTCACTGAACCGCCGGTTCGCTGGTACGCTGACTCCGATCCTCTGCTACCCCCTCGGCCAAGAGAACGGTCGTGTAGAGAGTGTTCAGGCCGTACGGTCGGTAGGAGTCGTGATTGCGAACGATCGACCGAACCTTTCGCTCCGACAGCGGTTCGAGATCGGACGAATCCCGGAGCACCGCCGCGATTTGGGCCGCGATTTCCTCGGTGACGCCCGACTCGTCTTTGATGATTCGTGCGACGAAGTCCCTAAGTGTCCGGTGGCGTGTGAGGAACTCGAGGAGTTCCTGTTTGATCCGGTACTCGAGTGACGTTAGTGACGCGTCGAAGTCCGCGTAGTCGAACTCGAGGAGTTCGGGAGCAAGTTCGTGGAGGTGGCGTCGATAAAGGGCCCGCCGGCTCTTCTGTGTTTCCGGACAGTTGATAGCGTACCGGAAGACCGGAAGCGAGTAAAACGGGCTCGTGCTCCAGAAGTAGTAGCGGTTCCGGTCCTCGCCGTGATGCAGGAGGTTGAATCCGCGCTCCCGGTAGAGGAAGTGAACATACTTCTCAGAGAGTTCGGATTCGGGATACGACCGGAGTCGGCCGCGGATCGACTCGCGGAGTCGGTACGGAGTGACGGACGCAATCTCCGCGGCTTCCGTCAGTGGAATGCGCCCGTTCGTTTCCAGCAGGAGGTCGACGAGATTAGAGATCGATTTCGGCTGTCGCGGCGGCGTGAGGTCGGCGAGTAACTTGTCCCCGCCGTCGCCGGTGACGTACGTAATATCATTGATGTCGTTGTGAAGTTGCTCGAAGAAGTCAAGAATAAACGTCATTCCGACGTTGTTCATCCCCTGTTTGATGTCGAGCAGCTCCGACCGGTGGTTCGCGGTCGTCTCCGCGCGGTACTGCGTCCACTCTACCCCCAGCCTGTCAGCAATGGATTCGGCAATGGCGACTTCTGATTCGTACAGTCCGTTGGTGTTGTCAAAGGTAACGGCTGAGAACGGCACCCCAGCGTCGTGATACCCGGCGGCGACGACTCGGGAGTCGAGGCCACCGCTCAGCGAGAGTATCGATTTCTTCCTAGGGTGGTTGCGGTCCTCACAGGCGGTCCGGAACCGATCGGCGAGGTTCCTCGCGTTTTCCTCAACGCTCTTGTCCGCGTGTCGATCGGTGGCGAAGTCGAACCGATGGATCCGCGTAAGTTCGACATCGTCGTCGCGAAGCCGAACCAGGGAGCCGGGCGGAATCGAACGAACGTCGTCGAACACGGTTCGCGTCCCGAGCTGGTGTTCGAAGACGAGCTGCTGGGCAATCGCCAGTTGATCGAGCTCCAGCGGCGATCCGCTCTGTCGCGCGAACTCGCGGACGAACTTCAGTTCCCGCGACGCGACCGCTGTTCCCTCGACCGTTGCGTAGTACGTCGGAAGCCGACCGAGAGCGTCGGTCAGCAGCGCGATTTCTTCAGTGTCTTTAAAGTAAATCGCGACGAGGAACTCGCCGTCTCGCTCGAGGAGCCACTCCTCGAGTTCCTCGTAGCGCCGGTCTGCCACGAGACTCGCGAGCCGATCCGGAT